>Ga0187871_10001145_pt1 | contig 23526 bp, 17 predicted proteins | sample June2016WEW_16_1_FD_132988 | JGI IMG/M metagenome (GOLD analysis project Ga0187871, IMG submission 132988) | Peatland microbial communities from SPRUCE experiment site at the Marcell Experimental Forest, Minnesota, USA - June2016WEW_16_10 | ecosystem: Environmental > Terrestrial > Soil >...
CTGGGTGACGGATACTGCGCCCTCGTACCCAGGTCTGGAAATCGCCAGACCTGGGGCACCCAATGATTCGGAATTTCATTCTGACCGCCTTCCAAATCAGTGGCGAAGCTTTAGCGAAAGTCTGATATACTAACCGGATGCCTGTGGGGGAGATTCCGTCTGCTTTAGCCTGGGCGCATCCGCTCGTCGCCGAGTGGTTCGTCGGGCGTTTCGCGACGCCGACGGAGCCGCAGGAGCAGGGCTGGCCGGAGATCCTGGCCGGCCGTACCACGCTGATCTCCGCCCCGACGGGTTCTGGCAAGACGCTCGCGGCATTTCTCATCTGCATCGATCGCCTGGTTCGCAAGGCGCTTGCGGGTGAGTTGCGCGACGCCACCGAAGTTCTTTACGTCTCGCCGCTGAAGGCGCTCGGCAATGATATCCAGAAGAACCTGGAAGTGCCGCTGGGCGAAATCCTTGCCATGGCGGGCGAGCGCGGGCTGCTGATGCCGGAGATTCGCACCGCCGTCCGCACCGGCGACACGTTGATCAAAGAACGGCGCGAGATGCTCAAGCGCCCGCCGCACATCCTGGTCACCACCCCCGAGTCGCTGTACATTCTGCTCACGGCCAACAGTAGCCGCGCAATTCTCAGCCATGTCAAGACGGTGATTGTCGACGAGATTCACGCGGTCGCCGACGACAAGCGCGGCGCGCACCTGGCATTATCGCTGGAGCGGCTGGAGTTGCTGGCGAATCATCCCACGCGCATCGGTTTATCGGCCACGCAGAAGCCGATCGAAGAGGTCGCGCATTTTCTCACCGGTACGGGGCGGCCAAGTCCCGCCATCGTGAACATTGGCCATCGGCGCAAGCTCGACCTCGGCGTCGAGGTCCCGCGCTCGGAGCTGGGGCCGATTGCCAGCAACGAAATGTGGGGCGAGGTTTATGACCGGCTGGCTGAGCTGGCGTGGCAACATCGCTCGACGCTGGTTTTCGTCAATACCCGGCGGCTGGCGGAGCGCGTGGCCATGCACCTTGGCGAGCGCATCGGCGAGGAACTAGTGGCCGCGCATCACGGCAGCCTCTCGCGCAAGATCAGGCTGGCAGCCGAGCGCAGGCTGAAGAACGGCGAGATACGCCTGCTGGTCGCGACCGCGTCGCTGGAGCTGGGCATCGATATCGGCGCGATCGATCTCGTCTGCCAGATCAATTCCCCGCGCTCCATCGCTGTCGCCTTGCAACGGGTGGGCCGCGCCGGCCACTGGCGCGGAGCTGTGCCGAAGGGCCGTCTGTTCGCGACCACGCGGGACGATCTGCTGGAATGCGCGGCGACCGTACGCGCTATCAAGCAGGGCGACCTGGACCGCCTGCAAATCCCGGCTGCGCCGCTCGATATCCTGGCGCAGCAGATTGTCGCCATGTGCAGCTGTGAGGATTGGGACGAGGACGCGCTCTTCGATTGCGTGCGCGTCGCGTATCCGTACCACGAGCTGCGGCGCGAGGACTACGACCGCATCCTCGACATGTTGTCGCAGGGCATCGCGGCCAAGCGCGGGCGCTATGGCGCGTATCTATTTCGCGACATGGTCAATCGCAGGCTGCGCGCGCGTCGCGGAGCGCGGCTGGCGGCGATCACCAGTGGTGGCGCGATTCCCGACAATTCGCTGTACACGGTTGTGCTCCAGCCGGAAGAGATTGTTGTGGGCACGGTCGATGAAGACTTTGCGGTGGAGAGCAACGCGGGCGACATTATGCTGCTCGGCAATACCTCGTGGCGGATTCGTCGCGTGGAGTCGAACTCGGGACGCGTGTTGGTGGAAGACGCGCATGGTGCGGCGCCGACCATTCCGTTCTGGCGCGGCGAAGCTCCGGCGCGCACCGATGAGCTGTCGGCGCATGTTGCCGAGTTGCGCGAGCGCATTGGCGCGCTGCTGCCGAATACTGCGCCATTAGCGGCGCCGATGAATCCGGAGTTGAACGAAGTGCGACATGGGATCGAGCGTAGGGAGGACCTGATGTCCGGCCCGGCGTTTCAGCCGGTCCAACCCGCGCTGGATGGCGATGCCGCGCCGCGGATTCGCCTGCGCGGCCTCGAGTCGAGCCCCGAGGTGCAAAACGCTATCGCATGGCTGAAGGAGGAATGCGACCTCGACGATTCCGGCGCGGAGCAGGCCATCGAGTACGTCATCACCGGCCGCGCCGTGCTCGGCGAAGTCCCCACCCAACAGACGATCATCGCTGAGCGCTTCTTCGACGAGGGCGGCGGCATGCAGCTCGTTATTCACGCGCCCTTCGGCGGGCGCATCAACAAGGCCTGGGGACTGGCGCTGCGCAAGCGCTTCTGCCGCTCGTTCAACTTCGAGCTGCAAGCGGCTGCTACCGACGACGGCCTGAATATTGCGCTCGCCGAGCAGCACAGTTTCCCTCTGAGCGATGTGTTCCATTATCTCCAAACCGAAACCGTGCAGGAGATCCTGGAGCAGGCGGCGCTGGCCTCGCCGATTTTCGCGACGCGCTGGCGTTGGGACGCCAACCGCTCCCTGGCGCTGCTGCGATTCCAGGGCGGCAAGAAAGTTCCGCCGCAGATTCAGCGCATCCGCAGTGACGATCTGCTCGCTTCGGTGTTCCCCGATGTTGCCGCATGTCAGGAGAACATTGAGGGCGACATTAAGATTCCCGAGCACCCGCTGGTGCAGGAGGTGATGAAGGACGTGCTCACCGAGGCGATGGACATTGACGGCCTGCGGCGCGTGCTGGAGCGGATAAGCAGCGGCGCCATTCGCTGTCTCGCAGTCGATACGCCGGTGCCGTCGCAGTTCTCGCATGAGATCCTGAACGCGAATCCTTACGCGTATCTGGACGACGCTCCGCTGGAGGAGCGGCGCGCGCGCGCGGTGCAGATGCGACGCGTGTTGCCCGAGGCGGTGCTGAAGGAGGTCGGCAGGCTGGATCAGCAGGCCATCGCGCGCGTGCGCGAGGAAGCGCGGCCCGATGTTCGCGACGCCGATGAGCTGCACGACACGTTGCAGACGCTGGTGGCCGTGCCGGAAAACCATCCCGATCCTGAGTGGCGGCGGATTGTGGAGAGCTGGCAGCAATTCATCCCCGAGCTGTTGGAGAGCTGGAGGGTGGTGCGCGCTCGGGTAGAGCAGCCCTTCGGTCTGGATTCTTCAGTTCCCTTTGGATTGTCATCCCGAGCGGAGCGAAGCGGAGCCGAGGGATCTGCGGTTCGCGTCGAGCAGCCTGCCGTCACGGAGGAACCGCAGATCCCTCGCCCCGCTCGGGATGACAAGGAAGAAACTGACAGTCGCCGGTATCTGCTCGCCTCCGAGCGCGCCAAAGATTTCGCGCTGATCTTCCCCAATGCGCAGTTCGAGATCACGCCCCCGGATCTGCCATCGAATACTGCGTCTCGCGATGACGCCGTGCTCGCGATGATCACCGGCTGGATGATGCACTGCGGGCCGGTCACTGCCGGTGCGCTGGCGTACTGGTTGGGACTGCCGAAGTCGGATGTCGAGAAGGCGTTGCTGCGGCTGGAGGCGGCTGGATCGATCCTGCGCGGGAATTTCACTGGACAGAGCGCACAAGAAGAATGGTGCGAGCGCCGGTTGCTAGCGCGCATCCATCACCTCACGGTGGCGACGCTGCGCAAGCAGGTTGAGCCGGTGACGGCGGCGCAGTTCATGCGCTGGCTGTTGCGGTGGCAGCATCTGGCTCCGCAGTCGCAGCTCAGCGGCGAGCGCGGCCTGCTGTTGGTGTTGCGGCAGTTGCAGGGTTTCGAGATTCCGGCGAATGCCTGGGAGAAGCAGGTTTTGGCGCGGCGAATGAACGACTACGATCCAGCGGCGCTGGATCAGCTGTGCCTGACAGGATCGGTCGGATGGGGACGCCTGTCGCCGCACCCCGCGACGCTGGAGGATTCCGGCGACGGTCACCACACCCCTCTGGGGACCCCGACCCGCAGGCGTGTGGTGCCCACCAGCGTTGCTCCCATCACGTTCTTCGTGCGCGAGGAATCCGACTGGATGCAGCCTCCATCCCATCGCGCCAACCACGGGCGCGACGGGGACCCCGGGCCCCGCCTCGAAGACGAGGAGCAGAACTTCGAGCGCGTGCTGAGCGAATCCGCGCGCGCGGTGCTGGAATACCTGCGGCGGCGTGGCGCGTCGTTCTTCGCCGATATCCTCCGCGGCACCGGGAAGCTAAAAGCAGAGATTGAAACCGCGCTTTGGGAACTGGTTGCGGCCGGCATGGTCACCGCCGACGGCTTCGACAACCTGCGCTCGCTGATCAATCCCAAGAGGCGCATCGGTCCGGGGTCGGCCAAGGCGCCGCGTCCGCGGCACACTCCTGGCCGCTGGTCGCTCCTGTATCCCGCCGAAGGTCCGGACCGAAACAAAGTCGCCGAGGCAACTTGCTGGATGCTGCTGCGGCGTTACGGCGTGGTCTTCCGTGAGATGCTGGCGCGCGAGTCGAACCTGCCCAAATGGCGTGAGTTGCTCGTCGCGTTTCGCCGCCTGGAGGATCGCGGCGAAGTTCGAGGCGGACGATTTGTCAGCGGATTCCTGGGCGAGCAGTTCGCGTTGCCCGAGGCTGTCGAGTCCTTGCGCGCCATGCGCAACCTTCCCGCGAGCGGCGAAATCGTGACTGTCTCCGCCGCCGATCCGCTGAACCTGATCGGCTTCATCGTGCCGGGAGAGCGGGTGCCGGCGATCTCGGGTAAGTCGGTCAGTTTTCGCGACGGAGTCGCCTTAGAACGTGATGAGCAGTCAACGCTCGCACAGGCGGGTTCCCTACCCGAGCCGCCTTCTCTTGGCTGGGAGCAAGCCGCCGCGCGATGATGCCGGACGAACTGGTCGAGGGGATTGACTACTACGTCGAAAACGGGTTCGTTGTCTTCACCGCAATCTATCTGCGGAAACGCGGCTACTGCTGCGAGTCGGGATGTCGCCATTGCCCCTACGGGTTTGTGCGTAAGGACGGCGCGCAGTTACCTTTCGATTAGAGGCCGCGATGATCTACTTCTGAAACCATACACTCTTCAACATTGAATCGAACGTCGGGCGCAACTGATCGAATTGCGCTTCCGGCGCGACGAACACCAGCCAAAGCGCAGCCCCATCCGACGCGGCACTGTAACCAGCCAGTCACGCTCCTTCTGCGGCTGGCCATTGGCGTCAGGGAAGGGCGATGTGGACTGCATGATGACGGAACGCCCCTGCACGCCGGCCACGGTGATCGGCTCAGGACTGCCGGCCGGCTGAAGGTTGTTCGGTGGACGAAAACTTCGCGCCGCTCAGCAGCCGCTTCGACCCCAAGCTGCGCGCCATGAAGGTCGTGGGCTTGCTGGGGGTGCTCGGGACGCTGATCGCGATCAACTACTGCGTGCGCTCGTGGCGCAGCGAGGGCCTGTGGTTCTGGACGCGAGTGTGGAATCTCCTGCCAATGCTGGCGTGCCTGGGATATAGCTTCTTCCTGCTGAACTGGCACATGCTGAATTTCCGGCTGAATTACTGATTTCACCACGGAAGCACGGAAGGCACGGAACTAATAGAGCTTGAGAATCGGAGCCGCAATTGCGACCGCATCGATCCCGAATGGTTCCGCTGACGTGGTTCAGTTGTTACCCGACGGAGGGCAGCCGGACTGGGGGGACGACCTACCGCTCGTCCCGGGCGCAGTGATTTGGTATGCGTTGGTGGTTCTGCCAACCAGAGCCAGATTTCGTGGTTTCCGTGCTTCCGTGGTGAATTCTCTGCCTTTACCGCCCAACGACCACGGTGTTGTTCACCGGCTGCACCAACTGCTCGGGATTGGCGAAGTTCGCTTGAGCGATGCGGATTTGATCCTTGAAGTTATCCACCATGTCCTCGCGGAGCCGAACTTCGGTGGGCTTCTTGGAGATGCTCATCTGATCGATTTTGTCCTGCAGGCGCAGGAGGCCGTAGAAGAGATTTTCCGGACGCGGCGGACAGCCGACGATGTAGACATCGACGGGAACAATGCGATCAACTCCTTGCAAAACCGCGTAGGTATTGAACGGGCCGCCCACGGACGAGCACGCGCCCATCGAGATGCACCACTTGGGATCGGGCATCTGGTCCCAGATGCGCTTCACTACCGGCGCCATCTTTAGCGTGACGGTGCCGGCGACGATCATCAGGTCGCTCTGCCGCGGGCTGGGACGAAACACCTCCGAGCCGAAGCGCGCGATGTCAAAGCGCGAAGTGGAAGCGGCGATCATCTCAATCGCGCAGCACGCCAGGCCGAAGGTCATGGGCCAAATCGCGGACTTGCGCGCCCAGTTGAAAACGTAATCGACCGTCGTCACCAGAAAATTCTTTTCGAACTTATTCTCGATCCAGCCCATGCAATTACCTGCCTTAGAGTGAGTGCTCGGGTACCCCACTCATGCGCCTTTCGCAGGAGTGGGAGCTCAGGTGAAGATGTTCATTCTTCCTATTCGATCACCCACTCATTCGAACAGCGCGAATGAGTGAGGCACCCGACCCCACCATCTTCGCCGATTGCCCAACCAAGAGGCTGTGACACCGGTCACATGCGCTGATAGGCCAAGTATAGGCCCCATTTGGTGTAGGTTCAACCGAAAGCGGCGTGCCGTATTCCGCACACGTCATATTCGTCCGCGAAGATTTCGGCGATCACGCTCGCCTTGTGGTGACGGCTGCTACTTATGGCTGGGTTCCAGCAGTCGTGCTGGCGCTTACTGGAGTTGTGGCAGAGGCGTTGGTAAGGGATGCGGCGCTGCCGAAGGGGTTCATCTCGGTTGGCTCATTCGCCTCGGACCAGGCGTTCTTCTGCTCGTTGCGGCCGGAATACTTGTCGTACACCACCACGTGCAACACCGGCTGGCGCTCCTCTATGGGATCGACCATGCCCTGCGCCTGGAGCGGGAGCAGATAATTGCGAATCCACTCGTACTGATCGTAGGTCAGACCGCGGCGCGACATGTCGAACGTTACACCGGTGAGATGGGTGGAAGCGGTGTCGCCAACCTCGGGCGCCGCAAAGTGGTTCCACAGCCGCAATCGATGCTGCTGCTCGACCGTCCGGACAAGAGAATTGATCTGTATGGGAGAGCCGAACTGCTGGTAATAGGCTTCGCTGAAATCCTGGAGGAAGTCCCGCGTCCAGGGCCGGCAATAACGATGGCTGTCCTGTAAATCGGGCGCGAATTTCAAGGCTTCAGTTTCGGGGACGGGGACCAATTCCTGAGCCGCCTCGAAGCGCAGAAGTTCGTACTCGTCGGCGATGCGGGGCAGCTGCAGCCGATCCAGTTCCTCGTTTTCCCGCACCAGCATCTCGTGCGACCCTGGGAACATGGGCGTCCAGCGGCCAAGCCCGACCTGGTTATATCCGCCCTTGGCCGGAAAGGCGTAGCGAATCAGGTAGCGGCGGCTATGACGCACCTTGGCGTGGGTGGCAGCCCGCGTGACCGCAAAGGCAGGAACGCTGACCATCAGCGTGAGGGAGCATAACAGCAGGGCATACCCCAGCCTGCGCTGTGGAAGCTTGGAAACGAAATCCGACCCGGCTCGGCCCGAATAGATATTTATAAATGTCAGCACGAATATGTCTCTATAGTAGTGGAGCAGCTACGAGAAAGGTGAATTCTACAACATGAGAACAAAGAATCGCCAAACGTTTCTTGAGTTAGCTGCTGCACAAACGTGGCAGGGTATATGGTTACTAAACGGGCTCGCCCGTGATGAACCTCGTCTACGATTATAACTCCCATCCCAATCAACCCGGTCACATATGCATACCAAGACGGCAGCCTCAATCAATTTTCACCGCGGTAGATCAATTCCGTAATGGTGAAGTCATCCGTGAGGGCCGTGTTGCCGCGGAAATTTGTGACTGCCTGCTCGATGGCAACAAGCCCGTTATGGCAACAGCTTTCCAATCGCTCGTTGCCGAAGAACTCGCCCTCGGCGTCTTCGGCCTCGGTCACGCCGTCGGTGACCAGCAGCAAGCGATCGTCGGACTTCAGTTGTATCTTCGACGCCCCAAACTCCACCATGGGTACCAGTCCCACCGGCAGGTTTCCCTCCTCCAACTTCACGACCTTGCCGCCTGAGACCAGCAGCGGCGGGACATGACCGCAATTAATCAGCTCCAGCTCGCCACCGGCGCTCAGCCGTGCGACTACCAGAGTGGCGTACTTCTGCCCGCCGACTTTTTCGCACAGGAATTGGTTTACCGCGGCGATCATCTCCGGCAGCGAGGAATCGCGCGCCAGTTGCGAATACAGCATTCCCTGCAGAATTGAAGCGACCACCGCGGCGGAAACGCCTTTGCCGGAAACGTCGGCCACAATCAGCGACAGGCCACGTTCGGTGTACACCAGGTCGAAGAAGTCGCCGCCGATGTCCTTGCAGGCATAGCTGACGGCGTTCACCTTGGCGAAGGGCACGTCTGGTACGGTCACCTTCATCAGACGCTGCTGGATCTCGGCAGCGATAGTGAGTTCCTGCCGGTACCGCTTGGCAGCATCTTCGGCCTGCACCAGCGCGGCATTTTCCACTAGCGTGGCGGCGCCATTGGCAATTGTCCGCAAGATGTCATGGCTTACCGACGAAAGCTTGCCGGAGAGAAAGTGGGAATCAAGATAGAGAACACCCTGGACATCGACCGTCTCGCCGCTCCTGGTGTCGTCTTTGACCTTCTCCTGAATAACGGTCTTACGCAGCGGAATGCAGATGACGCTGTGAAGATTGTGCGCGACTACGCTTTCGCGTCCGGCGAGTTTGCCGGTATCGTCGGTATCGGTGACCAGGAACTCGGAGGCGCTCTTGGCCGCATCGCGCAGAATGGAGCGGGAGATGCCGCTGTCGTCGGTGATGCTCTCGCCGTCCTTGCCGCGGCCGGCAGCGAGATGAAGCTCGCCATCTGCGCCCCGCAGGAAGACGAATCCCCGCTCGGCCCGGGTCAAGCGCAAGGCCGCTTCGAGCAAAGCGCTCAGCACGTCGTCCAGCACGCCGCTGGTATTCAGCTTGCGCGCGGCTTCCAGGAAGACATTGAGCATCTCCAGGTCGGAGCCTGCGCCGGCGGCCGGCTTCCAGGTGGAGAATTGGCTGAGGAACTGCTGTGCCGCGCTGGTCGGGGAACGGTCGGGACTGAACAGCACATGCGCGCCGCCCTGGTAGCCGATCTCGATGTGATCGTTGCGGTTGAGCTTGCGCCGGTTGATGCGTTCGGCATTGACGTACGTCCCATGCCGGCTGCCCTGGTCGACGATGTAAACCCCGTCGGGCTCGCGGACGAATTGCGCGTGCTCGCGCGACACGCGAGGATCGGCCATCACCAGGTCGCGATCGGTGCGCCGGCCGATGGTGAACGGGTAGTGATCAAGCACAATGGTGCGGCGGTCGCTGCCCTCCACCACCACCAGAACCAACGGATCGCTGGTGGAGGAACTGTCGACTTTGCGTTGCCACATTCCGGTGGCGCCCATTGCAGAACTCTCCTCGCGGGACAACTGCCCGCCATGAATTTCACTGGTAAATCCCTTGTCTAAACTATAGTTGAATTGGGATTGGGTATCCACTGTGGCGCCGGCTCGGTCGCGGGGGAATTGGGCAGATGTGGGAACGGAATTGGGACGGTACGCCAGCGCCCCTGTCCGGCTTGGAATGTTTCGGCGTACACTGTTGGCCGGAATGGGTGAGTTGTCATTTTCAACGCCCGTCCCGAGGAGAGCATCTTGAAGCTGCGAGTCCGGACTCTTATGGCAGTTCTTGTTCCCGCGCTGTGGCTGCAGTTCGCTGCTGCGCAAAGCCCACAAATGACGCCTTTCTCTGCCGATGTGCAAGTCACTTCGGGACACGCCGGCAACACGCAGGATGTGGCCGGCCAGATGTACATCAATCGCGACCACATGCGCATGGACATGAACGCCGGGCCGCATGGAGGGGCGATCATAATCACCAACTTCGTCACCAAAACGACTGACACCCTGATGCCGCAGCAGCATATGTACATGGAGTTCAATGCCGACCAGGCGATGGCGCGCCGACCCGGGATGGCGCCCAGCATTAAGCCCTTTACCGATCCGAGTAATCCTTGCGCAAGCGAAGCGGGCGCGACCTGCAAGAACCTCGGCGTAGAAGAGGTGAACGGCCGCTCTTGTGATCACTGGCAGATTACCGACAAGAACGGCAAAGTCTCGAATGCCTGGATCGATCAGAAGCTGCATTTTCCGATCAAGTCCGTGAGCCAGGACACGACCTTTCAGTTGACCAACATCAAGGAGGGCGATCAGCCCGCCAGCCTGTTTGAAATTCCGCCCGGCTATCAGAAGATGGATATCGGACAGATGATGCAAGGCATGCACCCGCCGCAGCAGTAAGCGGCGACGAAGGAGTGGTGCGCTCATGCGGTGCAGTGCCCGCTTGCTTCCGTTAGCAGGGTTAATAGTCGCGATGCTGGCTGCACCCGCCCTTCAGGCGAAAGACGGCGATCAGGTGCACATTGGTGGTCACGGCATCAGCATCGCGCCGGGTGAGGCGGCCGGCGATCTGGTCTGCATCGGCTGCTCGATCCGCGTGCGAGGCTCATGCGGAGACGTGGTCGCCATCGGCGGCAGTGTCGATCTAAGCGGTCACGCGAAAGGTGACATCGTCACCATCGGAGGCGCGCTCCGTCTGGGCGAAGACGCTTCCGTATCGGGCGATGTGGTCACGGTTGGCGGCCGCCTCTGGCGCGACCCCAATTCTCTCGTGCAGGGGCAGATCAGTTCGCGCTCCGGCGGCCAGATGTTTCTGTGGCTGGTTCTGATACCGTCGCTGCCCGTCATCTTGATAGTCGCGCTTGTGTTCTGGCTGTTGACGCGCAGACGAGAGGAAGTCCCGATGAGGGCCTAGCTGCAGCTTTGCTCCGCCAAGAAAGCCTGGCCTCAGAGCACCGAGTTTTGTTCGATTCTTGAGATTGTTACGCGTGGTTTGTTCTCACGTTCGAAACAAACGCGCATATAATGGGTTCACGCTCCCAAACGTGAGATCGCGCGGCCTTGCGCAGTAGGTTCACGTTTTTTCGAATCTGCAAGTAATGTCACCTGCAACAGTTTCAAATCGCGACAAGAAGAAGCGCAACAGCACTCCGGCGGTTGTTGCTCTGTCAATCTGCATCTTCTTCCTGTTCACCATTATCTTCGCGCAGGCGACCTTTAAGCTCACATTGCTGCAGCCCGATACCAGCGAGGAGACCATCATCTTCGCTGCCCTGTCGGCGCTGATTTTCCTTCTCTTCATCGCGCTGACGTTTGTGTTGATCCGCACTTTGCTGCGGATCTATGCGGAACGAAAGACTGGCGCCCTGGGATCAAGATTCAGCAGTCACATGGTGCTGGGCGCGTTGCTGTTGTCGCTGGGCCCGGTGATCTTCCTCTTCCTCTTCTCTTACGGACTACTCAATCGTTCGTTGGAGAAGTGGTTTTCCCGGCCTGCCGAAGACGTTCAGTACCACACCACCCAGATCGCGTCGCTGCTGACGGAGTACGCCGCGGCCAACGCGCAAGACGAGGCCGCACGCCTGGCCGCAACGCTCGATGCGGAAAAATCATTCCACACCGGCAACTTCACTCCGATGCTGGAGGAACTCCGCCGCAGCGAGGTCACGCTGCAGGGCGGCTTTGCCTTCGCACTGGTTGACGGCCGGGCGGAGGCCAGCTTCCATGCGCCGGAAGGCTGGCCCCTAGTCAGCCGCTCTCTCCCGCCGGCGGAGTCACCCGGCCGCAGCAAGACGTTCAACGTGCTCGGCGAAATCTACGTTCTGGGGCGCGCCAAGGTGGGGGATCACGGGCAAATTCTTGTCGCCATGCCGTTGCCCGCGAATTACTCGGCGACCCTGCGCGATATCGAGCGCAGCCAGCAGGAATATAGCGAACTGCGATTGCAGCGCCGGCGTCTTCGCCGCACCTATCTTGGCTTCCTTCTATTCCTGACTGTGGGCGTCTTGTTCGCTTCCACCTGGCTTGCCTTATTTCTTTCGCGCATGGTGACCCGTCCCCTGGTGGCGCTGGCGGAAGCGACGCAAGAGATCTCTCGTGGCCGGCTGGATTATCGCGTGGATGTGCAGGCGGGCAGCGAAATCGGCCAATTGGTGGAGTCGTTCAACCGGATGGCGGCCGACCTGGAGATGGGCCGTAACAGCATTGAGGCTTCCGGCAGGGAACTGGCGCACATTAACAGTGAGCTGGAGCAGCGTACCCGGCACATCGAAACCATCCTAGAGAGCGTTCCTTCCGGCGTGCTCTCGCTCGACGCCTCACGGCAGATCGTGCGCTCCAACGCTGCTTTCCTCCGTTTGCTGCATCTCGACCACGACCCGCCGATTCCGCTGCGCACTTTGCACGACATCTTTCCGGAAGACGCGGTGGCCGACCTGCAACACATGCTGCGCAAGGCCGACCGCATGGGCAGCACCACCAGCCAGATGGAGTTCGCCACGACGCGAGTCAAGCTGAATTTGGCAGTCACGGTGGCTTCGCTCGACGCTCCTTCCGCGCGCGGAAATGGCAAGCAGCGCGCCGGCTACGTTGTGGTTTTGGAAGACCTCACGGACATTCTGCGCGCGCAGAAGCAGTCCGCATGGCGAGAGGTCGCTCGCCGGATCGCGCACGAAATCAAGAATCCCTTGACTCCGCTGGTGCTGTCGGCCGAGCGGATCCGGCGGCATCTTGATCGCGGCGCAGCCCCGGATTCGGCTTCGTTGAGCGTCATTCGGCAGTGCGTCGCTACCATCGAGTCATCGGTCGAAACCGTCCGCAAGCTGGTTGACGAGTTTTCCAGCCTGGCCCGTTTTCCGGCGTCGAAGCCTCAACCCTCCGACATTAATGCCATCGTCGATGAAGCGCTCCTGATGTTTAACGGCAGGCTCGACGGCATTCGAGTGCAACGCGATCTCGGCGCCGGGTTGCCGGCGGTGCAAGCCGATCCCGAAGCCATGAAGCGAGCCATCGCCAATCTGGTGGACAATGCGGCCGAAGCGCTCGAAGATTCGCTGATGAAGGAGATCGTAATTTCCACCACCCTGATGGAGGACCGCGATGCGGTGGAAATCGTGGTTGCCGATACCGGCCACGGGGTCACTCCGGACACCAAGGAGAAGCTTTTCCTGCCCTATTTCTCGACCAAGGGACGTGGGACGGGCCTCGGCTTGGCGATCGTGGGCCGCATCATCGAAGACCATCGCGGCTCCATTCGCGTGGAAGAGAATTCGCCTGTAGGCACGCGTTTCGTCGTCGAGTTACCCGTCGCGCAGGAAGTGAGTGCGGAAGCCGCAACGGCGGTGTAGCCGCGTTCATCTGCTCGGGAGCATGGGCCCATTACAATAGCAGCAGCATGAAATCCCGCGTTATGCTGTCTTGCGTCGGCTCTGTCATTGTCCTGTCAGTTGCGTTGGCATCAGGTTGCAGCCAACCATCGGCTGCGTCTGCCAAGACTTCGGCCGCGACTACACCGGCTGCGGCCATGACGGTCCTGACGTCTGCTGGTCCTCCGGGTGTGCCGGCAACCAACCTGCCCAAACCGGATGTCAACGGCAATCACGTCATGCAATACGTGAAAGAAGTCGTGGCTTTCGGACCGCGTCCGCCGGGCAGCACCGCGCACCTCAAATTAGAAGAGTTCATCCTCTCTAAGTTGAAAGGCGTTGACGTGGAGCAGGACAGGTTCACCGCGCAGACGCCGGTTGGCAAGTTTCCGATGAACAACATCATCGCGAAATTTCCCGGCAAGAAGGACGGGATCATCGTTGTGGCAGGCCACTATGACACGCTGTACTCGCAGCGGCAGAATTTCGTGGGCGCCAACGACGGCGGCTCTTCGACCGCGCTGCTGCTGGAGCTGGCCGATCAATTTCGTGGCAAGCAGCCCGACGGCTACAGCGTGTGGCTGCTATGGACCGACGGGGAAGAGGCGTTCGTGAACTGGACCGAATCCGACAGCGTTTATGGTTCTCGGCAATTGGCGCGGAAATGGCAGCAAGATGGCACGGCGAAGAAGATCAAGGCGTTCATCCTCGTCGACATGATCGGCGACGCCGACCTCGATATCCTGAAGGACACGTTGTCAACGCCGTGGCTCAGTGACCTGGTGTATAAAGCCGCGAGCAACCTCGGGTATCAGTCGCACTTTTACCAGTTTCAGAACGGCATCAGCGATGATCACAACCCGTTCTCCAAAGTTGGTATTCCGGTGGTTGATCTCATCGATTTCACCTACGGCTACAACAACGTCTTCTGGCACACGCCCCAGGACACCGTGGACAAACTGAGCCCGCAGTCGCTGGCGATTACGACGGATGTGGTGCTGGAGACGATACGGCTGGTGGACGCGCGATAGCTACGAGCCACGAGCTTCGAGCCCGATGCTGCGCAAGTGCCTTCATCACATTGCTGCGTGACCTTACAGCAGCTCGAAGCTCGTAGCTCGCGGCTCGTAGCTATTTATAATCCCACCCATGAATCTTGAACAGAAATTGTTGGAACTGAAGCGCCGCGATTCACTGGCCGAAGCCGGCGGCGGCGAAGAGCGCCGCGCCCGCGAGCACAAGCAGGGCAAGATGTCGGCCCGCGAACGCATCGAGTTCCTGCTCGACGAGGGCACCTTCGAAGAGACCGACAAGCTCGTCGTCCACCGCTGCACCGACTTCGGCATGGACGAGCAGAAGTTTTACGGCGACGGCTTTCTCACCGGCTACGGCCGCATCGAAGGCCGGCTGGTGTTCGTCTTCGCGCAGGACTTCACCGTATTCGGCGGATCGCTCTCCGAGACCAACGCCGCGAAGATCGTCAAGATCATGGACATGGCCATGAAGGTGGGCGCGCCGGTGATCGGGCTGAACGATTCCGGAGGTGCGCGCATTCAGGAGGGCGTGCGCTCGCTCGCAGGTTATGCGGACATCTTCCTGCGCAATGTGCTGGCGTCGGGCGTGGTGCCGCAGATTTCGGCCATCATGGGCCCCTGCGCCGGTGGTGCGGTGTATTCGCCCGCGATTACCGATTTCATCCTCATGGTGAATAATACCTCGTACATGTTCATCACCGGCCCGGAGGTGATCAAGGCGGTGACGCATGAGGAGGTCACGAAAGAAGAGCTTGGCGGCGCGATGACGCACAACGAGAAGTCGGGCGTGGCGCATTTCGCCGCGCACGATGACGCCGAGTGCCTCAGCATGATCCGCGAGCTGTTCAGCTTCATTCCCTCGAACAACCTCGACGATCCGCCGCGCAAGCCATGCACCGATCCAATCGACCGCGCTGACGAGAAGCTGGACAGCATCGTTCCCTCAGAATCCAGCCTGCCCTATGACATCAAGGATGTGATCAACACGGTCGTCGATGACAGCTACTTCTTCGAGGTGCAGGAGCACTACGCCAAGAACATCGTCATCGGCTTTGCGCGGCTCGGTGGCAAATCGGTAGGCATCGTCGCCAACCAACCGGCGTTTCTGGCGGGCGTGCTCGACATCAGCGCCAGCATCAAGGGCGCGCGCTTCGTGCGCTTCTGCGACTGCTTCAACATTCCGCTGATCACCTTCGAGGACGTTCCCGGATTTCTGCCGGGCACACAGCAGGAGTACGGCGGCATCATCACGCACGGCGCCAAGCTGCTCTACGCGTTTTCGGAGGCCACGGTGCCGAAGATCACGGTGATCACGCGCAAGGCCTACGGCGGCGCGTATTGCGTCATGGCGTCGAAACACATTCGCACGGATGTGAACTATGCCTGGCCAACGGCCGAGATTGCGGTGATGGGGCCGGAAGGCGCGGTGAACATCGTCTATCGGCGCGAACTGGAGAAATCCGACGATCCCGAAGCCGATCGCGCAGCGAAGATTGAAGAGTTTCGCGACCGCTTCGCGAATCCGTATGTCGCGGCCGAGCGAGGCTATCTCGACGCCGTGATTCGCCCGCGCGACACGCGCCGCAAGCTGATTCAGGCGCTGGAGATGCTGGAGAACAAGCGCGACAAAAACCCGCCCAAGAAGCACGGGAACATACCGCTGTAAGGAAGCAATTAGCAACTAGCAATTAGCAACTAGCAATTAGCAACTGGAGCCTGTCTCGCTAGCTGCATAAATCGATCTCGATTCGTGTCAGGGCACGACTTCAGTCGTGCCGATAGGAGCGAGAAATAAGTCGGGGCTTTAGCCCAGGTGCCTCGGTAGGGGGATTCGCCAGGTCTAGAGGAGTGAATTGTGATGGTGATTGAGCAAATCAAAGCAGCCGTCCTTCGTGCAGCAGGGAAGAACCAGAAGATTGCCATGTTCCACTTTCAGGTGCTGAAAAACGCTGATGAGTTGGCGGGTGTCGACCCAAGAGGCCTTTGCAAAGAAATCTCGGTTCCAGCAACTTATGCGACCGAGTTCACAAAAATGATCGCCTTAACTCGATTGATGAAGGAAGAGGGCACAAAGCTCGTTTGAAGCCTGAGACACCACCCGCCCGACAGTATTGTGCTCAACCGAGTTACACTGCTGACAGTTTTGCAACAAATCTACGACGGCTAATTGCTAATTGCTGAGGGTCTCATGAAAGCCATTCGCGTACACGAGTTCGGCGGTCCCGAAGTATTGAAGCTCGAAGAGGTTCCCGATCCGCAGCCGGGGCCCGGCCAGGTTGTGGTTCGCGTTCACGCCGCGGGCGTCAACCCGGTCGAGGCGTACGTCCGCACCGGAACGTATGCGGCCAAGCCGAACTTGCCATACACCCCGGGCGCCGATGCCGCCGGGGTAGTCCTAAAGGTTGGGCCTGAGGTAAAGCGGTTCAAGGAAGGCGACCGCGTGTTTGTCACGGCCACTCGCACCGGCGCCTACGCCGAGCGGACGCTGTGCGATGCGGCCAAGGTGCATCCGCTCCCGGACCACACCAGCTTCGAACAGGGCGCGGCGATGGGCGTTCCTTACGGCACGGCTTACCGCGGCCTGTTTATCCGTGCTCAAGCCAAGCCCGCAGAAACGGTCCTGGTGCACGGCGCCACCGGTGGAGTCGGAACCGCGGCAGTGCAACTGGCGCACGCGGCCGGGATGATTGTGATCGGGACGGCCGGAAGCGACGACGGTATGAGCCTCATCAAGGAACAGGGCGCTCATCATGCCCTTAATCACTCGGCGGCCGGCTATCTCGACGAGCTTAAGAAGCTGACCGACGATCGCGGCGTCGACGTCATCATCGAGTTGCTGGCCAACAAAAACTTGGCCAATGATCTCAACGCGCTCGCGAAAAAAGGACGAGTTGCCGTGATCGGAAATCGCGGCACTATCGAAATCAATCCCCGCGACGCCATGGCCCGCGAGGCAGACATTCGCGGTGTCACGCTGATGAACACGTCCGAACCGGAGTATCGGGAGATGTACGCCGCATTGGGCGCGGGGTTGGAGAACGGCACCCTCCAGCCGGTAATCGGACAAAAGATTCCGCTGGCGGAAGCCAAACGCGCGCACGAGGAGATCATGAAGCCGTCGGGAGCACACGGGAAGATTGTGCTTCTACCCTGACCGAGCCCGCGCAGATTTCGCGACCCTCCGTCTTCGGTAGTGCCGTTCGAGATTCTTCGGCGCATGGGCGCTGAAGGCTGTTGTTCCTTGCTACTACAATCGAGCCATGCGGCTGAAGCTCTGGGCGTGGTTGGCGATGGTGTTCCTGTCGGCAGGAGTGCCCGCGGCCGCGCAAATGTCCGGTTCGGCCCTTCAACAAGCTGTGGCGCGAGCGATGGCCGGGCGGAGCGGCACGGCTTTGGTGTTGGACGTGCACTCCGAACGGGTTCTGGCTTCGTATCGTCTCGACGTGGCTGCGCGCCGACTCGCGTATCCCGGATCCAGCATCAAGTCCTTCACTCTGATGGCGCTCCTTGAATCCGGCAAGCTGGATGGGCAGACAGCGTTAGTTTGTAAACGCGCGCTCTCCATCGCCGGGCACAAGCTCGATTGCACTCATCCTGATCTCAAGCAGCCACTTGACGCTGCGAACGCTTTGGCATACTCCTGCAACTCATATTTCACCACGGTCGCTCTGCGCCTTACGCCCGCGCAACTGCAAGCGAGTTTCGTGAATGACGGATTTACCTCTGCCACTTCTCTAGTCGCCGGAGAGGCCAGCGGCGACGTTGAGCGGGCGCACTCGTCCACGCAACTGCAGTTGCAGGCGATCGGTGAGTGGGGCATCAAGATCACGCCGCTGGAATTGGCGCGCGCGTATCGGCGCATTGCTCTTCTGGAGCTGAAACACGAGGTGAACCTGGCCCCGCTGTTCGAAGGCTTGGAGCAGTCGGTTGCGTACGGGATGGGGAATGCGGCGCAAGCGGAAAACGCGATGAAGGTTGCAGGCAAAACGGGCACCGCTCCAGCCGATGAAGGATCTTGGACACACGCCTGGTTCGCCGGTTATGCGCCCGCGGAGAATCCTGAGATCGTAGTTGTTGTGTTCCTGGAAAAGGGCCACGGTGGCAGCGATGCCGCAGGTGTGGCGCGGGCCATCTTCACAGCATTCGCGCAATCCCGCACCGCACAAGTCGCAGCAACGACAACAGAGGAGCAGAAATGAAGCGGGTCTGCGCGGTGCTGGTGGGCATACTTCTGCTTTCGCTCGCGCTGCACGCGCATGCGGCGAGCAACGTCGGCACAGGCGCGGCAACAGGGGGCGAATTTCCGCGCACCCTGCGCGTGAGGCTCTGGTACCTCCATCCACCGCGAGATCTGCGCATCCACGCCGAGGCGGGCCAGGCGCAACTCCATCGATGTGTCACGTGTAAGGCCGAGCCGTTCACCGCGCTGGTGTTGCACGCCGCCGGCTCATCCATCGCGATTGGCGGTGCCAAACCCGGCAGCGATCTTCGCCTCAGCGGTGCTTATGAACTGAGCGCAGCAGGTTTGCCGCCGATCCACGCAGATTTCCCCATCGAACTGCGCGCCAGTGACAATCGCCTGCTCATTACCGCGCTGATGCCGATCGAGGAATATGTTGCCGGGGTGCTGGCGGGCGAAACCGGCAACTTCAAATCGGATGAGGCGCTCAAGGCCATGGCGGTCGCCGCGCGAACTTACGCGATGCACTTCGGCAGCCGTCATGCGCTGGATGGCTTCGAGTTCTGCGACACCACGCATTGCCAGGATCTGCGCATAAACGGCATCAATCCGCGGCTGCGCAAGATTGCGGACGAAACGGCAGGCGAGGTCCTGTGGTATGAAGGCGAGCCGGCGGCGACTTACTACTTCGCCAATTGCGGCGGCACAACTGAGGACGGGCGGTACATTCTCGGTAATAACGAGGAGCGCGCGCCTTATCTCACTCAGCATTCGGACCACTACTGCGTTCGCAATGGCGGGGGCGAATGGCGAAGCGAGGTTACCAAGCGCGACCTGCAGCGCGCGCTGGCAGACGACGGCATCGTGATTCCTGGAAACTTGCGATCGGTCTCCGTGCTTCATCGCACGCCGAGCGGGCGAGTGGAACTGCTTCGCTTGACTGGGAGCGCCGGCGTGACCGTCTCCGGTATCGCGTTTCGTTCGGCAGTTGGGCGCCACATCGGCTGGGACCGGCTGAAGAGCAATTTGTACGACGTGAGCGATCGCGGAGACCGCGTCGTCTTTCATGGGCGCGGCCTGGGCCACGGCGTAGGGATGTGCCAGATCGGCGCCGAGGTGATGGGCGAAGAAGCCCACTCCTATCGCCAGATCCTCAGCTTCTATTATCCAGGTACGCGGCTTGGTGTTGCGGCGCAGGGATTGGCATGGCAACAGTTGGCCAATGACGAGGTCGAGCTGCTGACGTCGCGCCCCGACCGCGATCGCTCGCTTCTGCCCATCGCGACGCGCTATCTGCATGCAGCGGAGGAGACGACGGGGCTGACATATCGCGACAAACCGAGGCTGAAGGTCTATGCGACCGTTGCCGAGTTTCGCAATTCGACTGGCGAGCCGGGCTGGGTGGCCGCCTCGACGCGTGGGCGCACCATCCAGATGCAGCCGCCGGATGTGCTGCGCCAGGCTGGCACTCTGGAAGGCACCATCCATCATGAACTTCTGCACATCCTGATCGACTCGTACGCGCAGCGCGGAACCCCGCAATGGTTTCGCGAGGGGCTGGTGCTTTACCTGAGCGCGCCGGGTAAAGTCCTGGCAATTAAGACGGCAGCCCTCGACTCGACTGCCCTGGAAAGGTCCTTGCGCGCGCCGCAGAGCGAAGAGGAATTGCGCAACGCCTATGACCAGGCCCGGGCGCGCGTGGCGGAACTGGCGGAGGAACACGGCAAACAGCGCTTGATCGATTGGCTGCAAAATGGAATTCCGCCGCAACTGTTTGGCACTTTGCGCGAGCCCGGACGGTAGCGCGTGACCTCAGGATTGCAGGCGTCGAAACACAAATGATTTGCCCGGCATCCCCGGTGGCGTGACTACCGTTATTGTGCCAATAGCCTTCAGACCCGCCTTCAGGATCCCCGCTTGCGAAGGCAAATTGCTTTTCTGCGTCTTCATGTAAACGCGTCGTATGCCTTGTTCTGCAGCGACGCGCAGAAGTTGCTGCACTGCGAATGGGTACAGATTCTTGCCGCGGAATTGCGGCAGGGTCTCGCACGCGGTGATTTCCGCCTCATCGGCGCGCAGGAGAAGAATCCTGGGCCTTTCCAGTTCGAGCGCCTTGGCAGGTAATAACCATGAGATGTGGGCAACAGCATCGGAATCGATAACTGCGAATGCATGACTTCTCCCGAAGCGCCGCAGGCGCTCAAGTTGGCGCTCGCGGAACTCGGGGTCTTGACTGTCGGCCGGAAGGCTGATGAGGTCCTGATCGGACAAGCCGGCAAAGCGGATCCCTTCCGAGACAGGCACGGGCTTGATTATCGCATCCGTGCCAATTGCATATACCAGCAACGTGTACCGGTCGCCGCGAATGGCTTTCCGCAGCTGAGCGGGATCTTGCCGAGCCAGCGTGTACACGGTGCGAATTTTTCTTCGCCACGCAGGTCCGACATAGCAGGTGCAGGCTGACAGAGGAACCTCGGTCGCGCCGAAACCAGCCTTGAAGCGTGCCAAGCTGGACCCTGCCAACGCGCCGCCCAGATTGAAGCTGCGATGGCCCTGTTCGCGAAGGTACTCGCCGATGCTGTTGATGAGGAAGTGAGAGGCGCCCACGGCCATGCCGTCAGGGCTGGTGCCCGCCGATTCGTAATACGCCCCTTCGCGAGAAAGAAGCACGAGCACCGACGACACAACCGCGCCTCCTTGTAACGCCTGGAACAGTTTGGCTGCGCCCGACTGCAAAAATGCGCGATGCTCCGGGCTGGCTTGCGCACTCTGAACCACGGATTCTCCCCGCGCCGAACGCCGATCGAGCGATTGGGCCATGAGCCGCTGATGTTGAGACAAACTCTCCTGCGGGTCCGCTCCGTGCCGCATGCTGACTCCCGCAGCCTTGGCCTTCTTCACATTGCGCTTGTGGTTCGACGAGAGGCGCGAAGCCAGGTCGGCGTCCAGCGCGACAACGTACTCGGTCCTCAGCGTCCGGGAGATTTCTCCTCTGAGCGGCGGTAACTGAAACGATGGCGAGGCGAAGGTTTCGGCGACCAGATCGGTGACGTGCAACTTCTTACTCAGTTCATACACGCTGTGCCAGAACAACTCGGTTGCGGCTGATGGCGGCAAAGACGGTATTTCCAGAACCGTGCTCAAGCGCCCTCGCGAAAGCACTGCAACCGCGGCATCCGAGATCGACTGATCGTCACGCGTGCCCACAATCCAGCATTCACGTCCCAGCGTCTGCAAGGCGGAGATGTAGGAATCCGTAAGAAACGGGTTCTCCGTTTCCGCGATACCGAGGGATTTCAGGGGAGCGTCGTGCCCCACGAGCTCAGCGAAGAATTGCTTGCTCATCCTTGTCCGGAAGTTCTTCAGGCTGGAGTTGCAGGTAGTCCATCACGGAATCGCAAAAGAATTTGGTCGCCCAATTCAACACGCACCACTTGCCATAGTCGCCGCCGAACGGATACGAACCGCGAATAGCCCCATCTAATCCTGGAACGCCGGGCCGAAGATCTTGCGTGAAGCATACAAAGCCCAGCAACTTCTTGCCGCTGTCCAGGTACTCGGGTTTTCCAGTCTGCTCGAAGACACGGAGAAAGACGCCGGCAATCTGGGCTGAGCCGGTCAGGCAACACCAATCGACTGCGGGCGTCCAGTCTTTGTGCCACCTGCCCGCGAGAAAGCCATCGTCGCGTATGAGATCCGTGATGCGATCCAGCGTGCGTTCCACCGCACTCAGGCAATCGCGCCGGCCTAGCGCGATCGAGAGGCCGTGAAGTCCTTCCAGAATGTAGCCGATGGTGTGAGTCAGCGGGCGGTCGTGGTATTCCAGGTCGGCGTTGTCGAACCATGCGTTGCTGTGCTGCAGACTTAACGTGTAATCGGCAATGCGAGAAGCCGCGCTGCGCAGCCGATCGTCCTTCACGAGATCGGCGAATTCAGCCATGGCGAGCCCGGTGCGCGCCTCCCAGGTCTTGGCCCCGGGCGCATCGCAGAAGTGCGATTGTCCGGCGACGAACCTGCCTTTCTCGTCCAGACACTGCAACAAAAACTCGGCCCCGCGCCGCGCTCCTCGAAGGAAAACATCGTCATGGAAACGCTCGTGCGCTGCCATCAACCCGAACAGCACCTGTCCGGTGACAAAGGTGCTTGAGGCAACTGGCTGCTCACCATAGATGCCGCCCTGAAAGCCTCCATCCGGAAGCTGAATGCTGAGCTCCCACTCTGCCATACGGCGCGCGCGCTGGACGCTGTCCTCATCGCCCATGAGATCGCCATAACGCAGCATGGTGGGGATGATGTATCCCGTGGTTTCCGGATAAGGACCGACCCATTCCAAGGGCAACTCGGTGCGAATTGGACGACGCGCGCGATATCCCCAGGCCACACCGCCGGAGTGGCTGGAATCCTGCGCCCGCTTCAGCCAGCCGATGGCAGCATCGAGGTGGCGGAGGTTAGGGACCGTCGTGTTCGGAGTCGCTTCTCGCTCGAGGGCTTCCAATTTTCGAGCCGCAGAGTGACGAGGGTGCCGGGCGCTCAGCGCCTCTAACGTATGCCGTCCGAGTTTCTTTACCAGTCTCATGCCAGTCCCGGAACTGCTCACCTGTCGAGAAATGCCGCTACTCTGTGCGCGACTGCATAGGGAGCAGCTTCCAGCACGCCCGCGAGGTCGGAGAGCACCTGTGGCCGGCGCCAGAGCAACAGCAGCGCATACGAAACCATGCCGATTACGACAGTGCTGCTCAAGTCTACCAGAGCATTTCGTGTCCCCAGCCGATGCAACATCTGCAACCAGCCTTCGGTCAGACCCGTCATCACCAGGCTCATCCAGATCGTTGGCCAGAGGCTAGCGAGCATCCGCGTCCCGGAAAGTTTCACCAGGCGAAACGGGATGAGGAACGACGGCACCATCAACAGCAGCCAAACCAGTGCGTAGCATCCGGCCACTCCCATGATGCCCCAGCGCAGCCCCACCACAAACGATGCCACATACATTGC
>Ga0187871_10001146_pt1 | contig 23490 bp, 21 predicted proteins | sample June2016WEW_16_1_FD_132988 | JGI IMG/M metagenome (GOLD analysis project Ga0187871, IMG submission 132988) | Peatland microbial communities from SPRUCE experiment site at the Marcell Experimental Forest, Minnesota, USA - June2016WEW_16_10 | ecosystem: Environmental > Terrestrial > Soil >...
CATAAGCCCGCAACGCCGGTCACGCGAGAGCTACGCCGGCTTGGGCAGCTATTTTCTGAATATAGCGTTTGCCTTCGTCGTACTCCTCCGCGGTCTTCAGGTGTTCCAGCATCAACGGCGTCTCTACGGGCAATTGCGCCAACTCACTCAAATAAGCCCGGTAATCGATCTCGCCGCGGCCGGGAATCACTTCCTGGAAATGCACGTTCAGCTCCACGATCCACGCCAGATCCTTGGCGTGGCAGGAAACGATCCAGGGGCCCAGCTTACGAAAGCAATCGGTAATCACTTCACTGTTGCGATAAAACCGTTCCGGCGAATTAATCACGTTGCAAACATCCAGGTGTACGCCGAACGCCGGCCGATCCACGGCCTTGATCAGCTTCAGATAGGAGTCCGGACCGTCGGGCAGCGACCAGCCCATTGCTTCAATGGTGAACTTACTCCGTTTAGGCCGAATCTCGTCGATCACATGCCGGCAGTTATCCACGGTGGCGTCGAAGAATTGCTGCGAGAGGTTCTTGGGGTTCGGTCCGTACCAGACGGTGGGGTTGTAAGAGCCCGCGATATCCACGCAGCAGCGCGCCCCGGCGGCTTCGGCGAGCGCCATCCGCGCCACCACGTATTGCAGGTTGGCGCGCCGCTTTTCGGCATCCGGATCCAGCATGTTTACCCATGCGCCTACCTCTGCGATGATCACGTTTTCGGACGCGAAAGCCTTCTCGATGGCGCGCACCCGCACCGTGTCTTCCGCTTTGGCCTGCGGGCAGTAGGCCGCGCTATAACCCAACCGGCGGTGTTCGCGCGCCAGTTCGGCAGGATCTTCGCTTTTCAGAAATACCGGCCCGCCCAGGCGGACGGCACGGCGGCTTTCCGCGCGAGTTGAGGCCGCCAGAGCGGCGGCGCCCGCCGCGGCTAGAAATGTCCGGCGATCGGTTCGCATGCCCCGATTCTAACGCCCGGCTTGCCGGCTACGGCAACGTCGAGCCATTGCCTTTACCGATCGGTATCGTGAGTTGGCCATCGGTAGGCTGCGCCGCATTTGCTCGCGCGCCAGGCAGGAGAAACGCGAGAACGCATCCAGCCGCTAATCGATCGAGTCGCACAACTCCCTGCAATCTATTGCACAATCTCGAACACAATCCCGCAGCCGGTGCCACCCTCGGGCCCGAACAGGTTGCAGCCCTGGTTCCCCCCGATCTGCGTAGTGCCGTAAAGTGCGCCATTGGGGGCGAGCGTCAGCGGCCCTTCCGGATTCCAACCGTCGCTGCCGCCGGCAAAGCTGTGCAGAATGGTTTGGGGCCACGGGTTGTTGCCGCCCGCGGGAGGTGTCAGCTTATAGACGGTTCCGTCGCCAAACTGGCCGCCGGCGGCGCTCACGCCGAAAACATTACCCGATGCATCCACGACCACGCCGCCCGTCGGAGCGTAGGCATGGGGTACGTTGTCGTCGAAGGTGCCGATGACTGTCAGGGCGCCGCTCATGAACCGGTAGACCTCGACGTAAGTGATGCCGTACAGCGCGCCGGCCTGGTCGAAGACCACTCCGGAGCCTGGGTTCTGATCGAGGTTCGAGAACCGGTGAACCACGGTCTCGCTCCAGGCGTTGCCCGCTTCGGCAGGCGGCATCAATTCGAAAAGAGTTCCAAAACAGCTTCCGCCCTGGAAACGCTGGCAGTAACCGCCGGACGCGGTTGCGCCCCAAAGGTTCCCGTGGGAATCGAAGGTCACGCCCAAGGGGCCGGATCCGTCGCCGAGGCTCTGACCGCGCGCGACCCCTTTGAATACATAGACTGTCTCTTCGGTCCACGCGCCGCCCTGGGTGCGCGGCGGTGTTACCCTGCACACGCTGCCGTTTCCATCGCGCGATGGTCCCACGCCGTAGTAGTGGCCCTCGGCATCGAAGGCTGTGATGCCGCATTCGGTCTCGAGCGTAGGCGCATCGTAGAGTGCCGTCTTCGTCCATGCGCCGCCCGGTTCGGCGGGCGGGGTTAGCTCAAAAATGTAACCGCAACCCCCGGTGCAGGCCCCACTCCCGCCTGTGCCGGTCCCGCCATATAACTTGCCGTTGCGCAGCAATAGCCCGCCGGGAATGGCGCCGTCGGCGCCGCCCTGGAACTGCCAGACGATGTTCTCGGTCCAGGCGCCGCCGGCCTGGGCCGGCCGAGTCAATTGGTAGATCATCCCGCAGCCGGTATAGACGCCAAAAGTGCAGTTTCCGCCGCCGCCGTAGCTGGTCGTGCCGTAGACGTTGCCTGCTGGGCCAACAACCACCGGATAACTCTCCGGATAGTAACCGTCGTTACCGGCCTCAAAAACGTGGAGGATTTCTTCGGTTTGGCCGGCGGCGATACCCGCGCCGGCGAACATCAGAGCAGCCACCAAGGCTTGGCGCCGCGGAATGAGCAAGGAGATAAAGTAGCCCATATCGATATCGGACCTCCATTCCGGCTTGGTTGCAAGGTCCCGGCCGTGGAATGCGTGCCCTACGGTACTAGCGGCCGTTGCGAATGATACGGATGATACAATCGTTCCCCATGATCGACCGCCGCCAACTCATCGCCGCCCTCGCCGCCGCACCCTTCGTGAGTCGCATCCCGCGCGCCCGCGCAGCCTCGGACTTCGACCCGGATTTTGGCAGCGCCAGCGATGCGGCCCGCGCCATTCGCACCGGCGCCATCTCCTCACGCGAGCTGACGGCGCATGTTTACGAGCGTATCCGCAAGGACAACAGCCGCGTGAACGCCTTTGTAACTTTGGTTGAAGATCAGGCCACGGTCCGCGCGCGAGCCGCCGACGAAGCTCTCGCCCAAGGCAAGACTTGGGGCCCGCTGCACGGCGTACCCATCCTGATGAAGGATGACAAGAAGACGGCCGGCATCCGCTCCACGTGCGGCGCTAAGATCTATGCGAACAACGTGCCCAAAGAGAATGCCCCGGCGGTCCAGAAGTTGCTCGATGCCGGCGCCATCATCGTCGGCAAGACCAATCTGCCGGAGTGGGCCTCCGATTTCCAGAGCTACAACGAGGTGGCAGGAACCACCAACAATCCGTGGAATCCCGCGCGCACATCGGGCGGATCCACCGGAGGCGGCGCGGCGGCTCTGGCATGCGGCATGGGTTTCCTGGAACTGGGCAGCGACATCGGAGGGTCCATCCGCACGCCGTCGCACTTCTGCGGCGTCTTCGGGCATAAGCCGACCATCGGCGTCGTCTCCGACGAAGGCTTTGTCGAGCCGCCGGACAGCAGCCCCGCGCCGGACCGGCTCTCGGTGAACGGTCCCCTGGCGCGCAGTCCGCGGGACCTGCTGCTCGCCTTGCAGATCGCCGGCGGACCTCTGGGCGTGGAGCGCATCGCCTACTCCTGGAAACTGCCGCCGGCACGCGGCGCGCGGCTGCGGGATTATCGCATCGGCTACGTGTTGGACGATCCGTTTTGCCCGGTGGCGCCGGATGTCCGGCAGCAGTTGGACAAGGCTATCGACGCCCTCGGAAAGGCTGGCGCGCGCTTGCAGCCGGGCTGGCCGCCCGGTATGAACATCGGCGAATGGTATGGCGCTTACTTCACCATGCTGGGCACTGCGGTGCTACCCAACGATACGACTCCGCACCGTGCCTGGGCGTCGGCCGTCGGCGGGCAGTTTGCTGCCCGGCGGTGCTGGGCCGATTACTTCCGCGACCACGACGCTTTCCTGATGCCGGTCGATTTCGTCACCGCCTTCGCGCATGACCACAGTCCGGACATGATGGCCCGCAAGATCGCCACGCCAGCGGGCCCCAGGCCCTATCTGGACATGCTGAAATGGATTTTCCACGCCACGCTGACCGGCAATCCCGCCACGGTCTGTCCCGTGGGCCGCACGCCGGAGGGACTGCCCTGCGGGATCCAGATCCTCGGACCGTACCTCGAAGATGCCACTCCCATCGATATCGCCGGTGGTATCGCCGAGTTGACTGGCGGTTTCGTGCCGCCCCGCGGCTATTGGATTGTGCTGGCGCCCTGCACGCCCAGATCCGTCGCCAACACATTTTTGTTGATATGGTTGTCGAGGTTGATGGTGTACGTCTCGGGCGCTTCGATCAGCACCGGCGAGTGCGTGGCGCAGATCACCCGGAACTTCTTCTGGTCCACCAGTTCGAGCAGCATCTTCAGAATGCGCCGCTGATTCGATACGGAGAGCGCCATCTCCGGTTCATCCAGCAGCAGCGTGGTCCCGTCCGGCAAACCCGGAAAATTCTCGCGGAACATGCTCAGCATCACCTGCCCATGGCTGGCCATACTCAGGAATTCCTGCATGCGGGGGTCGTCTTTGAAGAATTCCGGATTCGTGCGCGGATTGTGCGCCTCGGCGTCGAAGAGGTAGATCTCGCCCAGCTTCACCTGGCCCGCATCCAGCCGGTAGATGTATCCGTCCACCTGCTGGCCGCGCAGCGCGTAGTAGATCGAATGCAGCAGCGTGGATTTGCCCGAACCGTTTTCGCCTTGCAGTATGACCAGAGGATGCGACAGATCCACGATCATGGGCATGTGAAAATTCAGGTTGACGAAGACCGGGTGAGCCAGGATTTTGAGAAACATCAGTTTTCAGGATAGCAGGGCCGTGCGTTAAAATGGCCGCGAAAGCGAGGTGCCATAAATGAGATCCCAGTTTCGCGTCTTCGCGGCCGGCCTGATCGCCGCGGCCGGTCTGGCGGCAGCATGCCTGCAGGCGGCGGATGACGGCGGCGGATGGATCGCGATGTTCGACGGGAAGACACTGGACGGCTGGAAAGCCGGCGACAATCCCGAAAGCTGGTCCGCGAAGGACGGCATGATCGTAGGCGACGGCCAGCGCAGCCATCTCTTCTACATGCTGCACGAGTGCGACAACTGCGAGTTCAAAGCCGAAGTGAAGATCAATCATGGCGGTAATTCCGGCATGTATTTTCGGGCGGCTTTCGGGCCCGAGTGGCCGGCCGGCTACGAGGCGCAGGTGAACAACACGCATTCCGACTGGCGGCGCACCGGCAGCCTGTACCGCTTCGCCGATATCAAGGAGCAACTCATCCCCGACGACACCTGGTGGACCCAGGACGTCATTGCCATCGGCAATCACATCGTCATCAAGGTGAACGATAAGGTGGTGGTGGATTACGTGGACGAGAAGAACACTTACAAAAAGGGCTTTCTGGCCCTCCAGCAGCACAACAAAGGCAGCGTGGTCGAATTCCGCAATCTGATGATGCGGCCGCTCGCGGCGAAGTGAATTCCTAGCTAACCCGTGGCGCACGCTTCAGCGTGCCGCGGTGAACTTTAGTTCGCCGGCAAGCGTAGCCGCCTGTCAAGGCGGGCGTAGACGTCCGCCCACTCAACCAGGAACCTGATACAATCGACCGCGGATTGGGCCATGACAAACGAATTGAGTAGACGCAGCTTCGTCGGGCTGGCCGGCGCCGCGCTGGCGGCCTCGCGGGTCAAAGGCGCGAACGATCGCATCAATATCGGCCAGATCGGGATCGGCGCTCGCGGCAGCTATCACCTGAAGGCGTGCCTACGCCGTCAGAAGGCGCGCGGCGACGTACAAGTGGTTGCCGTTTGCGATGTCTATCGCAAGCGCTTGACGAAGGCGGCCACCCAGGCCGAGGGCGCGAAAGCCTATCTCCATCACCAGGAACTCCTGCAGCGCAGCGATATAGACGCCATCTTCATCGCCACTCCGGACCATTGGCACGCACCCATCGCGCTGGCCGCCATGGCCGCGGGCAAGGACGTCTACGTGGAGAAGCCCATGACCCACACGCTGCCCGAAGCCAGGGAGCTCTGCGCCCGCGCGCGCGATTCCAAACGCATCGTGCAAGTCGGCGTGCAAGGCACCTCCTGGACCCGCTGGCACAAGGTGCGCGAGATGGTCGAGAGCGGCATGCTTGGCCAGGTGGTGGCCGCGCAGGGCACTTACAGCCGCAATAATCCGGATGGCGACTGGAACTGGGACATCGATCCCGAGGCGGGCCCGCATGGCGCGGGCGATAACTATATCGACTGGCAGCAGTGGATCGGCGCGGCCCCCGCGCGCTCCTTCGATGCCGACCGCTTTTTCCGCTTCCGCAAATACTGGGACTACTCGGGCGGCATCGCCACCGACCTGCACTATCACATCGTGGCGCCCTTCCATCTCGCGCTCGGCAACCAACACCCCACGCGCGTGGCAGGCATGGGCGGCCTGTGGGTCTACAACGACGGACGCGAGGTTCCCGACACCTTTATGGATACGGGCGATTATCCCGGCAAGTACACCATCACGGTGGAATCGTCGCAGGTGAACGAAGTCGGACCGGTCACCATGCTGCGCGGCACCAAAGCCACCATGTTTCTGGGCGACGAGTGGGAAGGTCCCAAAAACCGCCAATTCGATCATGCCCAGATCGTCGCCGAGCAGCCCTATCGCAAGGAATTCGCCGCGCAGTGGGGCAAAGAGGAAATCACCGTCCCCGGGCTCGGCAACGAGGGTGACGACAAGCACGTAGACAACTTCTTCGATTGCGTGCGCTCGCGCCAGGAGCCCAATTGCAGCGCTACGCTGGGTTATACGACCATGACCCACATCGCGCTGGCGGTGCGCAGTTACCGCGAGGGCAAGATGTTCCATTTCGATCCCGTAAAAGAGGAGGTCATCGAACGTGGCTGAGAGAGTGAAAGTCGGAATCATCGGGTCGCAGTTTCAAGGCGACATCCACGCGGCATCGTTCCAAATCATGCCGGAAGAGGCCGAAGTAGTAGCGGTTTGCTCGCCCACGCCCGGCCATGCCGCGGAAATGGCCCAAAAATATGGCATCCCGCGCGTCTTCCTGGATTACAAGGAAATGCTGCGCGAAAAAGATATCGAGATGGTGACCATCGCCGCGCCTAACGCCCTGCACTGTGGCATGACCCTCGATATCGCGCGCTCCGGCAAGCATGTAGTCTGCGAGAAGCCCCTTTGCATGACCCTCGATGAGGCCGACGAGATGATCGACGTCTGCCGCCGCGAAGGCGTGCTGCTGCTCTACGCGGAAGAACTGCTGTTTACGCCGAAGTACGTCAAGGCCAAGGAAATGGCGGATCATGGCGCGTTCGGAAAGCTCTATCTGGTGAAGCAGAGCGAGAAGCATTTCGGGCCCCACAGTCCATGGTTCTGGGATGTCGCGCGCTCCGGCGGAGGCGTCTTCATGGACATGGGCTGCCATGGCATCGCGTTCTGCTACTGGTTCTTCAACCGCTCGCCGATCAAGAGCGTTACTTGTCACATGGGCACATACGTCCACGGCGCTAAGACCCGCGGCGAGGACGACAGTATTTGTATCCTGGAATTCGCCAACGACGGCGTGGGAATGGTAGAGAACAGTTGGGCCAAGCGCGGCGGGATGGACGATCGCACCGAAATCTACGGCGAAGGCGGAGTCAGCTATCCCAATCTGCACATGGGCAATGCCATGCCCACTTACAGCGAATATGGTTACGGATACGCCGTGGAGAAGGCGCCCAGCACCAAAGGCTGGAGCTATCCGGTATTCGATGAATTGTGGAACTACGGCTCGCCGCACGAGATGCGCCACTTCGCGCGCTGTGTTCGCGGCAAGGAAAAGCCGCAATCTACCGGCGAAGACGGCCGCGTCGTCATGGAAGCGCTATACGCGGGATACGCGTCGGCTGGGCAAGGGCGCAAGATCGAGTTGCCATTCCGCGCCGAAGGGGTCAAGCGTCCCATCGATCTGTGGCTGCGCTAGCCCCGTGGCGCACGCTTTAGCGTGCAGGTGGGACTTTTAAGTCCCGCTCGCGGCAAACTTCAGTTCGCCGTAGCCGGACCGGCTGTTGTGTCATGACCTGCCGCGAGCGAAAGCCGATATGGCCACTGCCAGACGGGACTCCAGGTACACGTTTAAGCGTGCTTCCTGGATCAATCCATCCACCCAGCGCATGATATAAGTGACCGGAAAGGTTAGCGTGGCGCGTCCGGCCGGCGTCAGCGTCATGTCCGCCTCGAAGACGGAGACACTCCCGGCAGTCCAGAGTTGCACCGGAGCGTGGCGCAGATCGTCCACATCCAGCGAAAACTGCACCAGCGCGCGGCGAATGGCCGCTCTTCCCAGAATCGGCGCCAGTCCCGGCAGCCTTACCGTGGCCCCGGCCGCGAAAAAGGAGGCCGCCGCATCGGCATCCAATGTATCCATCGCGCCAAAGTACCGCTTCACGCGCACCGGTAGCGAATCGGCATCGCTTCGGGTGGAGACTGGATTCCATCCAGGAACTGCTTGCAGAGTTTCCGGCAAGTATATAAGGTGCGGGCCCATCGCCGCCGGTTTCGCAAGCTGTGTTAAGCCTACGTAAAATGTGCGAAGAAGCGCCTATCGCTTCTTCCCCAATTCCCTGCGCTTTCTGGCCCAGTCGTCCTTATTCACCTGGCGCGACCTGCCTACGGCCAACGCATCCGGCGGCACATCGCTGGTAATCACCGACCCGGCCGCCAGATAGGCGCCCTCGCCCACTTCCACCGGCGCCACCAGCGTGGAATTGCTGCCGATGAACGCTGCCGCGCCGATCTTTGTCGGATGCTTGCGGGATCCATCGTAATTGCAGGTGATGGTACCCGCGCCCACATTGACCTTCGCGCCGATCTCCGCGTCGCCGAGATAAGCCAGGTGCATGGCCTTCGCTCCGGCGCCCAGGCGCGTCTTCTTCAGTTCCACGAAATTGCCGATGTGCGCGCCTTCCGCCACGTGATTTTCCATGCGCAGCCGCGCATACGGCCCGGCATGCGCGCCGCGCTCCAGCCGCGACGTCCCGATAATTGTGAATGGCCCGATTTCCACGTCCGCGGCCAGTTCCGAATCTTCGACGATAGAACACGCGCCAATACGGCAATTCTCTCCAATCGTGGTTTTCCCCAGGATCTGCGCGAATGGCTCGACAATCGTGTCGATGCCGATGGTGACATCCGGGTCCACCGTCACCGTTTCGGGCTTTTCGACCGTCACACCGCCCAACATCAGTTCCCGCACTTTGCGCTGGCGAAGCAGCCGGTCCACCACCGCCAGTTCTTCACGATCGTTGATGCCCAGCACCTCGCGCGCATCGTCGATGCGGAAAGCGGCGATCTCGTGTCCGGCCCGCCGCAGGATCTCGACCATGTCGGTCAAATAGTATTCGTGCGCGGGATTGTCCGGCCGCAATTCCTGGATGTGGCGCCAGAATGGCTCGGCCCGATAGCAGTACAGCCCCATATTGGCCTCCCGGATGGCCAGTTGTTCGGGCGTGCCGGCGCGCTGCTCCACCACACCCGTCACGCGGCCGTTTGCGTCGCGCAGCACACGTCCGTAGCCCGTGGGGTCCGGCATCATGGCGGTAAGAATTGCGCCTGCCGCGCCCGAGGATTCCTGCGCCGCCACCAGGCCCTCCAACGTGCCCGGACGCACCAGCGGGCAGTCGCCATAAAGCACCACCAGCCGTCCATCCAGCGGCGACAGCCGGTCTGCCGCGACCATCAGTGCGTGGCCCGTACCCTTTTGTTCGCCTTGCTCGATGAAACCGAATCCCCCGCCGATGCCCGCCGCCGCAACCGCTGCCCGCACTTCCGCGGCTTGATGCCCCACCACCACGAAGATCCGCTCCGGCGGCGCCAGCGCCAACGCGGTGCGCAGCACGTGCTCGATCAGGAACCTGCCGCCGGCCCGGTGCAGCACCTTGGCTTTGCGCGATTTCATGCGGGTGCCCAGCCCCGCCGCGAGAACCACTACCGTCAGAGGCGTTTCCACTATTTCCTCCCGCTGGCGCGCAGCTTTTGCCGCCGGCCCTCCTGCGCCAACCGCACGGCCAGCGCGGCGGTCTGCTCCGGATCGTGGCGCACCTTCCTCGATTCCTGCAGCAGCAGCTTGCCGCTCACCACCTTCACTCCCATTTTGGAAATCCGGTCCAGGTCGTTTTCCACCGGTAGCGCCTGCTGCCGCTCATAGCGCTTGCGCACCGCCATCTGAATCGGCGCGACGTTGACGATCGCGTAGTCGATCAAACTCCCGCCGGCGTGCTTGTGAATGGCCCGGATATGGTCCGACGCGCTGAAATTTACGGTCTCGCCAGGCTGCCACATCAGGTTCACAACATACGCTTTAATGGCCGGCGAGCGCCGGATGGCCGCCGAGATACCCTCCACCAGCAGGTTCGGAATCACGCTGGTGAACAGAGAGCCCGGCCCTAACGTAATCAGGTCTGCCTGTGCGATCGCCGCCAGCGTATCCAGCATGGGCTTCACTTTCCGGGGACGCAGCCGCACCGTCCGAATCGGCCGGCGGCTCTTGCTGATCTTGGTTTCGCCGATCACGTGCGTGCCGTCCGTGAGCGTCGCTTCCAGCGCCACGTTGGCGGCCGTTGCCGGATAGATCCGCCCCTTGATCTTGAGCACCTCCGAAGAAGCCTTCACCGCCTCCGGAAAGTCTCCCATGAGTTGGGTCAGGGCCGTCAGGAAAAGATTGCCGAAGCTGTGGCCTTTCAGTCCCAATCCCGCCTGAAAGCGATGTTGGAACAGGCGCGAGAGCAGCGCTTCGTCTTCGGAAAGCGCCACCATGCAATTGCGGATGTCGCCCGGCGGCAACACGTCGAATTCCCGCCGCAGCCGGCCCGAACTGCCGCCATCGTCGGTCACGGTAACGACCGCCGTGATGTCCATGGGCGCGCCGCGCGGCGGCCTGGAATAATATTTCAATCCCTGGAGCAGCGCGGAAAGGCCCGTGCCTCCGCCGATAGCGACGACGCGCAAAGGTGCGGAGCTAGGCATCTTGTCGTACAGCCAGTCCTGGCTCTGTGCGGGCCTTCGGCTGGCCCTCAGCTATTCCGGTCCGGATAGAGCAGCCGCGGGTACCCCGGGTGTCCTGCCATCCCGGCGAAATCGGGGTCCTGGCGGGCAGCCAACCGGTTACGAGGTTGCAAATCGATCGCACGTTTCAGGTTCTCATAAGCGGAGTGCAAATCTCCACTCAGGCTCTGGCAGGCGGCCAGCGCGTACAGCACATGATCGGCCGTGGGGTTCCCTTCGAGAGCGGCGCGCAAGTGCTGTTGCGCCGAAGCGAGATCCCTGGAGTTGATCAGTGTGATCGCGTAATTGTAGTGCTCTTCCGGCGTGTTCAATACCGGACCGGCGGATTCCAGGCGCCGCTCGCACATGCGCGCATGCAGCCCCGCGCGATGCGCCACGGCGCGATCCGGTCCGCGCGCCGTCTCTAAAAAGAATTCCCTCGCCTCCTGGAACTGGCGCGCATGAAACCTGCGCATGCCCTCCTCGAACATCTCCATCTGGGTCGGACCCGCGGAATGCGGCGGCATGGCCGGATTCGCCCTTGCACCCGGCGCGCGCCCCGCCAGGCCGTTCTTTCCATCCTGGGCCGCGGAAACCTCCGGGACACTGCGCTTGTCGGCACTCTTCGGCATCTCTGTCTTCTTCTTCACGGGCATGGCCTGATCCAACGTCCTGGCAGCTTGGTCAGTAAGCTCTTATATCAGACCTGTTGATCGCATGCAAGGGGTAGCTTGCCGCATTAGCCCAACACCCGTCCCGCGATTATCGCACACTGCGCACGCGGCGTTATACTCAGTGTCGATGAAGCGGGTCCCTCTATTCCTTATATCGGTGTGTGCCTTTGCGGCGGCTCCCACCACCAGCATCAAAGTGGATCAGGCCGGTTACCTGTCTCACTCCTCCAAGCTGGCGATGGTGGTGTCCTCCCTGGCCAAGGAGTTCTCCGTGCGCCGCGCCGCCAACGATTCCGTGGCCTTTCGCGGCAAGCTGCTCGAGCCCGTTACCGACGCCGATTCCGGCGATCTGATCCAGATCGCGGACTTCACGCGGCTGGAGAAGCCCGGCACGTATTATCTGGAAGTGCCGGGCGCCGGACGCAGTTGGAACTTCAGTATTGGTCCGGATGTCTTCGCGCGCGCGTTTTACCTGGCCATGCGGTCGTATTACGGCCAACGCTGCGGCACCGCGGTGGATCTTGGGCCCGATTTTCCCGGTTACAAGCACGCCGCCTGTCACTTGGAAGGCGCATACCATTCTTCCTCGGGGAAGACCGGACCGCATGTGTCCGCCAAAGGCTGGCACGATGCCGGCGATTACGGCCGCTATGTCGTCAACTCCGGCATCACCACCGGAACCCTGCTCTGGACCTGGGAAATCTACAGCAACCGCCTGAAGCAGGTGAAGCTGAATATCCCCGAATCGGGTAACGGCACGCCCGATATCCTCAACGAAATCCGCTGGAACCTGGACTGGATGCTTTCCATGCAGGACGAAGACGGCGGCGTCTGGCACAAACAGACCAGCGAGCATTTCTGCGATTTCATCATGCCCGAGAAAGACACGTTGATCAGCTACGTCGTCGGCACGGGGAAGGAACCGTATAAGAGTTCCTGCGCTACCGGCGATTTCGCCGCCGTGACGGCCATCGCCGCGCGTGTCTACCGGCCGTTCGATGCCGCGTACGCGGACCGGTGTCTGCGCGCCGCGCGGCAGGCCTTCGCCTGGCTCGAGAAGAACCCCGATGTGATCTTTAGTAATCCTCCCGGCGTCTCTACCGGAGATTATGGCGACAGCTCCTGCGCCGACGAGCAATTGTGGGCGGCCGCCGAATTGTCGCGCACCACAGGCGAAGAGCCCTATGAACGTTATTTTCTGGACCATTTCGGCAAGCTCCGCAGGACCCTGAAGCCCAACGGACCGCCGGATTGGGGAAACGTCGCGCCCATGGCGCTGTGGACCTATGCGCTCGGGCACGGCCGGAATTCCGCGGCCGTCGCGGCCATCACGCAGGATTCCGTGACCGCGGCCCAGCAGATCGCCGATCGCGCAGCCAGGCATCCCTACCGCATCAGCCTCACTCCCGCGGATTATATCTGGGGATCGAACGGCGTGGCCGCCAACTACAGCTTACAGCTTCTGGTGGCCAATGCCCTGCGGCCGAATCCGCGTTTTGTCGAGACCGCGCTCGACAACTTGCATTACCTGTTGGGCCGGAACACCTTCTCGCTTTCCTGGGTCACGCAGGTCGGCGAGAATCCCTTCCATCACCCGCACCATCGTCCCAGCGCGGGCTTGGGTCTTCCCGAGCCATGGCCCGGCTTGCTCTCGGGTGGTCCAAATCGCGGGCGCCAGGATGCCGCCATGCAGAAGCTGCCAAACGGCCCTCCGGCCAAAATGTACCTCGATGAGCAGGGTTCCTACGCGAGCAACGAAATCGCCATCAACTGGAACGCGCCGCTGGTTTTTGTGCTGGCGGCCGCTCTGGGCGGCAACTAATATTACCGTGGCGCACGCTTTAGCGTGCCGGCGGGACTCTTAAGTCCCGCTTTTGGGCTGTCGTCGAATCTCCGGATCACTCGCCGAATACGACGCGCAGCGCCACTCCCATCAGAATCGCCCCTCCCGCCAGGGCCATCCAAGGCGCCATCCCGAAAGGTTCCAGCATCCCTCGAATGCCCGGCCAGTTCGCCGTGCACAGCGCAATCATTCCAATCACCGCGGCCGCCAGCGACGCCCATTGCGCGATGGCCGTGGGACGCAGGGCCCGTGCCTGCGCCGCCTGCCTCTCCAATAGACGCGCCTTCCACCAGATCGCCGCGGGATCCGGCAGCGCGTCGCCGCCGCGTGTAGGGTCTGCCAAACGGCTCATCCAGACCGCGGCTTGAGGCTCGTTCATGGCTGCACCTCGCTAAGACCATTCTGCCTCAGAATCCGCTCCAGGTTCCGCCGCGCGCGGAAAAGCAGGACGCGGACGCTCTTTTCGTTCAAATCCAGCGTGCCGGCGATTTCTTCGTGCGCGTACCCTTCCACGTAGGCCAGCCACAGCAGCGCGCGCTCCCGAGGTTTCAGCTTCTGGAAGCAGCGCGATACATCGCCGGTCCCCGCGGCCGGCGCCTCCTCCTCGCGCAAGCGGAACGTCAGCGACCATAGCCGTTCCCGCCGCTGTTTGCGCCAACGGTCGTAGATCGCGGCCGTCGCCGTCTTGTAAAGATAGGCCTTCATGGCCGCGCGATCGCTCGCTGCCGGCATGGCGCGCAGGAAGCGGAGGTAGGTCTCCTGCAGTAGATCGTCCGCCGCTTCCCCGTCGCACGAGACGCGCCGGATGTATCCCCGCAAAGCCTGGGCCGTTTCGTGATAGAACACCGTGAACTCGTGCTGGTCCATCGGCGCGTCACTGTGGTGTATTGCCGGTGCGCTGCGCCAGTCCCAGGGCCTTCGTCAAGCGGTGGGAAATCCCGGCGGAAAGCAGGAACCCAACCCCCAGACACATCAGGATCACTCCAATAACCAGCAGCGGATTGTCTCTCGAATCGCGATAATACCAGTTCAGGAACAGGAGGCCCGTCGCCACAATCACCAGGATGATCCCGCGATGCGTCGAGCGTAGAATGCCGTTCGTCGGCTCCTCCCGATCGCTGGAGATGCCGTCCACGAACTGCGCCCCGCTGGGCGTCTGCAGAAACTCCACCACCTCGTGCGCCGAGCTGAATTTATCCAGCAGCCGGGTGTGCAGTTCCACCTGCGCTTTCAGCCTCCGCTGCCGCTTGGCCGCATCGGCCGCCAGATAGATCACCCACCCCGCCGTCGCCAACGCCGCCAGCAGCACCAGCATGACGGCGATATCTTTTCCTTCCATTTCAAATCCTCCTCGTCTGCTAAAACGGTGAGGTCTTCTTGGGGTTAACAGGCGGCGGCGCGTATTTGAAATATAGTGCCACGTTCACGATGTGGGTCTTATCGTCGATCTTCGTCTCGGCATGGGTTTCGCCCAGATTGTCGAATATGCCTTCCTCATGCACGTGGCGCAGGAAATAATCCGGGTATTCCGGGTTGAACGGCGTGCCTTCCTGGTGCGTCCACATTTTCCGGATGGCAGCCTCGCCGTTCAGGTCCAGCCCTTCGATGCGCAGCTTTCCGAAAAGGAATTGCGGGCCTTCGTCGATATGCATCGTCAGGTCGACGGTCTTCTTGGCATCGTCGATCTGGCGCGCGATTTGTACGTCGTTCCGCATGTAACCCTCGTGCGCCAGCACCTTCCTGATACGGTCCACGCCCTTGCCGATTTCATCGAAATCGGCCAGGTCGCCGCTCTTGAATTTTCCCGTCTTCAATAGCCGCGCCGCCTCGAAATGGGGCGCGCCCTCGATCTTCACGCGGCCCAGGTCATAGGTCCCGCCCTCGTCCAGCGTCACCTTGACGGCCAGGCCCTGAACGTCCGTGGCCTTCTCGACCGTAATCCTGGTGAATGCCACGCGCACGCGGCCGCGTGCATCGTACAGCGGACGAATGCTGGAATCCAGGCACTGGCGGAAAGACTCTTCTTTGTACGGCAGGCCCACTGCCACCTCGGCAATGGTGTTCTGCAGTTTGCTGGCCGGGATCGCCTGGTTGCCTTCAAACGCCACCTCCGCCACGGCCGGGTCGGAACGCGCCGGCCGGAACAGGATGGTGAACTCTCCGGGCCCCGACGGCGTCACTTTCGCGATCACGGTGTCCTTGCTGTCGTGCGCCGTGATGTATTCCTGCACCCATTGCCTGTACCGCTCCAGCACGGCTTTGGTGGCCGCCAGCCGCGGCGCGAAGAGCGGATCCTTGCCGCGCAGGTACGCCGTAAGATCTTTGTCCGGTACTCCCAGGTCGTCGAACCGGATCGGATAGGCGGGCTGCGCTTCCACCACCTGGAACGACGCCGCATAGCCGTGCTGGTCGCCGCCCGGCGCGAACTTGTACCCCACCGTTTCGAACATGCCCGTGGCCACCAGCCGGTCGCGCGCGGCTTCGAAATCCGGCTTGCCCGCCATCTGCCCAACCTTCAATCCCGCCACCGCCAGGATTTGCGCCGCGGTGTAGTTGTGGCTTCCTTCCACCTTCAGGCTCTCCACAGGCCACTGGTGGGGCTGCCCGGTCTGCGTGGTCGTTTTCTTGGCGCGGCTGGCCTGTGCGAACGCGGCCGGAATCCCCGCGCCCCATCCGCACATCAGTAAAATGAAAAGCCAAATCATGTCTTCCTTCATTGTGGCGTATGCGAGCGAGCCTCGCCCCGCGATGTAGAATGGAAAAAGTGTCCTACGATCTGATCGTTATCGGCAGCGGCCCCGGTGGATATTCGGCCGCCATTCGCGCCGGCCAGTACGGCCTGAAAACCGCACTTATCGAGAAACAGCCCCGACTAGGTGGGACGTGCCTGCTGGTCGGATGCGTTCCAACAAAGGCCCTGCTGCATACGGCCGATGTCTGGGATCACTTCATGAATCCCGAGGCCGACGGCATCCAGTGCCAGAACCCCGTCCTCGACTACCCGAAGGTCATCGACAAGAAGAACCGCATCGTCAACAAGCATTCCAAGGGCGTCGAGTTCCTGCTGAAGAAGAACAAGGTCGAGTGGATCAAGGGCTACGCCACCCTGAAAGGCGGCGGGCGCATCGAAGTCGCAGGCGCGGATGGCACCCAAACCCTGGAAGCGCGTAACATCATTATCGCCACCGGTTCCGAGGCGCGCATGCTCCCCGGCCTCCAGCCGGATGCCGGCCTGATCCTGACCAACGTTGAGATCCTGAACCTCACCGCCGTGCCTAAATCCTTAGCTATCATCGGCGCGGGGGCCGTCGGCGTGGAATTTGCCTCCATTTTCAACCGCTTCGGGACGGATGTCGCGGTCTTTGAAATGCTCCCCCGCGTCGTCCCGGTGGAAGACGAAGAGATCTCCAAGGAACTGGACCGCGCCTTCCGCAAGGCCGGCATCCGCGTGGAAACCGGCGCCAAAGTGGAGAACGTGCGCAAGGGTGGCAAGGGCATCCAGATGACGGCCACCCTCGCCGGCGGCAAAACCGAAGAAATCGAAGCGGAGAAACTGCTGGTCGCGGTGGGCCGCAAGCCCAACACCGAAAAAATCGGCCTGGAAAATACCCGCGTGGAACTCGACCGCGGCTTCATCAAGGTGAATCCGTACCAGCAGACCGGCGAACCAGGGGTCTACGCCATCGGCGACGTGGTGGCCGGTACCCCTCAACTGGCGCACGTGGCCACCATGGAGGGCATGGTAGCCGTCGCGCATGCCGCCGGGAAACCGGCGACCCCCATCCATCGCAATCGCATCCCCGGCTGCACTTATACCGAGCCGGGCATCGGTAGCGTGGGGCTCACCGAGGCGCAGGCCCGCGCGCAAGGCTACCAGGTAAAAATCGGGAAGTTTCCGTTCGCGGGCAACAGCCGCGCCAGCATCCTCGATAGCCACGGCGGATTCATCAAGGTGGTCACCGACGAGAAGATCGGCGAAATCCTGGGCGTGCACATCATCGGCCCGGATGCTTTCGAGTTGATCGCCGAGTCGGTGGCCGCCATGGAAGCGGAGGCCACGGTGGAAACCATGATGCACACCATCCATCCCCACCCCACGCTTTCCGAGGTCACGGGCGAAGCCTTCAACGCCGTTTACGGTCTGGCCATCAATGCTTAAGTGCCAGTGGCAGGAACCGGGCCGCGTGGAGTACGGTGCCGCATTTGCATGGCAGCAGCGCCTGGTCGAGCAGCGAAAGTCCGGCGCCATCCCCGACCAGCTCATCCTGCTGGAGCATCCCCACACCATCACCATGGGCCGCAACGGTCACATGGAAAATCTCCTGGCCGGCCAGGAAATCCTGACCCGCGCCGGCATCGCCTTCCATCCCACGGACCGCGGCGGCGACGTCACCTACCACGGGCCGGGGCAAATCGTGGGTTATCCCATCCTCGATCTGCGCGAATGGAAGCGCGATGTGGGTGCCTACGTGCGGGCCATCGAGCAGGTCATGATCGATACCCTGGCGGATTTCGGCATCCAGGGCGGCCGCATTCCGAAGTGTACCGGCGTCTGGGTGGATGGGGCTAAAATCGGCGCGATCGGGGTGCACATCAGCCGATGGGTGACATCGCACGGTTTCGCGCTGAATGTCTCCACCGGCATGCGCTATTTCCAGTACATTGTTCCTTGCGGTATTTCGAAGCCCGTGACCTCCATGGCGCAATTGGGATGCGCCGCTTCGTGGACCGAGGTGGCCGGGCGTCTGGCAACCCACTTCGGCCGCGTATTTGATCGCGAGATAGAGAGGATTTCACATGACAGACGTAGTGATGCCCCAGATGGGCGAGAGTATCGTGGAAGGGACGCTGACCAAGTGGCTGAAGAAGCCCGGCGACCGTGTGGAGAGGGACGAGCCGCTCTTCGAGATTTCGACGGACAAAGTGGATACGGAGATTCCGTCCCCCGCCGCCGGGACGCTCTCGGAAGTGCTGGTTGAAGAGGGCAAGACAGTCGGCATAGCCACGGTAGTCGCGCGCATCGACGAAGCGGGTGGACCTGCCGCTGCCGCGCCCGCCCAGCCTGCGGCGCCCGCCCAGCCTGCCGCGCCTGCCCAACCGGCGGAATCCGCGGGGCAGGACTCCAGCCCTGCTGCCGACGTCCAGGCCACCCCTCCCTCTGCTCCGTCCACGCCCCCTCCGCCAGCCGCCGAAGAACCTGCCGACCCCACCGGCCCGCTCTCCCCGCTGGTGCGCCGCATGGCGCGCGAGTATTCCATCGATCTGACCAAGGTAAAGGGTACCGGCGCCGGCGGACGCATCACGAAACAGGACCTGGAGGGCCACATCGCCCGCCAGCAGGAAGCGCCCGTGCCCCCGCCTCCCCCGCCGCCCGCTGTCGAGGCTCCCCCGCCGCCGGCACCCGCCGCGCAAATGCCGCCGCTTCCCGCCGCCGGACAAGCCAAGGCCCGCATCGAGCCGATGAGCACCATGCGCATCCGCATCGCCGAGCACATGCTCGCCAGCCGCCGGACCTCCGCCCACGTAACTACTATCCATAAGGTGGATATGACGAAAGTGGCCCGCATGCGCGACCGCCACAAGGCCGGCTTCCAATCGAATTACGGCATGTCGCTCACGTACCTGCCGTTCGTGGTTCGCGCTACGGTGGTCGGCCTGCGCACGTATCCGCTGCTGAACGCCGCGATCGAAGGCAACAACATCATTCACCATAACGAAGTCAATATCGGCATCGCGGTGGCGCTCGAAAATGGCTTGATCGTGCCGGTAATCCGCCAGGCCGACGAGAAGAACGTCCTGGGATTGCAGCGCTCCATCGTGGATCTCGCCACGCGCGCCCGCTCGCGCCAGCTCAAGCCCGACGAAGTCCAGGGCGGCACGTTCTCCATCACCAATTTCGGCGGCTTCGGCAGCGTCATCGCCACGCCCATCATCAACCAGCCGCAAGTGGCCATCCTGGGCGTAGGCGCGGTCGAAAAAACGCCGGTGGTCATCGACGATGCTATAGCCATCCGCTCGATCATGTATCTGTCGCTGAGTTTCGACCATCGGCTGATCGATGGAGCCCTGGCCGACCAGTTCACCGCCAAGGTGAAGCAAGTGCTGGAGAACTGGTCCGAAGAAGTGCTGTAGCGCACGCTTTAGCGTGCCGGCGGGACTTTCAAGTCCCGCTGCTCACTGAACCCGCAGCGCCACCACCGGATCCACCCGTAGCGCCCGCCGCGCCGGTAGATAGCTCGCCAGCAACGCCACCCCCGCAAACAGCACCGTCACCGACCCAAATACCACCGGATCGGTGGGCTTCACCCCGTACAGCACGCTTGCCAGAAATCGCGTCAACCCGTAAGCTGCCGCCAGACCCACCACGATCCCCGCCCCAGCCAGCATCATCGCCTGCCGCACGATCATGTTCCTCAGCGCCGGGAAATCCGCTCCCAGCGCCAGCCGGATGCCGAATTCCAGTGTCCGCTGCTCCACCGCGTAAGCCATCAGGCCATACAGCCCGATCGAAGCCAATAAAATCGCCACCGTCGCGAAAATCCCCAGCACCCACGTGTTGAATTGGTCGCGCGCCGTCGACCTCACGACAATCTGCTCCATGCTCCGGATATGGGCCGCCGGCAGGTCCGCGGCATCCTGAAACGCGCTCTGGATCGGCGCCGACACCGAGAAGGGCGCCACCTTCGTCCGCACTACCCAACTCAGCGGCATGAAGCGGTTGTTCAGTGCCATGTAGGCGTCGCCCACCTGCGCCAGTGGCACGAAGGTCTCCGGCTGCGGATCGTTGTTCAGGCCGCCATCGCGCGCGTCCCCCGCAATGCCGATGATTTCGCGCGGCGGCTGCTCGAAGTCGGGGCCCATCCCGCCGCCGATGATCAACCGATGCCCGATCGGATCGCCGTCTTTCCAGTACTTCCTCGAAAACGCCTGGTTGATCACCACTACCGGCTGCCCGGCCGCATCGTCCCGTTCGGTGAAAGCCCGCCCTCGTACGATGGGAATCTTGAAAACGTCGAAGAAGCGCGCCGTCACGTAGTTCCAGCCGGCTCCGCCGTGCGCCGTTCCGTTCGTCAGGGGTCGTCCTTCAATGATGAATCCCAACCCCAGCCCGCCCTCCAGCGGCAGATAGGAAGTAGCCGCCGCGGCCTCCACGCCGGGGATCGCGTGAATGCGGTCGAGCGCCTGCCGCGTCATCGTCTCGATGGCGGCCGTGCGGTCGTAGCGGCTTCCGGTAAGCGCGGTGTCCATGGTCAGTACATTATGCGCGTCGAAACCCGGCGCCACCGTGTGCAGCGCGGAAAACGTCCGGATCAAGAGGCCCGCCCCGATCAGCAGGACCATCGCCAACGCCATCTCCACCATCACCAGCGCACCGCGCATCTTGTTCTGGCGCATCCCCGACCCGCCCCGCGCGCCTGTCTCCTTCAGCGTAATATTCAGGTCCGCGCGCGAAGCTTGCATCGCGGGCACCAGCCCGAACAGGATGCCGGTCGCGAGCGACAGCAGCAGCGTAAATCCCATCACCGCCCAATCGAGCGATACGGCCGAACCGTTCGGACCGATCCGCGGAATGTTTCCCGGGTTCACCGCCAGTAGCGCGCGCACGCCCAGCGCGCCGATAACGAGGCCAACCCCGCCGCCGGCCACCGCCAGCAGCGCGCTTTCCGTCAGCAGTTGACGGATGATGCGGCCCCGGCCCGCCCCAATCGCTGCGCGGATGGCGATCTCGCGCGACCGGCCGGTGGCGCGCGCCAGCAGCAGGCTGGCCACGTTCGCGCAAGCGATCAGCAGCACGCAGCCCACCGCGCCCAGCAGCACGAACAGCGCCGTGCGCACGTTGCTCACCAGCAACTCCTGCATCGGCTTGGCCGTGAAACTCATATTGGGATCCAAGCTGTTTGGGTACCGCCGTTTGAATTCTTCCCCGGTCAGCTTCAGTGCGGCCTGCGCCGTGCTCAGCGAAACGCCCGGCCTCAGCCGAGCCGCGGCCTGGAAGTAATGGCCCTGGTTCGTGCTGTTGGGGTCCGCCTGAAAAGGCAGGTAGACGTCCGGTAGCGGATCGAACGTGAAGCCGGCGGCTAGCACGCCGATCACCGTGTACTGCTCGCCGCCCAGTGTCAGGGACTTGCCCACTATGCTGGGATCGGAGCCGTATCGCCGCCGCCACAGGCCATTCGACAGCACGATGACATTGCCGCCCCGCGGACGGTCTTCCGCCGCCGTAAAGGTTCGCCCGATCGCGGCCTGCGCGCCGAAAAGATGAAAGAATTCGTACGAAACGTGGATCCCCTTAAGCTGTTCCGGACGATCGCCGCCGCTGAGATTCAGCCCCGGCCCGCCCGGGTCGTAGGCGCTGACGTCCTCAAGCGCCTGGGTTTGGCCCCGCCAGGCGTTGTATTTGGGCACCGAAGCGCCCGGGAAGCCGCCTTGGGGCGTCTTGGTCATCAGGGTCACGATGCGGTCTGCATCCGGGAAAGCCAAGGGCTTCAGCAGAACTGTGTTGACGATCGAAAAAATCGCCGTGTTGGCCCCAATCCCCAATGCCAGAGCCGAAACCGCCGTGGCCGTAAAGCCCGGACTCTGCCGCAGCATGCGCAAAGCATGCTTCACATCCATCCAAAACGTCTCCATGAGATCATTAGACGCCCCAGTCCTTCATATGTTTGTCCTTCGGGAAACGAGCCCGCCGCGCGTGGGGCAGGCGCCGGGGTACCCGCATAAAGATATAATCCGCTCAGGAGATCTTTATCGCCATGTCTGAATCTGATCCCGGCCTCTCCCGGAGACAGCTCATCGGAAAGACCGGCGCCGCGCTCGCCGCCGGCTTCACCATCGTGCGCCCGGAGTCCGTTCGCGGCTCGCAGGCAAATTCCAAAATCACCGTCGGCCTCATCGGCGTCGGCGGACGCGGACAGTATGATGCCGGCATCTTCAATGCCGATCCCCGCGCGCGCGTCACCGCCCTCTGCGATCTGTTCGACGATCGCATCGAGATCGGCACCCAGAAGATCAAGATCGAAAAGCCTGCCGTCTACAAGGATTACGAGAAACTTCTGGCCGCCAACGATCTGGACGCCGTCATCATCGCCACGCCCCCCTTCGAACACCCCCGCATGCTGGCCGCCGCCATCGAAGCCCGCAAGCATGTCTACTGCGAAAAGCCCATGGGCGTGGACCTCGAAGGCGTGAAGAAGATCATCGCCGCGGGCCGCAAAGCCGATCCCAAAAAGAACGTCTCCGTCGGCTTCCAGCAGCGCTACGGCCCCGTTTACCTGGAAGCCTACAAGCGCATCCGCGATGGCCAGATCGGCGAACTGGTGAACGCCCGGGCCTTCTGGATCGGCGGCGATCCCTTCACCCGCAAACCCTACGACGATCCTAAGATCGAGCATCTCCGCAATTGGTTCGCCTACCGGGATTATTCGGGCGACTTCATCGTCGAGCAGGATTGCCATAATTTCGACGTCCTGCACTGGTTCCTGAACGCTCACCCCATTCGCGCCGTCGGCATGGCCGGCACCAAGGTGCGCACATCCATGGAGATCCTCGATCACCTCACGCTTTCGTTCGAATTCCCCAACGGCATCCACGTGAATTTCGAAGCCAACCAGATGAGCCCGCCCGGATTCTCGCACGTCGGCGAGGAATTCACCGGCACTAAAGGCGTCATCGAAACGTCGCGCTCCCGCATGGTTCACCACAAGGGCCCCAAGGATGTCGAAACCATTCCCTCCACCCGCGACATCACCAACGATGCCATCGAGGCTTTCCTCACGCGCATCCAGAACGGCGAAGTGGAAAACGTCGCCGAGCGATCCGCCATCAGCACGCTCTTCGCGATTCTGGGCCGCACCGCCCTTTATGAGAAACGCGAAGCCGTCTGGAAACAGGAGTTCGGGGATGTCTGACCTTCTCCGTGTCAGCCTGCTGCTGCTCTTGCCGGCGGCCGCCCTGCTCGCCCAGGATCGCCCCCTCCGCGTGATCGCGTTCGGCGCGCATCCCGACGATTGCGACATCCGCGCCGCGGGCACCGCGGCCCACTTCCGCGCCCTCGGCGCAGCCGTGAAATTCGTTTCCGTCACCAACGGCGACGCCGGCCATCAGACCATGGGAGGCGGCGCCCTCGCCAAGCGCCGCCGCGCCGAAGCGGAGGAATCCGGCCGCCGCCTGG
>Ga0187871_10001150_pt1 | contig 23455 bp, 18 predicted proteins | sample June2016WEW_16_1_FD_132988 | JGI IMG/M metagenome (GOLD analysis project Ga0187871, IMG submission 132988) | Peatland microbial communities from SPRUCE experiment site at the Marcell Experimental Forest, Minnesota, USA - June2016WEW_16_10 | ecosystem: Environmental > Terrestrial > Soil >...
CAAGCTCCTGGGGGCCCGGGTCGTGGTGGCGTCGCGGACCCGGGAGAAGGAGGCACGGGTTCGGACCCTCGGGGCGGACGATTTCCTCACCTTCGACGACGCCCACCCCCTCGACGGGGTGCTTTGGCGGGCCAGCGGCAAGAAGGGATTCGACGTCGTCTTCGATTCGGTCGGGGCCCCCACCGTTCCGCGCTCCGTCCGGGCCCTCGCCCGGGGGGGCCGGGTCGTGGTGATCGGAGCGACGGCCGGGCCGGTCGCGGAGATCGACCTCCGCACCCTGTTCTGGCGCCAAGCCTCCGTGCGGGGGAGCACGATGGCCAACGCGCGGGAGTTCGATTCGGTGTTTTCCCACCTCGCCGCCGGCCGGCTCCGGGCGGTGATCGATTCCGCGCGTCCTTGGGAGGAGGGGGTGGCGGCGTTCGCCCGGTTCGACGCCCCGGACCTGTTCGGCAAGGTCGTTCTGACCCTACGCGAATAGGCCGGACCGCCCCTCTTCGCACGCCGAACCTGCGCGTTCCTTTCGGGACCCTTAAATAGATGAACCCGACCTTTCTTCGGTCGTGGACCGTGTTTCGGGCCATCCTTCATCGACCGAAGGATTGGAGCCTCTCCCGCGCCGACTGACCTACGGGACCCTTCTGGGCCTGATACTGGTACTCGTCGTAGTCAGCAGCTCCGGCCTCATCGCGGTCGCTGCCCCCATGGCTCAGCCGAGCGCCGTGCCCGGGGCTGCGGCCCTCGCTCCGTCGGCCGCCCCGGCGGCCACGACGCACGGCGACCTGGTCGTCGCGTCGGGACAGACCTTCACCATCCAACCGACGCTCGGCGGCCGGACCTACTTCCAGGGCGGGAACATCACGGTCCGGGCGGGCGGCACGCTCATCGTCGAGAACGTCACCCTCTCGTTCGTCCAGTTCGTGGCCGACGTGGGGACGGCCCAGTCCCGGCTCTCCCACGTGATGCACTTCTACGACCAGGGGAACGTCGAGGTCCGCAACTCCACCATCACGACGGACGTAAACGTCCTCAACGCCTACCCGAAGCTCAACCTCAACGTCACCGGCACGTTCACCACCTGGAGCTCCACCCTCGCGTTCCCCGGTTGGGTCTCCGTCTTCGGCCTCGGGGCGGTCCTCACCCTGAACGCCACCCTGGTGACGAACAACCCCGACATCCCGGCCCTCGCCGAACCCTCCCAGATCCTCGGGGACTCGGAGTATGCACCGACCCTTTCGGCGACCGGCGGCGCCCAGATCAACCTGTTCAACAGCACCCTCAACCAGACCTACGCGAACGACTTCAAGACGAACGGCCTTCCGATCATCGCTCCGCTCACCGCGCAGGACGTCGCGGGCGATGTCAACCTCACCGACCTGAGCGGCTCGACCACCTCCGCGAACCTGACCGTCGACTGGCTCAATCCGGGACTCGTCCCGGCGGGCAACGTCTCGGTCTGGTTCAACACCACCTCCGGCGGGAACGGCTCGGCGATCGTCCCGACCACCGTGTGGTACGAGGGCGTGGGTTACCTGCTCGGTTCGCTCAACATCCCCGCCAACACCGGGCAGGGGTACGCCTCCATCGCGTTCACCCCCGCGCTCCTCGATGCGATCAACGGTCAGGGGCTGCTCACCTACCTCAACAACACCGGCCTCTTTGGCGGGACGTCCGAGATCGGAGTCCAGTTCGGTGGGCCCGGCGCGGAGTTCAGCACCGTCCAGGTCGCCCTGCTGCCCAACCTCAACTTCAACATCGACGCTTCCGGCGGCAGCACGACCTTCAACACGGTCGACTCGGTCCTCGACCTTACCTGGACGCCGGTCCCGGCGAGCCCCCTCTCGCCCGCCGCCCCGGTGCCCTGGCTCTCCAACAAGCTCATCGTCAGCGACGGCGCGGTGGCCAACCTCGCGAACCTGAGCGTGCCCAACGCCATCCCGGGCGTGTTCAGCTGGTCCGCCGTCCTGCCCGACGCCAACAGCACGGCCAACTTCTTCCGCTGGGCCAGCCTGAACCTCACCGGCCAGGGCGGCGTGGTCCCGATCTACGGGGCCACGGAGCACGCCTACTACGCGTACGGGACGAACCAGTCCAACAACGGGACCGCCAACTTCCTCAACAACCTCCCCCTCTCCAGCCCGGCGATCTGGGGGTACGTCCAGTACCGCGACCACCAACTCGAGCACCCCGGATACGGCATCAGCGGGCGGACGGGCGTTTCCACGCTCCTCCTCGCCTCCAACGTCCTCACCGGGGCTTCGGTCCCGGACGGCAACTTCCTGGGCACTTACCACATCGGCCTGTTGCTGCCCATCGCGCACAACTCGAGCCGCTGGTTCAACTGGTCGGTGAGCCCGTACCCGGTGGGCGTCGCGATCGGCACTCCCGGCTACCTCGGGCCCGACTACGGCCCGAACCAGCACTTCCCCCAGTACTTCGCCGGAGCGCGGTTCAACGGCGCACCGGTCGTGACCGCCAACGGGTCCGCCGCCCCCGCCCGCGGTGTCCGCATCGGGCAGGTGATCGGGTTCGAGACGACCCTCAACTCCACCGGTCCGGCACCGATCACCTCGCTCGCGGCCGAGCTCCTCTGGGGCAACCAGTCGTCCCACAAGATCCTGGCCCTGTTCGCCGCCTCCGACCTCGACCTGACCGGGGTGGGGCAGACCTACACGTTCACGCTCTCGTGGGCGATCAACGACTCCGTGACCGAGCTGAACGGCAGCCAGAGCCGCGCGTTCACGGTCGTCTTCACCTGGAACCCGGGCAACGTGACCGGACTCTCCGGCACGGCGCTCCTGACCGAGAACGTGACGGTCCTGCCGTCGGAGATCGTGATCGCCTCGTTCACCGCGCCCCCGTCGACGACGATCGACGTGAGCCAGACCTACCTCTCCGCGGGAGTCCTCCACTACAACGGCAGCCAGGCCGCGACCATCGAGCTGTTCGCGCTGCCGACCAGCGGCGCGTCGCCGATCTTGATCGGGGTCACGACCGCGATGGCGGGGAACTTCACGCTGCAGTGGTACACCCTCGACCAGGGCGGGAACTCCCAGCTGAACCCGGGGTCGTACACGCTGCTCGCGGTCGCCACCTACAACAGCGCCGAGTACAACTACACGGTCCCGGGCGTCTACAACGTCCCGGGGACCACGTCCCCCACGAGCTTCCTCTACCAGACCTTCCTCGGCCTTCCGCTGTGGGCCTGGCTCGCGGTCGCGGCGGGCGCCGCGATCGTGATCGTCGCGCTCCTCCTCGTCTTCCGCCGCCAGGCGGCGGGCAAGCTGGTGGAGTGCGGGGAATGCGGCAACCTCATCCCGGAGGACGCCACGGTCTGCCCCAAGTGCGGTGCCGAGTTCGAATCGGACCTCGTCCGATGCAGTCGGTGCGCCTCGACGATCCCCGCCAACTCGGCGGTCTGCCCCGAGTGCGCCGCGCAGCTGCTCGGTGTGGCCGGGACCGCCCCCGAGGAGGCCGAGCGCCAGGGCTACCAGGACTTCACCGAGAAGTACCGGGCCGAGGGCAAGAAGGAGCTCGGGGAGAACTTCAACGAGGGTTCGTTCTGGGACTGGTGGAAGCGCCAGCCCACCTACGTCTCCTACAGCCAGTGGAAGCTCCAGCAGAACCAGGGCGCGCCCCGGATGGGCATGAGCGAGCCGCCCGCGGGACCTCCGGGGGTCACCCTCGCCTCCGCCCCGGCACCGGCCCCGGTGCCCGCGGCCCCCGCGCCGAAGTCCACTCCGCCCACGAGCACGACCGCGTCGGCACCCGCCCCGCGCGCCCCTCCGCCCGCCAGCACCCCCACCACGGCGCCGCCGGCGTCCGCGGGGTCGGCGACGACCGGTGGACTCAAGACGTGCCCTACCTGCGCCAAGGAGATCCCGGGCGACTACCTCGTCTGTCCGTTCTGCGGTTCGGTGACCCAGTAACGAGTCCCGCCCTCCCGCCACGGCCAACCCCTTCCCGCGCCCGAGAACTTATGCCGTCCGGCACTTCCGTCGGCCGGTAGCGCATGACGGGCGACCTCGAGCGCGGGCGGCAGAAGGTGGCGTGGGCCCGGGCCCACATGCCGGTGCTCGAGGGGATCCGGAAGCGGTTCGAGACGGAGCACCCGTTCCGGGGCCTCACGCTCTCGGCGGTGCTGCACGTCGAATCCAAGACGGCGGCCCTCGCGCTCGCGCTGCAGGCGGGCGGGGCCGACGTCCGCCTGGCCGCCGGCAACCCGCTCTCGACCGACGACGACGCGGTCGCCGCGCTCCGGGAGGCGAAGGTGGAGACCCATGCGGTGAAGGGCGAGTCGGTCGCGGCCTACCGCGCGGGCATCCAGGCGATGCTGGACGCCGACCCGGACGTCATCATCGACGACGGGGCGGACCTGGTCGCGCTCGTCCACACCGACCGGAAGGCGCGGGGAAAGATCCGGGGCTCGACGGAGGAGACCACCACCGGCGTGACCCGGCTGAAGGCGCTCGAGCGGACCGGCGGACTCCTCTTCCCGGCGATCGACGTGAACGACGCCGAGATGAAGCACCTGTTCGACAACCGGTACGGGACCGGCCAGTCGACCATGGACGGGATCTTCTCCGCGACGAACCTGCTCATCGCCGGGAAGGTCTGCGTCGTCGCCGGCTACGGCTGGTGCGGCAAGGGCGTCGCCGCGCGCCTCCGCGGGCTCGGAGGCGAGGTCGTCGTGACCGAGGTCGACCCGGTGCGGGCGATCGAGGCCCGGCTGGACGGGTTCGCGGTCCGACCGATGCTGGATGCGGCACGGGAGGCCGACCTCATCGTCACCGTCACGGGGAATACCCACGTCGTCCGCGCCGAGCATTTCCGGGTCCTGAAGGACGGCTGCCTGCTCGCGAACGCCGGCCACTTCGACGTCGAGGTCTCGCGGACCGACCTCGAAGGGCTCTCGGACAGCCACCGTACCGTGCGGCCGAACGTCGAGGAGTACCGCTTCGCGGACGGCCGGAAGGCCTACCTGCTGGCGGAGGGTCGACTCGTGAACCTCGCGGCGGGCCAGGGCCACCCCGTCGAGATCATGGACCTTTCCTTTGCTCTCCAGGCGCTCAGCGCCGAACACCTCGCTAAGCACGGCCGCACGATGGAGAACCGGGTCTACGCGGTGCCGACCGAGCTCGACCGGGGGGTCGCGGAAGCCGCCCTGGCCCCCCTTGGGGTGGGGCTGGACACGCTGACCGCCGAGCAGATACGCTATCTGGCCCAGTGGGAAGGGGGGACATGAGCGAATCCAAGGTACCGGAAGGGTTGCGCTACGCGAAGAGCCACGAGTGGGTCCGGGTCGACGGCGAGACCGTCACGGTCGGGATCACCGACCACGCCCAGGCCCAGCTGACCGACATCGTCTTCGCCGACCTCCCGGCGGCCGGAAAGGCCGCGAAGGCCGGGACACCGGTGATGGTCCTCGAGTCGGTCAAGACGGTCGCGGACATCTACGCGCCCGGCGACGGGAGCGTCATCGACGCGAACCCCGAGCTGAAGACGCATCCGGAGCTCGTCAACCAGGACCCGTACGGCAAGGGGTGGCTGTTCCGCCTCCGGCCTTCGGGCCCGCTCCCCTCGACGCTCCTGGACGCCGCGGGCTACCGCGCGCTCCTCGCGACCGAAGGGTAGGCCTACTTTCCCTCGAACCGGGGCTTGCGGCGTTCGAGGAACGCCCGCATCCCCTCCGTCCGGTCGGAGGTGCCGAACGTGTGGCCGGCCGACTCCCCCTCGAGGTGGAGGGCGCTCGCGAGCGATGCGTCCATCCCGCGGTCGATGACCTGCTTCACCCAGCGGACGGCGAGCGGGGCCCGGCTCGCGATCAGTTCGGCGAGCGCCTGCGCCTCCTCGCGCGCCGTTCCCGCGGGAACGACCTGGGCGACGAACCCGAGACGGTACGCCTCGGCCGCGCGGACCGGGACCCCGGTGTAGGTGAGATACTTGGTCCGCGCGCGGCCGATGAGTCGCGTGAGCCGGCTCGCCCCGCCCATCCCCGGGTGGATCCCGACCGTCACCTCGGGGAGGCCGAGCTGGGCGTCGTCCGCCGCGACGATGAAATCCGCGGCGAGCGCGAGCTCGAGACCGCCCCCCAGGGCGTACCCCTCCACGAGCGCGATGACCGGGGCCGGGAACCGTTCCACCCGTTCCGCGACCCGCTGTCCGATGAAGCCGAACTCCACGCCTTCCGCGAGGGTCTTCTTCTCCATCTCGGCGATATCGGCGCCGGCGGCGAAGACGGGGGAGGACCCCGCGAGGACGACCGCGCGGATGCCCGGCTCCCGCTCCAGCGCGGCGAACGTCGATTCGACCTGGACCAGCACCTCGGAGTTGAGGGAGTTCAACACCTCGGGCCGGTCGAGCAGTACCCAGACGACCGGACCGTGACGTTCGACCCGCACCCACTGGAGCGGCCAGCGGTGCTCTCCGCGGGAGACCCGCTCTCGCAGCGCCGCGGCGACCGGGAAGGCGCCGGACCAGCGGGCGGCGTAGGTCTCCACGAGGGCCAGGCCGTCCGAGAGGCCCACGCTGTTCAGCTGGGCGAACGGACCCCACTGCCGACGGAGGCCCACGGTCGCGCCCCGGTCGGCGGCCTCGGGGGTGGCGACGCCTTCCTCGACCAGCTGGGCCGCGATCCCGATGGTGAGCCCGAGGAATCGGGCGCGCACCGCGCCCTTCTTCTCGGGCTCGACCGGAGCGTTCTTCCAGTCCCAAGGCACGCCCGCCCGGAACTGCTCCTCGAGGCGCTTCGAGGGGGCGTACGCCGCCCCGAACGCCCGGTGGAGCGACGACTGGGAATGGAAGGCGATCGGGATCCCCGTCACGTTCATCAGTTCGAACGGGCCGAGGGAGGCGCCCATCGTCTCGCGCCCCGCCTCCTCGATCGTCCCGAGGCTCGCGACCCCCTCCTCGGCCATCCGCGCGGCCTCGTTGAGGTACGGCACGAAGTAGCGGTTGACGCAGAACCCGGCCCGGTCGGCGGTCGTGATCGGGATCTTCCGCAGAAGGAAGCAGAACCGCTCGAGCGCGGCCGTGGTCGCGGGGTCGGTCGCCGCTCCCGGGATGATCTCGACCAGCTTGTTGATCGCGGCGGGGTAGAAGAAGTGCAGGCCGGCGAACCGGCCGGGGTTCGGGAACCCTTGCCCGAGCTCCGTCACGGAGAGGGAGGAGGTGTTCGTCGCGACGATCGCCTCGGCTCCGACGAACGGGGCCATCTCGGCGAAGACGGCCCGTTTGACGGGGACCTCTTCGAAGACCGCCTCGATGACGAGGGCGGCGCCGCGCACGGCCTCCTCGAGGCTCTTCGTGAACGAGAGGCGGGAGAGGACCTCGTCGCGCTTGGCGGGGGTCATCTTCTTGCGCTGGATCGCGCCCGCGAGCATCGTCTCGATCCGTTCGCGGCCCTTCGCGATCGCCGGGTCGTCGACGTCCCGGACCCGGACGACGAACCCCGCCTGGGCACAGGCCTGGGCGATGCCGCTCCCCATGTTGCCGGCGCCCAACACCGCGACGGTCGCCGGCGGACGGAGCGAAACCGTGGACATCGACCGACCGATCCCGGGGGAAACGGGCCCCCGGTCCCGCACGAGAGCGGGAACTTAATAAAACCGTCCCGCGGCCGAGCGCTCGGGGGCATGGCGAGATAAGCGCCCGGTCCTCCTCGGGAGCGTGGCGGCCGCGGATCCGGGACGGGCGCGGGCGGCGCTCGCGGCCGAGCGCCATTTCGTACAGACGCTCGGCGGTTTCGCGCTCGGCATCGCGGGGGCCGAGCTCGTCACGCACGAGCGGATCCCGATCCCCCGATTCAACTTCGTCGACGTCGTCGGCATCGACCGCGGACGCCAGAGCCCGTTCTTCGAGCGCGCGCTCGACCATTACTTCCAGCGTGCGCTGCGCCCCACGTTCCGGGTACCGATCCCGGAGCCGCCGCACCTCGTCGCGGGCCTCACGCGGTTCGGGTTCCGGGCGCGCCCCCACCCGTTCGTGCTTCTCATCGGGTCCCCCGGCGGCGTTCCGCCCCCTCCGAGCGACCTCACCGTTCGGGCGGCCGAGAACTCCGAGCTCGACGAGGTGGTCGGTCTCTGGGTCGGCGACCGGGGGCGGGCGGAGTTCCGCTCGGCCGTCGACGTCGCTTGGCATTTTCCGAATCCGGGGGAGCGGCTCACCCCCGTGGTCGCCGTGCGCGGGGGGCGGATCGTCTCTGCCGCGTTGCGCTACGAGCACGCGGGGACCGCAGGCCTCCACTTCGTAACGACCCGGCCGGACGACCGTGGGCAGGGTGCCGCGTCGGCGCTCGTCGGCGGGGCGTTCGCCCCCGGCTCCGTCGGGGTGAGCGCGGTCCCATTCCTGTTCGCCGACTCGGCCCGGCTCGAACAGCGGCTCCGCTCGCTAGGCTTCGCGCCGGCCCTCTCCTTCCGGGAGTACGAGCTGCCCCCCGAGGTGGAACTGGCCTTTCCCCCGCCCGGACCCCCTACCCCGCCGCTGTGGCGGCCCCCGAGGGCCGCGACCGGTCGAACGCCGACCTAGGCGGAAGGACGGTGCGCCCCGGTGCGCAGGCTGTGGAGCTTCATCCGCTGCTCCAGGGAGGCGATCGTCCGGATCGTGCCGACCACCGTGTCGGCGTTCAACGAGATCGAATCGATCCCCTCGCGGACGAGGAATTCGGCGAACTCGGGGTAGACGCTCGGGCCCTGCCCGCAGATCCCGACCGTCCGGCCGGATTCGTGGGCCCCCTCGATCAGCATGCGGATCGCGGTCGTGACCGCCGGGTCGCGCTCATCGAAATAGCCCATCCGCCCGAGCGTTTCGGAGTCGCGGTCGGCGCCGAGGACGAGCTGGGTGAGGTCGTTCGACCCGATGGAGAAGCCGTCGCAGTGCTTGGAGAACTCCCGCGCGAGGAAGACGATGGACGGGACCTCGGCCATGAGGTAGAGCTGGAAGTCCCGTGAACGCCGCAGGCCGGCGGCCCGCATCATCTCCGCGATCTCTTCGAGCTCCCAGGTGTTCCGGACGAACGGGAGCATGACCATGGCGTTCTTGAGGCCCATCTCGGTCCGGACCTTTTGGATCGCCTCGAGCTCGCAGAGGAAGGCGGGCTTGTAGACCGGCGAGATGTAGCGCGAACAGCCGCGCCAGCCGATCATCGGGTTCTCCTCGACCGGTTCGAACTCCTCCCCGCCCGGCATGCCGCGGTACTCGTTCGTCTTGAAGTCCGAGGTCCGGATGATGACCGGGCGCGGGTGGAAGGCCGAGCAGACCTTTCCGATCCCGTCGGCCAGGCGCTTCACGAGCTCCTCCCGTCTCCCCTTCTTGATGAGCGCGAGCGGGTGCTCGCGTACGTGGGCCGTGAAGATGAACTCGATCCGGAGGAGGCCCACCCCGGAGACCGGCAGGTGGGAGTATTCCTCCGCCTTCTCCGGGACGCCGACGTTCACGTAGATCTTGGTCGCGGTGACGGGAGCACCCTCCCCGCCGTGGTGGGCGGCTGCGGTCGCCGCGGCCGCGACCGCGGCCTTGGAAGGCGCGCGCGCGCCGGCGAACACCTGCCCGGTCTTCCCGTCGACGGTGATGGTCGAACCCTCGGCGATCAGTTTCGTGGCCTCCCGGGTCCCGACGATGCACGGCACGCCGAGCTCACGCGACACGATCGCCGCGTGGCAGGTCATCCCGCCCTCGTCGGTCACGATGGCGGCCGCGCGGCTCATCGCGGGAACCATGTCGGGGGTCGTCATCGTGGTCACGAGGACCTCGCCGGTCTGGATGCGGTCCATCTCCTCCGCGCCCTTCAGGAGGCGGGCGATGCCGCTCGCGATCCCGGGGCTGGCACCGAAGCCGCGGACGATCGGCTTCTCGGAGTCCGCGCCCGCGCTCGACGGGGAGGCGCCGCCGTCCCGGGGGGCGGTGGAGGTGGGGATCGTCGTCACGGGTCGCGCCTGGACGATGTAGAGCGAGTCCGCGTCGGCGCACCACTCGACGTCCATCGGGCGCCGGTAGTGGGATTCGATGAGGCGGGCGAGGGAGACGAGGCGCGCCAGACGGTGGTCCGAGAGTTTCTGTCGGCTGCCCTCGTCCGCGGAGATCTCCTCACGTCGGTTCCCCCCTCCCTCGGCCCGGACGATACGCATCCGCTGCTCGGATATCTGCTTGTGGACGACCTTCTGGGTGACCCCGTCGACCACGTAGTGGTCCGGGGTGACTTCGCCGCCGACGATCGCCTCGCCCAGTCCCCAGCCGGCCTCGATGATCATGTGGTTCTCGCCGGTGTTGGGGTCGCGGGTGAACAGGATGCCGCTCACGACCGAATCGACCATCTTCTGGACGAGGACCGCCAGGTGGACGTCCAGATGGTCGAACCCCTTCCGCTGCCGGTAGACGAGCACCCTCGGAGTGAACAGCGAGCTCCAGCACCGCTTGGTGGACGCGATCAGCTGGTCGGCACCGGCGACGTTGAGGTAGGTATCCTGGAGGCCCGCGAACGAGGCGCCCTCGAGGTCCTCGGCGGTCGCGCTCGACCGCACCGCGCAAAAATCGACCCGGTGCCGGGCGACGAACGCCGTGTAGGCGGTCAGGACCGCCTCCTTGAGCCCCGCCGGGAACTCCGCCCGGTCGAACGCGTCCCGGATCTTCCGGGACGCGGCCTCGGTCGTTTCGGGCTGGTCGAGGTTGATCGCACCGATCACCTCCGGAATGAGCGTCCGGAGCTCCGTGCCCTCGACGAAGGCTCGGTACGCCTCGGTCGTCAGCACGAACCCCGGCGGGACCGGGAGGCCCTGGCGGATGAGCTCACCCAGCTTGCCGGCCTTGCCGCCGACGAGGGCGAGGTCGTGGTCCGAGACCTCGGAGAGGTCCATGATCAGCGCCACGATCCCTCCTCAGGGGCCGGCCCGCTCGAACGTGAAGGCGACCAGGTCGGAGGTGGGGGAGTAGGGGTGGACGGTCCGTGAGTCGGCCAATCCCCAACGGGGGCTCCCACCCAGGATCTCCACCAGTTGCCCGGGGCGACGCGCCCGCGCCTCCCGTTCGACCACTTCGTAGAAGAAGAGCCGACCGGCACGAGACACCGCGTTTCCCACCGAGGGTAGGTACTTAATCCCTTCGTGAGGGAGATTGAAAACGACCCGTTCGAACGGCGTTTTCGAGACGAGGAACCGCTCCACGCGGTCCTCCACGACCTCCACCTTCGACCGGTAGGGGTGCCGGGCGAGCGTCGCGCGCAGACGGTCGACCGCGCGCGGGTTCGCGTCCACCGCGACGATCTCCGCCGCGCGACCGTCCCGCGCGATCGTGACCGCGAACGGACCCACCCCGCAGCAGAGGTCGTAGACGCGGTCCCCGTCGCGCACCTCGGCGGCGATGCGTGCATGCTCCCGGGCCAGCCGGGGCGAGAAGTAGGCCCCCTCGAGGTCGACCTCGAGCTCGATCCCATTCTCCCGGTGGCGCGTGGTCCACGGACCGCTTCCCGCGAGCCGCTCGACGAGCCGTCGGCGTTCGGAGCCTTGCACGCCCCGGTCCCGACCGACCAGGCGGGCACCCGGGACGAACCGAAGGAGGGCTTCGCCGATCTCAGGACCACGGGATTCGACTGCGTCCGGGAGCCGGATCAGGACGATATCCCCCACGACGTCGAACGAGCGTGGGAGGGCATCCCGTTCCGCCGCGGGCCACTCCAGGAGCTCCCGGTAATCCTGAGGGGCCCGGGAAGAGGCCGGGTCGAACTCGTGTTCGACCGGGGGTCCGAGCCCTTCGGGCACGTTCCGCCCGTCGACGATCGGAAAGACCAGCCAGTCCCCGTCGTGTCCGACCTCGAGGTCGGACCGGAGAACTCCCAGCTCCCGCAGCGCCTGTCGGGTCTCCTCGCCGGCGGAACGCGGGACGCGGACCCCGCGGCTCTTCATGCGGGTCGGGCCGGGCCGCGACCGAGGAGGAGGGAGACCACGTCCGCTCCGCGGCGCTCCCCGAGGGCACCCGCGCCAAAATCCACGGCCCCAAAGTGCGCGTGGGGGCGGCCGGGGCCGACGCCCGCGCCGACCATCAGGAGCGGTACCGGGTCGTCGGTATGCGCCTTGACGATCGCGGGAGTGGCGTGGTCGGCCGTGACGGCGAGGCGGACCTGCCCGAGGTCGAGGCCCTCGAGGAACGGACCAAAGAATGAACGGTCGATTGCCTCGACCACCTCCTGCTTTCGCACCGCCTCCCCGTCGTGCCCGGGTTCGTCCGGTCCCTTCAGGTGAACGTAGGTGAACGGATACTTCGCGAGTAGTTCTCGCGCGATGCGGGCTCGTTCCCGGTATCCTGAGTCCCGGTCCGCGCCCATTGGCCCCACGTACCGGTCCTCGAGGTCCAGCACCTTCGCGATGCCCTTCTCCACCGGCATTTCGGTGAGCGAGGCGCCCTCGATCCCCCACTTCGAGTGAAAGGACGGCGGCGAGGGAGAGGGGAGCTGCCCGGCGTTCCGGAGGAGCAGGGTGTTGCCGATCCGCTTTCCGGCAAGTGCCCGCCGGGCGTTCACCCGGTGACCGGCGAGTACCGGGCCGATCCGAGCCAGGAACAGGTTCAGCACCCGCGCGGTCCGCGCCGCCGCCGGCGTCCCGTCGAGGGGCTCGACCGTGAGGAGGCGGGGCGTCTGCGGTTGCCGGGCCTGGCCCATTCCGCCGCGTTTCTCGTAGAACGGGTCGGAGTTCGAGATGTTCGCCGAAAGGGCTTCGCCGGAGGTCGACCGGAGCCACAGAACGCCGCGATGGCCGACCGTCGCGCGCACGACGGCGCGGACCCCGACGTCCGCGACGAGGTCGGCCTCGGTCAGCGCCCGGGCCAACTCCTCGGATTCCCGGGTCGTCAGCGACCGCCCCACCCGCGAGTCGAGGATGAGGCCGGCCCCGTCCGAGGTCGCAAAGTTCAGTCGCAACGCCACGTCCTCGGGCGCGAGGGGGAGGTCCACCCCGAGCGCCTCCAGGACCCCTCGTCCCGGCGAGTCCGTCTCGGGATTGTACCCGAGCAGTGCGAATACCCCGGCGTCCGATTCGGGAGCGATGCCGACTCCGACGACCCGGACCGACCCCGTGGCGCCGGCGCTCGTCAATCGGTCAAGGTTCGGGGTCAGGGCGGCATCTACGGGGCTTCGACCCCCGGTCGCCGGGTGCGGTCGGTCCCCCAGCCCGTCCAGAACGATGAGGGCGACATGTACCGCCGCGCCGGGCGCGGAGTTCGTGGGGGTTTCCATAATAAGGAGAGGCCGGTCTGCCCCCCCGTCCCGTGCAGCAGCTCGGCGGTTTAAGGGGTTTCGTCCAACGTCCGGTCGGTCGCACCGCCCTGTTGGCGTTCGCGATCCTGGTGACGTTCGCGACCTACGTCTATCTCTCGACCCTGCTCGCGATCCCGGTCATCCTCCTGGTCGGCCTGGCCGTACCGATCTGGCTCGGCCTGAAGCGGCTCCGAACGCTCGCCGTGTTCGGTCTCGTCATCCTCCTGCTCGTGGCTCCGATCGCGACCGTGGTGATCACCCAGGACATCCGGTCCCCGGTCGCCGCCGCCGCTTCGCCGGTCCTGCCAGGTACCAACGGCTCACTGCTCCAGAACGCGTCGGTGAACCCGTACCTCGGGCTGGCTTCGACCAACTTCACCTGGACCGTGACGCTCTTCCCACAGTACGTCCCCAAGCAGAATTCCTCCCCGCTATGGCTCGTGCTCTACCTGTCGACCTGTCCGGGCGCTACATCGTCGAGCGACCCGAACTGCAACTCAGGGTACCCCTTCTGGTCGATCAATACCTCCCTGCCGGCGAACCTGACCGCCCCGACCCAGTACACGTTCCACTTCGCCTTCGGTTCGGACGCGATCTGGGCATGGCAGCTGGGGGTCATCATGCGCAACCTGTCGGCGCCGGTGAACTCGAGCGCTACCTACACGGAAGTGCTACTTACCGGGGACCCGGTCTACAACGGTCTGGAAGGCCCGGTCACGGGCGACTTCGGGTCGACCTACGGGTTGTTGATCCTCACCGTCTACCTCAACGACCTGATCTACCTCGGGATTCCGTACTTCGTGGTCCTCCTCGTCTACAGCTACATGAGCCGACGGAAGGCCACGCGCGCGGACGCCGCACGGCGGGCGGCGGGACCCACCCCGGGCGACGCGGCGGCGCCCTCCGCGGACCGACCGAGAACCACCGATTCCCCCGGCTCGACCGCGAACCGGCCCCCACCGGCGCCCCGGCGACCCGAGATGAACTGCCCCAGCTGCGGTGCCGTGGTCTACGCCAATGAGACGACCTGCTGGAAGTGCGGGACGGCGATCACGAACCCGCCCACCAACGCCCCGCTTCCGTCGTCGGATACCCCGAAGCAACCCTGAGGTCGACGTCCCCAGGTAGGTCCCTTCGTCGTCGAGACGAGGTACCGAAAACCTCGGGCCGGGCCGGACAACCCTCGCGGAGGATCCTCAGGGTCCAAGGACGAAGTACGAGGCGTGTGGTGCCGGGTCGAATGGGGCGTCGCTAGGTGCTCGTTCCGGTGGTCAGGAACACACATTCCACCAGACCGACTCCGGTTACGTAGGCCACCACGGTGATCTCGTAGACCAGCCCCGAGACATGGGGCTTCCACTCGGTGGTCGGGGTCAGGGTCGACGGGGTCCCCGCGGTGAGGGTCGCCGGCGCGGAGGTCAGGGTTGCGGCGCTGGTGGACCATGTCTTGGCGTTGGTGCCGTTCGAGGTGTAGTTGACGTAGATCGAGGCGGTGAAGGCGAACGGACCGCTCCCGAAGAACGCCGAACTGTTGAGCCAGATCTTCGAGTCGATCAGCGGGCAGGTGGTGCCGTAGGTGCAGCTGTGGGAGGCGGCGGCGGTGAGCGTCCCCGGTCCGAGGCCGAGCGGTAGGGTGTACACGTAGTAGCCGGACGCGACGCCGACCCCCGCGACGGTGACGACGGCCTTCACGGTGAATACCTGGGTCCCGGGCAGGGAAGGGACGGGCCAGCGGGTCGTCGCGAAGATGCTGACCGTGCTCGGCCCCGAGATCGTGGTCCCGCTCGGGCCGTATCCGGCGAAGGCGGTGTAGGCGCCGGTCGTACCGGTCGTGCGGTTCGCGTAGAAGCTCACGTTCATCGCCTCACCGGAGGCGGCCCCGGTGTAGGTCACGTACGCCACGAAGGTGGTGGTCGACCCCATCGAGGGCACGGTGCTGAGCCCGACCGCGACCGAGAGGAATCCGGAGGCACCCCCGGCGGTCACGATGGCCACGGTCACGGCCGCGGTGGCCGAGAACCCGAGGTAGCCGGTGACGTTCACGAACGCGAAGTACGTTCCGTTCGTGGTTGTAAGGGACGCGGGGACGTTGAACGACCACTGGTTGGTCGCGGAGAGGTAGGTCATCTTCTGCGGGGTAGCGTACACACCGGCAAGTCCGGGAATGTTCGCCAGGTTCACGTAGACGCTCGACCCACCGAGGTTGCCGACGGCGGTCGCGTAGACCGTGAACGCTCCCCCGATGACGGGGTTGGCCGGGGCGGTGGCGGTGCTCAGGAAGCTGGGCGGGATGTTGATCGTCTGGCCCGGAAGGACGGTGGAGAAGACGAGCTGGTCGTTCGCGACGACCAGGACCGAGATGTTGTCGGGTAGGATCGGCTGCTGAGCCCCCGGGAAGGTGTAGTTGAAGATCTGGCCGAGGTTCCAGGTGATCGCCCCGCCGAGGCCGACCGAGGCCGCGATCGGGTTCTGGAACTCCGGTGCCTGGGGGTGGGTGGCCGACTTGAGGTACACCAGGGAGCTGCCCGGGATGGACGGCCCCGCGAGGTGGGTGATCTGGATTCCCTTGACGTAGCTCTGGTTGGCGGTCAGGACCAGATTCGCCGAGAACTGACTTGTATTCTGCGCCGGCGGAGCCGGGAAACTTGTGACGAACGCAAAGATGGAGGAGAACAGGACCACCGTCAGAGCGAGGAGAAGGATCGTCGCGACGACATCGGAAACTCCCCGAGTCCCCGAGCGTCGGCGTCGATTCCGGGACCGTCGCGGCGCCCCGCGTCGGGACCACGTACAGGAAGACCGGGGTAGGGGGGCCGAAAACGAGGCCGGGGACGGTTTCACGTACGAAGAAAGGCTGGCTCGGCGTATTTAGACATTCGGGTTCGGATTATCGGTATCCGGCCTTTCTTGTGACCGGTACCCGGCCGCCGACCCGCCGAATCCGGTATGAAAAAAGGGAAAGGAAAAGGTTAGACTACGGCGAAGCGGAGGCCCTACGGGAGGGTCTGAGCGGAGGTCGTGCCCGAGTACGAGCCGATCCCGAGCCCGATGACCGTGTTCCCCTGACCGGGCGTCCAGGCCGTCGCCGCGATCCCCGTGTCGATGACCAGGGTCATCGTCGTGGTGATCGGGGTCGAAGCGGTGTTCGTCGCCGCGGAACAGGTGGCGCCGGGACCGTACGAGCTCCAGCTTCCCGTCATCGCGAGGCCCGCGCCGGCGGCAACCGAGTAGGTTGCCTGGCACACGCCCACGATACTCTGGATCGCGAACGACCCAGCCGCGGTGTTAGAGAACGCGGTTCCGCCAGGAGCCTTGACCTCAAACTGGACACTGCCCAGCGAGATGGTCGACTGCTCGATCGTGAACGTGAAGATCTCGTCACCGGCGACGGCGCACGTCTTCGCGGTCACTCCGGCAGCGAGGCACGTTCCACCCACCGGATTACCGATTGCAAAGGCGGATCCGATCGGGGTGTTGCCGGGCCCATGGGTCAGCCCCGAAATCAACACGTACAGCACGGCCGCCAGCACGACGGTGATCGCGACGAGCAAGATCGTCGCAATGATCGGCGATACCGCGCGCTTCCGCGCCTTTCTCCAGCTTCGCGCATTCACTCCCCAGACGTTCATTCGTTTGTTCTCCGTGGGTCGGATGACCCGCAAGGGTCCCTATGGCGAACACCTAGTACTTAAAACAATAAGGCGCATGACCCGACAAGTGTCGATTTTAACTTCGTCATTGGACGTTATACACATCAATGCGCATAATGCCACACTGCCGCACGCCGGGGAGCGTCGAGCGCCGGCGGACCCTCGTCGGTGCCCCGAACCGCCCGAAATCGACCCCGGAACCCGTTTTCCTATTCCGGCCCTGATAGTGGGATAGCCAGCCACGAACGCGTGCCATCGCGCCCCGAGATCCCTTGGCCCCCGTCTCCGGGCCTCCTCGAACCAACTCAAGCGATTTAGCAAGCCGAATCTAGGCCTTGTTATACTGAGGGCAGTGTACCGATCGGCCCCGTTCGACAGGCTCACATGCCTGTTCGACACGTCAAGAATGAGCCGAACTAAACTCCTCAACTTTTGCTTCCGTAGAAAGGTGCGTTCGTTTAAGTAGCAGAAGTTCACTTGGCTGTTCTTGGCTGTGTTCGACAACGCTCCAGATGGGAAGTCCGCCCGCTCACGCGCGGCGGAGCCTTCCCTGGAAGCATCCGAGGATGCGCGCATCGCACTACGGTGCAATCGCAAGGAGCTCCAGCTGGTCGACTCGTTCGTCTCGTCAGGCGAGTTCTCGACCCGCTCGGAGCTTATGCGGTCTGCGCTGCACGCGTTCCTCCGCTCCCGGGCCTTGTCGGCCGCGCCGGCGCCTGCCGTGGATGCCGAGGGCTTCATCGAGGTCCCCGTGCGTCTTCGGCCCGAGGAATACGCCGCCTTCGAGACCTACAGCCGCCATGTCGCCAACGGCCGACCCGTGAGGGACCTCCTTGCGGAGATCGTGCGCCGCGGCGAGATGGAGATGCAGGTCCAGGAGCTCGTAGCCCGAGCTCGTGCAACGGTGCGCGAGGCGGTCGCGACCCGGGCCCAGGTCGGAGCGCTCCAAGAGAGCGGGAAGGACCTGGAACGGCGAGGTGTCGTCGGCCGGTAGGGGTCGGAGGTTCGAAAGCCAGCCAGGGGTAGGTTGTGGCGAATCACGAGGCGGGGCGAGCAACAAGGGACCGAAACTCTGCGCCGGACGACGGCGCGATCGACGGCGGCTGGGAGGCCCAGCTGCGTCTCGGACAGGACGTTCGATTCGTCCTGGCCGCGGTCGGTGGCGGGGCCATCCGCGTCGCTCAGGAGATCGCCCGACGGCACGTTCGCCACCTCGAAACTATCGCGATCAACTGCGACCCGAAGGTCCAGTCCTTCGAGGAGTTCGACCGCCGGGTCTACCTTGGACCCGATTCGGGAGCGGAGATCGACACCGGGGGCTCGCCCATCGTCGGGGGCGTGCTGGCCCGCGCGGCCGAACCCGCGCTGGACCGGATCTTTCAGGGGGCCACGTTCGTGATCCTTGTTGGCAGCCTCGGCGGAGGCGCGGGAAGCGGGGCGCTACCCCAACTGCTTCGCGTCGCCAGCCGTCATGCCGAGTACGTCAGCGCATTCGTCATCCGCCCTTTCCGATGCGAAGGGGACCGGCGCGCCCTCGCGGACCGAGCGATCGGCCAGCTCCACTTCGTGGAGAGCTTCGTCGAGAAGCGCGAACAGGGTTCCGCCTCGCTCCGAACCCTGGACAACGAGAGCCTGGTCGCGACCCACGGGCACGAGGCGTTCAACCATGTGAGCACGCACTGGGCCGACCTCATCCAGGACCACATCGAGTCGTCGTTCATCCTGCCGGCCGAGGCGCTCCTCGAGACGGCCCAACTCCACCGGGCCGCCTTCACGGCCCCGATGAACCGGATTCCCGATGCGGAACTGCCCGCGCTCCGACCGATCGAGCCGCCCGCACCCGCCCCGCACCCCGAGCTCGAGCCGCTCCTCCCGTCCGCCCACGGGGGACCCGGGGGCGAGGTGGAACTCACGTTCGAGATCGAGGCCCCGGCGCACCCGCCCACCCTCCCCTGAACCCCTCGGGGGTCTCCCTGCGGAGGCTCCCGACCGACCTCCCTTCAACCTTAAGAGGAGGGCACTCTCGTTGCCCACCCGATGGACGGCCGCCTGTTCACCGTGGTGTTCCTGGAGATCCTTCCGCTCGTCCTGATCGCGGTCACCGTCTGGAAGTTCGCCGCCAACCCCCTCCCGATCTTCCTTCTCCTCGGCGCGATGGTGGCGGGGGGGTTCTACCTCCTCAGCTACACCTCGTCGTTCGGCGGCGCCGAGACGACGCAGTAACCCCTACCGGTACATGTCCGCCGCCGGACCCGACGGGGAGGCGGTATCCTCCGCGGGCGCCGCGTGCGCCTTGAGGGCGGCCCGGAGAGCCTTCTCGATCTGCTCCGCCTGCTGGCGCAACGGCTGGGTATCGATGCGGAGTTCCGGAAGCAGGTGGTCGAGGGTCTCGATGAGAGCGGCGCCGGCGCGATGGTCCGGAAGACCTTCCGCGACCCGGGCGCTGACGAGCAGGGTCACCACAGGGACGTCGCGGCCGATCCCCTGGACGAGCAGCGCGCCGGAAACACCTCCGATGACGCCGTCCTCGAGGGTGCGTGCGCCCGCGGCCTCAAAGGACTTCCGCGCGACCGGGTCCGCCTTGGAGTAGGCGGCCCAGACCTGGCCGGAGTCGGCCTCGGTCCCCTGTCCTTCGGCAGGCTCGTCATCCTCAGGATGCGGAACGATGCCCTCGAGGCAGAGGATCATTCTCGCCTTCCGTGTCCTCGCCGTGTCCAGGATCGTCCGGGCGATGGAGTTGGCCTGGTTGGGCGTGGGCGGAAACTCCGAAAGGACGAGGCCGAGGTCGGCCCGGCCGTAGACCCGGATGGTCGGGTTCACCTCGCCCCCCTGCACGATCGCGACGGGGGCGATGTCGGGGGATTCGAACCGCCCGATGCGGGGCAGCTTCAGCGCGCGGATCATGTAGTGGCCGGCGACGGTCGTCGCGAGTCCGGCGCTCGGGAAGGAGGAGAGGATGACGGCCCCGGGCTGGAGCGCGGCCACGGTAGAATTCTCCTCTTGCCACGTGTACTGCATCGTCTTCCCTCGAGGGAGGGGCATCCGGCGACCCTCTTTATCGACTCCGGCCGAGAGGCGCTCCGTGGGGGCCAGAACGCCCAAGTACTCGGCACCGCTCCTCGACCGACGTGGGGCTGCCGCTGCGGGACCTCGTGGAAGCGCAGGAGCTTCCGTGGGATTCGCTCGCCGGCCGCACGCTCGCGGTCGACGGGTTCAACGCGATCTACCAGTTCCTGGCCACGATGCGCCAACGCGACGGCCAGCTGTTCACGGACGCGCAGGGCCGGGTCACGAGCCACCTCATGGGAGTATTCTATCGGACCACCTCCCTGCTGGGGGAGGGAGTCCTCCCGGTGTGGGTCTTCGACGGTCGTCCCCCCGAGCGGAAGGCCGGTACGATCCGGCAGCGGATCGCTGCGAAAGAGCGGGCGGAGGGGCAGTACCAGGAGGCCCTCGCCGCGGGAGACCTCGAGACCGCCCGCAGGAAGGCGGCCCAGACCTCCCACCTGACCCGACCGATGGTGGATGAGATCGTTCAGCTCCTCGCGGCCCTCGGCGTCCCCACCGTGCAAGCCCCGGGGGAAGGAGAAGCGCAGGCCGCCTACATGGCCGCGCAGGGAGTGGTGTGGGGGTCGGCGTCGGAAGACTACGACAGTCTCTTGTTCGGTGCCCCGCGACTGATCCGGGGCCTGGCGGCCCGGAATCGCGGTGGCACGTCCCCCGGTGCGCAGATCGTCGACCGTGCCGAGCTGCTGGCGCGACTCGGGATCGACGGGGAGGAACTCATCCTCATCGGCCTGCTGATCGGCACGGACTTCAACGAGGGGGCACGGGGGTACGGCCCGAAGAAGGCGCTCAAGCTGGTCCGGGAACACCTCGGGTTCGCACCGACGCTGCAGCGCGTGGGACTCGACCCGGCGGAGGGCGAGGAGGTCGCGCGCATCTTCCGCGACCCTCCGCACACAGAGGTGACCGCGGTCCCGTTCGGGCCGGTCGACGAGGATGCCGTCCACCGTCTCCTGGTGGCCGAGCACGGGTTCAACGAGGGCCGGGTCAAGAATGCGGTGAACCGGGCCCGCCAGCGGCCTCGTCCCGCAACGAGCCCGGCGGAGGCCCGAGGACACCAAACGCTATTGGAGACCTTCGGAGGGGGTCCGTCATGACGACGTTCGAATGCGTCCCCAACTTCTCCGAGGGCCGCGACGCCGCGAAGCTCGACCGCATCGTCGGTGCGGGGCGCGCCGTCCCGGGAGTGACGGTGCTCGATGTCGAACGCAACGCCGACCATAACCGCGCGGTCGTGAGCCTCGTCGGGGAAGGCGACGCGCTCATCGAGGCCGTCTTCCGGATGATCCAGGCTGCGACGACGGAGATCGACCTCACTCAGCACAAGGGGGAACACCCCCGGATGGGAGCCACGGATGTAGTGCCGTTCGTCCCGCTCGGAAGCTCCACGATGGCCGACGCGGTCCGGCTGGCCGAACGCCTGGGAGAGCGGGTGGCGCGGGAGCTCTCGATCCCGGTGTACCTCTATGCTGCCGCAGCCCGCCGCCCGGAACGCACCGACCTCGCGCGCGTACGCGAAGGGCAATTCGAAGGTCTGCGGGACGTGATCGGGTCGGATCCCGCCCGGGCCCCGGACTTCGGGGCGGCCAAGATCCACCCGACCGCGGGCGCAGTCGCGATCGGGGCCCGCCCGATCCTCATCGCATTCAACGCCTACCTCACCACTCCGGACGTATCGATCGCGAAGAAGATCGCCAAGGCCGTGCGGGCGCGGGACGGCGGCCTTCCCGAGGTCAAGGCGCTCGGGTTCGACATCGCCGAGCGGCACCGCGCCCAGGTGTCGATGAACCTGACCGACTATCGCGTCACTCCCATCCACCGGGCGCTGGAGGCGGTTCGCCGCGAGGCCCAGCGGTACGGCGTGGGCGTGGAGGAATCCGAGATCGTCGGGCTCGTGCCCGAGGACTCCCTGTTCGACTCGGCCGAGTATTACCTGCAGCTCCACTCCTTCGACCGCGCCGCCGTGCTCGAGCGCAAGGTGCGGGGCGCGGAGAGCGCCGCGGCCGGGGAGTCGTTCGCGTCGTTCACGACGCGGATGGCGGCCCGAACCCCGACTCCGGGCGGCGGGAGCGCCGCCGCGGCCGCCGGAGCGATGGGCGCTGCGCTCGGCGAGATGGTCCTCTCCTACTCGCTCGACCCGACCAAGCCCGACCCCGAGCTCGCAGCGGCATCGAAGACCCTGAACGAGGGCCGCCACCGCATGCTCGACCTGGTCCAGAGGGATTCCGAATCATACGACGCCGTGCGGAACGCACGCCGGGCGCGGAAGGCGAGTCCAGGACCGGACGCGGACCGTGCGTACGTCGAAGCGCTGCAGGGGGCGGCGGAGGTCCCTCTCACGACCGCCCGCCTGGCGACCGAGCTCGCCCGCCTGGTCGTTCAGGTCCGCCCGCGGACCAAACCCGCGCTCGGAAGCGACCTCACGACCGCGGTCGCCCTGTTCCGGGCGGCATCGGAGGGCGCCCTCGCGAACGTGGACATCAACCTGATCGACCTCCGGACGGCGCACGTCGCGACCGAGACCCTCGAAGCCGAAGTGGCCCGCCTCCGGGCCGGGATCTAGGTCCCGCGTATGTACGGCGCCGACCCGGTCCCGCCCGACCGTCCCCGGGTCTGGGTGAACTGCGCCGCGTCGCTCGATGGCCGTCTCGCGTTCGCGCACGGGGTCCGCGCACGCCTCTCCGGTCCGGAGGACCTGGTTCGGGTGCACCGGTTGAGGGCGGCCTCGGACGCCATCCTCGTCGGGGTCGGGACCGTCGCCCTCGACGACCCTTCCCTGCGGCTCCAACCGGAACTGCTCGAAGACCCTCCGCGGAAACCTCCGACCCGGGTGGTCGTCGATGCGTCGGGCCGGACACCCGAGTCGGCCCGCATCCTCGACACGAGCCAGCCGACGATCATCGCTACGACCGAGAGCAACCGGAGGAGCTACCCGGCGCATGTCCAGGTCGTGCGGGCCGGACAGGACACCGTCGACCTCCCGATCCTCTTCCGGATCCTCCGGGAGCACGGAATCGGGCGACTGATGGTCGAAGGAGGGTCCCGCATCCTGGCGAGCGTCGCGCGGGCGAAACTGTTCGACCGCTGGACGATCTACTACGCCCCGGTCCTGGTCGGCGGAACGACCGCGCCCCCGCTCGTGCTGGGGCCGGAATCCATCGGCCCGGCCGACCTCGTCCGGATGCGACTCGAGTCGGTCGCCCCCCTGGGCGAAGGGTTCCTCGCCACCCTGGCCCCCTAAGTTCGGGCTGAATCCAGCCCGGTGGCTCCGGGCCTAGGTCTATACCCTAGGTCCCCATCGACCGTGACAGAGGCTAGCATGCGAGTCGGATTGGTGATCGTGGGAATCGTCCTGTTGATCGTGGGCGCGGCCGTTCTGTTCGTGCCGCTCGTCCCCCAACCGAACGAGACCGTCTCTGCGTCGTCGTCCGCGCCGTACTACGCCGCCAGCGTCAGCGGATTCTCGTTGACGGGCAGCCAGCCGATCGCGGTGTCCTGGACC
>Ga0187871_10001153_pt1 | contig 23442 bp, 13 predicted proteins | sample June2016WEW_16_1_FD_132988 | JGI IMG/M metagenome (GOLD analysis project Ga0187871, IMG submission 132988) | Peatland microbial communities from SPRUCE experiment site at the Marcell Experimental Forest, Minnesota, USA - June2016WEW_16_10 | ecosystem: Environmental > Terrestrial > Soil >...
CTTCTACAGGTCTTCGTTCGTAATGGAGTTGAAGACGGTCCGGTTGCTGCGCCCCCCAATGGATCTTTCCGCCGTCATCATGCCTTGATGGTAAAGGGCGATGTCGTCGGTGGGCATGTAGTGAATATAGTTCGTCAGACCGTAGGCGTTTTGCACCGCCTCTTCCGTACTCAGGCTGCTCCACGCTTCCGGGATGGGCGGTTCGGCCTTGAGCGCCCGCCATTCCCGGTAGTATTCTCCGGCGCGCTTCCACGGGCAGTCCAACGTGTTGTCGAGCGAGGCCAGGAATTTGTGGGTGCACTCGTGAATGACCGTATCCGTGGCGCCCTCAAAGTTGTGTATCGCCAGTTTCCCGAAATCGAGGAAGATCTTGCTGTCGTTCTTGTAATCCTTCAGATTCACGTTCAGGCATTTGCCCTCCCCGCCTTTCAGCACGCTGGTGACGATCTGGACTTTCTCGGAAATCGTTTTGCTGACGTAGCCGTTGGGCGGCGCGCCGAAGGAACCCTTCGGTTCGAAATATTCGAGGCCGTACTCCTTAAAATGCAAGTCTCCCGAGTGCATGCCGGCGGAGAGTTTCAACAGCAGGCCTTGCATCCGGTGGAGAACCGCAAACAATTGGTTGGACGATTTCCCGGTCCGGAAATTCGCCTCGACGTGGATCAGAAGATCGGTCGGCAGGTGCGAGGCGGCCTCTTCCCGATTGACGCACTGGGTTTCGACCTGCAAGGCTTGAATCGTTTGCAGAAGCGCCTGATCCACGAAAGCGCGCGCCTTCGAAACGCTGTAGACCAGGACGTCCTGTTCTTGTATGGTTAGCGGATCGGCCGCGGTCACTAGAAAATCCGCGATTTGAAACGTTTGTGCCATGGTCAAGGATTCTATCACGTTCGAGGCGGTGCGGCGGGCGCGGCGCGAATCGTTACCAGGTGCTGGCCGCGCGGGAGGAAGATGGCGTTTGGACCGGCCGTTTCGGGCGCCGTATCGGCTCCGTCGATCTCAATGCGCACGGGCTTGCGATTCAATATCGCCAGGGCGCGCGCGGAACTGCGGTAGGCGAGTTCGACGGCGTCGGCATCCATCGATTGGCCGGATGTCAGTTCGCCGTTGAAGTGCGTGACGCGCAGCGCGGGCGAATCGCCGCCAGGGCCGACGGAATGCGCACCGGCGGGGAGAAAAAGCCACGCATCGTTTCGCACCGGCCAGGCCAGATCGTCTACCAGGGCGGGCCCGGACCAACGCATCGCCACGCCGTGGGGAGATTCGACCATCACCTTTTCACCCACGATTTCCGCACGCGTCACCACCGCGGCCGAAGCCGGCAGCAGAGCCAGATCGGGCGGCAGAATGGAATTCTCGAAATAAAGCGCAACCTGGGCGAAGGCCCCGGCTGCCGAGTGCGCCACTTCGAACAGTTCCGCGCCGGTCTGCTGCTTGGTGGGGTAGACGTTCTGGTAACGATCCACGATATTCAAGTCGATAGCCAGGCGATCCTGGCGCGCCGTGAGGGGGCGATAACGGCGGGCGATCTCCTCGTAGCGCTGCGGCGCCTCGTTCCAGACCGTGGCGGGGTCTTCGACCAGGAAGGTGAAGTTGTGGTGATCGAGAAGCGGCAGGAGTCGCGCGGAATCGGCGCCGATGGCGTCGCGCATGGAAGTGTCCAGGCGGTCGTCGACATGCGTGAGCACCACATCCAGGGAACTGCGCGTACGGCGGATGTTTTCGATTTCGCCCAGCCATTGCTGCTGCATGTCGCGCGCCAGTCCGGCGCGGAAATCCAGGAAGGCGCGCTGGGAGGGGGCATCTTTGCGCGTCTGGAATAATTCGATCGGATCGAAACCGCCGGCGGCTCGAAAGCGCGCGCGCACGTCGTCGTTCATGGGCGTAAATCGCGACGGATTCTGGAGGCCTTCGAGCGATTCGAAATACAGCTCGGCGAGATTCACGCCATCCCAATCGAAGCGGCCGATCAGATCCTGGACACCGGCAGCGGCAGCCTGGAAGCAATCGCGGTTGGCGAGATTCATCAGCTTCCGCCAATCGAGCTGCGCGTCTTGCAGGACGGCGGTTTTCTCGCGCCAAAGAGGATGATCGTCCCAGAACTTTTCGCTGACGTGCGGCAATTCGAGCCAGGCATAAACCAGGATGCCGTTGGCATGGCATGCGGCGATCAGGCGCTTCAGGTAGGCATCGCCGGCCGGATCGGGATCGTAGAAATGCCAGGCGGCGACATGCAGGGCGGCGATCCCGGCGTTGCGCCAGCGGGCCGCGAAGTAGTCGAGATCCACGCGCAAGCGGTATGCGGAATCGAAGAAGGCCCACAGCCGGTTTGTACGGAACACCGGATTTAGGCCGAGGTCGCCGAGTGCCTGCGGCAGATAGGGGAAGCGTTCATAGCCGCGCTCCCCGGGCGAGACTTCTACCCAAAGAACGGCGCCCGCACCGCGGCGGAAGCCGGCCAGCAGCGGCGCACCGGTCCAGCGCTCTTTGGCGAACACTTTGGCCCCGGCGGGAACTTCGTAGCGCGGCAACTCAAGGCCTTTCTCCCAGACGATGCGCAGCTTCGGCAGGTGCACATCCTCCAGGCTGGTGATGCGCACATTCTCCTTCGTGGCGCGAAAACCGAACAATTCGGCGGTGGAAGATTCGCCTTCAAGAATAAGGTATGCGCCGGCGTCCACCCGCGCGGGCCATTCCTGCGAGCCCGCGGATCCGGCTCGCAGAACGAAGATGCCAGCGGAGACTGCGGGCTGTGGCATGAATCCGACCGACTGCAGGAGGAGGGGCCAGCCGCCCTGGTCGTCGGAGAGCACCGCAAAGGTCGGGAGCGACGCGGCGGGCAGGAGCGGCGCCAGCAGGAGCGCCAGGGCCGGGAGCGCTGCCCGTAGGTGACGGGGGGCGGGTATTTGAGGGTTGTGCATGGCAATATCAGTAAGTGAATGCATACCAGAAGCCAGCGCGGAAGTCGTTAAAGGCCGGGCCATACGGGTCTCCCGGCACGGTATAGTTACCGCGCAGGTAGTTGACGGTCAGGTAGAAGGCCGGGGGCATGGAGGCTAACCGGAAGCGCAGCCCCGGCCCGGTCTCGAAGAAGTTGGCCCAGGGCTCGCGCTTTTGATCCATGGTGAGGTTGAAGTTCCAGTAAAACTGCGTCTGGACGGCTCCCCACGATGGTGTGTAGCCGGCGCGATTCTGCGCATAGAGCAGGAAATCGTTGTCGAACCGGCTGACGAAGATGGCGTCTTCGTTGGTCTCGAAAAACAGGCCGCCGGTCTTGGATTTCAGCAGGTGGCCGAAGCCTTTGGTGAACGAAGCGCCGCCGCGGTAGTCGGGCATCATGTGATGCGTCAGATATCCCACGGCCGAACCGGCTTCGGCCCAGCCCATCAGCCCATGCCAGACATTCGTCGCCACACCCAGGGCCGGAATGAGAGCGCTTTCGGATAGGTATTGCGGCGCCACGCCGCCGCTCTCGGCGCCGATCGTGCCGCGCGTGTCTCCCACAAAACGAAGGCTCACATACGGATGAATCGGGAAATCGACGTGCAGTTCGGTTTTGATCTGCGCATACGAAAAGAAATCGCTCCAGCGGGAGGAGTACATGGGAAAGGTCCAAACGGTAGTGCGGAAAGTCTCGAATGCCGGCCGCAGGTTGCGGAAAGCGGTGTTCGCTTCCTTGGCGATCTTGGGATCGGAGCTCTTGCGGGCGAGGTCGAACCAGCGGATCGCCTGGCGGTCGTTATGCAGCAGGTTGTAGGTCCAGCCGAGTTTGAGCATCACGGCGAAGTCCGCCGGATCGTCCTCCTGCGCAAGTTGCAGATACTTCAGCGCATCGCGGATGAAGCCGGCCTGAAGGCTGCGCTCGGCCATCACTTTTGCGTCAATCGAAGCCGGCGCGGGCTGCGCGGCACGCGTGTGCAGGGTTTGGGGCAGGCGCAGGACGGCGCGGACGCGGTTGGCCAGATCTTCGTCGCCGCCCTTCATCACGCGCTCGAGCAACGGCATGGCCTCCGCGGTTTCGCCGCGCGCCAGGAGCAGAAAGCCGAGCTGCGCGGCGGACAGGAAATCGGTTTGCGATAGGGTGGTCAGGCGGCGGAATTCCCGCTCGGCATCGGCCTGGCGCCCCATGCGCAGCAACAGATACGCCAATTCGCGGCGCAGATCCAGGTTTTTGGGATCGAGATCCAGGGCCCGCTGGAACTCGGAGACATAGGGATAACGGACGGGAAGCAGCTCCCGGGCGGATTCCGCGGCGCGCGGTTCGCCGCCGCGGGAGGCGGCCAGCAAGGCGGCATTGGCTTGTTCCGTGCGGTTGAGGGACTGGAGCACACGGCCGAGATCCACCAGCACGGATCGCCGATCGGGAATCAGCCGCCATGCCTTTTCATAATGTTCGGCGGCCAGTTCCAGCTCGTCGCGCTGTTCGGCCAGGGTGGCCAGCTCGAAATGGCCGCTGAAATTGTCCGCGCCGAGCTGGATCGCCCGGGTCCAGCGGGCAATGCCCTCGGCCAGCGGACCGTCGATGTTCTGGAAGGCGCGCTCGGCCGTGGCGCGGGATTCGGGATCGGCGGAGCGGCGCAGACGATCGAAAACCCGGCGTGCCTGGGCTGGCTCCTTGGTTTCATCGCATAGGAACGCATATTCCAGAGCCACGTGGAAGTCTTTGGGGTCCAGTAACATGGCTTCGCGGAACTGATCGCGGGCGGCGGTGTTTTCACCGATCTTAAGATAGGTGTAGGCAAGATCCTTGCGCATGGCCGGGCGCGCGGGGGCGGCGTCAATGGCCTTCAGAAAAAGGGCGATGGCCTCATCGTAGTCGCGGGCGCGCAAGGCTTCGTACGCCTTGCCGAGAGGTTCGTACGAAGGGTCGACGGTCGGCGCGCCGGCCAGCGAGGCCGCATAGCCGGCCGCCAGAACGAATATCGGTAGCCGCATGGTGGTACATACTTAGTGCGGTGGAGACGAAAATGTCGCATCCGATTTTGGCGCGACCTTCGTCCGGCGACACTCGGCGTCTTTCAGATGCCATTCAGCCCGCAAAAGCGGCCAATCGAACCCACGGCGCAGAACTCCTCCTGTTTGTGTGGTTTAATGGCAATTTGGGGATGCTGGAAGGGGTCAAGTCGTCGCGAGGTACGCTGCACGGAAGATGGCGGGCGGCGCGCCTGCGAGTTCGTGAACTGCGCATGATCTGCAAAGGTCTGGTCTCGACGGACCATCCCATCCTGGCCCACATAATCCCCATGCGGCGTTGCAATCTGGCATGCGCCTATTGCAACGAATTCGACGACCACTCGAAGCCGGTGCCGCTCGAGACTATGCAGCAGCGCCTGGATCTGCTGGCGGCTTTGGGCACCACCATCGTCACCATCAGCGGCGGCGAACCCCTGCTGCATCCGGATCTGGATCTGATCATCGCGCACATCCGGCGGCAGGGCATGATCGCGGGCATGATCACTAACGGCTACCTGCTCACCGCCGAGCGCATCAAACGATTGAACCGCGCGGGGCTGGACCACCTGCAGATCAGCATCGACAATGTGACGCCCGACGAGGTTTCGAAGAAGAGCCTGAAGGTGCTGGACAGAAAACTTCAGCTTCTGGCCGAGCACGCCGATTTTCACGTGAATATCAATTCCGTGGTGGGAGGTGGCATCCGCAATCCCCAGGACGCCCTGACCATCGGCAACCGCGCCGTGGATCTGGGGTTCACGTCTACGGTGGGCATCATCCACGACGGTACCGGCCAGTTGCAACCGCTGGCCGACCAGGAACGCGAAGTCTATGCGGCCATGCGCGGCATGGAGAAGAGCAGTTACGCGCAGTTCAACTATTTCCAGGACAATATCGCGCACGGCAAAGAGAACCAGTGGCGCTGCCGGGCCGGCGCGCGTTATCTCTATATCTGCGAAGACGGGCTGGTGCATTACTGTTCCCAGCAGCGCGGATATCCGGCCCGGCCGCTGGCTGAATATACGGTAGCCGACATCCGCCGCGAGTTCCTCACCGAAAAATCCTGCGCGCCGCGCTGCACGGTCGCCTGCGTACACCAGGTGTCGTACCTGGATTCCTGGCGCGCCCCGCAGACCCTCAACTCGGCAGGCATTCCGCACACGGGCGATCGCCTGGTGCAGATTCGATAACCGCATACCCGCTTCCATCTCACCTGGTGAACTGTTCCGTTTCGTTTCAAATTGATGACCAATATTTCCGATTTAGGTGTATACTATCCCCCACTGGCACTCATACCGGTTTCTTGAAAGTTTGCACTGGAGAGGAGAACACAGATGAAGGTAAGAGGGTTTACACACACGGGCGTCTGTTGGCTGATGGCCGCGGGCGCCGCCAGCATATGGGGGATCGCCGCCGGCCAGGATGCCGGGGACGCCAAAGCCAAGCTTACTGCCGTCGCCGCGGGGAGCGACTTCTTACAGACCGGGCCCGGCACGGAGGCTGCCCTGCCAATCGGAGGCAAACTGGTCAAAGTCAAGTTGCACGGCGTGCCGATCGTTGGCAGTACCGGCAAACCGATGGGTAACACGGATACCATCGTCCAACGCATGCAGGATGCGGTCTTTCCCGCGGCAGGAGTGACTCCCGACGCAGAGCCCGATGCGGTTACCACCACCGTCCCGGTTACCTTAACCGCATTGAACCTGCAGGGTACCGTGCCGGGGCCGAATAACAACACGTGTACGGTCACTCTCACGCTGGCGCCTACTCCGGCCAGCACCGGGACTTTGACACTCACCAGGACGTCCAACACCGGAGGCACTTATACTTCGTCGGTGACGGTATACTTCATGGCCACCTTCACGCCGGCGGCCACTTGCTACCCACCCATCACCGGCCATTGCGTGATGAACCAAAAGGGTGGTAGATGGAGCACCGTTCCGGTGGCAGGTGAATACCTGATATCGGGTGCGTATCCGAATCCATCGGTCAACGTACATACTGCTCTGCCGCCCGGGTACGCCGACTTTTATATCACCCAACTGCAAACGGATTCGGCTGCTACCGCCGCCCACGCTACCTGCGAGGCGCTGGAAGCCGCAGGCGCCACCTGTCCTACAGCGCAGTGACGGGATGTTAGCCGGGGACTGGCCAATTGGAGGGCGGCCAATCTTGGCCGCAGCCGCCTTTTAGGCGGCCAGAGCCGGCTGAAAGCCGGCTGCGGGCAGAATTGCCCGCCCCACAAAAACCAGACTGACGCACCACCGCATTCGCGCCGGCGCATTTCGCACTGAAAGGTAGAATCCATGGGGTGGCTGACTAATCGATTGCTGAGCATCCCGGCGCGGGAGACACTTGTCTCGCGCCGCGGATTCCAGGTGCGTGAACCGGCGGTCGCAGCCCGTCTCGAATCGATCGGCCAGACTTTTCTTTGCGGATATCACGCCGCGCTACGCCACCGCGGCGGCGCGGATCTTGCCCACAGCTTGATGGCGATTGACTCCGAATTGCACGGTTTCGCATTCGAAGGCGCGGGCATGGCGCTGACGCTGCTGGATCGCATGGCGCCCATAAACCGCGGCTACCTCCATCGATTCCTCGCCGGGGATGGCGCGCCGCACATTTATATGCTGCACGTGGGGGCCGGTTGGGCCATGGCGCGGCTCCCCTGGCTACGCCGGCGCGTGGACGCGTTCGTCGCGACTCTCCATCCCCTGGCGCGATGGCTGGCGCTCGATGGCTACGGTTTCCACCAGGGCTATTTTTATTGGCCCGAATCCGTGCGCCGCCAACAAGTCCCGCGCGGCGTTGCCGGATACGCCCGCCGCGCCTTCGATCAGGGTCTGGGGCGTAGTTTGTGGTTTGTGGAGGGTGCGGATACACCGCGTATCGCCGCCGCCATCTCCGCCTTTCCGCAATCCCGGCAGGCGGACCTGTGGAGTGGTGTTGGATTAGCCTGCGCCTATGCCGGAGGGGTCGACCGGCGGCGCTTGGAATTCCTGCGCGAGGCGGCGGGGCCTTATCTGGCGCAAGCCGCGCAGGGAGCGGCCTTCGCCGCCAAGGCCCGCGCCAGGGCCGGTAACCCGGCGCATCAGACCGACCTCGCCTGCGGGGTGTTCTGTGGTATTCCGGCGCATGCGGCGGCGGCGGTAACCGACGATGCCCTCGACGATCTGCCGCCGGATGGCGCCGTACCCGCGTACGAAACCTGGCGGCGCCGCATTCAGGAACGATTGCTGGTTACCGGCCGGCATAGCTGCCAGCCGGCCGGAGGTTTGATGAGATGAACTCCTTCTTTGCCCGGCACGCGCGCCGCATGCTGGCCCTCGGGCTGATTGCGTGTCTTTATCTTCTGGCGCGTCTTCCGGAACTGTCGACTTCCGAGCGTTCCCAATTGGCCTCCCACTTCCGCTTCGAGAAATCGCGGCTGCCCGAAGTGGCCGGACCCGCCATGCGCTCGGTGCGTCCCGTGAACCCGAGTTTGCAACGGATTGCGTCGTGGATCTCCTCGGTGGGCGCCGCCGTCGCGCTGAACGACCTGGATGGCGATGGCCTTCCCAACGACGTCTGCTACGTGGATGTACGCACGGACCAGGTGATCGTGGCGCCGGTGCCTGGCACATCCGCCCGCTATATCCCTTTCGCCTTGAATCCGGCGCCGCTGCGCTTCGACCGCGACACCATGGCGCCCATGGGCTGCCTGCCCGGCGATATGGACGAAGACGGCCGCATGGATATCCTGGTTTATTATTGGGGCCGCAGCCCGATCGCCTTTTTGCGGCGCGGCGCGCAAATGAACGCCGCCGCATACGTGCCGTTGGAAATCGACAACCGCGGCGAACGCTGGTTCACGAATGCCGCCACTTTCGCCGATCTGGACGGCGACGGCCACGCCGACCTGATTGTCGGCAACTACTTCCCCGATGGCGCGCGGGTTCTGGATGCGCACGCCACCAGCCGGGAGCAAATGCAACACTCGATGTCGCGCGCCTACAACGGGGGCCGGAAGCACCTGCTGCGCTGGGTGGGACCCGCGCAATTCCGCGAGCAGCCGGACGTCCTCAGCGACGAAGTGTCGCGCGGCTGGACGCTGGCGATCGGCGCCGCCGACCTGGATGGCGACCTGCTGCCCGAGATCTATTTCGCCAATGACTTCGGTCCCGACCGGCTGCTCTACAACCGTTCCACACCGGGTCATTTCCGCTTCGAATTGCTGCACGGCGAACGGACCCTCACGGTGCCCCGTTCGAAAGTGCTGGGCAACGATTCCTTCAAAGGCATGGGCGTGGATTTTGCGGATCTGAACGGAGACGGCTGGCCGGATATTTTCGTCAGCAACATCTCCACGAAGTATGCGCTGCTGGAGAGCCACTTCGTATTTGAGAGCACGGGCCATCCGGAGCTGATGAAACAAGGTATCGCGCCGTACGTGGACCGCAGCGAAGATCTGGGTCTATCGCGCAGCGGGTGGGCCTGGGATGCCAAGCTGGCGGACTTCAATAACGACGGCACGTTCGAAGCTCTGCAGGCGGTGGGCTTCGTGAAAGGCCAGGTGGACCGCTGGCCGGAACTGCAGGAACTCGCCATGGGCAACGACGAATTACTTCCGGATCCGCGCAGTTGGCCGCGCTTCCAGCCCGGCGACGATCTGTGCGGCAACCTGCACAATCCGTTCTTCGTCGAGTCGGCCGGCGGCCGTTATTATGACGTGGCGGTGGAGATGGGCTTGGGCGAATCGCATGTCAGCCGCGGGATCGCCATTGCGGATGTCGACGGCGACGGCCGCCTGGATTATGCCGTGGCCAACCAATGGGAGCCGTCTCTGTTCTACCACAATCTCAGTCCGCATCCCGGAGAATTCATGGGACTGCGGCTGAGACTGGCGCCGGATCGGCCCGCCATCGGCGCTACGGCGACAGTATTCCTGCCGGACGGGAGGCGCATGACCGCACAGGTGGATGGCGGCAACGGCCACTCAGGCAAACGCAGCCAGGATATCCATTTTGGCCTGGGCAGCGTGCCCGCGCAGTCGCCGCTGCGCGTGGCGATACGCTGGCGCGACACTTCCGGGGTTCACGAGCGTAATGAACGATTGCTGCCCGGCTGGCACACCGTGCGTCTCACCGAGGCGCCGGCAAAATTGGAGGGCAGGCAATCATGGCTGCGGCCAAGATTGGCCGCCCCACAAGTGGAGTTTTCAGCATCATCGCCTTGGAGGGCGGGCAATGATGCCCGCAGCCGCCTTTCAGGCGGCCAAGCCGCGGGAGGCCAGAGCTAATGACTGCCAGCCAAACCTGGACCCCATCGAACCGCCTGGCCGGCCTGCGGCGCTTCGCCGCCGCCATCACGCTGCTGAATATCCTGGGCCACACCGTTTTCGGATTCGAACAATCCTGGGCGCAGCCACTGGTGTCGCTGGCCGCCGCTTATAGCATGGAAATCCTGCTCGAGTTAGTCGGCGGGCGCCGCCGGGCGTGGCTCAGTAGAGGCACCATCGATTTCCTGCTGCCCGCCCACATCACCGCCCTGGCGGTGGCCATGCTGCTCTACGCCAACGACCGCCTTTGGCCCATCGCCTTCGCCAGCGCCGCGGCGATCGGCTCGAAAGCCATCTTCCGGATTGGCGCGGGGCCGCACACGCGCCACTTCTTCAACCCTTCGAACTTTGGCATTACGGTCACGCTGCTGCTGTTTCCCTGGGTGGGCATCGCGCCGCCGTATCATTTCACCGAGAACCTGGTGGGTGTAGGCTCGTGGATACTTCCCGGGGTGATCGTCTTCTCGGGCGCTTTCCTGAATGCCCGGTTCACGCACAAGCTCCCGCTGATCGGGGCATGGCTCGGCGGCTTCGCGCTACAGGCGCTCATCCGGAGCTGGTGGTTCGGCACGCCCCCAGTGGCTGCCTGGCTGCCCATGACCGGCGTCGCGTTTCTGCTCTATACCTTCTACATGGTCACCGATCCCGCCACATCGCCCGGCAGCCGCGGCGGCCAGATCTTCTTCGGCCTCGCTGTGGCATTAGCCTATGGGATTCTGATGATGGCGCACGTGGTGTTCGGGCTGTTCTTCTCGTTGACCCTCGTCTGCGCTTTGCGCGGCGGGGTCTTGTGGTGGGAAGCGCGCCGATCCATGGCACAGCGCGGACCCAGCGAGGGGGCGCGCGCGGAAGTCGAATGGGAGGCCGTCGCCGCCGGAAGCTCACGGTCATGACGCCGGCCATCGCCATCGTCGGCATGGCGTGCCGCTATCCCGACGCGCGCTCACCCGCGGAGCTCTGGGAGAACGCCTTGGCCAAGCGGCGCGCCTTCCGCCGCATACCGCCCGAGCGTTTATCCGCCGAGGATTATTACTCACCCGACCGCGATGCGCCCGACCGCACCTATTGCCTGAAAGCCGCGCTGATCGAAAACTACGAATTCGATCGCGCGCGTTTCAATATCTCCGGCAGCACTTACCGCACGACCGACCTGGCGCACTGGCTGGCGCTGGACATCGCGGACCAGGCGCTCGCGGATGCCGGGCTCGGCGAAACCCTGCCGCGCGAATCCACCGCCGTATACGTCGGAAACACATTGACCGGCGAATTCTCGCGCGCCAACACCCTCCGGCTGCGCTGGCCCTACACGCGGCGCGTGATGGCGGCGGCGCTGGCGGCCGAAGGCTGGGAGCCGGCCCGGCTGGACCGCTTCCTCGATAGCCTGGAGCAATCCTACAAGCGGCCATTTCCGCCGGTGGGAGAAGACACCCTCGCGGGCGGGCTCTCGAACACCATCGCGGGACGCGTTTCGAATTATTTCGATCTGAAGGGCGGCGGCTACACGGTGGATGGCGCCTGCGCATCGTCGCTGCTGGCCGTGACCACGGCGTGCTCGGCGTTGGCGGCCGGGGATATCCAGGTGGCCCTCGCGGGCGGCGTGGACCTGAGTATCGACCCGTTCGAACTGGTGGGATTCGCCAAGAGTCGCGCGCTGGCAGGGGAGGAGATGCGCGTCTTCGATGCGCGCGCGAACGGTTTTTGGCCGGGTGAGGGCTGCGGCTTCGTGGTCCTGATGCGCCAGGCGGACGCGCTGGCCCGGCACTGCCGGATTTATGCCGTGATTCGCGGCTGGGGCGTCTCTTCCGATGGCAGCGGGGGCATCAGCCGCCCCGAGCCGGAGGGTCAGTTGTTGGCGATCCGCCGGGCTTACTGCCGTGCCGGTTTCGCGGCATCCACCGCGGCTTACGTCGAAGGTCATGGCACGGGAACCACGGTCGGCGATACCACGGAATTGCAGGCGCTTACGCGCGCCCGGCGGGAAGCCGATCCCACCGCGCCGCCCGCGGCTCTCGGTTCGATTAAGGCCAATATCGGCCATACTAAAGCGGCGGCGGGCGTGGCGGGGCTGATCAAAGCGGCCATGGCCGTCGATAGCCAGATCCTGCCGCCGGCCACGGCCTGCGAGACGCCGCACGAGGAACTGATGGACAATGCGCCCGCGCTACGAGTCTTGCCCAAGGGAGAATCCTGGCCCGCCGGCCTGCCCTTGCGGGCTTCCGCCAGCGCGATGGGATTCGGCGGCATCAATACGCATGTCGTGCTGGAGGGCGCCGCAGCCGCGCGGCGGGAACTAACCGCGCGCGAGCAGGCCCTGCTCTCTTCCGCGCAAGATGCGGAGTTGTTTCTCTTCACCTCCGAGGATCGGATCGCGGATCTGGCGGCCATCGCCGCGCGCCTCTCGCGAGCCGAGTTGACGGATGCCGCCGCGGATCTGGCCGCCGTGCCTGTAAGAGGGACCATGCGCGCGGCAGTGATGGCATCCACGCCCGAGGAACTCGCGGACCGGCTGGCAAGGCTTTCGGCGCGGGTGCAAGCTGGTCAGACTACCCTCAACCCGCACGACGGGGTTTTCGCCGGGATGCCCGCTTCCCCGCCCCGCATTGGGTTCCTATTCCCGGGCCAAGGCTCTTTGCCGCCGCAGGATCGGGTGCAGCCGGCTATTGTGAAGGCATCGCTAGCCGCGCTCGGCGAACTGCGCCGCCTGTCGCTGGACGCTTCCGTCGCCATCGGTCACAGTTTGGGCGAACTCACGGCGCTCTGTTGGGGTGGCGCCCTGGATGAAGAGGCGGCCATCGATATTGCCGCCGCGCGCGATCGGATCATGGCGGGTCTCGCGGGGCCGCCGGGAGCCATGGCGGGCATCGCGCTTTCCGCCGCTGAAGTGACGGCGCTGATTGGGGATGAGCCGGTGGCCGTGGCGGCGCTGAACACTCCACGCCAGACCGTGATTTCCGGCGAGGCCGCGGTCATTGCGCGGATCATCGCGCGCGCGCGGGAGCGAGGCATCGCGGCGGTCGCATTGCCTGTCTCGCACGCGTTCCATTCGCGTCTCATGCAGCCGGCCGCCGCGCCGCTGGCCGAATATCTCAGCGGCGTCAGTTTCGCCCCATTGCAGCGGAAGGTCGTCTCCACCATCACTGGCGCTGCGCTGCCGAATGCGGACCTGCGGGACCTCCTGCGCAAGCAACTCACATCGCCGGTGCGCTTCGCGGACGCCGTCGCGGCGGTGGGCGGCGATGTGGACCTGTGGATCGAAGTAGGGCCAGGGGCGGTCCTCAGCGGCATGCTGGGGGAGCGCGCCATTCCGATGGACGCCGGCGGACGCTCAGTCAAAGGACTGCTGAGCGCATTCGCCGCGGCCTTCGTGCTGGGCGCGCCGGTCGATTGCGGCGCGCTCTTCGCCGCCCGCCTGACGCGGCCGTTCACCGGACTCCCGAAGTTCTTTTGCAGCCCTTGCGAGTTCGCCCCCACGGGCGCGCCAGTCGAACTCCGCGCGGCGGAAATTCGCCGGGAGCAAATGCCGCCGCTCGAGCTGGTCCGCCAACTCGTCGCCGAGCGCACGGAACTTCCGCTATCCGCTATCCAGCCGGGCCAGCGCCTGCTCAGCGATCTGCACCTGAACTCGATCACGGTCGCGCAACTGGTGGCCGAGGCCGCGCGGCGTTGCGGTGTGCCGCCGCCCGTGTCCGCGCTGCGCTTCGCCGATGGCACGCTGTCGGAAGTCGCACGCATGCTGGAGACGGCTCCCGCCGCGGCTCCCGCGGAACAAACGCCGACGGGCGTGGATTCCTGGATCCGCACGTTCACCGTTGATCTGCGCCCCGCACCGCTCGATAAAAGGCAGGCCGGACAACGCGGCGGCGGCAGCATACCGGCGGCCCCTTTGCCGTGGCAGCCGTTCATTCCGCCCGGCTACCCGCTCGCGGGCGTGGCGGACCTGCCGTCCACCGGCGGAGTGCTGCTGTGCCTTCCACCCAGCCCGGACGAGACCCACGTTCCGTTAATGCTCGCCGCGGCGCGCGCCGCTCTTGCCTGCCAGGCTCCCGCCCAATTTCTGCTGGTGCAGCAAGGCGGAGGCGGTGCGGCGTTCGCGCGCACACTGCATCTGGAAGCCCCCGGCTTGACCACCTGCGTCGTGGACCTGCCGTTAGATCACCCGCGTGCCGCCGAATGGATCGCCGCCGAAGCGCACGCCGCCGCCGGTTACTGCGAAGCGCATTACGATGCGGAAGGACGCCGCTACGAACCGGCGCTCGAACTCCTTGAGCCGGAAGATCAAACGTCCGCCGAATTGGGATCCGCGGATGTCCTGCTGGTGACCGGCGGTGGCAAGGGCATCGCCGCCGAATGCGCCTTAGCGTTGGCCCGCGGCCGCGGAGTGCGGCTGGCGCTGCTGGGGCGATCCGATCCCGCCTTGGATGGCGCCCTGGCAGCGAATCTCGAACGGATGCGGGCGGCCGGCGCGCAACTCCGCTACGTCGCCGCGGACGTCACGAATCCCGCCGCCATGGCGGCCGCATTCCACGAAATCGAAACATCGCTGGGGCCGGTAACCGGTATCCTGCATGGCGCTGGAAACAACCAGCCGTGTCTGCTGGCCGGTCTCGACGAAGCCGCTTTCCTGGGCGCGCTCGCGCCCAAATTGCAGGGCCTGCGCAATGTGTTGCGGGCCGCAGATCCCGGCCGTTTGCGCCTGCTCGCCGCTTTTGGCTCCATCATCGCCCGCACAGGCCTGGAGGGGGAGGCGCACTATGCCGTGGCCAACGAGTGGATGGCGCGGGCGGTGGATGGCTGGCGCGCGGAACACCCGCACTGCCGCTGCCTGACGATCGATTGGTCGGTATGGTCGGGCCTCGGCATGGGCCAGCGGCTGGGAAGAATCGAGGAATTGACGCGGCGCGGCATTACCCCCATCACTCCCGAGGAGGGCGCGCGCATCTTCAGTTCTTTGCCGGCGCGCGCATCGCACCATTCATCCATCATAGTCACGGGCCGCTACGGCGACCCTCCCACCCTCCGGCATCGAAGCGCCGAATTGCCGTTTGCGCGCTTCCTGGAACGCCCGCGCGTTCACTATCCCGGCGTGGAGTTGATCGCCGACGCGGAACTCTCCACGCATTCGGACCCATACCTGCTTGACCATGTATTCCAGGGCGTACCGCTGCTGCCGGCGGTCATGGGATTGGAGGCCATGGCGCAAGTCGCAGGCGCCCTCTGCGGCGCCAACCAGCCGCCCGTTTTCGCCGGCGTACGGTTCTCGCGGCCCGTACACATTCCGGATGGGACCCCGGTGACCGTACGGCTGGCGGCTCTGGCGCGCTCGCGCGGCGTAGTGGACGTGGTGCTGCGGTCGAGCGAGACGGCCTTTCAGGTGGATCACTTCCGGGCCACCTGCCGTTTTGAGAGCAGCGGCCTCCCGCAAGCCGCGCAGCCGGCCGTTACCGCCGCTCCCAGCTTGCAGATCGACCCCGCGCGCGACCTCTACGGCGCAATCCTGTTTCAGTCGGGACGTTTCCGCCGATTGCGCGCCTACCGCCGGCTGCGCGCCACCGGTTGTGTGGCGGAGATCGCCGCGGAAAGCGCCGGCGACTGGTTCGCGCGCTATCTTCCCGCCACGCTGGCGCTCGGCGATCCGGGAGCGCGCGATGCGTTCATTCATTCGGTGCAAGCGTGCATCCCGCACGCCACGGTGCTGCCCGTGGGGGTCGAGCGGATCGCGATCGCGGCGCAGCATCCCGGCCCGCGGTTCGTCGAGGCGCGCGAGCGCAGCGCCCATGACGGCCTGCTGACCTACGATCTGGACGTGACCGATCCGGATGGCACGACGGTCGAGCGGTGGGAAGGTCTCCAATTGCAGGTGATCGGTACGGCCCCCCGCAAGATTCCTTGGATTGCGCCGCTGCTGGGGCCTTACCTCGAACGGAAGATCCGCGAAATGGCGCCCGGCGCCCGGATCGCCATAGCCATGGGGCGAAATGGCTCCTCCCAGCACGCCATCGAGCAGGCCCTGGGCTTCCAGGCTGCCCTAAGCCGGCGGCCCGATGGCAAGCCGGAAGTAAATGGGCACTGCGTATCCGCCTCGCGCGCCGGAGACTTAGTGGGAGCGGTCGCGGGCGCCACGGCCGCCGGCTGCGACCTGGAAAGCGTGATCGCGCGGCCTCCCGCGGTGTGGAGAGACCTGCTGGGGGCGGCGCCTTTCGCCCTCGCCGAACTGATCGCGCGCGAAAGCGAAGACGATGCCGGCACCGCCGCCACCCGCGTATGGTGTGCCCTCGAATGCCTGAAGAAAGCCGGCGCGCCGCAAGACCAGCCGCTAATGCTCTCGGCGACCCGGCCGGACAGGTGGATCGAGTTGGCCGCGGGGCAGGCCAGGATCCTCACATACCGGTTTGCCATGCGCGACATGGAAAACCCACTGGCCTTCGCCGTGATGCTCGAGCCTCTTCCCGTCACCTTGCCAGCATGACGCGCGCATACGAATACCGGCACGTGGTCGGCTTTGAAGACACCAACCTGGTTGGCAACGTTTACTACGTGAATCATCTACGCTGGCAGGGCCGCTGCCGCGAGATGTTTCTGCGCGAGCACGCGCCCGGTATGCTCGCGGAATTCGCCGCGGACCTGGCGTTGGTCACGCTGTTCTGCTCCTGCGAATATCTGGAGGAAATCGCGGCCTTCGACGAAATTGCGGTGCGCATGACCCTGGGAGCGCTTACCCAAAGCCGCCTCACTCTGCAATTCGAATATTGGCGCGGCGCCCAGATGGTGGCGCGCGGTGAACAACAGATCGCGTGTATGCGCAGGCGCGACGGCAAACTGACGCCCGCGCCCGTGCCCGAATCTCTGCGCGATGCCTTAAGCGCCTACGCCGGATAATCGCCGCGGCTCAATGGGTCCGGCTGTTGGCAGCCGCTTTGCGCCGCGCATCGCCGTTCTTCAAGCCGTCCAGGTTCGAGTCGAGACCCAGCCGCAATCCGGAGCCGGGCGGCACGCCCATGAGGGTCAGCGTATCCCCGTTCTGGATGAATGTGGTTAGTTGCGCCTGCGTAAATGGACCCAAGCCGGTGGTGTCGGTTGCATAGTTGTTGGTGGCCGGCTGATAGAGCAGCCCGTGGATCTGTCCCTGGATGGTTCCATTGGCGATCAAATCGATATTAGCGGGGTTGGTGGCTGCCTGGCTCTGCAGAGTGCTCCAGTCGCTCTGCGCGGCCGTGGTGTTCACGCTGGCGGCGGTGAGCGTCCGCGAATAGCCGACGGTGGGGGCTGTCCCCGTGTTGAAGCACAATACGTAGGCCGACAGGTTCGCCTTGGCGCTGGGATCGCTCTGAATCGGGGCGAATTCCGGTCCGCCGAGGAACTGGAAGATCCCCATATCGGTGCCGTCGTTGTTGAAGCCGAAACCGTTAACGCTTACCGCTCCTTTTGCGAAGTTGGCATTCGTCTTCTGGTACTGGTTGCGCAACTGCGAATGCTTCATGGGCTGGCCGGCGGGTTGGGTGTTCGCGGCGTCGATGCGGCCATTGGTGCCCGTCCCGGGATTCGCGGGGTGGCAGAAGATGCAGGTGTGGCCGCTGGTGCCGGTGATCGTGTTGATGTAGGTATTCAACCCCGCGGTCGGGTCGCCGGTCTGCGGAGAGTTCGGCACGGGCAGCGTCGCCGGCAAAGTTCCATCCAGGTTCAGGTTGGGATTCGGTTGGAAGGCGATGGTGTTAATGAAATTCGTGAAAGCCGCCATCTCCGCGACGGAGAGCTGCGACCCGCCCAGCAAGCCGGCGAAGGCCGGATTGAATGCCGCGAAATTCGGCTGATCGCCCCGCCAGTGATACGGCTGCGTATTGGCCAAGCCGCGCAGCGTTTGCGTCGTCATGGGGCCCTTCATGGGGTGAAAGGCCAGCGTTTCGCTGTCTTGCTGCAGGTAGGTCATGCTGCCGCTGGGGTTGCCCAGATTCCATGCCAGCAGGTCCATTTCGGCGTCGATATGGCATGACGCGCAGGAGCCCGTGCCGTTGCCCGAAAGCTTGTGATCGTAGAGGAAGCCGCGCCCATTCTTAATAATGGCCGGCGTCGGATCGAATGAGCCCGTGGGAATTTCCGCGGTCACCGTCAGGCTGGACGGGTTCACGATCGAGATGGTGTTGGAGATTCGATTGAGTACATAAAGAAGGCCGGCGCCGGGATTCAGCGCCAAGCCCCGCGGCCCGCGCTTACTGGCCGGGTTGATGTTCGCGCCGGTGGCCTGCGGATCGATCTCGATGAAGTTCTTCACGGCGCCCGCGGTGGTATCGAAAATGCCCACGCGGTCGGTGCCGAACGCAGCGATATACAAATAACGGCCGCTGGGCTCGAAAACAATCGCCGCCGGCATGGCCAGCGCGGTCGCCAGCGCCGACGGATTCGGCAGTTGCGCGTAATTGATTCCCGGATTCAGGTTCCAGATCTGCGTTTGCCCGGTGGTGGGATTTACGGAACTGATTTGGTGGTTGACGATATGCCCGTTCAGGGCAGTCTCAAACATCACCAGGTTGAGCGCGTCGGTGTTGGCTACGTAAACGTTGCCCGAACTTGGATTCACGGCCAGTCCCAGGTTGACGGTTCCCAGATGCGGATAGTACTTGGTCACGGCCAGAGTGGTCGTGCTGATGGCAGCCACGTCGTTATCCGGCATCGTGTACTTAATATTCTTGGTCCAGGCCGGGTCGGAAGCGTCGATGATCAGCGACACTTGCGGCGGGGGAGGCAGCGCCGGATTGACGGGCGGCGGAGGGGGCGGCGAAATCTCGTACGGAACGATGGTGGTATGGTTGCCGGATAGGGCAAACGCCACAAAAACCGTGCCGCCATTCGGGCTCACGGCCAACGCCCGCGGCTCTTCGCCGACCAGCGGAATAGACGTGACCAGCGCATGCGTGGACGCGTTGTAGACGTTCACCATGTTGCTGCGCGCTACGCTGACGAAAGCGTTCCCGTTGGCGAAGACGACATCCGCCGGCTCCGTCTTGGCGTAGAGCGTGTCGGTCACAATGCCCTTCGATACGGCGACCACACTGACGCTGTTGGAAATCTGATTGACCAACCAGGCTTCGTCGTCGCCCGAGACATTCGGGTTGATATTCACCGAAACCGGTTCGATGCCGACGGGGATTTCCGCGATCAGCGCGGGGCTGCCCGGCTGCGTCAAATTAAAGACGGACAGCGTTCCATTAGGCGTGTTGACGGCAAAAAGGCGAGTGCCGTCATTTGAAATCCGGATCGGATTCGTCTGCGCGCCTTCAAAGTTAACGAAAGCGGATGGCGGCACTTGCGCCGACAGCGGAAGTGTTGTCAGCCCGGCCAAAAGTAAGCCTGGCGACCACGCCCATTTTATTGTAAACATGAACCCTCCTGATTTATGCCCGGAGCCAATCCCTGTGCGTACCCGGCCCCATGCCGGCGTACCGCACCGTGCGACCAATAATATCATGGATTCAAAGCTACCCTGAATATATTCGCCCGGGAACGGTACTGATATAGCCCAAAATGTCCAACCGATTTTGTCCAGCCTAGTACCGCTTACGGCCGCCGAGCCCGGATTTCGTGACGATTTCGTTGACGGCCTCCCTTTTATGTCCTATCCTCATATCACGCTACAATGGCGGATGCTTTATTTGAGGAGTCACTAAATGGACAGGTACGTCTCGATGGGGTTCGAGTGCGTCAACCGGGCGGCACGGATGGGGCTGGCGCTCGCGGCACTCGGGTATTCGATAGCTGCCGCGGCTTCGCCGGTATTGACAACCCTATACGGCTTTGCCGGGGGCGATAGCGGTTCGTACCCGCAAGCCGGCGTGATCTCCTACACAGGAGGCGCCCTGATCGGCACGACACCCTATGGCGGCAACGCGAGTATCGGCACGGTTTTTCAGTTGACGCCGGGCGCGGGCGGAACGTGGTCCGAGACCGTACTTTATAGTTTTAAGGGGGGCAACGACGGGGCTTATCCGGGCGCGGCGCCCACGGTGGGCACCGGAGGGGTGCTTTATGGAACGACGTTTGCCGGGGGCAGCGCGGGAGCCGGTACCGTATACCAGTTGACGCCTTCGAAGACAGGCGGCGCATGGACCGAAACCGTACTCTACAGCTTCAAAGGCGGCGCGGATGGCAGCGGACCGTTGGGCGGAGTGACCCTGAGCGCTAATGGAACGCTTCAGGGGACCACTTTCAGCGGCGGCACAGGCGCCGGCACGATTTACCAACTGACTCCGCCTTCCGGCGGAACCGGCCCGTGGACCGAGAGTGTCATTTACAGCTTCCAGGGCGGCAAGGATGGCAGCGGGCCCAATAGCACTCTGGCTTCCAGGAATGGCGCACTGTACGGCACCACGTACAGCGGCACGGAAGGAACGGTCTTCGAAGTGAGCGAGACCGCCGGCACGTGGAATAAGACGCTGGTCTTTAACTTTGTGGATTACTCCATCGGCGAAGATCCGGTGGGAGTCGTCTTCGACTCGAATGGCCTGCTCTACGGCAACACCACCGCCGGCGGCAGCAGCGGCTATGGCATCGTTTACACGCTAAAGAACGCCGTCAAAGGCAAGGCGTGGGTGCGCACCACGATTCACAACTATACCGGCGGGACTGACGGCGGATCTCCGTATGGCACCCTTGCTCTCGGTTCGGGCGGCGTGGTGTACGGCACTTCCTCAATTGGCGGTACTTACGGCGGGGGCGCGGTGGTGCAATTCACGCCGCCTACAACTAAAGGGCAGCCTTGGACGGAGACCGTGCTCTACAGCTTCAAGGGCGGCACGGACGGCAGCGAACCCTTTTCCGGCCTCCTATTGGGGAGCAACAACACGCTCTACGGGACCACCCTTTTCGACGGAACCTCGGGCTACGGCACGGTGTTCCAGTTGGTGCCGTAAGGTCCAACCGGCCCCGCCGATTCACACGGTTTTCACATTTCTGTCGTATACTACTCCGCATAGCAGTTGGAGGGCTGGCAATTCTGCCCGCAGCCGGCTTTCAGCCGGCTCTGGCCGCCTAAAAGGCGGCTGCGGCCAAGATTGGCCGCCCTCCAACGGAGGACAAACTTCAGATGGATCGCAGAGAGTTCCTGAAAACTACGGGTAGCCTTGCCGCGGGCGCCGCGCTCAGCGCGGACGTGCTGCGCGCAGCCAACTCGCAGATCAAACATATCGTGGTCGCGATGATGGAAAATCGCAGCTTCGACCACTTCCTGGGCTGGCTGCCCAACGCCAACGGCAAACAAGCCGGCCTCGAATACCTGGACGTCAACGGCGCGAGCCATCCCACCCACGACCTGGCGCCCGACTGGACCGGCTGTTCCTACAACGATCCGGACCATAGCTACGATGGCGCGCGTATCGAAGTCGATAACGGCCTGATGGACGGCTTCATGAAGACATCCACGGCGGATATCTACGCGATCGGCTACTATCGGGAGGCCGACAATCATTTCCTGCCTAAGTTCGCCCGTAACTTTACCACCTGCGACATGTACTTCCCGTCCATGCTGGGGCCGACTTTTCCAAATCGCATCTTCCAACTCTGCGGTCAGACCGACCGTCTGGACGACAGCGTTTCGCTATGCTCCTATCCGACCATCTTCAACCACTGCACCGAGGCCGGCGTCAGCAGCAAGTATTACTACGGCAATGTCCCGTTTCTGACGCTGTTCCCGATTGACGCGCTGGTCTATGCGAACTCGTTTTCCGATTTCCTCTCGGACTGCGCGAGCGGCTCGCTGCCCCAGGTTTCCTTCGTGGACCCGTCCTTCACGCTGGTGCTGAACACGGCCAACGATAATCATCCGCATTCCGATATCCGCAACGGCGACGCCTTCATGGCGCAGGTCTACCATGCAGTGGCCACCAGCCCGGCATGGAAGAACACCGTGCTGGTGCTGAACCACGACGAATGGGGCGGATTCTTCGAGCATGTGCCGCCGCCGCGCGCGCTGGCGCCCAATAACACAGATCCCGACCTGGTCGATGGCAAGGCCCTGCTGGGCTGCCGCGCGCCTTGCATCGTGGCATCTCCCTGGACCGTGGGAGTACCGTCTAACCCCACCGTGAATCACACGGTCTACGATCACACCTCGGTGCTGAAGATGATCGAATCCGTTTTCAACGTGCAGCCGCTGGCGGCCAGGGAAACCTCCAGCGACGTGGGTAATTTGCTTTCCCTGATCGACTTTGGCAACAAGCCGAAGGCCGCGCCGGCACTGCCGCAGCCGCAGCCGGTCCCGCCGCAGACGATCTGCGCCAGCAGCATCAACCCGGGAGGCGGGCTGGTCCGCGCCGACGATGAACCGAATTCATTCCAGATGCTCGAAAAAGCTGCGCTGGAGCGCGGCTGGCCGGTCTATCCATAACACCGTGGCCCGCGGCCGCGCGGGTGTCTATGGCGTATCGCTCGGCATCCTTGTCGCAAGTGACGTTCCAGACGGGAACGTGCTTAAAGTTGGACAACGGCAGCAACGCTACGCGTTGCCCACGAAAGTCCAAATCCGTGGAAACTCAAGTTGTCAGACCAAAATCATTAGGAGACAGAGTTATGAAGATGCGCAAGATTCTTTCGCTTTGCGCGGCAATGACGATGCTTGGCGTAACCGCGGCAACGGCACAGCAGCCCGCGCCGCAGACGCCTCCCCGGCCCGGCGTGCCGTTGCAGCCCGCCCTGGCAATGCTCGGGATGACCGGCCCCAAGTCGCCCGAGGTGGACACCGATGGTGCGGTTACGTTTCGACTGAAGGCGCCCGATGCCCGCGCCGTGGGGGTGAGCGGAAGCTGGCAGCCGGGCATGATGGCCGCGCCGCTGCCCATGGCCAAGGGCGACGACGGCGTTTGGCAACTGACAGTGAATGGCCTGAAGCCGGAAATCTACACGTACAACTTTGTTGTGGACGGCGTGCGCACACTCGATCCGGGCAACGTCAACGTGATGCGCGATGGAATCCGCTTCCTGAGCGCGGTGACGATTCCCGGAGCGGGGAGCAATCTCTTCATGGTGAACAATGTTCCTCACGGAACGGTGGAGCAGGTCTGGTATCCTTCGCCCAGCCTGAGCCTGGCGGCAAGGAGGATGTACGTCTATACGCCTGCCGGCTACGAGAGCGGCCACGATCGCTACCCTGTCTTCTACCTGTTGCATGGAGGAGGAGGCGACGAGGA
>Ga0187871_10001157_pt1 | contig 23391 bp, 20 predicted proteins | sample June2016WEW_16_1_FD_132988 | JGI IMG/M metagenome (GOLD analysis project Ga0187871, IMG submission 132988) | Peatland microbial communities from SPRUCE experiment site at the Marcell Experimental Forest, Minnesota, USA - June2016WEW_16_10 | ecosystem: Environmental > Terrestrial > Soil >...
CACGATCATGAGCGCCGGCGATCTGAACTTTCCGGATGATGACCGCAGCCGGCCCGGCGCAGTCCGCAGAACCCGGCTACAACGTTGGCGGTGGCCTCTCATGATTCTTTCGGTCGTCGTCGTGATGGCCGGCGCAGCGTACTTTTACGTCATGAGCAGCCGGTACCAGAGTACCGACGATGCGTATACTCAGGCCGCGACCGTGTCGATCAGCTCGAACGTCGCGGGACGAGTCATCGAGCTCGATGTTCACGATAATCAGCTCGTCCATCGCGGAGCCACGCTGTTTCGATTGGATGATGCGCCTTTTCGCATCGCGGTCGATGACGCCGCCGCCCATCTGGCGGCAACCCGGCTCGATATCGAATCCCTGAAATCGACCTATCGGCAGCGGGTGGTGGCGTCGCGCGAGGCGCGCGACAGTCTCGCCTTCGAGCAGCAGCAATACGACCGGCAGAAGCGGCTGCTCGCGTCCGGGATAGCGTCTCGAGCCCAGTTCGATCAGGCCTCGCATGCGCTGGACGATGCGAGGCAGCAAGTCGCGAACGTACAGGAGCAGATCGCCGCCGCGCTTGCGAATCTGGACGGAGATCCGAACATCCCGCCGGATAGGCACCCGCTGGTGCTGCAAGCGAAAGCGGCCCTCGACCGGGCGCGGCTGAACCTGTCCTATACGGTGATTACGGCGCCGACCGACGGAATCGTCACGAAGGTCGAGCAGCTGCAGGTCGGCGACTATATCGGGGCCGCCTCCCCCGTCTTCGCGCTGGTATCGAACCAAGATGTTTGGATCGAAGCCAACTTCAAGGAAGTGCAGCTCGCGCGCATGCATGCCGGCCAAACGGCCAGCGTCAAGATCGACCGATTTCCGGAGAAGCGCTTCTCGGCAGTGGTGACGAGCTTGAGCCCGGGCACCGGCTCGCAGTTTTCGCTGCTACCGCCGGAGAATGCGACCGGCAATTGGGTCAAGGTCGTGCAGCGAGTACCCGTTCGCCTGCAGCTCACGAACGTTGATGCCGGTGTCGATCTGCAAGCCGGGTTGAGCGCCGATGTGACGGTCGACATCCATTCGCGCAGCAGCAACGTCACCGCCGCCGAAGCACCCGTCACCGCCGCCAAAACGGCCGCCGCCGAGGCGGCGGCCGCATCCAAAGCGCAGGTGCCCGATTGAGCGTGGCCGCCGCGCCGGCCTCCGTCGAAATCGATGGGCCGCGCCGGGCCATGATCACGGTTTCCGTCATGCTCGCCTCGATCCTGCAGACGCTCGACACGACCATCGCCAACGTCGCCCTGCCGCATATTCAAGGCTCGGTCTCGGCCGCCCAAGATCAGATATCGTGGGTGCTGACCTCCTACATCGTCGCCTCCGCGATCATGACTCCGCTGAGCGGTTGGCTCGCCGGGCGGTTCGGCCGCAAGCGAGTGTTCGCGATCTCCATCGTCGGCTTCACTGTCGCGTCCATGCTATGCGGGGTGGCGCAATCCTTGACGCAGATCGTGCTGGCGCGCGTGCTGCAAGGCCTCTTCGGAGCGGCGCTGGTCCCCATGTCGCAGGCACTTTTGCTCGATATCAACCCGCCCGAGCGTCATGCCCGAGCGATGGCCGTTTGGGGAATGGGAGTCATGGTAGGGCCGATCATCGGCCCCGCGCTCGGCGGTTGGCTGACGGATAATTACGACTGGCGCTGGGTGTTCTACATCAATGTGCCATTCGGCATTTTGGCCTTTCTGGGCATTTTGAGCTCGGTGCGGGAGACCGAGACGAACCGGTCACGCTTCGATGTGTTTGGCTTCACCGTCTTGAGCGTCAGCATAGGCGCTCTGCAGCTCTTGCTCGATCGCGGCCAGCTGAAAGACTGGTTCAGTTCGACGGAGATCTGTATCGAGAGCACGGTGGCCGGAGTCGCCATCTATCTGTTCGTCGTGCATATGTTCACCGCGACTCGGGCGCGGTTCGTGAGCCCGGAGATTTTTTTGGATCGTAACTTCGTCATCGGCATTACGATGATGTTCGTCGTCGGCGCAACTCTGTATGCGACGCTCGCGCTGCTGCCTCCCTTGCTGCAAGGCCTGCTCAACTACCCGGTATTGACCACGGGTCTGGTCACGGCGCCGCGAGGCATCGGTACGTTGGTTGCGATGTTCATCTCGGGTCGTCTCATGGATCAGATCGATGTACGGCTGATCATCGGCACAGGCTTCGCCCTGACCGCCTTTTCATTGTGGCAGATGACGGGCTTCGATCTGCAGATGAGCTCCTCGGCAGTCTTGTGGTCCGGAGTCGCGCAAGGATTGGGAACGGGACTGATCACCGTGCCGATCGCGGCGGCCGCCTTTACGACGCTCGCGCGATCGCTGCGCAATGAAGGCACCGCCATCTTCAGCCTGATGCGAAACCTCGGCTCGAGCATCGGAATATCGGCGGTCCAGGCGCTATTGACGCGCAACACGCAGATCGTGCATGCGAGGCTCGCGGAGCACGTGAGCCCCTACCAACCGTTGCTGCAGGCGCAGCTTCACGGACAATCCCCGACCTTGCAAAGCCTCGCGGAACTGAACGCCGGCGTGACCGAGCAGGCAGCGATGGTCGCCTATCTCGACGATTTCAAGCTGATGATGCTGTTGACCCTGGCGGCGCTTCCGCTGGCGCTGCTGATACGCAAGGGCAACGCCGGCGCGGCCGAGCCGCTCGCGCTCGAATGACCATGCACCACGCCACCGGACCGACGTATGGTCGAAGGCTGCGCGCCTTCTCGCTGATCTGCCTCGTTGGCGCGGCTGCCTATGGGTGCACCGTGGGCCCGAATTTTTCGCGACCGACGCCTCCGGCGGCGACGCGCTATACGCACGCAATCCTGCCAGGCGAGCAGGCCCCGGCGAATGGCTCCACGCAACACATCGCTCTCGGCCGAGAGATCGAGGGTGACTGGTGGGACTTGTTCCGTTCGGACGCCATCGGCAAGGTCGTCCATGAGGCGGTGAGCCACAATCGCAGCCTCGCTGCATCGCGCGCGACCCTGGAGCAGGCCAAGGATCTCGCCTCCGCTCAGCAGGGGTCGAGATATCCTCAAATTGGCCTGGCCGGCGGCGTCGGCAGGCAGCAGTACGGACAAGAGTTTCTCGGCAATTTCTTCAACCTGCCTCCCTTTACCTATTTTGCGGTCGGCCCGACCGTCAGTTACAACGTGGATTGGACCGGTGGGGTGGCGCGCAGCGTCGAGGAGCAATATGCTCAGGTCGACGTGGCGAAGCAGCAGTTGAATGCGGCGTATCTGTCCGTCACCGGTCAAGCAGTCATACAGACGCTGGCCATCGCTTCCGCGCGCGCCCAGATCGCGACGGTGGATACGATTCTTGCCCAAGACCGGGACAACTTGAAGCTGGTACAGACCGCCTTCGAGGCCGGCTCGGTCGGACGCATCGACGTGGTCACGGCGCAGAGCCAAATAGCGAGCGACTTGGGACTCCTGCCGCCGCTGCGCCAGGATCTCGCCAGGGCCCACCACGCGCTCTCGGTGGTGCTCGGCCGAGTTCCGCAGAACGATTTGCCTCCCGACCTCGATCTGGAGCAGATCACATTGCCGCTGGAGATTCCGGTGAGCGTGCCGTCGGAACTCGCGCACCGCCGGCCGGATATTCTCGCCGCGGAGGCGCGGCTTCACGCCGCGACCAGCGCGGTCGGCGTCGCCGAATCCAATCTGTATCCGAAGCTTCAACTGACCGCGACCGTCGGGCAACAGGCTGTCGACCCCTCGCATCTGTTCAATGGCGCGAACACCGCCTGGAGCCTCATCTCCGGCTTGACGGCACCCATATTCGACGGCGGAACGCTCCGTGCCGAAAAGCGTGCAGCCTTGGACGCCATGCATGCGAATGCCGCCGAGTATGAGGAGACGGTGTTGGAAGCGTTCGGCCAAGTCGGCGATGCGCTCGAGGCCTTGGATCACGACGCCGAACAGCTCGATGCCCAGACCCAAGCGCAACAGGCGTCGCAGAGCAGCCTGGATTTGGCGCGCGCGAGCTACAAAGAGGGCAATGCCGGAGTACTGCAGGTCCTTGACGCGCAGCGTCTATACCAGCAGGCGCGCCTCGGCTATGTGCGCGCCCTCGTGCAGCGGTACCTCGATACCGTGGAGCTGTTTCTCGCATTGGGCGGCTCGAACCCCGCCGCGTCGCAATAAATGCTTGCGTTGAAAAACGACACGTGTCATTTTCTTCGCATGGGGAATCAACCAAAAAGCCCCGCTGGGACGGTCAGACCCTCGCCGATAGCCCGAGTGGGCCGTCCTCGCCGCGGAACTGAAGCAGGGAGACTTGACATAATGATCGCTGCGGCTACTCGCGTTTTTCTCAGGGAGGGGTATGGCGCCGCCAGCATCGACAAGGTCGCGCACGAGGCCGGCGTCTCCACCCGTACGATTTACGAGCGTTTCAAGAACAAGGCCGATCTGATGGCCTCGGTCATCACTCGGCTGGTCGAGCGGGACATGGTGACGTTTTTGGGGACCGCCGAGCTCGATCGAATGCCCACGAGGCAGGCGCTGATCACGATCGGCGAGACTATCACCGGGCGGGCGTGCGCACCGGACGCCGCGGCGCTCTTCCGCATCGTTGCAGCCGAGGCGCAACGCTTTCCCGCTCTTGCCGCCCAGATGCGGGAAGGGACCAAGGCGCGCGTGGTCAACGCCGTCGCCAATTATTTTCGCGCGCAGGTGCTGCGCGGCAGGCTCGTCCTGGCGGACCCCGATCGCGCGGCAGCGTTGTTCATGCAAATGGTGTGTGCGGAGCTGCACGAATGCCTGTTGTTCGGGTCGCCGGACGAGATGGCCAGGCTCAATTTCGCCGCGCATTTGCAACAAGTGGTGGATATCTTCCTGAACGGCGCTGCGCCGCGCCGCGACCTCGAAACCAGCGATTAGCACCATGTCCGACACCTCGAAACCTGCCGTGGCGCGAGATCGCCGTTCGGCCCTCGCGCTCTACCTGCTGATGCTCTGCGCGCTCGCCCTGGGCATACCGGCCGGCTGCACCGTGGGACCCAATTTCAAAGCGCCCGCGGCTCCGGCCAACGGCGGCTTTACTCCGGCCGGGAACACGCCCGCGACGGCCACCGCCTCGGCGCCGCTTGCCGGAGGCGAGGCTCAGCACTTCGTCGACGGCCTGGATATTCCGGGTCAATGGTGGACGCTGTTCCAATCGCCCGAGCTCAACGCGCTCATCGAGCGCGCGCTGAAGCAAAACCCCACGCTGGAGTCCGCGCAGGCGGCGCTGCGGGAAGCCAACGAGAACGTGGCCGCGGAGCGCGGAGCGCTGCTGCCCAGCCTCTCCGGCAACTACGAGGCGCAGCGCAACCGGGGCACACTGGCCGAGTTCGGGCTCCCCGGGGCGGGCGGCTATTACTACACCTTGAACAGCGCCAACGTGAGCGTGTCGTACACGCTGGACGCCTTCGGCGGCATTCGCCGGCAGATCGAGGCGCTGCAGGCACAGGCCGAATATGCGCGCTTCTCCTTGGAGGCGAGCTACCTCACGCTCACCAGCAATGTGGTTGCGGCGGCCATCACCGAAGCCTCGCTGCGGGCGCAAATTGCAGCGCAAGAGGACATCGCCCGCGCACAGCAATCCGCGCTCGACATCACCCAGCGTCGGGTCATCGCCGGAGGCGCGTCGCGCACCGACGTATTGCAGCAGCAAGCGACCCTGCAGGCGACTCTCGCGACGCTCCCCACCCTGCGCACCCAGCTCGCCCAGGAGCGCGATCTGCTCGCGACCTACGTGGGCGCTTTGCCGGCCGAGTACGGCGATTCGCAATTTCAGCTCGACACCTTGAAGTTGCCGGTCGAGCTGCCGGTGAGTCTGCCGTCGAAGTTCGTCGAGCAACGGCCGGATGTGCGGCAATACGCGGCCCTGCTGCATCAAACGACCGCGCAGGTGGGTGTGGCGACGGCGAACATGCTGCCGCAGCTCACGATCACCGGCAACTATGGCGGCGATGCCGCGCGGTTCGCGGACTTGTTCTCGCCGGCCTCGACGGTATGGGGCCTCGCCGGGTCGCTGACCCAGCCGATCTTCAAGGGTGGCCAGCTGATGCATCAGCGCCGCGCGGCGGTGGCGGCTGCGCAGGAAGCTGCCGCCAATTACAAGGCGACCGTCCTCACCGCCTTCCAGAACGTGGCGGATGCGCTGCTCGCGCTGCAGGGAGACGCCGATGCCCTGGCGGCGCAGACGACGGCCGAGCGCTCCGCCGCCGGCAGCCTCGAACTCGTTCAGGCGCAGTACAAAGCCGGAGGTGCCAGCTACCTGCAGGTTCTGGCCGCCGAACAGACTTATCAGAATGCCGCCGTCGCGCTGGTCAAGGCGCGCGCGCAACGATTCACCGACACCGCGGCGCTGTTTCAGGCGTTGGGCGGCGGCTGGTGGAACCGCACCGACGTGGCCGGCAACGCGCCGCCAAAGACTCAAGGAACCCCGTGAGCACAGTACTGACTCAACCCCCCGAGGACGGCGCGCCCGTCAAGTTCAAATCGATGATCAAGCCGCTCATCGTCATGGTGCTGCTCGTGGCCCTGGTGATCGGCGGCGTGTTCGGCTGGCAAGCCTTCATCGCAAAGATGGTCGGTAAGTTCATGGCTCAGACCGCGAGCGCGCCGCAGACCGTGTCGACGGTGGTCGCCCGGAAATCGACCTGGCAGGCGCAGATCGCCGCCATCGGGAGTTTGCGCGCGGTACGCGGTGCGGATCTCTCCGCGCAGGCCTCGGGCGTCGTCGACGACATCGCGTTCGATTCCGGCAACGACGTGCCGGCGGGCAAGGTGCTCCTCAAGCTCAAGCCGAACGATGACTACGCCAAGCTCGAGCAGCTGCAAGCGGCGGCCGAACTCGCCGATCAGACGCTGAAACGCGACCGCGAGCAATTCGCGGCGCAGGCCATCAGTCAGGCGACGATCGACACCGATGTATCCACGCTCAAATCCGCGAACGCGCAGGTGCTCGCTCAGCAGGCCCTGATCGAGGAGAAAATCGTCAAGGCGCCCTTCGCCGGCCGGCTCGGCATCCGTCAGGTCGACCTGGGCCAGTACCTGGCGGCGGGGACGACCGTGGTCACGCTGCAGGCGCTCGATCCCATGCTGATCGACTTCTACGTGCCCCAGCAGGCGCTCGAGCATTTGAGAGTCGGACAAGCTGCGACGGCGACGGTCGATACCTATCCGGGCGAGAGCTTCAAGGGGATCGTCGAGTCGATCAACTCCAAGGTCGACAACGCCAGCCGCAATGTCCAGATACGGGCCTCGTTCAAGAATTCCGATAAGCGCCTCGTTCCCGGCATGTTCGCCAACGTCGCGATCGATTCGGGCGCCTCGTCCACCGAGATCACCCTGCCGCAGACCTGCATCACGTACAACCCGTACGGCGACACGGTGTACATCCTGGTTCACGGCAAGGGCGGCGACGGCAAGCCGAAGGACACGGTCGAGCAGCACTTCGTGAAGCTCGGCGCCACTCGCGGCGATCAGGTCGCCATCCTCTCCGGCGTCAATGAGGGCGATGTGGTGGTGTCCGCCGGACAGATCAAGCTGCGCAACGGCTCCCCGGTGGTCGTGAACAACAGCGTGCAGCCGACCGACGACCTGCATCCGACTCCGCCCAACGAATGAGCCGTCGCCCATGAAGTTCACCGATCTCTTCATCCGTCGCCCGGTACTCGCCTCCGTGGTGAGCCTGGTGATCCTGGTGGTGGGGATGCGCTCGTTCAGCTCGCTGCAGGTGCTCGCGTATCCGAAGACCGAGAACGGCGTGGTCACCATCACGACCAGCTTTCCGGGTGCCGATCCGGACTCGATCGCCGGTTTCATCACCACCCCGATGGAAACCGCGGTCGCGCAGGCGAATGGCATCGACTACATGCAGTCGATCAGCCAGAGCGGCACCAGCACCATCACGGCCTACCTGCGGCAGAACTACGACACCTCGAAGGCGGCGGCGGAGATCAACATCAAGGTGAGCTCCGTGTTGAACCAGCTGCCGGCGGGGACGCTGCAGCCGATCATCACGGTCACGGTCGGCCAGACCATCGATGCGATGTATTTGGGATTCACCAGCGACACCCTGGCCTCCAATCAGATCACGGATTACCTGACCCGCGTGGTGCAGCCGAAGCTGCAGTCGCTGGAGGGCGTGCAGACCGCCGAGATCATCGGCGGTCAAACCTTCTCGCTGCGCGCCTGGCTCGACCCGAACAAGCTCCAGGCCTACGGCATCACCGCCAGCGACGTGTCGAATGCCATGGCGAGCAACGACTACATCTCGGCGGTCGGCAACACCAAGGGCCAGATGATCCAGGTGACCCTCACCTCGACCACCAATCTGCATTCGCTCGAGGACTTCCGCAATCTCGTGGTGAAGTCGGTGAACGGCGCCAATGTGCGCTTGCGCGACGTGGCGCAGGTCACTCTCGGCGCGGACAGCTACGAGGCGAGCGTGGCGCGCAACGGGCAGACCGCCGTCTTCATCGGCATCCAGATCGCCCCCTCGGCCAATCTCCTGAGCGTGATCAAGCGGGTGCGCGACGCGCTGCCCGGCATCGTGTCGCAACTGCCCCGCGGACTCGAAGGCCGGGTCATGTACGATTCGACCGACTTCGTGAACGCCTCGATCCACGAGGTTGCCGTGACGCTGGTCGAGGCGCTGATCATCGTCATGATGGTGATCTTCGCGTTCCTCGGGTCGCCCCGCTCGGTGCTGATTCCCGTGGTCGCCATCCCGCTCTCCCTGGTGGGTACGCTCGGCATCATGCTGGCGCTCCATTTCTCGATCAATCTGCTGACGCTGCTCGCGCTGGTGCTCGCCATCGGTCTGGTCGTGGACGATGCCATCATCGTGGTGGAGAACGTCAACCGGCATCTCGAGGAGGGCATGGCGCCGGTCGCCGCGGCCATGCAGGCCGCTCGGGAGCTCGGCACGGCGATCCTCGCCATGACCGTGGTGCTGCTCGCAGTCTACATTCCCATCGGCTTCCAGGGCGGCCTGACCGGCGCCCTGTTCACCGAATTCGTCTTCACCCTCGCCGGCGCCGTGACCGTGTCGGCGCTGATCGCGCTCACGCTCTCGCCCATGATGTGCTCCAAGCTCCTGAAGCCGCACCACCCCGGCGAGAGCGGCTGGGAGAGCCGGGTCGTCGAGTTCATCGACGCCCGTTTCGAGCGCTTGCGCGGGTGGTATCAGCGCAAGCTTGCGCGAAGTCTTCACTACACGCCGGTGACTGCGCTCCTGGTGGTGCTGGTGCTGGTGAGCATTGCGCTGCTCTATCGCAGCGCGAAGAGCGAGCTCGCGCCCGAGGAGGATCAGGGATTCGTCGGCGGACAGCCCACCTCGGCGCCCGATGCCACGCTCCAGCGCAAGCTCCTGTATGCCCATCAGGCGTACGAGATCTTCAAGAACCAGCCGGGCGTCGACACGATCTTCCAAATCGAGGCGCCCGGCCAATCCTTCGACGGCTTGATCCTCGGCCCGCTTGCGAAACGTGCGAGCGCGACCGAGATTCAGAACACCCTGCAGCAAAAACTGGGCGCGATCGCCGGTCAGAAGATCGTAATGTTCCAGTTTCCGCCGCTGCCCGGCTCCCAGGGTTTGCCGGTGCAGTTCGTGATCAAGACCACCGAGCCCGCGCTGCGTCTGAACGAGGTCTCACGGGACTTTCTCTCGCAGGCGCAGAAGAGCGGCATGTTCATGTTCATCGATACGGACTTGAAGTATGACCTGCCCCAATCGGTGATCGAGATCGACCGCGACAAGGCCGCGCAGATCGGACTGAGCATGAGTCAGGTCGGCTCGTCGCTCGGCAGCCTCCTCGGCGGCGGCTACGTCAACTACTTCAGCATGCAGACGCGCTCCTACAAAGTCATCCCCCAGGTCCAGCGGGTCTCCCGGCTGAACGTGAGTCAGCTGCTCGATTATCCGATCGCCAACATCGGCAGTGTTCCGGTACCGCTCTCCACCATCGCGAAGATACGCACCGAGACGGTTCCCGAGACCCTGAACCACTTTCAGCAGCTGAATTCGGCCACGCTGGCCGGCGTCGCCTCGCCGGGCGTCTCGCAGGCGGATGCGCTCAATTACCTCAAGGATCTCGCGGCACGCACGCTGCCGAGCGGCTATACCGTCGACTATGCCGGCCCGTCGCGGCAGTTCGTGCAGGAGTCCGGCGGAGTCATGGGCACGTTCGGGTTCGCCATCGTCATCGCCTTCCTGACGCTTGCCGCGCTTTACGAGAGCTTCCGCGACCCGTTGGTGATCTTGATCTCGGTGCCGCTCTCCATCGCAGGCGCGCTGATCTTCATCGCGCTCGGCGTACACGGCGCCTCGCTGAACATCTACACCCAGGTGGGTCTCGTCACATTGATCGGTCTCATCAGCAAGCACGGCATTCTCATCGTGGAAGTCGCGAACGAGCAGCAGCTCAGCGGCAAATCGAAGCGGGATGCCATCATCGCAGCGGCCGGCGTCCGGCTGCGGCCCATTCTCATGACGACGGCGGCCATGGTGTTGGGCGTCATTCCCCTGGTCTTCGCGCAGGGCGCAGGGGGCGCCTCGCGCTATGCCATCGGCCTGGTGATCTCCACCGGCCTCGGCATCGGTACCCTGTTCACCCTGTTCGTCGTACCCGCTGTGTACGTGATGATCGGCGCGACTCACTCCGAAGGCGCGCTCCAAACCGAGCCCTGATCGTGAACTCGGGATTTGACAGGGGACCGCGGCTGTGGCCGCCGCACTTATCATTCAAATTGTTACAGGTGTTTTACTAAGTCATTTCTAGGAACACGGCCCCCTCAATTTGTCGCGAGCCCCTGCCGACATCAGGGCACGCCTCGCAAACAAGTCGTCAAAACCTTGACAAACTCCGCGTTGCGTTTTGTCGATTGTCTTGTATATTCCAACCGCAGTGTATTGATTTAACAAGATTCCGAGGGCGGGTTGTAACCTCGAAATTACTTTAACTTCTTGAATTTGTGGCGGAGTTTACATGGTCAGTGCGTGGGAAAGCTTGCACTCTGCGACGCTGGAGCTGGTTCGCTCCACCCCGATCAAACAGCGATTGATCGCTGCCTATCGGCGCCATCTGTCCTCGATCCATGAGGAGCAGCTTCCGCCCGACGCGCGCGGCTCATTCGGCCAAGTCATGCGCTGCCTTGCGGGCGTCCCGCCTCTTCGCGGAGAGGATGCCGTGACTGCCTCGGTTCGCAAGATGTCCAATCAAGAAGCCGACGACTGCGCAGCGCTCATTGTCGAGATCTGGGGTATGTTGTCTCGTGCGATGGGCGATGCCGGCACCCAGCGTCAAACGGCTGCCGTGGTGCAGCTGCGAAGCGTCGATTGTGCACCCGCGGATTTCGAGGCGCCGGTCCTGACCGTCGCGAACTGACCACCCTGTCCGGCTGCCTCCTCAATCGAGGCCGACTCGTCAGTCGAGCTTGAATTCGATGCTGTCCCAGCGCGTGGATTCCTGATGACGCGCCTGGCGCTTCAGTGCATCGATCAAGCTGCGCTCGTTCCAACCGCTCACCTCATCCGCCAGCTCCTTGATGGCCTTGGCGAGCGGCTCGGTGGATCCAAAATTCTCCAGTGCCACGATCGGACGGTCCGCCGCCTTCGCAAAATTCATTTGAAATAGCACCAGATCCGGCGCGGCTCGATAGGCGGCCGGCACCACGATGACGACCTCGCAGGGCGCAATCTGGCGGCGCAGCTCCTCCCGCTCGGCTTCCTTGTCGATCGGGCGCTTCCCATGGGCCTGTCCGGTGTTGTGATAGTAAAAAGTACCCGACGCTTCCAGGTATTCGAACACGCGCGCGTAGTCGTCGTTCTCTTCCCAGGAGTGGGTCACGAACAAGCGGATCGGATTCACACGCGTCGACATGGGCCTAGTTTATCGCGACGATGGTCAAGCGCGAAGCTCTAGCCGTCGATAGAATGGGTGATGTGCGTTTGATCATCTATAACATCCGTTACGCCACCGGAACGGGCCCCGCATTCCATCTTCCCCTGCCGGGAGCGGGCTACTTGCGGTCTAGCCGGCACGTTCTGTCGCAAATCACCGACTTCATCAAGGGCCAGGATCCCGACGTGGTGGGGCTGATCGAAGTCGACACGGGGTCGATCCGCACCGGCATGGTGAATCAAGCGGACTTCATCGCCCGCTCGCTGGGCCACTACTCGACTTTCGAGTGCAAGTACGGTCAGTTCTCCGTCAACCAGATGGTCCCGATCGTCCGCAAACAGGCGAATGCCTTTCTGGCGGCGCCGCGGGTGCGCGGCGAGCGCTTTCATTATTTCGATACCGGCATCAAGCGCCTGATCATCGAGCTCGAGCTCGATGACATCGCCATCTTTCTGGTGCATCTGTCGCTCAAGTTTCGGCATCGCCAATATCAGCTGCGGTACCTCTACGATCTGGTGCGCAAGACCGCGAAGCCGGTAATCGTTGCGGGCGACTTCAATACCTACTGGGGAGATCACGAGATCTACCTCTTCATGCAGGCTGCCGGGCTCAAGAACGCGAATGCGCGCGGCCTGCCTTCTTACCCGAGTTCGAGCCCGCGCAAAGAGCTGGACTTCATCCTGCATAGCCGCGAGATCGAGGTCGACCGGTTCCAGATTCCGGATATCCAGCTATCGGACCATCTCCCGCTGATCTGTGATTTCACCATCCGCGAATCGAGCCGGGCGGCGGCCTGAGGGCCCATGCAGGGCGGCAGCTGGAAATTCGAGGTCGACGTCGACCGTGTCGCGTGGCTGACTTGCGACACGCCGGGCACCTCCACCAATGTCCTGTCGGCCACCGTGCTCACAGAGCTTGCGGCCGCGCTTTCGGAGATTGCGCAACTCGAGCCCCGCGGCGTGGTGGTGCGCTCGGGAAAGCGCAGCGGCTTCGTCGCGGGAGCGGACATCAAGGAGTTCGTGGAGCTTCGCAGCCCCGAGGACGCCTATGCGCTCATCCGCAGCGGCCAGCAGGTGCTCGATCGGCTCGAGAACCTCGCCTGCCCGAGCGTTGCGGCCATCCACGGTTTCGCGCTCGGCGGCGGCTTGGAGCTTGCGCTCGCCGCGACCTACCGGATCGGCGCCGACGACGCGAGCTTGGCGCTCGGACTGCCTGAGGTCCAGCTCGGTATTCACCCCGGATTCGGAGGCACCGTGCGCAGCGTTCGCCTGATCGGCGTACGGCCGGCGCTCGAGTTGATGCTCAAAGGCAAACCCTTCAAGGGAGCGCGTGCGCTCGAGGTCGGCCTGCTCGATCAATTGGTGCCGCCATCGGAAATCGAGGCGGCGGCGAAGCGGCTGCTGCTCCACCCGCCTGCAAGAAAATCGGCGCCGTTCGTCGAGAAGCTGTTGAACCTCCGCGCGATGCGGCCCTTCATCGCGCGGCAGGCGGCGGCGGGGCTCTCCGCGAAGGTGCCCCGGGAGCACTACCCCGCCCCCTACGCCATCGTCGATCTCTGGCTCAAATACGGCGCAGCCGGCACCGAGAGCTACGAGGCCGAGGCTCGCTCGATCGCCGATCTCATGTGCACGCCCAGCTCCCGAAACCTGGTGCGTGTGTTCCTGCTCCAATCCCGACTGAAGAGCCTGGGCGGAAAGCCGAACGCCGAATTCCGGCACCTGCACGTCATCGGCGCCGGCGTGATGGGCGGCGACATCGCGGCCTGGGCTGCGCTGCGCGGCATGACGGTGACGCTGCAGGATCGCAGCGCGGAGCTGATCGCGCCGGCCCTGGCGCGCGCCGGCGCTTTGTTCGAGAAGCGTCTCAAAGACCCCGAATCGGCAGCGGCCGCCGTCGCACGGCTGAGCGCAGATGTGGCCGGAAGCGGTGTGGCCTCGGCCGATGCCGTGATCGAGGCGATCGTCGAGAACGTGGACGCCAAGCGCGCGCTGTTTGCGGAGATCGAGCCCAAGCTCAAGCCGGGGGCGGTGCTGGCCACCAACACGTCCAGCATCGAGATCGAGCTGCTCGCCGAGAAGCTGCGCGATCCCGGGCGGCTGGTCGGAATTCATTTCTTCAACCCGGTCCCACAGATGCAGCTGGTGGAGATCGTCCAAGGCGCCGGCACGAATGCCGAGTGGCTGCAAAAGGCTCTCTGGTTCACCCGCAAGCTCGACAGGCTGCCGTTGCCCTGCAAAAGCGCGCCCGGCTTTGTGGTCAATCGCATTCTGATGCCCTACATCAATGAAGCACTATTCGCGCTGTCGGAGGGCATCCCCGCCGCCGTGATCGACAAGGCCGGTACGCGATTCGGCATGCCGGTCGGCCCCATCGAGCTCGCCGATGTGGTTGGCCTGGACGTTGCCCTGCATGTCGGGGGGGTGCTGGCGGCCGCCTTCGGCAGGCAGGTGCCCGAGATCTTGGTCAAACAAGTGAACGACAAGAAGCTCGGCCGCAAAAGTGGGGAGGGCTTCTACCTTTGGAGGGACGGGAAGGCGGTGCACGCGCCGACCCACCCTGTGACGGTTCCGGCCGATCTGGAGGACCGATTGATCCTGCCCATGCTGAACGAGGCCGTGGCAGCCCTCCGGGAAGGCGTCATCGAGGACGCCGACCTGCTGGATGCCGGCGCGGTGTTCGCGACCGGTTTTGCCCCTTTTCGCGGGGGACCGTTGCAATACGCCAAAGCGAGGGGTATCTCTCAGACCATCCAGCGTTTGAACCAGCTTGCCACGCGGTATGGGGAGCGTTTCCGGCCGGATGCCGGTTGGAGCCTGCTAAGCGACGCAGATCGTGCGTCAATGTGACTCAATTGGACGTATCTTAAGTTACCTGTGATAGCCTTCTCGGGCAAAATCATAGGGTTGCCCGACGGAGCTTAAGAATTTCCCGATGGATGAACGACCGGTCGAACTCTCGATTCTAAAAAACTTCTCGCCCCTCGACGGACTGAAGGCGGAGAATCTGCTTGCGCTCGCGCGCAAAACGCATATTCGCGACTTGGGCGCCGGCCGCGTCCTGTTCAAAGAGGGAGATTCCGACAAGCGCACGTTCTACCTGGTCTCGGGCAGCGTGGAGCTGCGGTCGGATGAGCGGGTGATAGCAACCGTCCGCGCCGGAACCCCGGAGGCCCGTGCGGCGCTCACCCCCGGACTGCCGCGTAAATTCACGGCCCGAGCGGTCACCGATCTGTCCTACATCATGATCGATAGCGACTTGCTGGACGTGCTGCTCACGTGGGATCAGACGGGTCAATACGAGGTAGCCGAGCTGCATGGCGATGGCCTCGACGCGACCGGCGACTGGATGACGACGCTCCTGCAGACCAAAGCATTCCATCGGATCCCGCCCGCCAACATCCAGGCAATCTTCATGCGCATGCAGCGGATCAACTATCGCGAGCGCGATGTGGTGATCAAACAAGGCACCGAGGGCGACTATTTCTACGTGGTCGTGGCCGGCAAGTGCGTGGTCACGCGCGAGACACCGCTCAACAAGGAGGGCATCAAGCTCGCGGAACTAGGCCCGGGAGATAGTTTCGGGGAGGAGGCGCTGATCGCCGAGGCGAAGCGAAATGCCACCGTCACGATGTCGACCGACGGCACGCTGATGAGGCTTGGAAAGAATGATTTCCAGACCCTGCTGAACGAGCCGATGCTGCAATGGGTCTCTCAAGACCGGGCCAAGGAGATCGTCGCGGGCGGAGGCAAGTGGCTCGATGTGCGCCTGCCGAGCGAGTTCCAGAATTTCAAAATCGAAGGCGCGGTCAATATTCCCCTGTATTTCATTCGGCTCAAGATCAATGCGCTCGACAAGAAGACGCCTTACGTCGTTTGCTGCGATACCGGCCGCCGGAGCTCCGCCGCCGCCTATATCCTGAGCGAGCGTGGTTTCGAAGCGTACGTCCTGAAAGGCGGCTTGGCCGGTACCGAAGCCGCGCGCTCGCGCGGCGATTAGGAGCGTATCTGAGCAGTTTGAGTGAGTCGCGGGAAACGCCGTCGCCGAGCGCTTATCGCGAGCAGAACCCCTACAAGCCTCCGCCGCCCGAGTATAGGCCGCCCTCCCTGCTCGCGGAGCACAAGGGCCTGGCGATCCTGTTCACCGCGATCTTGCTCGGGTGCATTGGATATGGGTGGAGAGTGCTGCATGCGCCGCCGCGACGCGCAGCATCGGGGGCCGAAGCCGGCGCGATGTCCGCAGCGTCTACCGTTCGCGCCGCGCCCGAGTCGAAGCAGCCGCCCGACCGAGACGCCGCAAGTTCGGCGCAGCCGATCTATATCGAAGCGCTGCCGGAGAAGGATAAGCGCTGACGGCCGGGGTCTCGGCCTAAGGCTACATGGTGTGCGTCGGCTTGTCGCCGCCGAGCGCACCCGCCAAATAATTTTCGATTTTCTTCTGCGTATTGCCGCGATCCTGATCGCTGAACTGCACGCCAATGCCGGCGGTGCGCTTGCCCTGGGCGCCCTTCGGCGTCATCCAGATCACGCGGCCGGCGACGGGAAGCTTCTCCTCCTCGCCCATCAGATTGAGCAGCATGAAGACCTCATCGCCCAGCCGGTAGTTGCTGTTGGTCGGGATGAACAGCCCGCCGTTCTTTACGAACGGCATATAGGCGAGGTACAGCGCACTCTTGTCCTTGATCGTGAGCGTGAGCAGACCGGGTTTGTTACTTGGACTTCGCAATCTTATGTCTTCCGCAATGAGAGTGCCGCCCGGCCGCCAAGCAGCAGAGCTTCCAGCGCCAATTGTTGATTCAACCCGGTCGAGGCGAGGCGCCTCAACTCCCGGGCGGCGTCCAGCAGCTCAAATAAGGCTCTTATCTTGGGCTTAAGTAAAGCGGCAGGCAAGCGGACGGGTTCCGCAGTTTGAAGCGAAACGGCGCCGCCGACATCCGCTTGTATGCGCTGTGTGATCCAGTTCTCAAGCCAAATGAGCCGCAGGCTCATGTTGGACTTCGTCCAGGCCTCCGCGAGCACCGTGACATCGACGCTCCCTCCCTCGAGGCCCTTCAGACCCTCGCGCATATCCGTGTCGAGACGCGCGATATCCGCTGCCGGAAGCTCGAGCGCCATGAGCGGAGCTCCGGCGGCCAGCTTGAGCGCCGCGTCCCAACCGCCCGCACCGGCGTCACGCTCCGCGAGCCATGCAAGCGCCGCGTCGCGCGGCGGCGGGCGCAGCTGAAGCCTGACGCAACGGCTGGCGATGGTCGCCGGCAATCGATGGCTGGGCTTGGCGACGAGGATCAGCAACGTGTCGCCGCTCGGTTCCTCCAAGGTCTTCAAGAAGGCGTTCGCACCGTTGGCATTGAGTGACTCCGCGTTCTCCACCACCGCCGTCTTACGGCCTCCGCGAAAGCTCGACAGCGACAACGACTCGATGAGCTCGCGGATCTGATCGACTTTGATCTGCTGGGCCTCGTCGAGGAGCCGCACGACATGGAAGTCGGGATGATTGTCGGCGCGAAGCAGTACGCACGAGCCGCAGACGCCGCAAGGCGCAGGCGCCGCCGATTCGCATAGCGCCAATGCGCAGATCCACGCAGCGAGCGCTTCGGCGCCGAGACCGGGCTGACTCAGTATCAATAGCGACTGCGGCAAGCGGTTCGCCGCCCTCGCGGCGCGCACGCGCTGCTGCGCGTCGCCCAGCCAAGGCAGGGAATCGACGCTCAGGAAATCCACGTCCGAGCCTCCAGCTCGCCGATGATTTGCGCAGTCACGTCATCCTCGGGCCGGCTCGCGTCGATGACCGCGATGCGCGCGGGCTCCGCCGCGGCCCTCGCGAGGTAACCGGCGCGCACACGCTCGAAGAACTCGATGCGTTCGCGTTCGAATCGATCCACGGCGCCTTGCGTGGCCGAATGACGCGAACGAGCGCGTGCCAGGCCGATACCCACCGGCACATCGAGCAGAAACGTGAGATCGGGGCGGCGTGGGCCCTGCACCAGGCGCTCCAGTTGAGCGATGGCGTCCAGAGCGAGCCCCCGGCCGGCGCCCTGATACGCATAGGTTGCATCCGTGAATCGATCGCAGATCACCCAGCGGTCCGCCGCCAGACTGGGCTCGATCTGGTTTTCCAGATGCACTGATCGAGCCGCGAACATGAGCAGCAGTTCGGCGGCATCCGGCACGCGCTCCGCGCCCGGCGTGAGCACCAGCTCGCGGATCCGCTCGGCCAGCGGCGTGCCGCCGGGCTCGCGTGTCACGACGTGCGCGATGCCGCGATCGGCCATTGCCTGCGCGAGGCGCGCCACCTGGGTGGTCTTGCCGACACCCTCGATCCCCTCGAAAGTCAGAAAGCGGCCTCGCCCGCTCATTTGGACACCTCCGACGCCTTCTCACGCAGATGCGCCACGTAGCGCGCGACCGCCGCGTTTTGCTGCTCCAGCGTCACCGAAAATACATGGCTCCCGTCATTCTTCGGGGATGCGACGAAATACAGTGCGTCGGTCGACTCCGGGTGCGCCGCCGCATCGATGGCCGGCGCCCCCGCGAGGGCGATCGGCGTCGGCGGTAGGCCGGCGCGCGTATAGGTATTGTACGGACCGTCGGCATGGAGATCGACGGTGTGCAACTCGCCGTCGTAACGGTCGCCGAGCCCGTAGATCACGGTCGGATCGGCCTGCAAACGCATACCGATGCGCAGCCGATTCAGATAGAGACCGGCGATTTTCGGCAGCTCCTGGGGCACGCCGCTCTCCTTCTGAACGATGGAAGCCACGATCAACAATTCTTCCGCGTTTCGCAGCGGCACCGAGGGATCTCGGCCCCTCCAGGCGGCATCCAGCTCGCGCGCCAGCGCCGCATGCGCCTGCTTGAGAACATCCACGTCCGTCGTGCCGCTCGGAAAACGGTACGTTTCGGGCAAGAATTGCCCCTCGGAGTCGGTGCCGGGAGCACCAAGCTTGTCCATCAAGCCTTGCGGCGAATCGGGCAACGTCGCCGTGATATCGGGATTCTTTTTGATCGCCGCCAGCATGTCTTGAACGCGCCAGCCATCGACGATGGTAAATGAGTGCAGCAACACCTGGCCGATGACCATCTTGTGCAGCAGCGAGCGGGGCGTCGCTCCGGGCTCGATCTCGTACTCCCCGGCCTTGATGCCGGACGCGAGGCCTTTCAATCGAGCGTATAGCAACCAAACCCTCGGCTGTGAAATCACACCCCGCTCCGCCAGCTCGGCGGCAACGCGCGCGAACCGGCTGCCGGGCAAGACCTTGAATCGAACCGGAGTCGAGACGTTCAAAGGCTGATCCAGACTTCTCAGACCCGCCATCACGAGCATCGCGACGATCGCCAATCCCCCGAGGAGCAACGCCGCCGCGGCGAATATGCGCCGCGCCCTCATTCGAGCTCCAAGCGCGCCCGCAATCCATCCGCGGCGCTCGACGAGCCGATGCGGATACGTCGCCTGCCATGTTCGATGACTTTCACCGACACGACGCCGGCGACCGCGTTCGTCATGAAGACTTCTGCTGCAAGATCGAGCTGCTCGAGACCGACTGTCCCCTGCCGGGGACGCAAACGCAGCCTTTCCGCCTGCTCGAGCACCCAGCGCCGCATCACTCCGGCGATGCCGCAGCGATCGAGCGCGGGAGTCGTCAGCGTGGAGCCGCGCCGTACGAAAAGATTGGACATCGTGCCGCATACCAGGTTGCCGTCGATATCCCGCATCAGTCCCTCCCAAACACGCTCGTCGCTCCATTCGGAGCGCGCCAGCACCGACTCCAGCCGGTTCAGCGTTTTGAGGCCGGCCAACGCCGGATTCGATCCGACCGTCGTCGCACAAATCCGCACGCGTTGCAAAGACTGCGCCGCGGCAAAGGGTGGAACGGCGGACAGCGACAGTATTCGAGTACAGCGTTCCCGGCCGCTCGGTCGATATCCCCGCGCCCCGGAACCACGCGTCAGAATGAGTTTGAGGACGGCATCGGCTTGCGGCCGCGCCCGCAGCACGAGCTCGCGTCGTAGCGCCGAGGCACGCGGCGCATCGATGGACATCCTGCGACAGCCGTCGAACAGGCGGTCCAGATGATACTCGAGCAGCCTGATCCGCCCGTCTCGCACCCGCATGGTCTCGAACAGTCCGTCGCCGTACTGCAATCCACGGTCGCGGCAGTCGATACGGTGGCCCGCGGCGCCATTGATCCACGTTCCCTGAAAACCGAGTGCCGCCGGGGTACCCTGTCGGGCCGGCCTCATCGGGTCGCCCTCACGGCGCGCAGCAGGCCTTCGGCCTTCGCGCGAGTCTCCGCGAGCTCTTGCTCCGGAATCGAATCGGCGACGATACCGGCTCCGGCTCGAAAGCCGAGCGCATCGCCGTGCGCCGTGATGGTGCGAATCAAGATGTTGAAATCACAGCTCCCGTCCCGGTTGATGTAGCCGATGGCGCCCGTGTAGGCGCCGCGTCCCATCCCTTCGAGCTCGGCGATGATCTCCATGCATCGAACCTTGGGACAACCGGTGATGGTGCCGCCGGGGAACATGGCTCGGACGATCTGCACCGGCGAAACCGCGTCGAGCTTGAGACCGCTGACATTGGAGACGATATGGTGGACGTGGGCGTAGCTCTCGACCGTCATGTATTCGTCGACCCTGACCGAGCCGCCCACGCACACCCGCCCGAGATCGTTGCGCTCGAGATCGATGAGCATGACGTGCTCCGCCCGCTCCTTTTCGTTATTGAGCAGCGACTCGATCAACGCCGCGTCGCGCTCGGGCGATGCGCCGCGGGGCCGCGTGCCGGCGATGGGTCGCGTCGAGACGATACCGCCGTGGACCGAGACCAGACGCTCCGGCGAGGAACTGATCACCGCGAAGTCACCGTCCCGAAGGAGCGCGGCGAACGGGCTGGGATTTGCCGCGCGCAGCGCACGGTAGAGCGCGGCCGGATCCACCGCCGCGGCCGACCGCCCGCGCCAGCCTCGCGACAGATTCGCCTGGTACACGTCGCCCGCCGCAATGTAGTCGAGCGCGCGCTGCACGGACGCGATGAACCGGGCCGGATCTTCCTCCTCGACATCGAAATCAGTCATGCGCGTGCTGGGCAGTTCCCCGCAGCGCCTCACATCCTCGGCAAAGCGCTCGAGCAGCCCCTCGAACCCCGGCTCGGCGATCACCCACGACCTGCCGCTCTGGCGGTCGCGGATCCATGCGGCGGGCGTACGAATCGCGAGAGCCGACAACGGATCCGCGCTCGGCGGAAGCGTCAACGACGGCTCGATCTCGCGGGCGATTTCATAGGAGAGGTACACCAGCCAGCCGCCGGTGAACGGTACTGCGGCGGCCTCTGCCGGGATGCGCAAGGCCTGCCACCAGCGCTCTAGGGCTGCGAGGAAGCCGCCGGTGTTCTGTATGAACGGCCCGGACATCCGGCCGCCGCCGCTCTGGCGCAGCACCTCGCCGCTCGAGATCGGGAGGACATCGAAGCGGCCGCCGACCGTCGCGGGGCCGATGGGTGCGCTGCTCTCGAGCAATCCCGGGTAGCGCTCGGGATGCCTCGAGATCAGGCCCAGGGGCTCAAATTCGGCGGAAAATGAGCGAACCGTTGGTGCCACCGAAGCCAAACGAATTGGACAAGACGGTGTCGAGCTTCATTTGCCGCGCCTCTTTGGGCACGTAGTCGAGGTCGCACCCTTCTCCGGGCTGGTCCAAGTTGATGGTCGGGGGGGCGATCTGGTCGCGCAGCGCGAGCACGGAGAATATGGCCTCCACCGCTCCCGCGGCCCCGAGTAGATGCCCGGTCATGGATTTCGTCGAACTCACGGCGAGCCGCTTCGCGGCGGCGCCGAAGGCTCGATGGATCGCCGTGGTTTCCGCCCGATCGCCGAGTTCGGTGGAAGTGGCATGGGCGTTGATGTACTGAACCTGATCGGGGGTGATTTTCGCATCGTTGAGCGCATTGGCCATGGCTTTGCGCGCGCCCTCCCCGTCCTCGGGCGGCGCGGTGACGTGAAACGCATCGCCGCTCATCCCGAAGCCGATGATCTCCGCATACATCTTGGCGCCGCGCGCCTTCGCGTGCTCGTACTCCTCGAGCATCATGGCGCCGGCGCCGTCGCCCATCACGAAGCCGTCCCGATCCTTGTCCCAAGGACGGCTCGCCGCTTGTGGGTTGTCATTGCGCAGTGACAACGCCTTGGCCTGTGCGAAGCCGCTCATGCCGGTCGGGCACGTCGCCATCTCGGACCCGCCGGCCAGCATGGCGTCCGCGTCGCCGAATTGAATCAGCCTGAGCGCCATGCCGATGGCGTGCGTCGACGTGGTACATGCCGTCGCGATGGCCAGGTTTGGCCCGGTCAAATTGAAGGCGATCGACAAGTGGCCGCTCACCAGATTGATGATGCTGGCGGGGATGAAGAACGGCGAGACCTTCTTCGGCGAATGAGTCTCGAGATACTTGTCGTAGGTGATCTCGATGGACTCCAGACCGCCCATCCCGGACCCCATCAGCACGCCGATGCGGTCCGAATTGGTCTCGTTGACCGCCAACCCGGAGTCGCGCATCGCCTGCATGCCGGCCACCACGCCGTACTGCATGAAGGCGTCCATGCGGCGCGCGTCCTTGGCGCTCAAGAACGGCTCGAGATCCAGATTGCGGATCTCCCCGCCGAAGTGCGTAGGGAAATTAACGGCCTCGAACCGCGTCACCGGTCCGATGCCGCTGCGGCCCCCGACGATCGCATCCCAGGCAGCGGCGATTTCGTTGCCGACCGGAGAAACGATCCCTAGCCCTGTAACCACGACCCGTCGTTTGCTCAACGGCAACTCCTCAAAAGCATGCTTGAACGGCGGACAAGCGATGCACCCTGCTCGATGACCGGCCGTCCAACCGGCATGCTACCCGACCCGCCCGAGGCGCTGGCGCCGACCAGCGTCAGGCCTTGCCCTTGTGCGAATTGATGTAATCGATGGCCTGCTGAACCGTGGTGATCTTCTCCGCATCCTCATCGGGAATCTCGGTCTCGAATTCCTCTTCGAGCGCCATCACCAGCTCAACCGTATCCAGCGAGTCCGCGCCGAGATCATCGACGAACGAGGCATCATTGGTAACTTCTTCTTCTTTCACGCCCAACTGTTCGGCCACGATCTTCTTAACCTGCTGCTCAACAGTACTCATCGTTATGGTGTCCTTTCGGGAAAGCCCGTTCGGGAAAACCCCTTTTCGGGAAAAATATTAAACACATGCCGCCTTTCTTAGGGCCCGCGGCCAGCCTTTTGTCGGCAGGGCGCGTATTTTATGTGAACGCGACGGAGACGGCTACCATGGCCCCTCAATTGCCCGGCCCATGACTCAACTCGCCTTGACAAACGCCGGCAGTTGGTATGACCGGCACCGACCCAAGACGATGCCGGCCTTTAGGCCATGTACATCCCACCGTTCACGTGCAGCGTCTCCCCGGTGATATATCCGGCCTCGGC
>Ga0187871_10001162_pt1 | contig 23302 bp, 25 predicted proteins | sample June2016WEW_16_1_FD_132988 | JGI IMG/M metagenome (GOLD analysis project Ga0187871, IMG submission 132988) | Peatland microbial communities from SPRUCE experiment site at the Marcell Experimental Forest, Minnesota, USA - June2016WEW_16_10 | ecosystem: Environmental > Terrestrial > Soil >...
GCGAGCTCGGGGTCATCACGTCGACGCCCAAGGCCGTGGCGGCCGTCGACACCGCGGTCAACGCGGACTACGCGAGCGGTGCGCCGGTCACGAACCCCGTGGCCCCTCCGACGAACACGAGCGGCGGTTCGGGCGTCACCATCACGGCGTTCGAGAGCTCCATCGGTCCCGGCGACGAAGACTCACTGAGTGTCCACGTCACCAAACCCGGTGATTCGTGTGACCTGAAAGTCACTCTGCCCAGTGGCTACGTCAGTGAGTCGCGCGGTCTCGGCGTCGCCGACGCCGACGGTGCCGGCGACATCACGTGGACCTGGGAGATCGGTCCGAGCACCGATCCCGGAACGGCGCACGCGACGATCGCGTGCGCCGACGGAAGCGTGCAACGAGACTTTCAGATCCGCTAACGCCCCCCGTAAACCGTGCCGGATCGTTGTTTACAGTGCGGCGTGCGTGGGACTGGCGTCGGCGCTCAACTGCTTGGGCGCTCGAATCACGATCGCCGAGATCAGTAGGCCGGCGAACGCGATGAACGCAGCGACCTGGAATGCCGTGGTGTAGCCGTGGGTCGTGGCGATGTTGGCCGCCTGTCGCGAGACGACGCCGTGCGACGCGGTGGCGAGGCTCACGATCTTCGACTTATAGGCGTCAATGGCGATCGTGGAAAGGATCGCGAGACCGAGCGCGCCGCCGACCTGCTGCGTGGTGTTCAACAGGGCGGACGCGAGACCGGCCTCGTTCGGCGCTACTCCGGAGACCGCCGTCAACGTCAAGGGCACGAACGAGAGTCCCATTCCGAGTGACACGATGATGAGTGGCACGAGAAGGGATCCGTAGCCGCTGTGGACGGTGAGTCGCGTCAGAAGTTCTATTCCGACGACCGCCGCCGCCGGTCCCACGAGCAGTGGGATCCGAATGCCGATGCGACTAATGAGCCGCGAGGCGAGGACGGCGGCCGTGATGATGCCGAGCGTCATGGGCAAGAAGCCGAAGCCGGTCTTGAGGGCGCTCCATCCCAGGACGTTCTGCAGGAACTGGGTGAGGAAGAAGAACATCGAGAACATGGCGGTACCGATGCAGAGCATCATGGCGTAGACACCGGAGCGGTTGCGGTTGGCGAAGATGCGCAGCGGCATCAAGGCCTCGGCCGTTCGCGTCTCGATCAATACGAAGGCGAGCAGCAAGACCCCCGCAATCACCAAGGAGATGAGCGTGCTCGGCGCGGTCCAGCTGTGGCCCGCGACGTTCGAGAGACCGTAGACCAGGGCCAGCATGCCGCCGGTCGCGCTGAGCGCGCCGGGGACGTCAAGCTTGCCCGAGGTCGTCGACGACTCATTCAGTGCTCGCGGGGCGAGGATGAGGATCACCGCGGCGATCGGTACGTTCACGAAGAAGATCCAGCGCCACGACACCCAGTCGACGAGCATTCCTCCAAGCAGGAGGCCCGCGGCGCCGCCGGCGCCGGCCATGGCGGCGTAGACGCCCATCGCCCGATTACGCAACGGCCCTTCGGGGAAGTTCGTCGCAATGAGTGACAGCGCGGTCGGTGCGGCGATGGCACCGCCGACACCCTGGCAGGCTCGGGTGAGGATGAGCCAGATATCGGTGGTGGCAAAACCACCGAGCAGCGAGGAGACCGCGAAGATCGCGATGCCGATCATGAACATCCGGCGCTTGCCGAAGAGGTCGCCGGTGCGACCTCCGAAGAGTAGGAGACCACCGAATGTCAGGGAGTACGCGGTGATGAGCCACTCGAGATTGTTGACGGAGAAGTGCAGGGCGCGGTGAATCGTGGGCAGGGCCACGTTCACGATCGTCGCGTCCAAGATGATCATCAATTGTGCGCCGGCGATGACGGCGAGGGCGAGGCCCAGATGCTTGCCTTCAGTGTTGCTGCCGGTCAGTTCCGGCGCTTCGGTGGTGGTCATGGGATTCCTTGAGGGTTAGGAGTTGATGGGACTGGTTGATGCGGTGGCGAGCGGGAGGATCACGTCGTTGATGACGTGAGTGGCGAAGTCGGCGTCGGGAAGTTCGCCAGTGACCAGCACCTGTTGGATCAACAGCGCGGGGAAGAGTGAGACGAGGAGGTCGAGGTTGCGTTCGGGCGAGACCTCGCCTCGCGCGACCGCCCGTTCGAAGATCGAGCGAATGACGATCGTGCGCGGTGAGATCATCCGTTCACGAAAGACGTCGCGTAGTTCGGCGTCGTGAGCGAGCGCGGTGATGAGACCCAGCATGATCTGCGCGTTGAAACGGCTCTCCGGGCTGCAGAAACCTTGGCCGAGTACCGCGAAGTCACCCTCGAGCGAACCGGTGTCCGGCGCGACCATCTCGCCCTTGGAACAGTTGAGGGCGTCGACCACGAGTGCGGCCTTGCCCTGCCAGCGGCGGTAGATCGTCGCCTTGCTGGCGTGGGCCCGCGCCGCGACGGCGTCCATGGTGAGTCGGTCGTAGCCGATCTCAGAGAGCAGGTCGAGCGCTGCGTCGCGGATCGCGGAGTCGCGACTTGCGTCCAGCGGATGACCGCGATGGCGAATGCCGTGACCGCCCTGGAGCTCGAGTCGGCGATTGACGACTTCGGTCTGATCCATTCGACGCTCCTTTCTCGAACAACAATGTGTACAGTACTGTATCGTACACCCTTTCGAAAATCTTCATTCATCAATGAATTCAAGGGGATTCGCTCCGGCGGCCGCCAAATCACAGTCGAATTCGAAGATTCAAGAGCCGGCAGATCCACCTCAGGTCAGGCGCGCTCTTCGACCTCCGGGATGTCCCTGATATCGCCGTGCAATCCAACGTGGTAATAGTGTAGGTATCTAGGCTCCTAGTGAAAGTAGGCCCACGTGATCGAGTTCCGACTGAACGGCAATTCCGGTGTCTCGCCGTACCAGCAGATCGTCCAGCAGGTGAAGAACGCACTTCGATTAGGTCGACTGCGAATCGGTGATCAGCTCCCGACGGTCAAAGAGGTCGTCGGGAAGATCGCGATCAATCCGAACACGGTGCTGAAGGCCTATAGGGAGCTGGAACACGAAGGCCTCATAGCCGCTCGACCCGGCATCGGAACGTTCGTAGTGAACTCATTCGACGAGACGAACTACGCCGCCCAGCGAACGCTGCGACGGTCCCTCGAAGTGTGGATCGAAAAGGCGCGTCGAGCCGGATTGGACGACGAAAGCATCGAAGCGCTCTTCGTCGACACGTTTCTCTTTTCGCCGAAGGAGTTAGTGCGATGACCTACGCGATCAGTGCCTCGGGCCTCGGCAAGCGATACGGCCGCAAGTGGGCGTTAAGCAACTGCTCGCTGGACATTCCCGAAGGTCGCGTGGTGGGCCTGGTCGGTCCCAACGGCGCCGGCAAGACTACGTTGCTGCATTTAGCGGTCGGTCTCTTGAGCCCGACCGTCGGATCGATCTCGGTACTCGGTGAGGGGCCCGCGAGCAGCGCCGAGCAACTCGGACGGATCGGCTTTGTCGCCCAGGACACACCGGTTTATTCCGGACTCAGCATTGACGCGCACCTGCAGATGGGGGCCGCGCTCAATTCGACGTGGGACGCGCAGGTGGCCAAGCAACGGATCAACGACTTGGGTCTCGATCCGGGTCAGCGCGCCGGCCGCCTCTCCGGCGGGCAACGCGCGCAGCTCGCCCTCACCTTGGCCATCGCCAAGCGGCCGGCGCTGCTCCTGTTGGACGAACCGGTCGCCAGCTTGGACCCTCTGGCGCGACGAGAGTTCCTCGCGATTCTCATGGAAGTGGTCGTCGAACACAACGTCAGTGTCATTCTGAGCTCACACTTGGTCGCCGATCTCGAACGGGTCTGTGACTACTTGGTGGTGCTCGCCGCGTCCCGGGTCCAGGTGAACGGTGCCGTTGACGACCTGCTGTCGACGCACCATCGGATCACCGGTACGCCGAAGGACCTGAAGAACCTGCCGGACACGGTTCAGGTGATCGAGTCCAGTTCGACCGATCGCCAGACCACGGCAACCGTGCGGAGCGTCGATCCGATCATGGATCCCGCGTGGAGCATCGAATCCGTGACGATGGAGGATTTGGTGTTGGCCTACATGGGTCAAGCGGAAGAGCAACGTCGAGATCTGGTCCGCTCGAAGGGCGGTGCGAAATGATTCGCTTCGCGTGGCGCCAATTCCGCTTTCAGGTCATCGTGGTCTCCGTGCTCTTGGTGGCCGTGGCGGTCGTCTTGCTCGTCACCGGGCCACAGATCGCCCACGATTTCGCAGAGTTAAAGGGCTGTAAGGCCAATAACGACTGCAACTTCTTGAGCAATGCAATACAGAACGGGCATAACAAGATCTTGAACTTCGCTACCGCGCTGAGTTTGGTGTTGCCCGCGCTCCTCGGCATCTTCTGGGGCGCACCGTTGATTGCCAGGGAGATCGAGTCCGGAACCTATCGACTCGCGTGGTCCCAAGGCGTGACGAGGTCGAAGTGGATCATCACGAAGCTCTCCGTGGTCGGGCTCGCGAGCATGATCGCGGCGGGCTTGATGAGTTGGATGTTGACGTGGTGGGCGAGTCCGATCGATACCCTCAACGCCAATCGTTTCAGCACGCAGGTCTATGACACGCATTACGTCGTGCCCATCGCCTACGCCGCGTTCGCCTTCGCCGTCGGCGTCACGGCCGGCGTGCTCTGGCGGCGTACCCTGCCGGCGATGGCCACCACGCTCGTCGTGTACACCGCGGTGAGAGTCACGTTGACCGAGAAGCTACGTCCGTATTTGTTGACGCCATTGAAGTTGGCCACCAAGTTGTCGCGTAGTGGTGGATACGGCTTCGAACAAACGCCGTCCGGGCGGCTCACCTTCATTGACAGCCCTGGGAATGAACCGAATTCGCTGGTGTTGAACGGCGACATGGTGGGCAAGCACGGTGCGGCGCTGACGTCGCAGTGGTTGGATACGCACTGTCCGAAGATGATCACTCGTGGAGCGCCCGTGTCGGGACACCACAGCGTCGGAATCAAGGGAATCGGCGGCCCCGTACCGAAAGCGTTCAGTGAGTGCGTAACGAAGATAGCGGCGAACTTCCATCAGGTCCTGACGTTGCAACCGGCCAGCCGTTTCTGGCCCTTCCAATGGATTGAGGGTGGGATATTCCTCGCGGTGGCGATCGCGTTGTGTGTGTTTAGCTACTGGTGGTTGCGCAAGCGATTCGCGTAGGCGAATGCATTTGAAGACTTGCGACTAGAGGGCTCGCATCTTGTTGTTGCGAGCGTCGTGCGTGACTTCCGCCAGACCGAGCGTTTCGAGCAGGGGCGGGAGGTACATGCCAAAACGTCCGCGATAGCCCTTTCGAAGCCCGTACCAGCCGCCGACCGGGTTCGATGGCGACCGTCCCCACGCTTCGACGGTGCCGTCGGCGGCCGGCTTGTTCTCGTCGGCCGCGCCGAGGGGGACCCAATCGCCCTGGGCGCGCAGCCACGCGTGCAGGTCCTCGATCGCCGACAGGTGATACTTCAACGTCGTGGATCCGACGACGCACACCAACGCCGGGGGATCGCCGTCTATGTCGCGGTACATCGAATACTTCGACGAGCCCGGCGGGGTCGTCAGCTCCCACGGGTCGCTCTTGGTGCCTTTGGTCACGTGCACTCCTTCAACTGTTGGTGAGTTCGAGTAACTACTGTTCGATCCGAGCGCGCAGGATGTCGAGGCCGTCACCGCTCAGTGACGCGAACAGCGGTCGTGACACCATCGCCATCAGGAGGGCCAACGTCGGACCCGAGACCTCGGGACCGCTGCCATGGGACCAGTCCGAATCGGTGGCGCGCAGTCGCAGTCCCTCGATGGTCTTCTTTCCCGGAACTGGAAAGTTCGAGTTCTTGAACATGTTCAGACAGGCGAGTTTGGCGTCGAGCGAGGTGTCGTCGTCGATCGAGAGTGGCTGACGAATGTCCGTTCCGTGGACCACGACCTCACCCAGCATGGCCATGGCCGGAGCGGGCGGCTTGTTGGTCGTCGTCGTTCGCGCGCGAATTCGCGCGATGATCTCGCCGGGTGACAGCGCACTGGCGCGACCGACGTCGCGCCGGGTCATGGTGTCGAAGCGAAACCCGCTGCCGATCAGTCCCTTCAGGAAATGTCCCGTGGTCTGTTCGCTCGCGATCATCATGTGCGCCGCGACCTGTCGAACGTTCCAGCCCGCGCAGAGGGTGTTCGCCGTCCACTGCTCGGACGAGAGCGATTCGAGCATGTCGGCCGAGCGAGTTCGTTCGTCGTGAATCATATTCCAGGTGTCCTCTACACTCATCGGTCCTCCTTCGACGATGACTCACTCGGTGTCTACGACGCCGTGTGAGCAGTATGTCAGTCGACGAGTTCGCCGCCGGCGGCCACGATGGCCAGACGATCCAAGAAGTGCTGCCAACCCTCTTCGTGATCGCTGATGGCGTCGTCCGGGAGTCCGCTGTGCACGAGTCGAACTCGCGTCTCCTCGCCTTCGGGGATGAGCGTGATCGCGACCCTGGTCGAACCGGCCGGAATTGGATGACCCGGTTCGTTCCAGCCGAAGGTGAAGGCCACCTCTTCGTTCGGCGTGACGACGACGAACTCACCCAGGGCGGGATGATCGCCGCCGACGTTGATCTTGTAGATGCCGCCGGGACGGGGATCGAACTCCACGTCGGTACCCAACCAGGACTGCATGCCGGGCTCTACCAGCAGTGCGTAAATCGTCGACGGATCGGCCTTTACCAGGACCTCACGCGTGAGTTCAGCCATGTCTGTTTTCCTTTTTCTGTTGGGCCGCTTCCGCGGCGGTTTTGAGTCGGTCGAGCCCTCCGGACCAGTACTGGTCGATGAAGGTTCGCAGTCGCACCATCTCTTCAACGTTGGCCCGGTAGAGCCGACGGTTGCCGTCGCGTCGTTCGCAGATCAGGTTCGCCTGTCGCAGCACTGCCAGGTGTTGGGAGATCGCCGAGCGCGTGACGTCGCCGAAGTGCGACGCGATGTCGGTGGCGGGCATCTCGCTCGACCAGACGAGTCGCAGTATCTCTCGTCGCTTGGGATCGGCGATGGCCTTGAGCCCGGTGTCCATGCCGACAGTGTAAGCGAACGCTTACGTAAGAATCAACTGAAATTGAAGAATCTTCCGACGTTCCCTAGGGGTTCATCGAGTCGTCCGCCGCTCGCGCGAGGCCGGTGACCGCGTCGACGATCGTTCCCCAGAAACACGGGGCGAGGTCGTGACCCATACCCGGGATCGAGATGAACTGCGCGCCGGGGATGCACTGGGCCGTGCGAACGCCGCCACTGATGTCGATCAGCGTGTCGGCCTCTCCGTGAATGACCAACGTCGGCACGTCGATCGACGCGAGTGACTGGGTGCGACTCCCCGAGGCGATGATCGCCGCGAGCTGGCGGGCGACGCCCTTCGGACAGAAGCAGCGATCGAAAGCGTCACCGACGCGTTGGGCCACGCGCTCCACGCTGAACTCCGTCGGGGAGGTGTAGAGCCGCTGGAGCGCTTGGGCGCGCGCGATGACCGTCTCGCGGTCCTCACCCGGAGGCGTGTTGAACAAGACGGTGACCTCGGGAGTGGACTTGCCGACGTCACGGTCGCCGGTCGTGGACATGATCGACGTCATGGAGACCAGACGGTCCGCGTGGTCAATCGCCAACTGCTGGACGATCATCCCGCCCATGGAGACGCCCACGACGTGGGCTCGTTCCACGCCGAGCGCGTCCAGCACCGCGACGCAGTCATCGGCCATGTCCGAGAGCCGGTACGGGACGCGCACCTCTTGACCCTCGCGAACGGCGGTCGCGACGTCTCCGAGGCGCGGCGTGAACTCCTCGAGCTTGCTGGAGAGACCGACGTCGCGATTGTCGAATCGGATGACGAAGAAACCGTGGTCCACGAACCTCTGACAGAACGCGACGTCGTAGTTGATGCACTGGCTCCCCAGGCCGTTCACGAGCAGCAACGCGTCGCCACTTCGCTCCCCGAACGTCTCGTAGTACAGCCTGACGAGTCCGTTCGTAGCGAAGGACATCGGCGGCCCGGTCACTCGAAGACCAGACAGCCCTCGTCGAGATCGACCAACGGCAGTTCGTCGCGTTCGGCCCAGTAGTCCTGGGTGTGGCGCCACTCGGGCTTGTCGATCCGCTTGGGCATGAGGTGCATCGATCGCAACAAGTAGTTCGGGTTGAAGTACTCCACGTCGACCCACTCACGCCACGGTTCATCACGGTCCTCGGGTCGCAACTGCGGAGTGACCCGTTTCGCGCCGAGGGCGTCCATGTGCCGGAGCATTCGGTTCACGAAGTCACTGACGAGGTCGACGCGCAGCGTCCAACTCGCGCGGAAGTAGCCGAACACCCACACGAGGTTCGGCACGCCGGAGAACATCATGCCGCGATAGGTGACCGTGTCGGCGAAGTCGAGCGGTTCACCGTCGATCGAGAACGAGATGTCCCCCAACACGCTGAGATTGAAACCGGTCGCCGTCACGATGATGTCGGCATCGAGTTCTGCGCCGGACTTCAACATCACGCCGCGTTCGGTGAAGGTCTCGATCTCGTCGGTGACCATCGACGCCTGACCGGAGCTGATCGCCTTGAACAGGTCCCCGTCCGGTAGGAACGCGATGCGCTGGCGCCACGGCATGTAGCGCGGGGTGAAGTGCGTCTCCACGTCAAATCCCGGCGGCAGGGCGTCGCGCACCAGGTCGATCAGGGCCGCCTTGGCGAACTCGGGCTCCTCCAGGGCGAGCTGCGTGAGGGCGTGCAAGTTGAAGAGGTTCTCGCGACGCACGATGTCGTGGACCCACTCCTCCGGGACCTCGAGTTCGCGCAGGTGGTCGGCCAGGAGGTTCCGGTTCTCACCGGTGAAGTAGTACGTCGGTGAGCGCTGGAGGATCGTGACGTGCGCGACGTCCTCGGCGATCGCCGGGACCAGCGTCGCCGCGGTCGCGCCCGAACCGATGACGATCACCTCCTTGTCGCGGTAGTCCAGGTCTTCGGGCCAGGTCTGGGGGTGGACGATCTCGCCCCGGAATCTCTCCATGCCGGGCCACTCCGGCGTGTAGCCCGCGTCGTGGCGGTAGTAGCCCTGACACATCCAGAGGAAGTTGGCGCTGAGGGCGACGGTGTCACCTGACTCGGTGCGCGTAGCGCTCAAGGTCCAACGGTTATCGGCGCTGTTCCACGACGCGGTGTCGATGTGATGTCCGTAACGTATGTGGCGCGACAGGTCGTTCTCGGCGATGACGTCGCTCAGGTACTTCTGGATCTCAGCCGCCGTCGCGATCGGTGCGCTGGTCCACGGCTTGAAGCGGTAACCGAACGTGTAGAGGTCGCTGTCCGAGCGGATACCGGGGTAGCGATGCGTGTTCCAGGTTCCCCCGAAGTTGTCCTGGGCTTCGAGGATGACGAAGCTGCGATCGGGATTCTGGGTCTGGAGGTGATACGCGGTACCGATCCCCGAGATGCCGGCGCCGACGATGAGGACGTCGAAGTGCTCGGTCACCTGGTCCGTGGTCTCTTCGCGCTCCAGGGTCGTGCTCATCGTCCACCTCCCGGTTCCACGTCATCGGCGAGCGTCGTCGGCTCTGCGTCTCTCCGGAGAATAGACGCCTCGAGAAACCCACGTCGGGTGAACGTGACCGATGGTCTGGCACGGACCGTGTCCGCCACGGCTCACGTTAGGGTCGTGACACCGACGAAGAAGGGGCACCATGAAAGCCGCGGTCTACTACGAGAACGGCGCCCCGAGCGTCTTTCGCTACGAAGAGGTACCCGATCCGGTGCCCGGTCCCGGCGAGATGTTGGTGAGCGTCGAGGTCGTCAGTATCGAAGGCGGCGACACGTTGAATCGACTGGGCGGTCCGCTCGTCACCGTTCCCCACGTCGTCGGCTACCAGAGCGCTGGGACGGTCCTCAGCGTCGACCCGGACGTCGCCGGCTTCGCGGTCGGTGACCGCGTCGTCGGGATCGGCTTTCACGGCTCGCACGCCGAACTTCGGGTCGCACATCCGCTCACCACGTGGAAGATCCCCGACGGCCTCGCGACCGAACTCGCCGCCTGCGTGCCCGTCGCTTACGGGACGGCCCACGACGGCCTCTTCGAGTTCGGTCGCCTCGGCGAAGGGGAGACGGCGCTGATTCACGCCGGGGCGAGCGGCGTGGGACTGGCGGCCATCCAGATGGCCCATCACGCTGGCGCGCGCGTTATCGCGACGGCTTCGAGTGACGAGCGGCTGGAGCGACTTCGCGAGTTCGGTCTCGACGACGGCATCAACTACCGCGAGAAGGACTTCGTCGTCGAGGTGCGGACGCTCACGAACCTGAAGGGTGCCGACGTCATCTTGGACTCGGTCGGCGGGGAGAACCTGCAGAGGAGTCTCGCCGCGCTGGCGTACCGCGGACGTTGCGTCTCCTTCGGCAACGCCGGTCGCGGGGGACCGACGAAACTGGACACGTCGACGCTCGGCGTCTCGAACCAGAGTCTGATCGGGTACTTCCTCGGAGCTGAGCTGTTCGTCGGTACTCGGGCCTACGCCATGGTCGCGAAACTGCTCGAGGACGTCGCCGCGGGAGACCTGCGCGTCGAGATCGACCGACGTTTCGCGCTGGCCGACGCCGAAGAGGCGCACGCGTTCATCGAGAGTCGTCAGGCCTTCGGCCGGGTGGTGCTGCTCACCGAGTGACTCAGGAGCTGGGGGACTCCTCGGCGCTCAGTTCGCCGTGCTCGGCTTCGTAGGACTTGAGCGTCTCGATGTACTTCTCGATGTCGCTCTCGGTTGAGGCCGGCGCTCGGTTCTGCGTCTGGAGGTAGGCGGCGAGTCCCAACTGACGCAGCACGCCGTCGGCACCACGCTTGGCCTGCACTTCGCCGACCTTCGCTTGGCCCTTGGCCGCCGCGTCCTTGGCCGCGGACGCCGCCGAGGCCGCCTGTTCCTTCACCTTGTCCATGAATCCCATGGGATCTCCTTTATGTCACCTGCTCGCCCTCACGTTACCTCTCGACGTCGACGCCTCGCCCGTCCGAGTGGCGTGGGTCGATTTGCGTCGGACCGAGCCCGTGGAACGCGTCGTGTGGTTCGAAGTCCCCGGCCACGTCCGATGGATTTGGTGCGTAACCGCGGTCGTCTTACAATTGGCTTGCGCCACGGGTTCGTGCCGCGCCACGTTGCGCGACCGATAACTCTCGGGCCTAATTGAAGGATCGTGCCATGAGTGTTCCCAGTGCCTCGTACTCCATAACCATGCGCGTGACGCTGGAGAATAACTCTCGGATCGGCGCCGTCACGACGGCCGTCGGCGACGCCGGTGGCGCGGTGACGGCCCTCGACGTCGTCGATCCCAACGGCTCGGGCATGACGATCGACCTGACGTGCAACGCCGTCGACGAGGGCCACTCCGAGCTGCTGCGCGCCGCGGTCGAGGTCGTGGACGGCGCCCGGGTGATCGCCATGAGCGATCGGACGTTCCTCTTGCACCTCGGCGGCACGATCTCGGTCGAACCCAAGGTCTCGCTCAAGACGCGCGACGACCTCTCGATGGCCTACACGCCGGGCGTCGCGCGCATCTCGATGGCGATCGCGAAGGACCCGTCGGCCGCGCGCAAGTTGACCATCAAGCGCAACACCGTCGCCGTCGTCACCGACGGGTCGGCGGTCCTCGGCCTCGGCAACATCGGACCGGAGGCGGCCCTGCCGGTCATGGAGGGCAAGGCGCTCCTGTTCAAGCGCTTCGCCGGTATCGACGCGTGGCCGGTCTGTCTCGCGACCCAGGACGTCGACGAGATCGTGCGCATCGTCCAGTGCATCGCCCCGGTGTACGGCGGCATCAACCTGGAGGACATCTCGGCGCCGCGCTGTTTCGAGATCGAACGGCGCCTGCGCGACCTACTCGACATCCCGGTCTTTCACGACGACCAGCATGGCACGGCCATCGTCGTCTTCGCGGCCCTGTTGAACGCCCTGCGCGTGGTCGGCAAGGAGATGAAGGACGTGCGCGTGGTCGTGCTCGGCGTTGGCGCGGCCGGCGTGGCGATCTCGAAGCTGCTCTTGAAAGAGGGCGTGGGCGACGTCATCGGGGTCAACCGTGGCGGCATCATCTCGCCCGACGACGAGACGCTCGACAGTGAACGTCACTGGCTGGCGACGCACACCAACAAGGAGAAGCGCGTCGGATCGCTCAGTGACGCGATGGCCGGCGCCGACGTCTTCATCGGCGTCTCGGGATCGAACCTCGTCAAAGAGGACCAACTCGAGATGATGGCCAAGGACTCCGTCGTCTTCGCCCTGGCCAACCCCGACCCCGAGGTCGACCCGGTCCTGGCGCGCCGCTACGCCGCGGTGGTGGCGACCGGCCGCAGCGACGAGCCGAACCAGATCAACAACGTGCTGGCCTTCCCGGGCATCTTCCGCGGCATGCTCAACGCCGGGGCCAAGCAGGTGACCGAGGAGATCGAGATCGCCGCGGGGCGCGCGATCGCTGACGTCGTCACGCCGGCAGAACTGTCGGCCGACTACATCGTGCCGACCGTGTTCAACCCGCTGGTCGTCACGGCCGTGACGAACGCCGTCGAGCGACTCGTCGGACAGGTTCGTTAGCACCGCACGTCGAAACATCTCGATCAGATGAGAGGTCAGCCTCTTCACTGATCGGTCCTTCAGCGGGCAGTGAAGGGCCCACCGTTATCGTTGGTGGACCATGAAGCTCAGCCACAAGATCCCCGTGACGCCGTGGCGAGCACAGAGCACGTGGGCCGTTCGGCCACGCCTGATGGTGCCGCTCTGGGGCGGACTCGCGGCCTTCGGCTTCGGTGAGGGTCTCCTCGTCCAGTCCCAGTGGGGAGCGTCGCCGTGGACCGTCTTCGCCGAAGGTATCGCCAAGCACGCGCACATCTCATTGGGTTGGTCGACGGCACTGATCAGCGTCGTCGTGCTGCTCTTCTGGATCCCGCTTCGCCAGCGCCCCGGCTTCGGGACCATCTCGAACGTCATCATCATCGCCTACGTCTTGGACCTGACGACCTACGCGGTCGCGGCACCACAGGCCGTGTGGTTGAAGGTCGTCTACGTCGTCGGTGCGGTGGCCTCGATCGGGATCGGCAGCGCGTTCTACCTGACGTGCAACCTCGGACCGGGACCTCGTGACGGACTCATGACGGGACTGCACCGCCGATTCAACGTCAGCGTCGTCTACGTGCGCCTCTCGATCGAGCTGGTGGTGCTCACGATCGGTTGGCTGCTCGGTGGCACCGTCGGCGTCGGCACGGCGTTCTTCGCCGCCACGATCGGGTTCAGCATCGGCGCCAATTTGAATCTGTTGGAGCGAACCGTGAAGCGGGTCATGGCGTGATCTCGGGCAGCCAACTCGCGGAGTTCTTCATCGCCTCGATCACCATCATCATGGTGCCCGGACCGAGCGTGTTGTTCACGCTCGCGCGCGGCGTCGCGTGGGGCCGCGCGGTCGCCGTGCTGACGGTCCTCGGCAACTCAATCGGCACGCTGCTCCTTTCGATCATCGTCGCGGTCGGGCTCGGACCGTTGTTGAGTCACTCCAAGACCTTCTCGATCACCCTGCAGCTGGCCGGTGGTCTCTATCTGTTGTGGCTCGGCCTCAGCGCGATGCGCCATCGACACGCGCACGCCGCCGCGATGGCCCAGCGCGAGGAGCATCGTCCGTCGAACATCCACGTCGTGCGCCAGGGGTTCACGGTCGGCATCTTGAACCCGAAGTCGCTCGTGTTCTTCGCCGCGGTCTTTCCGCACTTCGTCGACCGCACCAAGGGCAACGTGACCGTACAGCTACTCATCTTCGGTGGGATCTTCAGCGTGATGGCGTTTCTGAGTGACTCGACGTGGGGCATGATCGCCGGCACGGCGCGCGAGTGGCTCTCCGATTCGCCACATCGACTGGTGGTGCTGCGCACGATCGGCGCGTGCGTGATGATGACGCTGGGGGTGATCATCGTCGTGAGTGCGCTCGTCTCGTAGTTGGTGTCACACCCGCTTCGTACGTTGGATGCGTGGGAACAGTGCACGCGAGAGGACCAGACGTGCGCGTGGCTTCGACCGTCGGCTCGTTCGTGGCGAACCTGCCCGAGATGCTCGGCGCAATGGTCGTCGACCCCCGTTGTCTCGTGGCGGTGATCGAGTTCGAGGACGTTCGCTACGTCCAGTACTGGGTCGAGCCCGGCGGCGCCGTGATCGCCGAAGTGATCTCCAACGTCAACATCGGTGACGCGGTGGCCCTCAGTCCGCAGGACGAGGAGCGACTTCGCCAGTCCGGCTGGGCCGAACCGACGCTCGGCCCGACACCCAACTGGCGCTACGAGGCCGACGACATCCCCGGAATCATGAGAATCGTCACGATGTCACGCGACGCGGTGTACGACGTGCTGCGCGAACGAGACGCCAATCCGGTGTCGGTTCGAATGTGGGAAGGACGATCCGTCCATCAATCCAGCGACGAACTGCGCGAAACGTCGCGAGTCCACTACCAGGCCACGCTCCGTGATCTCGAGAGGCGACTCCTCGAAGACTGAATCGCTCGTATCGCTCCGCGTCGTTCCTACAATCGACTGGGCAATGGAGACGCGATGAGCATGCACGGTGGCGGCGGAGGTGGCGGCCGCATGGGACTGCGCTCGATGCGCACCGACCGCAACATCCTCGAGCACCAGATCAAGAAGGGGACGCTGCCGCGGATCCTCACCTACGCGAAGAACTACCGCGGGCTGCTCATCGTCTTTCTCACCGCCGTCATCTTGGACGCCGTGGTGAGTTCGGTGACGCCGCTCCTGTTCCGCGGCATCATCGACAACGCCATCCCCGAGAAGAGCCGGGGACTGGTTATCTTCCTCGCGTCGCTGGGCGCCGGGTTGGCGCTCTTCGACGCGGGACTGTCGATGTTCGAACGACGCACGTCGGCCGTCATCGGCGAGGGTCTGATCTATGACCTGCGCGCGAAGGTGTTCAGTCACATCCAAGAGATGCCGATCGCGTTCTTCTCGCGCACCCAGACCGGCGCGTTGATCAGCCGACTCAACAACGACGTGATCGGGGCCCAGCAGGCCTTCACCGACCTCTTCTCCAACGTCGTCGGCAACGTGATCCTGGTGACCATCGTCATCGGCACCATGTTGGTGCTGAACCTGCCGATCACGCTCGTCGCGCTGCTGTTGTTGCCGGTCTTCTTGATCCCCGCGCGCCGGGTCGGGAGAAAACTGGGAACGCTGTTCCAGCGCGGTATGGAACTGAACGCCGAGATGAACATGGTGATGTCCGAGCGCTTCAACGTGTCCGGCGCGATGCTCGTCAAGCTCTTCGGTCGACCCAAGGACGAGCGAGAGTTCTTCGAGAGCCGGGCCGGACAGGTCCGCGACATCGGTATCCACCAGGCGATGTACCAGCGCTTCTTCTTCATCGCGCTCTCCTTGACCGCGTCACTGGCGACGGCCTTCGCCTACGGGTTCGGCGGCATCGAGGTGATCCACCACGTGATCAGACTCGGGACCCTCGTCGCCCTGACGCTGTACCTCGTGCGGCTCTACGGTCCGCTCACGCAGCTGTCGAACCTGAACATCGACTACATGTCGGCGATGGTGAGCTTCGAGCGACTCTTCGAGGTGCTCGACCTCGAGCCGATGATCAAGGAGAGCCCCGACGCGGTTCTGATCCCCGACGGCCCGGCCGAGTTGATCTTCGATCACGTCGACTTCTCGTATCCCGGCGCCGAAGAGGTCTCGTTGGCCTCCTTGGAGGCCGTCGCTCGGCTCGATGACACACCGCGCACGGACGTCTTGCACGACGTCTCGTTCCGGGTTGAACCGGGCACGATGACCGCGCTGGTCGGTCACAGCGGTGCCGGCAAGACGACGATCTCCCTGCTGGTGTCGCGGCTCTACGACGTCGACCGCGGGGAGGTCACGATCAACGGCGTCGATATTCGCGACGCGACGACGGCGTCGCTGAACGCGATGGTCGGCGTCGTGACCCAGGACCCGCACCTCTTCCACGACACGATCCGCACGAACCTGATCTTCGCGCGGCCCAACGCGAGCGACGCCGAGATCGAAGCGGCCCTGCGCGCGGCCCAGATCTGGGACCTGGTCCAGACCCTGCCCCTCGGCCTCGAGACCGTCGTGGGCGAGCGCGGCTACCGACTGAGCGGCGGCGAGAAGCAGCGCGTCGCGTTGGCGCGGCTGTTGCTCAAGGCGCCGCGGCTCGTGGTGCTGGACGAAGCCACCGCGCACCTGGACAACGAGAGTGAGGCCGCGGTGCAGCGAGCGTTGGACGAGACGATGTCGTCGCGCACGTCACTGGTGATCGCGCACCGACTATCGACGATTCGCAACGCCGATCAGATACTGGTCGTCGAGAACGGCACGATCGTCCAACGCGGGACGCACGCGCAGCTCCTGGCCGAGGGCGGCGTCTACCGCGTGCTCTACGAGACGCAATTCGCCGACCAGGAGGACTAGCCCATCGAGTGATAGCCGCCGTCGACGTAGACGACCGACGCGGTCGTGCCACGAAGCAGCGGCGACAACATCGCGACGGCGGTGTCGGCGACGGCGCTCGAGTCATAGACGTCCCAGCCGAGCGGCGACTTCTCGCTCCAGGCGTCCTCGAACTGTGAGAACCCGGGGATCGACTTCGCGGCCACGGTACGGATCGGGCCGGCCGCCAGCATGTTGACGCGGACCTTGTCGGGGCCGACCTCGCGCGCGAGGTAGCGGCCCAGCGATTCGAGTCCGGCCTTCATCACGCCCATCCAGTCGTACTGCGGGTAGGCGCGCGAACCGTCGAAGTCCAGCGCGATCACCGACGCGCCGCCGAGGGCTTCGCTCTTTTGCAGCAGTGGGCGAAAGGCGCCCACCAGCGCGGCCAGGGAGAAGGTCGAGATCTGCAGCGCTGTCGCGACGTCCTCGAACGGGGCGGTGAACATCCCACTGCCGAGGCAGGTCTGCGGAGCGAAGCCGATGGCGTGCACCAACCCGTCCAATCGTCCGAAGCGACTCGTCAGTTCTGCCGCCGCCGCGTCGATCTGATTCGGATCGGTGACGTCGAGTTCGATCACCGCGCCGACCTCGCCGAGCTTGCGCGCCGTGCGTTTGGTCAGCGAGAGGCCGCGACCGGCACCCGAGAGAGCGATCGTGGCACCCTCTTCGAGGGCGCGCTTGGCGATTCCGAAGGCCAACGAATCGTCGGTGAGGACGCCGGTGACGAGAATACGGTGGTCATCGAGCAGCGCCATGTTGTTAGCGTACTTGCCAACATCTATTTTCCGAGGACGACGATGGCAACAGTGGGCATTCTGGGTGGAACCGGTCCGGCCGGTCGAGGTGTCGCGGCGCGACTCGCCAGCGCGGGCTACACGGTGGTCCTCGGCTCGCGCGACGCCGAACGCGCGAAGGGCATCGCGCGAGGGCTCACGCTGCGCGGCGAGGGCACCGTCGAGGGCGGCACCAACGAGGAGGCCGCCGCGTGCAACCTGGTGGTGGTCGCGACGCCGTGGGACTCCGCGGTCGCGACGACGAGTTCGCTGCGTCAAGAACTCAAGGGAAAGATCGTGATCTCGATGGTGAACGCGCTGTCGCGTGAGGGCCGCGAAATGGTGGCGCTCTATCCGTCGCGCGGATCGATGGCCGCCCAGATCGCCCACGCGTTACCCGAAAGCGTGATCGTTGGTGCGTTCCATCACCTGCCCGCCGCCCAGATGGAGGACCTCGACTCGGACATGGACGCCGACGTGCTGGTCTTCGGCGACGACGACGACGCACGACGCCAGGTGGCCGAGATGATCGATCGCGTCAGCGGGCTGCGCGCCGTGATCGCCGGAACGATGTCGCTCGCGAGTCCGATCGAGGCCTTCACCGCGGTGTGTATCTCGATCAACATCCGTCACAAGACCCACAGCTACGTGAAGATGGCGGGCCTCTAACTCGATGCGGCTCTTCGACACCGCCCGCGGCGGCGTGTACGCCCTGGAGGCGGGCCCGATCGTCACGATCTACAGCTGCGGCATCACGCCGTACGACTCGGCGCACCTCGGACACGCCTACGTCTACCTCTGTTTCGACCTCTTACAACGCCGTCTACGTGACGCCGGTCACGAGACGCGCTGCGTGCGCAACGTCACCGACGTGGACGACGACATGTTGCGCAAGTCGCGCGAACTCGGGGTCAACTACCTCGACCTCGCGGCCCAGGAGATGGCCCGCTTCGACCGCGACATGCAACTGATCAACCTGCTCCCGGTCTACGCCGAACCTCGCGCCACCGGGGCCATCCCGGAGATCCTCACGATGATCGGGCGGACCTTCGAGGCGGGCATCGCCTATGAGGTCGAGGGATCGGTCTACTTCGAGGTCTCCAAGTTCCCCCGCTTCGGCCAGGTGAGTCACGAGGACCGCGCGGGGATGTTGGAGCTCGCGGCCGTGCACGGCGGACGACCCGACGACCCGAACAAGCGCGACCCCCTGGACTTCGTGCTCTGGCAGCCGTCACTGGAGGACGAACCGGCCTGGGAGTCACGCTGGGGCCCGGGCCGACCCGGCTGGCACATCGAGTGCTCGGCGATCGCGCTGCGCGACCTCGGGGTGACCCTCGACGTGCACGGCGGCGGGCGCGACCTGGCCTATCCCCACCACGAGTGCGAAGCGGCCCAGAGCGAGTCGGTCTCGGGTGCGCCGTTCGTGAGGCACTGGATGCACGTGGGCCTCGTCGGACTCGACGGGACCAAGATGTCCAAGTCCCTGGGCAACCTCGTCTTCGTCGAAGAGTTGGCGGCGCGCGCCGAGGCGAGCGCGGTGCGCTTGGCGCTGCTCGATCACCACTACCGCGAGGACTGGGAGTGGCGCGACGAGTTGCTCGCGATGGCCCAGTCGCGCCTCGCGACGTGGCGTTCGACGTTGGTCAACGGTCGCCCCGGCGGCGTGGTGGATGACGTGCGCGCCGCACTCGACGATGACCTCGACGGTCCCGCGGCCCTGCGCGCGATCGACGACGCGGCGCACGCCGGCTACAACGTCGCCCCGGCCGCTTCATTGATAGGCATTAACATTTAGCAATGAGTGGCCGAAATGTCTGACATCGACGTACAGCTTCCGGACGGCAGTGCTCGCACCCTCGGCGAAGGATCCACGGCGCTCGACCTCGCCAGCGCGATCGGCAAGCGTCTGGCCAAGGACGCCCTCGCGGCCGAGGTCGACGGTCAGTTGACCGATCTGACGACGACGTTGCGCGACGGCGACGTCGTCTCGATCGTGACCCCGGCCAGTGACCTCGGGCGCGAGGTCATCCGTCACTCGACGGCGCACGTGTTGGCCCAGGCCGTCACCCGGCTCTGGCCCGGCGCGCGCTACGCCATCGGCCCGGCGATCGAGAACGGCTTCTACTACGACTTCGAACTCCCGGGCGGCGCGCACTTCAGCGACGAGGACCTGATTCGCATCGACGAAGAGATGCGCGCCATCATCGCCGAGGACCAGCCGTTCACCCGCCGTGAGTACACGATCTCGGACGGGCTCGCCCTCTTCCGGGACCAGCCGTTCAAGTTGGAGATCATCAACGCCGTCGAGACGGCCCCGACCGATGAGGACCTGGGCGAGGTCGCGCGCGGCCCGGTCGTCTCGACCTACTCCAACTCCGCGACGTTCACCGATCTCTGTCGCGGCCCCCACGTACCGTCGACCTCGCGTCTCGGGCACTTCGTCCTGACGCGCGTCGCCGGCGCCTACTGGCGCGGCGACGAGAAGAACCCGCAGCTCCAGCGCATCTACGGCACGGCCTGGGAGAGCGACGCGGCGCTGATCGCGCACCTCGAGCAGCTCGCCCAGGCCGAACTGCGCGACCACCGCAAGCTCGGTGCGGAGTTGGACCTGTTCTCCTTCCCGAGCGAGATCGGACCGGGCCTCGCGGTCTTCCATCCCAAGGGCGGCACGATGCGTCGCGTGATGGAGGAGTACTCGCGCCGGCGCCACGAGGTCTCGGGCTATGACTTCGTCTACTCGCCCCACATCTCCAAGTCCGAACTCTTCGAGACCTCCGGTCACCTCGAATGGTTCGCCGAGTCGATGTACCCACCGATGGAACTCGACGGCGGCACCAAGTACTACCTCAAGCCGATGAACTGCCCGTTCCACACGCTGATCTACAAGTCCGCCCAGCGCAGCTACCGCGACCTGCCGCTTCGCTACTTCGAGTTCGGTTCGGTCTACCGCTACGAGCTGTCGGGCGCGGTGCACGGTCTCACGCGCGTGCGCGGGATGACCCAGGACGACGCCCATATCTTCTGCACGAAAGAACAGATGGCCGAGGAGCTGACCCGCACGTTGCAGTTCGTGCTCGACCTGCTGCGCGACTACGGACTCAGTGACTTCTACCTCGAACTCTCGACGCGCCCACCGGGTAAGGCCGTCGGGACCGACGTGGAGTGGCGCGAGGCCGAGGCGACGTTGGAGAGCGTGGCGATCGCGGCCGGACTGGAACTGGTGATGGACCCCGGCGGCGGTGCGTTCTACGGTCCCAAGATCTCGGTGCAGGCGCGCGACGCGATTGGGCGCACGCATCAGATCTCGACGGTGCAGCTCGACTTCCAGACCCCGCAGCGATTCGACGCCACGTACGTCGCGGCCGACAACACCCGCGAGCGACCGATCATGGTGCACCGCGCCCTCTTCGGCTCGGTCGAGCGATTCATGGCGATCCTCATCGAGCACTACGCCGGCAACATGCCGACGTGGCTCTGCCCGGAACAGGTGCGGGTCCTCGGGGTGCGCGACACGCACGACCCCTACGCGCTCTACGTGGCCGAGACCCTGGCGCTCGACGGACTCCGCGTGGACGTCGAGGTGGCCAGCGAGCCGTTGGGCGCGCGGATCCGCAAGGCCAAGCTCGAGAAGATCCCCTACATCCTGGTGGTCGGGGACGACGACGTCGAGAAGGGCACGGTCGGCGTGAACGCGCGCGGTTCGAACGACCCCGAACGCGGCGTGAGCGTCGCGGCGTTTCGCGATTCGGTGCTCGACGAGGTCGCGGCGCACGGTTCGCCCGAGGACCGGTAGTGCCGCTCGACCGGTTCTCGGCCGCGTGGCGCGAGAACTACGTCGCGACGGTCGCCCAGACGCACGCCGCCGACGACGGGACGTGCGTCTTTTGCACGCTGGCCGCCGAGCCGGTCGACGAGAGCACCGGCGTGATCGCCAAGAGCGAGCTCAGCTTCGTCGTCTTGAACGCCTTCCCCTACGGCTCGGGCCACGTGCTGGTCCTGCCGAGGCGGCACGTGGCGGAGGTCCAAGAGCTCACCGACGCCGAGTACGAGGACTTCTTCTTGATCCTGCGGCGCACGATCGTCGCCCTCGAGACGGCCTACGGCCCCGACGGCATGAACATGGGCCTGAACCTGGGCCAGGCGGCGGGGGCCGGAATTCCCAAGCATTTACACGGCCACGTCCTGCCGCGCTGGCTGGGCGACACCAACTTCATGACCACCATCGGCGAGACCCGGGTTCTGCCCGAGTCGCTGGAGTCGACCTGGCGCAAGGTCCACGACAGCTTTTGAGACAGCCGGATATGTCGATTCGTTACAATTGAGCAACGGGATCCGGAGGATCGATGCTCGACGGAAACTTTAGGAAGTCGGTGGAGACGGTGACGCTACCGACCGGTCGATGGTTGGTCCGCATCGGATTCTCGGCCGACGTCCTCACGTTCTCGGGCCTGGTCTTCTCCTTCGCGACGGCCTGGATGATCGCGCTGGGCCACTTCTGGATCGCCATCGTGCTCCTCACGCTCACCGGGTTCCACGACCTCTTCGACGGACCGGTCGCCAAGGCCTCGAAACGGGCCAGCCAACGCGGCGCGTTCTTCGACTCGGTGATGGACCGCGTGGCCGACTCCCTGATCCTGGGCGGGGTCGCGTTCTACCTCACGGCCCACGGTCACGGTCAACTCGTCCTCCTGCCCTTCGCCATCCTCACGACCACCTACCTGATCTCGTATCAGCGTTCGAAGGCCGAGAGCCTCGGCCTGGCGGCCAAGGGTGGCCTGATGGAGCGCGCCGAGCGAATGATCCTGCTCGGTATCGGCCTGCTCGCCAAGCCGATCTTCATCCCGGTGCTCTGGATCATGCTGGCCCTGACGGCGATGACCGCCGCCGGGCGGTTCTGGCGAATCTGGCAGATCGCCGACAGCGCCGATCCTCCGATGACCCAGGCCGGGCGGATCCACCACCACAGCAGCCGGATACGTCGAGGACTTAGTCGCACCTCGCGCCGCTAGCCGTGGGCGACAGATCGAAGGTCACGCTCTTCAAGACCCTGGGCGCCGTCATGGAGAGGTCCCCGGAGCGAGTCGACGTGAAGATCGCCAAGAGCCTCGCCAAACTCGTGGGTCGCCACAGCGCCGGTGCGCGCACCAACCTGCGCACCAACCTGGCGCACGCGCTTCGCGCCGAGGACGAGGTCGACGCGCGCACGCTGGAGCGATTCGTCGAACGCGGCTTCGAGAGTTACGGGCAGTACTGGGCCGAGGGCGCCAAGCTGCCGGGCATCAAACCGGAGAACGTCTTCGCGCGCTTTCGCATCGGGGAGGGACTGGAGTACCTCTACGACGCCAAGGCGAAGGGCCTCGGCACGATCATCGCGCTGCCGCACATCGGCAGTTGGGAGTGGGGCGGGTCGTACCTCAACTCCCTCGGTCTCGGCATGGTCGCCGTCGCTGAGGACCTGGAACCGCCGGAGCTGTTCGAGTGGTTCAAGGCCAAGCGCGAATCGATCGGGATCCGCATCGAACCCCTGGACGAACACGCCGGCACCGTGCTTCTGCAGACGCTGAAGGACGGTGGCGTGATCGGTCTGCTCTGTGACCGCGACATCCAGGGCAACGGCATCGAGGTCGAGTTCTTCGGCGAGCGCGTCCGCCTGCCGGCCGGCCCGGCGACGTTGGCGTTGCGCACGGGCGCGACGCTGGTGGGAGCGGCGTGCTACTCGGGCCCCGGTCGCGATCACTTCGCCGTCATCACGCGACCGATCGCGGCCGAACGAGTCGGGCGCCTGCGCGAGGACGTGACGCGGGTCACCCAGGCGCTCGCCGTCGAGCTCGAGGGACTCATTCGACGCGCGCCCGAGCAGTGGCACATCTTGCAGCCGCGATTCGAAGGCGCCTGAGTTGCGCGTCGCCATCGTCTCCGCCTACGCGCTGAGCGTCTTCGGGGGAGTCCAGGAGCAGTCCCTCGCGATGAGCCGCGAACTCACGCGCCGCGGCCACGATGTCTTGATCGTCGCCCCCGACGGCCACGACCGCGCGCGCTACGA
>Ga0187871_10001163_pt1 | contig 23300 bp, 16 predicted proteins | sample June2016WEW_16_1_FD_132988 | JGI IMG/M metagenome (GOLD analysis project Ga0187871, IMG submission 132988) | Peatland microbial communities from SPRUCE experiment site at the Marcell Experimental Forest, Minnesota, USA - June2016WEW_16_10 | ecosystem: Environmental > Terrestrial > Soil >...
CGGAAATCGTCCAGGTAATCCAGCGCCGCCTTGCGCCCGGAACGGCTGTCGACCAGCACGCATTGGAGGAATCGCTGCAGGCCCTCCTGGATCCACGGATGCGTCGATCGAAACCGCGCCGTGACCTGCGTGGACAACAACAAAAGTTGCAGTGTATCTGCGGACCATGGGCGCAGCGGAGTGAACAGCACCGATCCGCTCTCGTACGGCAGCGCCTTGGGTTCGGTCAGTTCGACGACCCGCGCCGGCTGGTGCGGCTCGCCCAGCCAATCTTTCAGCAGCGGATCGTTGGCTTCGGCGGCGACCGCATAATCGCGGGCAAGGGAAGTGTGATCGCCGATGTGCAGCAACGTGACTGTCGGTCGCGCCAGCTCAACGTAATTCCCCAAGGCGAACGTGGGAACGATGTCGTCCATGCTGCTCAGGGTCAGCGTGTTGCTGAACTGCTTAAGCTTGCCGCCCGTATCGGGGTCGCTGACGGCGCGGGCCTCGCCGCAGGCTGAGGTCGAGTTGGTCGCGATGCACAGTGATTCGGCCTCGGCGCCTTGCACGACAATGCGCGCGTTGAAATCGCTGCGGGCATGCCGATGCTTCCACGCCGCTATGGCGTCGAACACCGCGTTGCCATCGCTGATGCTCACGGCTTCAATGGCCACCGGATACCAGGTGACATAACCGAGTCCGCGCACGCCGGTGAAGGGGTCGCTGATTTCATCCCAATCGCTGCGCGCCGCCACGTCTTCAGGGGTGCCTACGCGGGTCAGGCGCGTAGCGTCGGGCGTAATGGTTCCGCCATATTGCACCGCCAGCGTGATCGTCGTCGCCGGCGGGACTTCCTTTGGCAGATTCACGATGGCTTCGGTCAAGCTGCCAGTGTGGTCGATATCGGAGGTGTAGTTGTCGCTGAGCCATTGCACCGGCTTGTCGTCGAGCGTGATGCTGTTCCACGCAAACGACGACGTGACCTGCAGGGCCACGACCTTCTGCGGCTCTTTCGAGTCGTTGCGCAAGGTGAGCGTGCCCGTGACAACCATCACGTGCGACGTGCGGTCCACCTGCGCCTCGAGTTGATAGCGCGTGATGGTGAATGCCTCGCGATCAATGGCGAAGGCCGACGTCACAAAGAAAATCGTCAACGTGACAAGTGGAATCGTGATGGTTTTGGCGAGAAAACCGGCGCTGAATGCGGAATGGCCGGAGTTTGTGCCGTCGCTCCGCGACTCTGACTTCCAGGGCGCCAATACCCAGCTCTTACGCGCTGGGCTACGATTGTGCCGCCCTTCGGGCTTCGTCGGGACGATACGAAACCTCATCGAACGGCTCTGTCCTTCGCGCGGCGCTGGCGCGCGAGCTCATACATCACCACCGCTCCCGCGACCGAGACGTTAAGCGAAGGCACGTTGCCAAGCATCGGAATGGAAATCAGAAAGTCGCAGCGCCGACGGACCAGATCGTGCAACCCCTTGCCTTCCGCGCCGAGGACGATCGCGCAATCCATGTTGTAGTCGAGCGCGTCGTAACTCTGCGTCCCGCGCTCGTCCAGGCCGACGGTCCAGACACTGCGCTCCTTCAGTTCGTCCAGCGTGCGCGAGATGTTGGTGACGCGCGCAATCGGCAGATGCTCGGATGCTCCCGCCGACGCCTTCACGGCAGTGCCGGTCAAGCCCGCGGCACGCCGATCGGGAATGATCATGCCGTCGGCGCCCGCGGCATCAGCGGTGCGGATGAGCGCGCCGAGATTGTGCGGGTCCTCAACTCCATCGAGCACGACGAGAAATGTGCGCTCGCCGCGCCGCTGCTCCAACAGCGCGTCCACATCCGCATACTGCTTGCCGGTGGTGACGGCGATTACGCCCTGATGGGTGTTGGTGTTGGCAGTGCGGTCGAGTTGCTCGCGGGGAAGAAAGCGCACCTGCACCCCGCTGGCGCGGCAATCGTCAATCAGGCGCTGCACCCGCTGATCGTGCCGCTCGCGCGCAATGCCGACGTAATCGAAGCTGCGCGCGCCGGATTTCAGGGCCTCGCTGACCGCATGAATGCCATAGATGACGACCATCGCTGCACTCAAGTTTACGTCAAGCGCACGCCCCGCGCTCGCGAGAATGACCGGAGGAATGTCTCAGTTTGAAAATGTGGCAGTTGGAAACGGGCGGCAGCCAAAAGGGAACGGCTCCCCCTGAGTCTCGCTCCCTTTTGATTTGGATTTAGTTCTCATAAACTCTAGGACGGCCGAGGTTAGCCGTCTGTGCAATATTGCACACTCTTGGCATCTCCAGCGGCCATTTCAAACTGAGACACTACGCCTGGCCGGATTACCCCTTCACCACGCGCAAATTGTTGGTCACCGAAAATACGTCCGGCACCTGATTCGCGCGCTGCGTGCAGAGGTTCTTGTCGGTTTCCGTATCGACCACGCCCTCCAGCGTCACGTGCCCGCCTTTCACGATGATGCGAATTGGCGGGTTGACCTTGTTGTTGCCGTACTTGAACAGTGGGCCATACTTGTAGATGGCGTTGTAAACCTGTTGGCGGATGCGGTTATCTAGCGGGGCGGGCGGCAGTACCTCGATATTGTTCACTACTTTCTCGACACCTTCGATTTTTTTCACTGCCCGTTCGGCATCCTGCTTGGTCTGCGAGTGTTCGCTAGTGACACTGCCGAGCAGCGTGACCGTTCGGCCCTGCAACTGAAACGCGATGTTGTCGAAGACGCCGAAATACGGCAGTTTGAGCAACGCGCTCTGGATCTTCTTAATCAACTTGGCTTGCGCTTCGGGGGACAACGCTTCGCCCGACATCTGCGACTGGGCTGCGCCTGTTTGCTGTCCGGACGCGAGGGCGGCTGAGGTCAACGGCACGGAACGAGCGGCGACGAGTGGGAGCAAGCAGAACGTCATCACCAGGACTACGGCAGCACAGCATGTCTTGCGCATGAGGCCTCCTCTGCGGAGTAAAACTGTACACCGGTGCGCCGCAAAGCCGCAATTCGTGGGATGTGCGTCCAGTGGCCGCCTGTCACGCCGCTGAGAGCTGATTAGTACTTGCTACGATGAACGGCAAGGATTGCAAAAGATGCGGCTCGAGGCCAGCCACCTCGAGCCGCGATGAGGCACTGCTTCCACGTCTTGCGACGTACGTGTGGCTTCCCTCGCTCAGCCCAGAGCAACGGCGATGGGGATCCGCGTGTTGCGCAGTGGCGCGCTCTTGAAAATGCGGACTAGAGGAACGCGCTCAAGCCCTTCAGCTCGAGAGTAGTCCGCACAAAGCCACGCAGGGCCCAATCAGCCTCAGCAGCCGGACGACCTAACATGCGGCAAATTCCAAGCGCAACCGAAGCGGCGCCCGGATGAGGTCAGGACACAACGCACTGCCGGCCCCACTAAACAGGGCCGTGCGCGTGGTCCCGACCGCCTCTCATCGCCGAACGGTCGTCCCGACCGGGAAGCGGCACGCAATCAGCTTGTGCCTCGATTGCGTGCAAGAATGCCTGAAAATTCCCAAACTCTCAATAAGAAAAAGCAGTCATGGAACTTTTCCCGTTTGCGCCAGTGCGGCAGCGGAAATCCACAACGGTAACGACTTTGTTACTCCCGCTGCTCGCAACTTAAATTTATTCTGCTGGTTATGGTGTCGCTGACGGTTTTGGCGAGCGGGAGCCAGGGCAATTGCACAATCGTCTCCAGCTCTCGGACTCGTCTGCTGGTCGATGCGGGCCTCTCCTGTCGGGAACTAATGCGCCGCATGTTGGCTTGCGGTGAGGACCCCGTGACGCTCGATGCCGTCCTGATCACCCACGAACACGCCGACCATGTGGCGGGCCTGCGCGTGCTGGCGCGCCGCCTCAAGATTCCGGTCTACATCACCGGCGCAACTTACCAGGAGTATTGGCGGTGTGCCCGCGACGGCGCCGGCCACCGTGTGGCGCTCGAGCGGTGCGAGCAGTTCTGTTCCGGCAGCGGCTTCGATATCGGCGATATCCACGTGATGCCATTTACGATTCCTCACGACGCGGCCGATCCCGTAGGTTTCACGTTCCGGGCGGATGGCATCAAGCTGGGCATCTGCACCGACCTCGGATACATGCCGGCCAGCGTGCGCGACCATCTGCGCGGCTGCCACATTCTCATGATCGAATCCAATCACGATCTGGAACTGCTGCGCGGCGGACCTTATCCGTGGAGCGTGAAGCAGCGGGTGATGAGCCGCGTCGGTCATCTCTCCAACGACGCACTCGCGGATTTCCTGACGACCGACTATGATGGAAGCGCAGAGTTCCTCATACTGGCGCATCTTTCGGAGCAGAACAACCATCCGGAAATTGCGCGCATGACCGCGGAACGTGCCCTGGGCGCGCAGCCGAGCCTGTTGCACAACCGCCTGTTGCTGGCGCACCAGCACGGACCCTCGGCGGCGGTTCGACTGTAGCCAACGCCACCCGCATTTCCCAGGGCGTGGGGCGTCCGTTTGCATACATGGCGAAATGCACTGACCCTGTGATCGGGAAGATCCTGGCCGGATGGCGCTACGACATCTCCGGCATCGCTCCGGAGATGCGCGGTGACTACGAGGCCCATCTGCGGGAGTGCGCCTTTTGCCGTTCCCGGCAGCGACTGCATCGCGGCATCGACATCGGCCTGATGGCCCTGGCGTCCGCTTCCATGGTGGTCTTCCTGCTCGCCTTCGGCATCATCCGCCACTTCCATCCCCAGCATGCTTTCTTGCTGGAGATTGGCGCGCTCGGCGGCTTCATGCTCTCGATTTTGTTGTGGCTGGTGGTTGCGCTGGTGACGCCGGCTCCTCTGGTGGTGAAGGATGTCGCCATGATCGGCGCGCGGCGCGGACTGGAAAAGCTTCCCGAAGAAATTCGCGAGCGGATTCCGGAAGACCTGCGATTGAAGATTTCAGGACCGAACTAGCGCACAGCGCGTGGCAACTGCGGCTTCAGCCATTCCTCGCTGCGGTTTATCCCGTAGTCCACCGACAGTATAGTAACGGCATCCTTTACCGTTTTCTTGCGACAATCACCATATGGATGAATGCTGTCCGCCAGTTGAAATCCAGAGCGGCTACCTCGAAACCCGCACTCTCCATCAACGTTCGCGCTTGCTTCTTTGACTTCAAACGAGATATCTCGCCAGGGAAGAAAGTGAATTCGGAACGCCGCCACGCCGAGATAATCTTCTCTAAAGGACCCAGTATCCACCGCGATGTGTTTCGCCGGGTAGGCCAGAACAAAATCACGACGCCTCCGGGCCTCAAGACCCGGTGGAACTCCTGGAGGCAGTTATGGATCTCCGGTTCGGTGAAGTGCTCCATGACACCCAGCTTCCAAATTCCATCGATGGAATTCGGCCTCCACGGCAGGGCGAAAATGTCCGCCTGGACTAACGCATCCATCCGGCCTTCACTTCTCGCAGCACGCAACGCCTTTGCTGAGAAATCCAGGCCGATGAACGTCCGCTTAGCTTTCGGCAGGCGCGCGGAGGAGTACGCTGTACCGCATCCCATTTCAACAAAGTTCCCCGACTCGGGGAAATAATGCGCGCCATACCAGGCAACCGCCGGCTGAAAAATAAACCGGCGAACGGTTTTAGCGGCCAAGCTGAATAGAAAACGTTCACCCTCCAGCGATTCCCAATGCTGGTCCCATTCGCTAGCAGTCGCACACGACTCCGCGGCTTTGTCTTGCAACAATAGTTTGTCCATCCGCAATTCCCAAACTCGGCGGCAGCGTACCCGCCGCCTATGGTGTCGACATGTGAGTTGCGGAGCGGCGAAATCGTTCCATGCGCCGTCGTTGACAGATGCCGCTCTCAAACATTAATCAGATCACACGACGAAATTGTGCCCCGAAAACCATTCCATAACCATGAACGCGGCCATGCCCGAGGCAAACACTAAGTATACAACCCAAGCGGCATCGCTGCGCCGGAGAAGGCGATAAATCGCGTAGAGGAATGGTGGTTGCCACCAGACATACCGCGCAACTCCCCAGTATCCGCCCATAGGAGACAAGGTTGCCAGCAAGAGAGCGGATGCCAGGTAAACTCCCAGCTCGAACTTCCGGAGTTTGAATAGCCAGGCGCTTAGAAGCCACCCAGCAATCATCATCATTCCCCAAAGCCGAGACCATCGCCCCTGAATGAGGCACACCCACAATGTGCCAAGCGGATTTCCCGGCACTCTCCCCCACGCCACATGACCGTGTTGTAAAGCCAATGCATCGCCTATAACGTGGTAGAGGTAAAGCATGAATAATGCCGTGCCCAATGGGCAAAGCAGCAGGCCCATGATCGCATTCAGCTCAAGCTTGCGCCACCAAGAGCGCCGGCCCGCTGATCTCAGCCACGAAACAAGATAGGAAGCGGCAAAGACAACCCCCACTACCCGCGTTGCCGAGGCCATTCCTCCGGCCATGCCGGCAAAAACCCACTGCCGCCGATTGACGAAGTAAAAAGCAAACGCAATCGCCGCGAAATAAAGTGGCTCAGCATATCCTGCATGAGCATAGATGACGTATGGGTTGAACGCAACCAGCGCACCCGCTTTGAGAAAATCCGTTGTAGTCTCTAGCTCGGCACCGAACATAAGTAGAAAACCATAAATCGCAAGTAGCAGCTCCAGCTTTCCGGCGAGCACCATACTGCCGTACAACGAAAGCTTAAACCAAGTATGCAATGGATATGCTGTAAGAGGAAACAAGGGACAGAAGACCCAGTTCGCAGCACCCGTGTCGAGGTGAGCCTTAGAATATCCGGGTTGAAGCACCGAAGCATACCACCCGCAATCCCACCTGCAAAGATCGGCCATTCGCTTGTAGGATGCACCGCCCTCCCAGGTGGTGACCGTTGCAATGCCAGTCACGAACACGTTGCTGGCAAGCCACAGAAGAGCCGCGATGGCAAAAGCCTTCGTGCCGACTCGCCAGGTGGCCGAGGATGTGCTAGCACTCCGCTCCAATGGAGCTGACCGCTCCATTCTAAGCTGTTCAGCCGAGGTGAGACTATTTACCATACGTGCTGAGCCCTGACGAGAAGTCATGCCTATTTTCTTGGCGCTGAACACTGGCCGGGAATTAGTTTTAAGGTGGAAATATTCATGCCCAGCCTACGTGCATCGGCGCTGTCGGGCACCCGCTCGATAATGGCAGGCAAGTGCTTCGGCATCATAAAGTCCAACTCAGTAGCGCCGGCCAGATGAGCGAATTGCAGCCGGTATTCGGTCGGACCGCCATTGCTGACTTGCAGCAACTGCTCCTGGCCGCCCATTGTGACGGGAACCATTTGCCCGACCATCCACGGAACCGCGCGTGCGGTGACGTCGAGGCAAAGCTCTCCGTCAAATGATTGATTGAATGTTAACCCTGCATTCGACCCTAGGCCTTCGTCGGTCCAGCGACCCCAATCGTCGCGGACGGAGAATCCCTGCGTAGCAAGCACCCAGGTTGGCACCCCCGGATGATTGAATGTCATACCCTGTTCCGGTGTGGCGTCGTAGCGCGAAGGATCATAGTCGGTCGAAATGCGGCTGATGTAAAAGGCTCGGTATTCCGGTGAGACATGAGGGTGCAAGACCGCTGCGAGCGCCACTACATAAACAGCAAGCAAAGCTACTATGACTATCCATTTAATGAATATTCTCATCGCACTTACACCATAAAAGTGTGACCGCTGAACAATTCTACAACCTGAACGCACCCGAGGCAAAAGCCAGATAAATGGGCCGGGACCCACCGCAATATCTTAAAATACAGTAGATCATCAACCGGCCTACTTCAATTGCCGCGGGGCATTAGTGCACTTTCTGTCTTTTCCAAAGATTATGGTTGAGCCACTCATGACGGTCAATTACAAGATACTTCACCCGCGTTGCACATCGCATTCCAGCGCTAGGCTGGGTTCCAGCAGTCCTAGTTCTTCCAGCCGTGCCCGAACAGAGGCGGCAACCGTCGCCGGATGCAACGACTCCCGAACTTTGGCTCTGGCTCTAAGACCGACGGCTGAGGCGGCTTCGCGGTTACTCTCGATGTATCGCATGAGGTCGCAGGCGGAGTCCAAGTCAGGGTCGGCCCAATGATATCCCGCCTTATACGGCCCGTGCGTCTCCCTGAGCGTGATGAGCCGGTAGGGAACGAGGAAGCTGTCATCATCGGACATAAAGTCGACATTGCCCGAATATCCCGTAGCCACCACGGGCTTGCCGTAGAGCATCGCTTCCGCCATGGTCAAACCAAAACCTTCCGAGCGGTGGAGAGACACGTAACAATCCGCCGCCTTCATCAGTTCCTGCTTTTCGTGTCGCGCCAGCACCGCATCCAGAATGCGGACATTGGCGCCGCGGCCGGCTTCTTGCAACAACTTCAGCTCTGGCTGATGTTCGGCGCTGTGGGCCGACTTTATAAGCAACTGCACGTCTTTCCTATTTCCAAATGCTCGCTTGTAGGCTTCGATTAGGCCGAGCGGATTTTTTCGTTCCAGGAAGCTATGAAAATCGAATAGAAAAAGAAATAAAAACACATCTCTACTTAGATCAAAGATGTTGCGATTTGGCGGGACGGTAAGATCGTCCTCGATCTCCAAAGAGTGCGGCACCACGTGAACCGGAACCGGTGAACAGGAACTGACCGAATCGCGAGTAAATCGGCTGGGAGTCCATATTTCATCTGCGAAGCCAAACGAAGTTGCCCATTGGGGCGGGAATTCGGGAAGCTCCCACGCCCAATAGCCCACGTTGTAGTGGCCGGCCAAATACGAAGGATGCCGGGAGCCAAAGTCGCAAAGGCCGTCCGCATTCAGCGTCATTAGATTCACCAAATATGGGTTACTGGTAAGTACTTCCTCGGACAGGCGCTCCACATTGCTCGACCCGGAGTCTACCTTGTTATTGATGCAATAAGGAACTCCGGTCGCCTGGATAATCCTTAAATTGCTGCGGGCACCTTCGCCCACTCCCTTTTCAGATTCGAAATACCCCAGCAGGTTGACGCCGACCGGAAGTGTATTGTCGACGAAGCGCTTGCCGGTTGCGCGTTTCGAATCATCCTCCAGCCACAAGAATGGGTTTCCGAGATGAGCGACATCCGGACCGAGGCTCCAATAGTATTTGCGGGCAGAGGTTGGAATGCGTACTCCAGTGGCGAAGTAATCGTGTTCATAGTTCCAACCACTGGTTTCGCCCCATCCTTTCTTCATCAGCAATTCGCGATAGTCGCTATACAGCTTGCGGGCATCGCCGATGGTGGACATCTCGAAGCGGTTCTGATATTTCGAAACAACCCAGGGTTTGTTAGGATCGAAGCCGCTGAAATGGAAGAAATAAAGAGGCTCTCCGTTCACAGTGACTTCACGGCCGGCCGAAATCGACCGCTCGTGCAGGTTCCAATAGGCGACGTTGAAGCCATAGTCGCGCAGGATCTCCACGCCCGAGAAAAGGCCGGGCACCATGTCCATCCAGCGTTGATCGACAAATAAATTATCTTGAAAGGAGACAATACAGTGGTGGTATAGCTTCTCCGACCACCAGCGCAGCAGCCGCCTGGATTCCAGCGAATTGCGAATACCGAGGAAGCCTAAGTTATAGGTTCCAGCCTGGAGAATGTCATGCTCAGTCTGGCCGCGTCCGTCCTTTGGAAGCGGTGACAGAAGATGGGGCGTCAGGAGAAGATTAGCGCTTTCCAGGCGCTCGCGTAGCGGCTCAAGTGGCCTGAAAATCAGAATATCCGGGTCGAGATATAAGAGCTTCTTTACGGAATAGCGCTGAAATAAGTAATCGAGCAAGTAAGGCTTTACCGCAGTGCTGGCCTCGAGGACCGTATATTTGAACAAGAAACCGTTGAGGTAGGGAATGTCCAGTTCCGATACCAAGACACATTGAAAAGGCTCTTTAGCGGGATTAAAAAAGCCTTGAGGAGAGTCCAGAAACAAAACGAAAAAGGGACAACCGGGATGAGCCGCATCCCAGGACTCTGCCAATGCCCGCGCCATGGGCAGGTAGTTTTTGGCGATGATTGTGCAGGCGGCGAAATCCGCGGCCGTGCCGGTCCCGCTTGTAGGAAACGTGGTGCTCATCTTGGATTCACGGGCGAGACTTGAATCGACTGTAAATAAAAACCCAAGTGTCGCAGGTCTTTTCCGACCGGGGCCGCTTTGGGAACAGAGATGCTGAAGACATTATCTGAGCCGAAGTTCAATAAACTAGCTGGAATTCGAAAGGTTCCAGCACCGGGTTGGCTGGAAACAATCGTTCCCAGCTTTCGCCCATTCAGAAAAACGTCAGCCGGGCGGCCAGGGATAGCGAGTCCCGTCACCAGCACTCGGAGGGAGTCATCGGATTGAGCGACGCTACCCAGCACAAACCTTATCGTCGATCGTTCGGAAGTCCATATCGGAGCACCGGGTATGGCGTCACTGTAAAAGCCTTCATAGAATCCTGACGATCCATCGGGGCCCAAAGCAAACGGAACGCGGAGAGCAGGCATGGGAGACAGCTCTACGGCATAGTTGCTATCCCCGAGCAGGCAAGGAAACGCGCAGTTACTCTGCGTGTGACTTAGGATGAGCCGCGTCACTCCTGAAGCCTCTCTGCAGATCGCATCGGCACCAAACATCACACTCCAATTGCCAATAATACAGAAGGGCTGGCGTAGGCGCTTGAAGCGGCTGGCTATGCCCACGGCGGTAGGCCAGTCATCGTGATCGAATACCAGTTGGAGCATCGGAGCGCGCCCCGCGGCCGCCATGGCGATTCTGTTGGCCTCCTCGCCTCCGCGCAGGTCAATCTTGAAGCTATGCGGCGCCGCGAAAATCAGCAGGGGAAGCGCACAAACCATTGCGAAGGAGGCGCGTTGCAGGCTGGCGTTGCCGGCCGGAATTGAGTCGACGATCACCGAGCAGATTGCGAGCAGACCAAGCAGTTGAACAGAGTAGTAGAAGTAGCCGTTGAAAAGCGCCATACCTCCGGCCATCTTCATCGCCCAGTAGAAGAACAAGATGGACACCACTACCAGTTCCAGTGCTACATAGCGCACGAACGGCGAGACCGCGAGCCGCCCCCGCACCCGCAGTGCAACTAACAACCCAACCAGAACCGCCACAAACATCCAGTACTTGACAACGTACCGCTCCGCCCTCGCCCGCGCCAGCAGCTTAGGGGAAGGCTGTACCAGAACGACCTCCGGATCGCGTAGGAACGTGTAGAAGCCGAGTTCGTAACGCACCGCTTGGGCCAAGCTGTTCGGGAATGCTGGTTGCTCACGCATGTACTTCTGGATTGAGTGGAGGTTGTTGGGCTTGTGCACGATCAATTCAAGTGCGATGGGCGTCGCAAAAACCGTCACCAGACCGGCGCTGACCAGCAGCTCTCGACGGCAAAGACTTAAGCGCGCCGGCAGGGAACCTTCGCGTCGTCCGCGCCAACCCCAGCTCGCCGCCGCCATAACGGTCAGAACACCGACGAAGAGAACCTGCGCAACATGAGCGTGCAGCAGCATTAGGCCGGCGAAGGTAGCACCCGGAAGATAGCGTATGTTGCCGCAGGCCAGCGCTGCGCAACTCACCATGTAGAACAAAAACCAGAACAGCACCAGGTACGGCATCCAGACGGAGCCAAGTACTGTCTGCGGAATGCCGTTCTGACTGGTGTCGATGAGGAACAGGGTGCGGTCAATGACATGAATGAAGACCAGAGACGTTAGGATTGCCGCCGGAAGGAAAAGCGCTGACCTTGTGTGCCGCGCCACGATCCAGATCGATGCAAACAATGCGGCCACATTCGCCAGGACGATCGTCAGTATGTACGCATTCATCGCCTCCGGAACTAAGTGGAGCCAGTCATGAAATACCAATTCACCGGCCGCAAATAAATAGAAGAAACCAGGACCGGGATGGTGAAAGCCCCAGCGCGAGTAGTTTCCCAGTAGCTCGTGAAAGTGTTTCGCGTTCTGAATCTGGATAGCGTTCGCTGCGTAGTCTCCCCACTCATACGAAGGTTGCCGAAAGAGATCGCGATTGAGCAGCAACAACGCCAATAGAAAAACAGCTGCCCAAGCGCAGACCGCATACCCTGACGATTGTGTGCGGATGGAAACGGCACTGCGGTTAGGGAGCGTCTCCGCAACGGGTCCTGCGGGTGTAATTAGGTTTGGAGTTGAATACATGTCGATCTAGATTTCGGAATTTATCGTCGCCGCGCCATGGCGGCGTAGGCCGGAGCCCGCGAGAGAGCAGCAGGAGAGATAAGTTCGTTGCTGCTGTCGTTGGCCTGCGCCGTGGCGGTGGCATCCCCCGCCGCTGCCAGGCACACCTGCTGAGGAGCCAGAACAGAGATCCTGCAACGCTCAAACCCATGACTCTCAATCATCGATTTCAGGACTTCCGGATAAATGGCGCGGAGATGGCTTGGATCGATATGAGAAGTTCGCCCGAAGGGGAGATCGGAATCGGGATTGATGGTCTCAATAACCAGCAGACCGCCAGGCTTCAGCTTGGCGGCAGACAGTTCGACCAGTTCGGGTTGGAGATGCTCTGGAAGATATTCGACAAGGCGCGAACAGAAGATGCCACCCAGGGAACGATCAGGCACTTGCGTCAGGTGGTCGAATAGGTTGCCCTCAACAACATTAAGAAACTTGCGCCGGGCTTCTTCGCAGGCGAGATGGTCGGAATCCACGCCGTAAGCTGAAATTCCCATCTCCTTCAATAGCTCAAGAAATTCTCCCCGCCCGCAAGCCAGGTCTAAGACGGGCGATAGCCCGCGAAAAAGCTGGGCATAGGGAGCTTGCTGCTCCTGGGTCGCACGTCGCTCCGCCCTCAGCGTCTCCTGCAAAATTTCCGGAATGCCGCCTCCCAAGTGCAAGACTTGCTGCTGTAACGAAGCGATGGCCCGCGCATGATATTCCAAAGCCTGATTCACGCCGTCGTGATACTCATGCAGCGAGCGGGTATACCAGCTTAGCGACCGCTGAAGGAGCTTCTTAAACGCTTGCAGTGCGCGATTAAGAATGCCGGATTTGCGCGGATTGAGCTGGCCGACGCCATTGCGGAGCCTCCACAACTCCGTGGACAAATGGTCCAGCTTGGAGAGATCGACGCGAGAGGGCTGGACGTAAGCCTGGTCGCTACCTTCGCTTAAATCGCCGCTCTGGCTGCGGGCTACGTGCGCCCTGAGAACAGCTAGTATATCTTGCTCGTCCATCACATTTCCTGCCCGTGTTTAACCTAAGCCGCAAGTTGATAATCCACGTCCGCGACCTTCGTGGTTCAAAGCTCGCCCGTTCGAAGTACAGACATAAACTTTCGCATCGGACGGGTCACCCGCCAAGATGCGGAGTTCTGAACCTGCACCAGAGCTTGTCGTAAGTTGTTGAGTTCGGCAAGTTCCTGGTTGCGGGCCGAGACCACAGCAGCTAATTCAGCTGCCACTGCATCCCGCTCCTCCTGAGTACAGGTGAGCTTTTGTGTAGCGGCCGTGAGCTCTTCCCGAGCAGCCGTGATCTTGTGCGCGCACCCACGAGCGCGCTCTGAAAATGATTATGGATAATCTCCATTACTGTCTGATTCACCGGAGTTACCTTCAACGCGATGCTGAGTGAGAATGGACCGCGTAATTCCGGCTTAGTATTCACCAGAAAAATGGGATCGTCACCGACGTTAATAATGAATGACCAATTGTCGGGATGGGGAAGTGCCGTCCCTCCGAGTTGAAGACCACGATCATCCGATGATGCCGCCGAGTTCCAAAGAAGCTTTCCGGTATTCCCCCCAAGCACCGGCTGGGTTATTTCTGCCAAATTCTAAGCTCCAAAATTAGGGGATCAACCACAGTTAGCTGTCTCAGCGAAACTCGAATGAGACGCTGGATCCTGGCTAGCGCGGTGAATCAGAGATTCGTTTACGAATTCAATGAAGCCTTCGACGCTAGCCTCAGGGTCTAAAGACCGTGTTTTCGTTAACTGCTGTGCGGCACGGCTGAAACCGTGCCTTGATACAAAGCCCCGTTTGTTCAACGAACTTCTGACCCAGAACGCAAGCAGGCGAGCGAAAAAGACGCTGCGACTACTCCAATTAGAACGGCTAACGCGATCCGCGAATCGCGGTCATCAGCCGCCGTAACGGCGCAGTGATGCGCCATGACTTGGAATTCTCGATATTGTGTCGAAGTGCGCGCTCGGTTTCGAGCTGCGCGTTTAGCCCAGTTCGCAGCGCTCGCTCAGCATCGAGCTGTGCGTTCGATTCCGTAATGTCGTACGCCAATGCGTCAATTTTTGACCGTAGCTCACCGGTTTGCCTCAGCGCTGACAACAGCTCCTCTCTCGCTGACGACAGTTCCTCTCTCGCTGACGACAGCTCCTCTCTCACTGACGACAGCTCCTCTCTCGCTGACGACAGCTCCTCTCTCGCCGTTAGCGCCGAAAGCATCTCAGCCACGGCGGCAGCACGCTGTATTTCCGTGGCGTGGAGCTTCTGTTCGAGTTGCAACACATCGTAGGAAGCGCCACTCGCTTCGCGCTCGATCGAATCCAACTTGCGCCAGAATACCCCACTCCAATCTACCGACGAGAGGGGTGACTGAATCGAATGGTCGCGCCGAAAGTCGTCCACCGCTTGCTTGCAGGCAGGGATGCAGCCGTAATCGTCAATGACCACAAAACCGCCGGGAGAGACCTTTGGGTACAAATGGGTAAGTACGATCCAGGTGGACTCGTACATATCGCCATCAAGCCGCAATACCGAGACCGGGCCTATGTCTGAACTTGGAATCGTGTCGCGAAACCACCCTTTCACAAACCGAACACGGTCGTCTAAGAGCTCGTATTGCCGGAAATTTGCCATGACCTGCTCGACGCTGACTCCCAGATATGAGCTGAAGGTCCAGAACTGATCATCGCTATCCGCCGGAAAGGCAGCAGCATCGGGTTTCGGCAATCCCTCAAACGAATCGAACAGCCAGACACTGCGCTTGCTATCTGAGCAGGATTCCAATACGGCGCGCATCAGTATGCCGCATCCTCCTCGCCATGTGCCGGTTTCCACAAAATCGCCGGGAACGCCGTCTTCAATGACTGACAGGCAGCACTTCTCCAGGTTGTTCAAGCGCTTCATGCCGACCATGGTCACGGCTTCGGTTGGCCAATCCAATCCGTTCTCGCGCATTTCCGGTGAATAGCCGAGCACCCGCGACAGGTCACTGCCCAGATATCGCCGATCGGGAAAGAGGTCACGAATGAGGCAACGCTTCAGCAGCCGAAGATACAACCGAGTGCTCGCCGAATCGACTCGCGACGGCTGAACTGGACTCATTGCTGGTGCAATTACTTCCACGTGCACTCCTCAGTTGAACTTCACACGTACATACCCATACATCATACAAGCGAAGCTTATTCCTGGTACGAAGGAATTTCCCTGCTACAAGCAATTGTAACAACCCGTTTAAGCTGGAAGAAGGTGTTGCCGGCGTCTAGGGCGGACGGCTTTGGCCGCCAGGGCTTACGAAACGTCTGATGGCCGTCTCAGGCCAATCCCACGCGCGAGATGAGCATGTCGATCAGCTTAATCCCGATGAACGGCACTACCACACCGCCGACGCCATAGACCCACAAGTTGCGCCGGAGCAGGGCGGCGGCGCTCATGGGACGGTACTTGACGCCGCGCAGCGCCAGCGGAATCAGCGCAATGATAATTACCGCGTTGAAGATAACGGCGGAGAGGATGGCCGATTGCGGCGTGCGCAGATGCATGATGTTCAGCGCGTTGAGGACGGGGAAGGTGCCGGCAAACATCGCGGGAATGATCGCGAAGTACTTGGCAACGTCGTTGGCAATGGAGAAGGTGGTCAGAGAGCCGCGAGTCATCAGCAACTGCTTGCCGATGGCGACCACTTCGATGAGCTTGGTCGGGTTGGAATCGAGATCAACCATGTTGCCGGCTTCCTTGGCTGCCTGGGTGCCAGTGTTCATGGCCACGCCAACGTCGGCTTGCGCCAGTGCGGGGGCATCGTTGGTGCCATCGCCAGTCATCGCCACCAGCTTGCCTTGCGCCTGCTCGCGGCGAATGAGGTCCATCTTGTCCTTCGGAGTGGCTTCGGCCAGAAAGTCGTCAACACCCGCCTCGCGCGCGATCGCGGCCGCAGTCAGCGGGTTGTCGCCGGTAATCATTACCGTCTTGATGCCGATCGCGCGCAACTGATCGAAGCGCTCGCGCATGCCGCCCTTCACGATGTCCTTGAGATAGATCACACCCAGCGGACGATGTTTTTCTGCGACGACCAGCGGCGTGCCACCGGAGCGAGCGATCTTCTCGACATTCGCTTGCACTTCAGGGGGCATTGCTATGCCATTGTTAGCGAGGTAGCGCGTGATCGCGTCAACTGCGCCCTTGCGGATCTGGTTGCCATTCATGTTCACGCCTGACATGCGGGTCTGGGCGGTGAAGGGAACGAACTCCATGTCATGCGAGCTCAGCTCGCGTCCCCGCAATCCGTAGCGCTCTTTGGCCAGCACGACAATCGAGCGGCCCTCGGGAGTTTCGTCGGCCAACGACGAAAGCTGCGCGGCATCGGCCATCTCGGTTTCGCTCACGCCGGGCGCGGGGATGAATTCGGCTGCCTGCCGATTGCCCAGAGTGATGGTCCCCGTCTTGTCGAGCAGCAGAGTGTCCACGTCGCCAGCAGCCTCGACGGCGCGGCCCGACATGGCCAGCACGTTGTGCTGGATCAGCCGGTCCATTCCGGCGATGCCAATGGCCGAAAGCAAGCCGCCGATGGTGGTGGGAATCAGGCAGACCAGCAGCGAAACCAGCACAAACACCGTCTGTGGCGCGCCGGAGTAAATCGCGAACGGCTGCAACGTGACCACGGCCAGCAGGAAGATGATGGTCAATCCCGCGAGCAGGATATTGAGCGCGATTTCGTTGGGCGTCTTCTGCCGCTCCGCACCTTCCACCAGCGCGATCATGCGGTCAAGGAAGGTCTCGCCGGGATTCGACGTGACCTTGATGCGAATTTGGTCGGAGAGCACACGTGTGCCTCCGGTCACAGCCGAGCGGTCTCCACCAGCTTCGCGAATGACCGGCGCAGACTCGCCGGTGATCGCTGACTCGTCCACAGAAGCCACACCTTCGATGATCTCGCCGTCCGAGGGTACCAGCTCGCCGGCCGAACACATCACCACGTCGCCGGCACGCAGCTTGGAACTCGGCACTTGCTCGATTCTTTCGTTCTCCGCAACGCGATTGGCAACGGTCTCCGACCGCGCCTTACGCAAGGTATCAGCCTGGGCCTTGCCGCGGCCTTCGGCCATGGCTTCGGCGAAGTTGGCAAACAGCACGGTGAACCACAGCCAAAGAGTGATCTGGAGATTGAACAGAAACTCTGTGCCGCCGCGCACCAGCAGCACCGTCGTGATGACGCTGCCGATCTCGACCACAAACATGACGGGATTGCCCATCATGTGCCGGGGATCGAGCTTGACGAAAGAATCGAGCACCGCGCGCGAGACGATCTTCGCCTCCCAAATGGCTTTCTTGCGCGGCTTGTGAGGCGACTGACCCAGACGCACCGTCGTGGGTTCCGTAGCGATTCCAGTTTCGGTCGTACTTGCCATGCGAGTCCCTCAGAAAGTCTTGCCCGCTCCCATCAGCAGGTGTTCGAGAATTGGTCCCAGACTCAGCGCCGGGAAGAATGTCAACGCGCCAACGATGATGATCACTCCGATCAGAAGCGCCGTGAACAGTGGAGTGGTCACGGGGAAGGTCCCCAACGACGGCGGCACATACTTCTTCTGCGCCAAATTGCCCGCGATCGCCAGCATGGGGATGATCATGAAGAAGCGGCCCAGCAGCATGTCGAAGCCGATGCTGGTGTCGTACCAGGGCGTGTTGACCGTGAGTCCGCCAAACGCCGAGCCATTATTGCCGGCGCCCGAAACGTAGGCGTACAGCATCTGGCTGAAACCGTGCGGACCGGGATTGCTGATACCCGAGGTGCCGAAGCCGTTTACCGACGAGATGCCGCTGAACAGCAGAATCACCAATGGGAAGACCAGCGCCACCAGCATCGCCATCTTCACGTCGTAGGCCTCGATCTTCTTGCCGAGATACTCGGGAGTGCGGCCAACCATCAGTCCGGCGATGAACACGGCGAGCACAACGTAGATCAGAATGCCGTACATGCCGGCGCCCACGCCGCCGAAGATGACCTCGCTGAGCATGATGTTGACAAGCGGAACCATGCCACCCAACGGCATGAAGGAGTCATGCCAGCTATTGATGGCGCCGCAACTGGCGTCGGTGGTGACCGTGGCAAAGAGCGCGGAATCGGTGATGCCGAAGCGGACCTCCTTGCCTTCCATGTTACCGCCCGCCTGTGCGGCGGTTGCGTGCTGATTGACATTGTGCGGGTACAGCGGATTGCCGCGCGCTTCCGCCCAGTACGCGACGGTCACGCCGGCCAGGAACATAATGGCCATGGCCGCCCACACCGCCCAGCCGTGGCGCTGCGATCCGGTCATGCGGCCTAGCGTGTAGGTGAGGCCGGCACCGATGGCGAAGATGGTGAACAGCTCGATGTAATTGGTCAGCGGCGTGGGGTTCTCGAAGGGATGTGCGCTGTTGGCGTTGAAGAAGCCGCCGCCGTTGGTGCCGTATTCCTTGATAATCTCCTGCGAAGCCACCGGTCCTTGCGCGATGGTCTGCGCGGTCACCGTGTCCATCACCGGCTTGCCTTGAGCATCGACCGCGGGCTTGCCATCCGCATTGACGTGCTGCACCTGCATCGGCTCAACCAGTTTGACTGTGTCGTACGGCTTCAGGTTCTGCACCACGCCCTGCGACACGAGGATCAAGGCTCCGACGATGCAGAAGGGCAGCAGCACCCACAGGCAGCTCCGCACCATGTCAACCCAGAAGTTGCCGATGGTCTGCATCTGGCGCCGCGCGATGCCGCGTATGAACGCAATGGCGAGCGCAATTCCTGTCGCTGCAGAAATAAAGTTGTGATAGGCCAGGCCCGCCATCTGGGTGAAGTAGCTCATCGTGGTCTCGCCCGAATAGGCCTGCCAGTTGGTGTTGGTAGTGAACGAAGCGGCAGTGTTCCACGCCAGGTGCTCCGGTGTGACGCCGGCAAGCTTCTGCGGATTCCACGGGAGATGCAACTGAATGCGCTGTATTACGTAGAGCAGCAGCATCGAGACTACGCTGAACAGCAGCATGGCAGCAGCGTATTCCGTCCAGCGCATCTCGTGGTCCTCGTCCACGCCGGTCAGGCGGTAGAGCACGCGTTCAACGGGCCGCAGGACGGGATCCAGAAAGGTCCGCTCGCGGTTGAACACCCGGGTCATGAATACGCCCATTGGCTTCGTGACCAGGAGTATCAGCGCCAGGTAAAGCAGGATTTGAAACCACCCGTTGGCTGTCATTTCAGAACTTCTCCGGCCGCAGCAGCGCGTAGAACAGATAGATCATGGTCAGCGCGCAAATTACCAGCATGATTGTCGATTGCGTATGCATAGCGTGCTCCTACTTGATGCGGTCGCAGAAATGGACATATCCCAGCGACAGCGCGAAGAAAGCAATCGTGATTGCAATAAATAGAATGTCCTGCATAATCAGACTCCCAATCCCATTACCATGGACCTTGCTTGCGGCCAAACCACCAGATCACGCCCAGTGTGGCCGTGTCCTGATGAGTGCTGTAGATGTTCTGTATGTTGGTCAGGAAAATCGGCTGGTTGGAGATGTCGCGGCGATACTCCCAGCGCATATCGAAGCCATCGGCCACTTGGAAGTCGTACGTCGCCGTGACCTCCTTCAGCGCCTCGATGTAGCTGGTGATGCCCGTGAACAGGCCGCCGTGATCGTTCAAGTATTCCGTGCGTCCTGCGACGTAGGTCCGCGGCGTCAATTGATACTTGGCATAGGCAGCTCCACCCCAAACATCGGACGGGGCGGATGACTCTCCAGGGCGCGTGTTGACCCAGAGCCTCTGGATTACATAGTCGCCTTCCAGAGTGAAGCTGAGCTTCGGAGTAGTCTGCCAGGTGGCATAACTATCGAAGATATGCGTCTTTCCATTGGGCGCAGGGCTGATTTGCTGGAAGCAAAGCCCCGGCTGAACCGGTACCGGGCCGCAAGAGGGAATCGATAGAGCATTTGGATGATCCTGGCCAAAGTAGTAGTTTATGGTCCAGGTAATGTTTTTGTTTGGGGTGATTACCGCACCGAATAGTTCGTCTTTGAAGCCGTTTGTCGGCTCTGTCTGGTTGGTGCCATTCACGATCCAGTAGTTGAGCGCCAATATCTTGTTTACCTTGTAATTGGCGCGGACTCCTTCATGATAGAACGGCAGATAGTTGAACCAGTATGATCGCGAATAGTTGACCTCATACTGCGTGTAGTTGTTTTCCGCTCCCAGCGAGCTGGCCCACTTTCCAAAATCTACCGTCAAACCGCTACCGACCGGAACCACATAGGTTCCGTAGGCCTGGAAGATGTTGCGGTAGATTTCGGGACGCGGCTCATTCACGGGGTTCCCCTGAAGTGTTGCCGTAGCTTGTCCAAATTGCAGGTCCAGCCTTGCTCCATAACGCCGCCCGGCATCAACATCCGGCGCTCGCTCAATTATTACGTCCGCCTGATTCAGGCTGAAGGCGTTGCTTAGCACGTCATAGGCGCGCAGCAGATTGACGCGTCCGACCGGGTCGTTGAAGTTGTAATCGTAGTATCCGTCAACTTCAGCGTTGATGGTCGTGCCCTTCAGATAATTGAGGATGCTGCGGTCCTCGGGAGAGACCAGGGTGCCGTTTTCGGAATTGGCTGCAGGCGCAATACCGGCAGCCTGCACATCAACCGTGCTGTGCTCGGCATCGATGCCGCTCGACGGGACCGTCCTGAGCGCCATGGCCGCCTTCATCTCCTTGACCTGCTCTCGCAACTCTTCGACCTCAGATTCCAGTTGTTGCACGTGCTGCTCAACGGTTGGTGACGCGCTCCCCGCCGTTGACTCTGGCGCCGAGGGCATATCCCCCATATTCCGCTGTTGCGCCCGTACCGGAACAGCCCACGCCAGAGCCAAAAGCAGAGGAACCAAACTTCCTAACAACCAGCGACTGCAGCGAATGTTGCAAGCCATCGCCTGACCACCTCCTGGCGTACATCGTAGCCGCTGGCGATAGCTTTGGCTGCAACCTAATGCGCACTCGCAAAACTACGCGACGCCCGTCAGAACATCACCAACAGCGCCCCGGTCACGCGGTTCTCAGTCCTGACCAGGTCGGGAGTAAAGCCTGGCACGATCGCGGCAGGGTCCCCGGTATTGCCACCGTCTGGGGTAATGCCACCGGGACCCGAAAAGTAGGGCACATTTGCGTGCCGATGGTTGTACTCCCAGCGGAACGTCACATACTGACTGGGCATGTAGTCGAAGGTGGAGGACACATCCCATGCCTTAAAGGGATCTCCAGGATTCTCGGTAAAGTAGGGGGTACCGGTGATCGCCGTGGCGCCGTTGATAGGCGGCAGCAAGACCAGGTATCGCCCTGGATTATTGATTTGCCCTCCGCCCAGCGTCACCGCGTACAAGTCCTTGTGGAACCAGAAGCGGTTGTAAATCATGTAGCCGAGGAAGCTCTGTTTAGGCCCTTTTGCTGAATCGCCAGCGCAACTCACGCCACCGCCATGCTCGCAACCCATGTCGCCCGTGAATGTAAAAGCCATCTTGTCGAGTCGGCGCTCAGGGTGGTCGTAATATTTAACCTGAATGCTGTCATCGGTGTGATAGCGCACACGGCCGGAGTAGGTGACGGGGTTTCCACACCAAGTCGAGCACGTGTCCGCGCCAAGCGCGTACTGGTTACCGACGAACGAGAACCAGCCCGTGGGGCGCCACAAAATCTGCCCGCCTACACCTGGCCGATGATTGAACCGGCCATAAGATTGCCAGCCATTGATGAGCCAGGGCTCGATCTTCAAGTGCTCGTTCGGGAAAATCTGCACCCTCATACCGTTGAAGAACCACGGCGTGTTGGAAGATACGTAGGACGGCTGATAGGACCAATTATCGAAGTTGTAAAAGCTGTACAGGCCGATGTAGGACATGAAGATGCCGGCCTGCACATTGATACCGTCCATCTTATTGAAGTGATAACCGCCGTACGCCTCAGCCAGATATTGATAAGCGCCGTCCAGGTTCCACTGACCACGCGCCGGGCTGGCATCGTTGCGCGGCTGGGTTTGCGAGTACATGCCGAACTGCGTCATCAAACGTGCCTGGACATTGTCCCAGTGGAAGTCGCCGCCTACGCCGAGTTGGGTCAACTGAAATTCGTTGGCGCGAAATATTTCACTCGATCCGCCGATGGTGTCGTCGTGGGGGTGGTTGAAAGAATACGTGTAATTGGTATCGACGCGGATCTCAGGCGTGAAGAACTTGGTGTCGAACGGCACCTCTTTAATCCGCGGGTTGCCGGTCAGCCAGGTGAAGTCAGCAAACGAGAAGGGCGCAGGCTTCTCATTGGTCGGCGCGCCCTGCTGCGACAAAGCGGATTCAGCGGTTGCGGGCATGCTGGCAGGCGCTGTTTGTTCGCTCATCACATGGGTGGTGGGAGCGGTCGCCTTCGAGGACAGAGCCGATCCTTCCGGCGCACGTGCGTTAAGTTCCGCTTCCAATTGAGCAATGCGCCGTTGCATGGCATCAAGCTGCTTCTGGACCGCCGGCGGGACCTGCTGATCAGCCGCGCTCACCTGTGGGCCAGACGAGTCGGTTGCACCTGCTTGTTGTTCCGGCGATGGGTCAGCCGCACTAATCAGTTCGTCAGGCGATGGGCCGGCTGTGTCCTGTGCCGCTACAACCATGGGCAGCAAAAACATAGCCACCAGCAACATGGCGACGTAGTGGCCGTGGGACGAGAGAAATTCCGCCATCTCCTCTTCGAGATGAACAAAGAGACGCCGTCCACAGGCGGCATCCACTGCCTGAGCCTCAGCGAGCTTGCGCACCACTGGTGCGCGTGATCTGCGACTGTGGCTCTTCAATCGGTTGGTTGGAGCGGAACACTTCAGCAGGAAGAATGAGAAAAAAATCACGCTTACCGCGCACACGACTAGAAACAATGTTGTCATGATCGCCTCTCGCACACGTCAGCGCGTTCGCCGTCACTTCCATCGATTTGAGCACTCGCGCTGTAAGTGCCGGCTAAAGAGTTCGTAAGTTTTTCGTAAGTCTCTGCAATGGCGGGAGGGTTGTGTGAGGTAGACGAGCCGTATATCCAGGAAATGCCGCGCGAGGGTCGCGAAAACGAATGCAGAATTCCA
>Ga0187871_10001164_pt1 | contig 23285 bp, 15 predicted proteins | sample June2016WEW_16_1_FD_132988 | JGI IMG/M metagenome (GOLD analysis project Ga0187871, IMG submission 132988) | Peatland microbial communities from SPRUCE experiment site at the Marcell Experimental Forest, Minnesota, USA - June2016WEW_16_10 | ecosystem: Environmental > Terrestrial > Soil >...
AACGCGTTCAGGTTGATGACGCCCTCGCCGGGCATCAGCCGCTCGTTGTCGCGGATCTGTTCGGGCGGTAGCTTGGGCGCATCGCTGAAGTGTACATGCACGATGCCCGCCTTGCCGGCCTTCACGATGTCTTCGGTGGTGGCGCCGGCGTGGTACCAATGCCACACGTCTAAGAGCAGACCCACATTCGAGCCGCATTCGCGCGCGAAAGCCAGCATCTCCGGCATCCGCCAGATGAATTCGTAAGGCTCCATCTTGCGCAGGTGCAGGGGGCCGAGAAACTCCAGCCCCAGCCGGACGTGCGAGCGCGCCAGCACATCCGCGCAGGCCCGGAAGCGCTTCAGATATAGCGCGCGCAGCTCGACTTTCGGCGTTTTGCTGGAAGGCATGATCCAGGTGATCATGCGCGGGCAGTCGATGGCCGCGGCGAAGGATGCGGCGTCGCCCAGTTTTTCCAGATCTTTGGCGAAGGCGGCGTCATCCTTGCGAAACTCCACCGGCAGACCCACGGCGGCCGGCTTGATCTTCAAGTCTTCCAGCAGGTTGTTGGTGGCCGGCAGGCCCGCCTTCATGGCCGCCGAGAGATCCACGTCCACGCCGGGGTATCCGACCTTGGCGGCCAGACGCGCAAACTCGGGCCAGGGGACGCGGCCCGCGACCACGGTTTCGTTCAATGAAAGGTACACGCTTTATTGTGGCACGCCCGTGCGGAGCGGGAACGGCGGCCCGGTGTATACTAGGGCTTACTTACCGCATGGACCTGGCTGCCAGACTTCAGGAATTTCGCACGCGCTATCCCAACCGTACCCTGTCGGCCGGCGGCGCACAGTGGACCTATAGGATCTGCGGAGACGCTCCGCGCTCGCTGCTGCTGCTTCCCGGCGGGCTGGGCAACGACCTGGCCTTCGACCTGGTGGCCGGGCTCGCCGGCGAGTTTCGCGTAGTGTACCCGGCTTATCCTCCGTTGAAATCTCTCGATGACGCGCTGGAAGGATTGGCCGCGATCCTTGCCGCCGAAAAGATCGCACGGGTGTCCATCCTGGGGCTTTCGTCGGGCGGCGCGACCGCGCAAAGTTTCGTGCGCCGGTATCCAGAGAAGGTGGAGCGGCTGGTTTTATCGAACACCGGCATTCCCATGGCGCATCGGGCGCGCGGACGCGGCACCGTGAACTCGATTTTATCCGTGGTTCCGTGGCCGCTGCTGCGGGTGCCGCTGGCGCGCAGCATCACGAAGCTGCTGAATGCACCCGCCGCCGACCGCCCCTTCTGGGACGCCTACGCGAAGGATCTATTCACCAACCGCCTGACCAAGGCCGAAGTGTTGTCGAACCTGCGGCTACAGCTCGAATACCAGACCCGCTGCCATTATTCGCCGGACGACCTGGCGGGATGGCCGGGCCAGGTTTTCATTATCGAGTCGGATAACGACATCTTCAATCCGGTGCGGCGGAAGGCGATGCTGGAGACTTATCCGCACGCGCCGGTGTACACGTTTCATGGCGGCGGCCACATGCCGGCGTTCATCCGTACGGGAGAATATCTGGATGTGTTGCGCGGGTTTCTAAGGCAAGAGATCGAGGCCCCTCCACCCCGGCCCAAGTAGTGTCTTAAAGTACATTTCCACGCCTTACCAGAAGGAAAATTGCGGTCCAAAATAGGAAGATGGATATCAATCGTTTCACGGAAAAACTCCAGGAGGCGATCCGGGCGGCGCAGGGCAAAGCCACCCGATTCGGCCATCAACAACTCGACGTGGAGCACTTGTTTGCCAGCTTGCTCGAACAGGAGGGCGGTCTGGCCGGCTCCATCCTGTCGCGCGCCGGGGTCAACGTCGATACGCTGCGGCCGCGGCTCGAACAGGAACTGGACCGCCTGCCCAAGGTCTCCGGCCCGTCCGGCGCGCCCGACCAGATCTTCGTTACCGCCCGTTTGAACCGGCTGCTGACCGCGGCCGAGGACGAGGCCAAGAAGCTCAAGGACGACTACATCTCCGTCGAGCACGTCCTGCTGGCGCTGACCGACGATGGCGGAGTCAGCGGCCGCCTGCTGCGCGAATACGGCGCCACGCGCGAACGGCTGATGCAGGCGCTGCGCGAGGTGCGCGGCAGCCAGCGCGTAACGACGCAGAATCCGGAGGTCACCTACGAAGCGCTGGAGCGCTACGGCCGGGACCTGACCAAGCTGGCGAGCCAGGGGAAGCTCGACCCGGTAATCGGCCGCGACGAGGAGATCCGCCGCGTGATCCAGGTGTTGTCGCGGCGCACCAAGAACAATCCCGTGCTGATCGGCGAGCCGGGCGTGGGCAAGACCGCCATCGTGGAAGGGCTGGCCCTGCGCATCGTGCGCGGCGACGTGCCGGAGGGGCTGAAGAACCGGCGTATCGTGTCGCTGGATATGGGCGCGCTGATCGCGGGAGCCAAGTTCCGCGGCGAATTCGAAGAGCGGCTGAAGGCGGTCCTCAAAGAAGTGCAGGAAGCCGCGGGCGACATCATCTTGTTTATCGACGAATTGCACACGGTTGTGGGCGCGGGCAAGGCGGAGGGATCCATGGATGCCGGCAACCTGCTGAAGCCCATGCTGGCACGCGGCGAGTTGCACTGCATCGGCGCCACCACACTCGACGAATATCGCAAGAACATCGAAAAGGATGCCGCACTGGAAAGGCGATTCCAGCCGGTGCGCGTCGAACAGCCGTCGGTTGAAGATACGATTTCGATTCTGCGCGGGTTGAAGGAACGCTACGAAGTGCATCATGGCGTGCGCATCAAGGATTCCGCGCTGGTGGCCGCGGCGATTCTGTCGAACCGCTACATCACGGACCGGTTCCTGCCGGATAAGGCCATCGACCTGATGGACGAGGCGGCCGCGCGGCTGCGCACCGAGATCGATTCCATGCCGGCGGAACTGGACGAAATCCTGCGGCGCACGATGCAGCTTGAAATCGAACGCGAGGCCCTGAAGAAAGAGAAAGACGCGGCATCGCGCGGCCGCTTGAAGAAGCTGGAAAAGGAGCTGGGCAATCTCAAATCGGAGGGTGACGCGCTGAAGGCCCGCTGGCAGGCGGAGAAGCAAACCGTCACGAGTTTGCGCGCGCTGCGCGAACAGATCGAGCAGACCAAGGTGGAGATCGAGAAAGCCGAGCGCGCGTACGATTTGAATCGCGCCGCGGAACTGAAATACGGCAAGCTGGCGGAGTTGGAGAAGCGCCTGCAGGCGGAGTCGGACCAATTCACGAAGAAGCAGGCGCAGTCGCCGCTGATTAAGGAAGAGGTGGGCGAGGAAGATATCGCGGAAGTGGTCAGCCGGTGGACCGGTGTGCCGGTGACCAAGCTGCTGGAAGGCGAGATGCAGAAATTGCTGCATCTGGAGGACGAGCTACACCAGCGCGTAATCGGGCAGGATGAAGCGGTGCTAGCCGTCGCGGAGGCGGTGATTCGCGCGCGATCGGGGCTGAAAGATCCTAACCGGCCGATCGGCAGCTTCATTTTCCTGGGTCCCACCGGTGTGGGCAAGACGGAGCTGGCACGCGCGTTGGCGCAGTTTCTGTTCGACGACGAGCGCGCCATGATCCGCATCGACATGTCGGAGTATCAGGAGAAGCACACGGTCGCGCGGCTGATCGGCGCGCCGCCCGGATATGTGGGCTTCGAAGAGGGCGGGCAACTGACCGAAGCCGTGCGGCGCCGGCCCTATGCGGTAGTGCTTTTCGATGAGATCGAGAAGGCGCATCACGATGTTTTCAACGTGATGCTGCAAGTGTTGGACGATGGCCGGCTGACGGACGGCCAGGGCCGCACGGTGGATTTCCGCAACACCATCGTCATTATGACTTCGAACATCGGCAGCGCGCGCATTTTGGAATATCGCGGGGCGTTCGCGGGCGAGGGATACGAACGCGTGAAGGAGGCCGTGCTGGAAGAGATGCGGCGCCACTTCCGGCCGGAGTTCCTGAACCGCGTGGACGAGGTGATCGTATTCCATGCGCTGGCGGAAGAGCATCTGAAGCAGATCGTGGAGATCCAGTTGGAGCGCGTGCGGGCGCGGCTGGCGGACCGCCACATCACGTTGACGCTGACGGACGCGGCGCGCCTGAACCTGGTGCGCACGGGGTTCGATCCGCATTACGGCGCCCGTCCGCTGAAGCGCGCGATTCAGAAGAAAGTGGAGACGCCGCTGGGGCGCATGATTTTGAAAGGCGAGGTGCGGGATGGGCAGCAGCTCGTAGTGGATGTGGACGCAAATGGGGATCTGACGTTCGCGCCCGCGGCGGAACTCCGGCATCGAACCGCGACCTGATGAAAACAATTCTGTGGGGCAGGATTGCCCGCCCCACGCTTTTCGACACGGCCTTGCTTTCTTTACGGGGCGACCGCGATCATGACTTGGTCGGTGGTCGTCACACCGCCAATCTGTATCTGGATGGGCACCGCGTCGCCGGTGGGCGTAGCGGGGTCCGGCACTACGCCGATCTGATATTCGCTGACAAATTGCGGCGAGAGCACGGAATAGACGGGCGTCGCCGCCACACCTCCGATCAATACGGTAGGCGTCAGCACGGTGTAGCGGAAAATGCCGTCCGAGGCGGCCACGTAGTCGTCGATCGACGGGGTCACCGAGCCAAGACCGGTACATGCCACGATCAAAGCGTCACCCGAACTGACCGAAATCGGCGCCGTCGCGAAGCTCCCAATGGACGTGCCGCCTGGCGCGGCCAGCGCCCCCGTAGTGTTGTCGTACGCGAAAGCCTGGCCCAGCCCGTTCGCGGATGTGGTGAAAATGCCGGGTGACGCCGGCGTCACGGTCACATTCTGTGGCTGCGAAGTGCCGGTGCCGCGGGTAACCACGATAGCCACCGTGCCGCTATCCTGGCCCGATAGCACATCAAACGGGAGCTGCGCATTAATCTGAGTCTGACTGACAAAGTACAGCCCCGCGGGAATGCCATTGAAGGTCACCGTTGTCACATCGCCCAGCGTAGTCGGTAATGGGATCGTGCTCGCGGAGGCCGTGGCGGCAGCTAGGTTCGTGCCAAAGATGGAAACGATCGAACCGGGCGCCACGCCTTGCGCGGTGTAACTGCCGGCGTTCACGACACCCCCGGCGTTGACCACCGGCACGGATGGGCCGACCGCGGCCGGATTTGTGGCGGGCCACAGCGCAAGTTGGGGACTGCCGCTCAAATACGAATCCTGGTAACTGTTGATGGCGAAGCCGCCGAAAACCTGGCCCGCGCCATTGAATTGAAGAGCCACGGATGTCGCCACGGCGTTCATCGCTACTTGACCCATGCTGTAAAACGTCTCCTCCGGGTCACTCGTGTTATTGTCCGTATCCAAACCGACCTGGATCGTATTGCCTTCGGAGACGCTGTTCGCGTATGCGATCAAATTCTCATCCACGCAGAGCAGGCCGTTTCCCGTGCAAGCCAAAGTGTTCGGATCCAGAGTGCCCGCGGAGTTCCGGTAACCCATCGCGACCACACCATTCAGCCCCAGATCGACAATTTGTTGGTAAGGCGCCTCGGTCTGACCAGAGACCGGCGGGCTGTTCAGGACCGTAACGCTGAGGGCGACCGAGAGCCCCATTCCGGCCTGCTGGAGCTGACTCTGAATGCACTGATACAATGCCAGCAACGCTTGCGCATCCACCGGTTCCGGTTCAACGTCGAGAATCGCGCCGTCGAATGTAGCGCCTGGATAGAGGCTGTTATACGCGATCAGGTCGCTCATGCGGCTCATCGGATTCGCCGTCGTCGCGCAGCCGTCCGCCGGCCAGGAGGGGGTTCCGGAAGCGGCATACACTTGCATGCCTTGTAAGTGGGCCATCTGGATCAGGTTCTCGATGGCACTGTCCGGGTACAGCAGGAGGCCGTCGCTGTTCGGGGTGGAACTATAGACGCTGATGTAGAGCATGTTGACGCCACTAACGAAGGCATTATTGACCAGGGTAGCGCTCGCGGCACCCGTGGGATCCGACAGCGGATTCGGCACCTGGCTCGAGTTCACCCACACGGCGTTCAGAGCCGGGTTTGCGGGAGGCGACGACGGCTTCAGCGAAATGGGGAGCGCGGCCAATATTAACGCCACTCTTGCGACGCACCCGAAACGAGAACAGCCTGCGCGCCAGTAACTGCGTTTTCCTTTCATGAGCGAACCCCCAAGGATTATACACCGCAACGGCGGACTCCAGGTCCGAAATCTCCGTGCCGGAAAAAGGGAAGTGTCCTGTTTTGCGCAAAAGAGGGGCGCGCATGTTAAGCGCTATCGCTGGCCGTACTTGCCTTGATCGAGGGCGCGATCCAGGCTATAGGCTGCGCTGATGAGACCCAGGTGAGTCAGCGCCTGCGGGAAATTGCCGAGCAACTCGCCCTTGGCGCCAACCTGTTCTGAGAACAGTCCCAGGTGATTGGAGAACGAAACGAGCTTTTCAAACAGCAGTTGCGCGTCTTCCGCCTGCCCCGCGCGCGCCATGGCTTCCACCATCCAGAAACCGCACACCGTGAAATAACTCTCGCCGCCCGGCAATCCGTCGTTAGCGGCCTGGCCGATGTGGTAGCGGCGCACCAGGGCATCCTGGGCCAGTTGGGCGCGCACCTGCCCGAGCGTGGAGACCATGCGCGGATCGGTCGGGGAAATAAATCGCATCAATGGCATGAGCATCACGCTGGCGTCCAGCGCGGTGGAACCGAAATACTGCGTGAACGCGCCTGCATCTTCGTTCCAGGAATGCGTCATGATCGCGCGATAAATACGATCCCTCTCGGCCTCCCAGGGCGTGCCGCCGGCGGGCAGAGAGCGCTTGGCAGCCAAACGCAGGCCGCGGTCGAGAGCCACCCAACACTGCATTTTCGAGTAAGTGAAATGCTGGCGGGGGCCGCGTACCTCCCAGATACTCTGATCCGGCTGTTCCCAGTTTTTCGATACCCAATCCAACAGACGCTCGACGACACTCCACATCTCATAGGAGACCGGCGTGCCGTACTTGTCGTAGAGATACAGCGAGTCCATCAACTCGCCGTAGATGTCGAGTTGCAGGTGTCCGGCGGCGGCATTGCCGATGCGCACGGGGCGCGAACCGCAATAACCATCCAGATGGTCGAGCGTTTCCTCGGGCAGTTCGTGGCGGCCATCGATTCCGTACATGACGTTGAGGGGGCCATTGCCGGATTCGAGTTCGCGGGCGCGCGCCTGCATGAAAAGGGCGAAGGCCGCGGCCTCGTCGGTATAGCCGAGACGCATCAGCGAATACACGGTAAATGCCGCATCGCGGACCCACGTGAAGCGATAGTCCCAGTTCCGCACGCCGCCAATTTCCTCGGGCAGGCTGGTGGTGGGCGCGGCCACAATGGCGCCGGTAGGACGGTAGCTTAGTAGCTTGAGGACCAGGGCCGAGCGATTGACGGTCTCCCGCCAACGTCCGCGATATTGGCTGCGGCCCGACCACGCGCGCCAGAAGCGGGCGGTCTCCGCGAGCAGGGTGTCGCCATCCAGGTGCTCCTCAATGAGCGCCCGGCTAGCCCGCTCTTCGCGATGGCGCAATGCGAAAACCGCCTGCTGGCCCGATTCGAGGACAAAATCCGCGATCGCACCATTTCCATTCTTCGTCAGTTGCCGCTCCGATTTCAAGGCGAATTGCCGCGCGGGGGAGGCGAAGATCGCGGCGCGGCCGTCCGGCTGAACGTCTACTTCATGCGGCTCCCGCGCGTAGTCGAAGGCGGGGAGGCACTCCATGCGGAACCGGACAGGACCGCGAATGGCTTTCGCGATGCGCACCAATTGGCGGGACGCCTGCTCGGTCTCACCGCCCGACTCCGTACCGATCGGCATGAAATCGGTGACTTCGGCCATACCCTCGCCGCTCATAAAGCGGGTGACCAGCACGTTCGTGCCGGGCAGGTACATCTGTTTTACGCTGCCATCGCCGGCCGGCTGCAGCCGGAAGCAGCCGCCCACGCGATCGTCGAGCAGGGCCGCGAAGATGCTGGACGAATCGAAACGTGGAAGACAGCACCAATCGATACAGCCATCCTTGCCGACCAGCGCTACAGAGCGCAGGTCGCCGATGATTCCATAGTCGGCGATGGGCTTGTAGCCCAGCCTGTTCCCAACATTATCATGACCCAAGTGGGGCGGGCAATCTTGACCGCAGCCGGCTTTCCAGCCGGCTTAGCCGCCTGAAAAGGCGGCTGCGGGCATGATTGCCCGCCCCACGGTGAGTTTTCGACGATGCCCCGCAGGGGGTCACCGGCATCCGCGGGGGCGCACGCTAAAGCGGCTAAAGCGTGCGCCACGAGTGGCCCGCCAAGCCGCCCTACAGCGTATACTGGACGCAAATGTGGACGCAACTCTTGTTGGCTTTATCGGCCAGCGCAATGGCCCAGCCGGGAACGTATAGCACGATCGTATCCTAAGATTCGCCGGGAGGCGCCGCGATTACCGCAGGGCCGGATGGCGCCTTATGGTTCATCTCGGGCGGTAACATCGACCGCTCACCACCACTGGCGCGATCACCGAGTTCCCATTGCCTTCGCCCACCGATTCCTATTCGCAGATCGTCACTGGACGCCGGACACCGCGCCCCTGGGCATTACGGCGGGACCGGATGGCGCGCTATGGTTCACCGAGGAGGGCGTCAACCAGGTCGGGAGAATCACCACCGCCGGAGTCCTCCGCGAGTATCCGCTGACCGCACTCTGCTGTTGGCCCGAATACATCGCAGCCGGCCCGGATGGTGCTCTTTGGTTCGCCGAAACTTACGGCTACTTGTTCCGGGTGAGTACCGCAGGCGTATTCACCCAATACTTCGCGCCGCTGCCGGGTGAGGGCGACCCCACCCAGTGGATCGCGGCAGGGCCGGATGGATCCTCCTGGCTATTTTGGAGGGATCGCGGCCGGACCGGACGGCGGCATCTGGTTTACGAATAGCTTGCAGGAATTCCGCGGCGGAAAGAACTATGTGAGCCGCGCCCCGGCCTGTGCGCTCGGCCTCAGCGCGACGATCTCCGGCGCCGCGCCCGACACCAAATTCGATCTCGGAATCGACAGGCCCGCGCATTTCAGCATCCTTCTCGGAGACGCCATCGGACTTGGACAGTCCGTCCCACCGGTCGTACTGCCGCGCGCTTTCATACTCCATTGGGATGCCGCTGCATTTTCCGGCGATGTGCCCGTGAAATCGGAATTGAGTACTTCGGGCGGTGAAGCCGTCTGCGCGGAGTGGACCACGGTAAAAGCGGCGCAGTGACAGTTCCCGTACCCCGCGGCCAAGCCAGCCGCGTCACAATATACTTGTGAAGTTTATTTGTCTCACCCTGATTACCGCCGTATTGTTGTGCGCGGACGCGCCGCGCGTCGGCGACATTGAGTTCTACGGTCTGCATAAGTTATCGGAACAGAAACTGCTGCATACGCTGCACCTGAAAACGGGCGATGCGCTGCCTCCCTCAAAAGGCGATCTGGAAGACGAATTGGAAAAGATCGCCGGTGTGGTGCTGGCGCACGTGGAAGCGGCGTGCTGCGAGGATGGCAAGACCACCTTATTCATCGGTATCGAGGAAAAGGGCGCGCCGCACCTGGCTTTTCGCAGCGCGCCGTCGGGCGATGCCGTCCTGCCCGACGATGTGGTTGAAATCTACCAGCGATTTCTAGACGCGGTCAGGGATGCGGCCCGCCGGGGCAGTACGGCCGAAGACCTCACCAGCGGCCATTCTCTGATGGCCGATCCGGCGGCGCGGCTGCTGCAGTTTCAGTTCGCGGATTTCGCCGGGGCGCACCTCAGCCTGCTGCAGGACGTGCTGCGCGATTCGAACGACGAGGACCAGCGCGCCATGGCCGCCACCATCATCGGGTATGCGCCCAACAAAAACGATGTGGTGAACGACCTCGAAAATGCCATGCAGGATCCAGACGAATCCGTGCGATCCAATGCGCTGCGCGCGCTGAACGCCATTGCCGTACTGGCGCGGTTGGAGCCGCGGCTGCACCTTCACGTGTCGCCCACGTGGTTCGTGGAAATGTTGAATTCCATCGTGTTGAGCGATCGCACGCGCGCCGCCAACGCCCTGGTCACGCTGAGCGATCAGGACGCCGCCGCGCTCGACCAGATCCGCGAGCGGGCTCTCGATTCGGTGGTGGAGATGGCCCAATGGAAGAACCTGCGCTATGCTCTGCCCGCGTTTATCCTGGTTGGGCGGCTGGCCGGCATGAACGAGGCCGAGATTCAAAAGGCGTGGACCAGCGGCGACCGCCAGGCGGCCATTGGGATCGCATTGGGCGTCAAGCCCAAGAAGAAACTGGGCATGGGCCCGACTAACAAGATCGAATAATCGGGCGGCCGCGCGCGGAGTAGCAGCCGTGCCGGCCCAAAGTGACTTGCGCGTTTTGCGCGCGCCATTCGTCTTTATATCTTGGACGCCTATCAGAGGTTTGCCTGCGTGCCGCTATTCTTTCGCTTCAACTTCAGTTGTTTCGCCGCGCTCCTGATATGCCGCGCGGCATCCGCCGCGATTGCCCCTCTCGCGATCGACCAAAACCGCTACGAAATGCGAGTGGGCGAATCCGTACAAATCGCCGTACCCGCCGATTCGCTCGATTTCCTGCTGAATGCCAAGAGCCTGCGCGTAGATATCGACGGCGCGGAAACAAGCGCGATGGTCGTCGGGCCGAACCGCGCCCGCGATCGCGTGCTGCTGGCTGCGCCGCTGAAGGTCGCTCCCGGCGAGTATACGGCCAAGCTCACGGCCACCAGCCCAACCGGCGAGCAGCGGGTCAGCTCATTGTCGATCGCAGTGAAGCCCCGGCAGACAGTGCCGACCGGTTCCACGCGGCCGCCGGTGGTTTTGCTGAATGGATGGGAGACGGGTTTTACGGGCAGTTGCCCGGTGTCGGCCAGTTCGGCGGATACATTCGGCAATCTTGCCCAATACCTGGTATCCGATGGCGTGCCCATCGTCTATTTCTTCGACAACTGCGTGGTGGATCCGAACCAGACGATCGAAACTCTGGGCAACGATCTGAACACCTACCTGAATTCCATCACATACGACAATGGCGAGCAGGTGCCGCAGATCGATCTGGTGGCATTCAGCATGGGCGGCCTGATTGCCCGGGCCTATCTCGCCGGATTGCAACCGAGCGAGACCGCCACGCCACCCGCGACCACCCTCGTGCGCGACCTCATTTTGATTGCCACGCCGAATTTCGGCTCGTTCGTAGCCGGCAACTACGCCACCACGCTGCTCTCCTATCCCGGGACGCAGGATGCCGAGTTGATCCCAGGCAGTTCTTTCTTGTGGAACCTCGCAACCTGGAACCAGCGCGGCGACGATCTGCGCGGAGTGAACGCGCTGGCCATTGTCGGAAACGCCGCTCCTTATCTGGCGAGCCTGGAGGCGACCACCCAGTTGAACAACGCCAGCGACGGGCTGGTCACGGAGACCAGCGCCGCCCTGGGCTTCGCGCTGCTCAGTTCCACACCTACGCAGGTAGTGCCCTACTGCCACGTGGACCCCTCCGTTTTCACCAATACGACTTTCGGCACCTTCGACTGCGATGCCGCAGGCATTGCCAACGTCACTAGCGATACCCAGGAGACCGGAGAGATCGTGCGTTCCTTTCTGAAGGGCGATACGGACTGGCAGTCGATCGGGGTTGCGGCCGCGAAAGATGCCAATCTGTCCATCTACGGCGGGATGTTCTTTGCAATGGAGAATCAAAGCGGCACGTATGTGACGGATCTGACGGCCGTCGCATGGGGGACCGTTCCGTTGACCGCCGGCGGCGACACGGACATCATATATTACACGGATTTCGTCAGCGGGACGGGCGACTATCAGGCCACCAGCTCTTCCCTGGGCACCACGAACTGCGGGACACTTGCGGAAGCTCTGGGCTACTTCTCCGCGCCGCGCTGTAAGTTGGCCACAGCCATTTACGACGTCTCCCCCCACAGTGCGCCCGGATGGACGGTCAGTTCGGGCGGCACGATTACGATCACGGGCAACGACTTCCAGAGCCAGTGCAGCAGTTGCCAGGTGACCGCGCTTCCGGTGGGCGCCACCACCCAAACGGCACTGCAAGTCACATCGTGGACCAATACCTCGATTTCGGCGGTGCTGCCATCGTCCTTCACCGGTTTGGCCACCATTCAAGTGACCGCCGTACCCGGCATCGATGCCATCACCATCATGGCCGCGCCGTCTACCGCCGCGCTGGCCGAGACGCCATCGAGCTTGCAGTTCGCATACACAGCGGGCGGCGCGGTTCCCGCGGCAGAATCCATCCAGATCGCAAATAGCGGCACCGGGACGCTGGCGTGGACCGCCAGTGCGAGTCAGTCCTGGCTGAGTTTGTCAGCCACTTCCGGCACCGCGCCGTCGACAGTTTCGGTGTCGGTCACGCCCGCGTCTCTGGCCGCGGGGACTTACAGCGGCACGGTCACCATAACCGCTTCCGGCGCATCCAACAGTCCCATCACGGTGGCCGTCTCACTAACCGTCACGGCGTCAACGCCCGTAGCCACGTTGGCGGTAACTCCCCAGTCACTCAGTTTCAGCTACGCCGTAGGCAGCGCCGCGCCGGCCGCGCAGACGGTCTCGATCGCGAACACAGGCTCGGGCACGCTCTCGTGGACCGCCTCGTCGAGCGTATTCTGGGCCAGTGTGCCGGCATCGTCAGGCAGCGCGCCTGCCACATTATCGATCTCCGTGAACCCAGCGAACCTGGCGGCGGGCACCTATACAGGCAATGTGCAGATCACGGCGGCCGGCGCGACCGGCAGTCCGGCCTCCATCGCCCTGACGATGATCGTGCAGGGCACGCAGCCGGCGGGCACGATCACCAGCGTATCGAATGCCGGAAGCTATCAGCCCGGATTCGCGTCGGCGACATGGATTTCCATTTTTGGCACGAACCTGTCCACCAGCACCCTAACCTGGGGCAGTAGCGATTTTGTAAATGGTCTGCTGCCGGCCTCTCTCGATGGAGTGTCGGTCACGATCAATGGTATCCCCGCCTACGTGGAGTACATCAGCCCGACCCAGATCAATGTGTTGGCGCCGGACGATTCCACGACCGGGTCCGTCCAGGTGCAGGTGACCGCGGCCGGCCAGCAGAGCAATAAAGTTGCGGCACAGAAGCAGCAGTTCGCACCCTCGTTCTTCACGTTCGACAATGGCAAGTATGTGGCGGCCCTGCACAATGCAAACTACAGCTACGTGGGTGCGTCCGGGCTGTTCGCGGGCGCCACGCCGGCCCAGCCGGGAGAAGTGGTCCTGCTGTACGGCACCGGGTTCGGCCCCACCAACCCGGCGCTACCTACGGCCAATTTGGTCACCACGTCGGAGCCCCTGGCGAATACGGTTCAAATCACCATTGGGGGCGTAACGGCAAACGCGATTTTCAGTGGATTGACCGAATCGGGGCTCTATCAGTTCGACGTTACCGTGCCCAGCCTCCCGTCGGGCGACGCCGCAGTAACGGCCAGCATCGGCGGCGTCGAAACGCAATCTGGGGTTTCGATCACAATTCAATAGCGGCGGGACTTAAAAGTCCCGCCGGCACGCTCAAAAGCGTGCGCCACGGGCGGGCACGTTATCATAAATAACGGACATGCAAACCAAGCAACTGGGCAATAGCGACATGCACATCACGCCGATCGGCATCGGCGCGTGGGCGATGGGCGGCGGCGGTTGGGCTTTCGGCTGGGGACCGCAGGACGACAATGAATCCGTGGCGGCCATTCACGCGGGATTGGACGCGGGCATTAACTGGATCGACACGGCCTCTGTTTACGGCCTGGGCCATTCCGAAGAGGTGGTGGCGCGCGCGCTCAAAAGCCGCTCCCGCAAGCCGTATGTTTTCACCAAGTGCGAGCGGGTCTGGAACGAGCGGCGTGAAATCGGCAAGAGTCTGAAGGCCGATTCCATCCGCCGTGAAGTGGAAGCCAGCTTGCGCCGCCTGCAGTTGGATGTCATCGACCTTTATCAGATACACTGGCCCGAACCCGAGGAAGATATCGAAGAAGGCTGGACCGCGATGGCGCAGCTTCAGCGCGAGGGCAAGGTGCGCTGGATCGGCGTGTCCAATTTCAACGTGCCGCAGTTGCGCCGCGCGCAGGCCATCGCGCCCATTACGTCCTTGCAGCCGCCGTATTCGATGCTCTCGCCGGAAATCGAGGAAACGGTTCTGCCGTATACGCAGGCCAACGGCATCGGCGTGATCGTTTATTCGCCGATGAAATCCGGCCTGCTGTCGGGAGCCATGACGCGCGAGCGCATCGCCGCCATGCCTGCCGACGATTTCCGGCAGCGCACGCCGCAATTCCAGGAGCCGCGCTTGACGCGTAATCTGGCGCTCGCCGGACTGCTGCGGGATATCGGGCAGCGTCACGGCCGCACTGCCGGCGAAGTGGCGATTGCCTGGACGCTGCGGCATCCGGCGGTGACGGCGGCGATCGTCGGGATGCGCTCGGCGAAGCAGACGCAGGGCGTGATCGGCGCGGCGGATTTCCGGCTCAGCGCGGACGAAGTACGTGAGATCGAGCACTTCCTGCACGCTCCCGCCGGATAGGCAAGCCGGTTCGTACGTCTCCCAACAGCAGTCCCCGGGTCAGCGGTCATCGAGTCAGTAAGGGAGTGCTAACTAAGCGGCCCGACGCCGGGGCTTTACCGATGAAAAAAATCGGATGTGCTGCGAGTGTGGGGACGCGTGCTCCGGGACGGAGTCCCTTTCTCTCGATCTAGATCACCAAGGAATGCCCGCTTCACTGCCCCGGCTGCTACGCGTACGCGCCGAGCCATCTCGGCACGGCCACCACGGTGCGCAGCTATCCGACTATCGGGGTGAGGACTTAGTCACTGCCACGCTGGCGCTGGCGCGGCGCGTCCGCCCGGTGCATATCTCGATCATCGGGGGCGAAGCGCTGGTCCGGTATCGCGAGCTCTGCGAGATTCTGCCGCAACCCGACCGCATGGGAATCGAGGTGCAAGTGGTCACCAGCGCGGCACGGCCGATTCCGGAAGAGTGGAACTCGATCGAGTCCCTGCATCTGGTCGTCTCGATCGACGGACTGGCGCCGGAGCATGACCGGCGGCGGGCTCCGGCGACTTACGACCGCATCCTCAAACACATCCTCCGGCAGCGCATCACCGTACATTGCACGGTCACCAGGCAGATGCTGGAGCGGCCGGGATACCTCGCGGAGTTCAGCCGGTTCTGGTCGCGCCGGCCGGAAGTCCGCCAGATCTGGTTCAGCACTTACACACCGCAGGAAGGCGAGATCTCGCCGGAGCGGAGGACGCGGCCGGACCGCGCGGTCCTTTTCGAACAGTTATCCGAAGTGGCCGCGGAGTTCCCGAAGGTACACCTGCCGCGGATCGTGCTCGAAGCTTACCGCAACCCGCCGCGCTCGCCGGGCGAGTGTACTTTCGCGCGCCTGACCACCTGTCTGTCGGCCGACCTGAAAACGCACATCGGCCCGTGCCAGTTGGGCGGCAAGCCGGTTTGCGAGGAATGCGGCTGTCTGGCCTCGATTGGGATGCACGCGGTAGCCCGCGTGAAGCTGGGCGGCATCCTTCCGCTCTCCGCGATCCTCAACGCATCGATCGGCCGGATCGCTATATAATTGTGGACCGGCACTCCATCGCATGCATTTTTCCCGCATCCTCCGCGCGGCAGCTCTGCTCGCCTTGCCGGGCCTGGCCCAGGCGGTGGACTTCGCCACCGAGGTGCATCCCATCCTGGCCGCGCGATGCGCCCCCTGTCATAGCGGAACCAAGCCCGCGGCGGGCCTGTCGCTCGCGAGCCGCGCGGCTGCCATCGCCGGAGGCGCCGGCGGTCCGGCAATCGTGGCCGGGGATAGCGCCGCCAGCCTTTTGATTCAAAAAATATCCGGGCAGCGCGGCGCCACGATGCCGGCTTCGGGAGAGCCGCTGACGGCCGCGCAGATTGCGACGCTGCGCGCGTGGATCGACGGCGGCGCGGTTTGGCCGGAAATTACACCCCAGCCCGCCGGCCGGGCCGCGCCGGGCACGGAGGGCATTCCGCCGCGCCAGCCGGACCTGCCCGCGGGCAGCGAACCGCATCCTGTAGACCGCTTCATCGCGGCCTATTTCGTGAAGCATGGCATCGCCTTTCCCGCCCAGGCTCCCGACACTCGCTTCGCGCGCCGCGTCTACTTCGATCTATGGGGTTTACCGCCGGCGCCGTCCCAACTGGAAGCCTTTACGCACGACCGCGATCCCGGCAAACGCGCGCGCCTGATCGATACGCTGCTGGCGGACTCCAGTCCCTACGCGGAACACTGGATCAGTTGGTGGAACGATTTGTTGCGCAACGATCCGGGCAGCAACTACGCGGGCGAACGCAAGTCGATCACCGACTGGCTGCTGGGCGCGCTGCAACAGAATCTGTCTTACGACCGGATGATCGCCGCGCTGCTGAACCCGGTCGAGAAGACCGATCCGGATGGCTTCCTGATCGGCGTCAACTGGCGCGGCGATATCAACGCCAGCCAGACGCCTTACATGCAGGCCGCGCAAAACACCGCGCAGATTTTTCTGGGAATCAATCTGAAGTGCGCGTCGTGCCACGACAGCTTCATCAACCGCTACAAGCTGCGCGAGTCGTATGGCATGGCGGCATTGTTCGCGCCGCAGAGCCGGTTGGAACTGGTGCGCTGCGACGTCAAGACCGGCCAGTACACCGGGCCGCAACTGCTCTATCCGGAGCTCGGTACCGTGCCGGAGGATGCCCCGCTCTCCGCACGGCACGAGGCGGCGGCGCGATTCTTCACCGATCCACGCAACGGAAGGGTGGCCCGCACCATCGTCAATCGCTATTGGCAGAAGCTGTTCGGCCATGGGCTGGTGGAACCGGTGGACGAAATGGATGGCGAACCGTGGAACGCCGACCTGCTCGACTGGCTGGCCTCCGATTTCACCGCGCACGGCAGCGATCTGAAATACCTGCTGCGGCTGCTCGTGACTTCAAAGGCGTATCAACTGACGGCGGCTCCCAGCGCCGAGCAGCCTGAGAAACCGTACGTGTTTCGCGGACCGCGCGTGCGTCGTCTCTCGGCCGAGGAATTCGCCGATACGGTATCGGCCGTTACCGGGGAATGGCGCTTGTTCGAGAAAGACCCCGAGAAGGAAAAGGCGGCTATTCCTGCCCGCGACTGGCGGTTTAAGGCATCCCCGCTGGCGCTGGCGTTGGGCCGGCCGATTCGCGACCAGGTCTTCACCACGCGCGACGATCGGCCGACCACGTTTCAGGCGCTCGAACTGGTGAACGGCGCGAGCCTCGAGAACACGCTGCGCCGCGGCGCGCTGCGCTTATTAGGCCAGCTCCCGGCGGCGCCCGAAAACCTCTTCGATAGCGGCAGATTAAGAAAAGGGGCCGTGAGTTTCGATGTGGATGTTTCCGGCCTGAAAAAGCTGTGGCTACTGGAGGAGGATGCCGGTTCCTACGATCCCGCGCGCACGGTAGCGGGCTGGGTCCGCGTGGAATTCTTCGGCCCGCAAGGCGTCAGGGACCTGGCCGATCTGGCGCCCGCCGGGTTCAGTCAGCAGGCGCTGACCGCACAAAAAGAGCCTGCCGGCGAAGCGCTTACGATGCCTCCCGGCAGTCGCATCGCGATTCCGATCGAGGGGGCCGGTTACGTCCGGGTACGCGGCCGCGTAGCCCTCGACGACCGCTCCACGAGCGACGACATCGAGGGCGCGGTCCGGTTTTTTATTTTCGGCGCGGAGCCCGACAGCGAGCGGCTGGTGCGGGTCTCCAGCCAGCCCCCGGCTCCGGCCCTCCCACCCTTCACGAGCGTCAGCCTGGCGGGCGACCAGCTTTATTTGCAACTTTTCGCGCGAAAACCGAACCCGGCGGAGGCGCGCATCGTAAGGAACTATTTTGCGGGCGGGAAAATGTCGCCGGCGGCCTTGGAGGATCTTCTGTGGAGTTTATTGCTGCATCCCGAGTTTCAATACTTGTATTAGCGAGCTGCGCGGCGGTTTTGGCGCAAACCGCGGACGCCGGAAGCGCTGTGTATCGACAACATTGCGCGCAGTGCCACGATAAAGGCGTGGGCCGCGCGCCGCAACTTCTGGTGCTGAGCTTGTCCACTCCGGAGCAGGTCCTGGCGGCGCTGACCACCGGCAAGATGGTGGACCAGGGCAAGGCGCTTACCTCCGCGGAAGCGCGCTCCGTGGCCATGTTCGTTACCGGCGGCAAGTCTTTCGGCACCGCCGAAGCGCCCAAGGAAGGCAACTGTGCCGAGCCTGCGCCGGCTTTCGATAAGCCCTTCGCCGGACCCTATTGGAATGGCTGGGGGGTAGACGCCGGCAACCGGCGCATGCAGCCCGCGGATATGGCCGGCCTGCGCGCCGAGCAGGTGCCGCATTTGAAGCTGAAATGGGCCTTCGGCTTCCCCGGCGTGAGCAAGGCAAACGCGCAGCCCACCGTGGTGGGAGGCCGCATCTTCGCCGGCAGCGACTCAGGCAAAGTCTATGCGCTCGACGCCAATACAGGATGCATTTATTGGACTTTCAAGGCCGACCGCCCGGTGCGCAGCGCCATCAGCATTGGACCGGTGGGCGCAAAGTGGGTTGCCTATTTCGGCGACCAGCACGCGCAAGCCTACGCGGTGGATGCGGCCAGCGGCACGCTGCTATGGAAAGTACGCGTGGAAGAGCATCCCGCCGCTATGATCACCGGCGCACCCGCGCTCTACGAGGGGCGGCTCTATGTCCCGACGTCATCTTTTGAAGAGGTCACCGGCCCCGGGCCGAAATACGAATGCTGCAAGTTTCGCGGCGCAGTGACGGCGCTCGATGCCGCCACTGGCAAGCAAATCTGGAAGACCTACACCATCGCTGAGGAGCCGCATCCCACGCGCAAGAACAAGCAGGGCACGCAGCTTTGGGGACCCTCGGGCGCGGGCGTATGGTCGTCGCCCACGATCGATGCCAAAAAGCACGCCGTCTATGTGGTTACCGGCGACGCTTATTCCGACCCCCCGGCGCGCACCAGCGATGCGTTCCTGGCGTTCGATATGGACACCGGGAAAATGCTCTGGTCGCGCCAGTTGACCGAGGGTGACGCCTACCTCGTCGGCTGCCCTACCGGCGATAATTGCCCGGAAAAGACCGGGCCGGACTTCGATTTCGGCAGCTCGCCGAACCTGGTAGATCTGCCCAACGGCAAGCGCGCGCTGGTGTCCGGGCAGAAATCCGGTATGGTGCATGCGCTCGATCCGGACGCGCAGGGCGAAGTGTTGTGGAGCGTGCGCGTGGGGCGCGGCGGCCCGCTGGGTGGAGTGCAGTGGGGCAATGCGTCGGATAGCCAGAACGTCTACGCGGCTGTTTCGGACCATTTCGCCACGCCGAATCTGAAAGAAGGCGGCGGGATGTTCGCGCTGAAACTTGCGACCGGCGAGCGTGTGTGGTCCACGCCCGCGCCGGCATGCGACAAGCCCAACTGCAGCCCGGCGCAGTCATCCGCGGTGACGCTGATTCCGGGGGTGGCTTTCTCGGGATCGCTCGACGGCCACTTGCGCGCGTATGCGACCGCCGATGGCCGGATTGTGTGGGACATCGACACCGCCATTGAGTATCGAACCGTGAACGGAGTGAAGGCCAAGGGAGGCTCGCTCGACGGTCCGGGCCCGACGGTGGTGGGCGGCATCCTATATGTGAATTCCGGGTACGGGCAGTTTATGGAAGTGCCGGGGAATGTGCTGCTGGCGTTCTCGGTCGATGGCAAGTGAGATGCTGACGTTCAAAGATGTTCTCAAGACAGCGGCATCGATAGGGAATGTCGAGGAAAGCACGTCGTACGGGACCCCGGCGCTCAAAGTGAAGGGCAAGCTGATCGCGCGTTTGCGTGAAGACGGCGAATCTATCGTCGTAGGCACAACGTTCGAGGAGCGCGCGGAACTGATGGCTGCCGATCCGGAGACGTACTACATCACCGATCATTATCTGAAATACCCGTGGGTGCTGGTGCGCCTGTCGCGGGTGCATCCCGACGCGCTGCGGGATCTGCTCGGCCGGTCCTGGCGGCTGGCCACGGCGAGCAAGCCGGGCAAACCTGGACGGGCCGCCTCCCGCGCTTCGCGGCGATCCGGCTCTGGCCGGTAGTAATATGGATGTCATGCATGGCGATCTTTCCCGCCGCGGTTTTCTGCGCGCCGGCGCGGCGGGGCTGGCCGCGTTGGCCGGCTCGGAAGCGCGGCTGCTCGCCGGCGCCACGAAGATCGCGCCGCGAGCCGACTGCATGATCCTGCTTTGGATGGCGGGAGGCATGGCTCAAACCGAAACGTTCGACCCCAAGCGGTATACGCCGTTTGAGCCGGGCCTGGAATCGAAGCGCGTACTCAGCACGTTCCCGCAGATCGACACGGCTGTCGACAACATTAAGATCTCCGCGGGACTGGAGCGCATCGCCAGGGTGATGGACCGCGGCACGCTGATCCGCTCCCACCGCGTGGGCGATCTGGGATTCATTCTGCATTCACGCCATCAGTTTCATTGGCACACCGGCTATGCGCCTCCGCAATCGGTCGCCGCCCCGCACATGGGCGCGGTGATTTCACGCACGCTGGGACCGCGGAACCCGGAGATCCCCGCGTTTATCGATATCGGTCAGAACCTGGAAATCGGCGGCGAAAGCGACGCGGTGAAGGCATTTCATACGGCCGGTTTTCTGGGCAGCGAGCATGCGCCTTTCATGATCGCCGATCCCCAGGATGCGGTAGCGCGGGTGCGGCCCTCGGAGCACATCGGCCCGGCGCGCTTCGCCAACCGCTATGAGGAATACAAGAAACTGGTGGCCGCCGGCCCCGTGGGGCTATACGGCGGCGACTTCCAACGCCAGAGCCTGCTCGGTTCGCTCGACAATGCGCGCCGCCTGCTGACCTCGCCCGCGGCCAAGGCCTTCGACCTGGGCCTGGAGCCCAAGCCCAGCTACGACATTTACAATACCGGCCGCTTCGGCCTGGGCTGCCTCCTGGCGCGGCGCTTGGTGGAGGCCGGCGCGCGCTTCATCGAAGTGACCACGGAATACATTCCGTTTCGCTATTGGGACACCCACGAAAACGGCCACAAGCGCGCGGCCGGCATGAAGGAAACCATCGACGCACCGGTTTCGCAGTTGATCCTGGACCTGGAAGCGCGCGGCCTGCTGGACCGCACGCTGGTGGTGCTGGCTAGCGAATTCGGACGCGATATGATGACGGAGGGCAAGCCCGGCGCCGAGGTGAAGGCGCAGGTGACGCAGCCGGATATCATGACTGAGCCGAAGCATTACGGCATGCACCGGCATTTTACGGAAGCCTGCCCGGTGCTGATGTTCGGCGGCGGCACGCCCAAGGGCAAATTATACGGCCGCACCGCCGACGAGCGCCCTTGCAGCATCGTGGAGAATCCCGTAAGCATCGAGGATCTGCACGCCACCATCTATTCCGCGCTGGGCATCGCGCCGGATACGGCTTACGAGGTCGAAAAGCGCCCGTTCTACGTGACCAAGGATGGCAAGGGGAAGCCGGTCGCGGCGTTGCGCGCGTAAGGCGGGGGCCAGGCCGCAACTACACTGCCGCTCACTGGTGTCACAATAGGACCTTGTGGTATTGGTCCAGAACGTCTCTAAACTCTACAAGCTCTACCGCCGTCCCGCCGACCGCCTGCGCGAGGCGCTGCCGTTTAACAAACGCCAGTTCCACAGCGATTTTTGGGCGCTGCGCGATATCGGTTTCCAGGTCGAAAAAGGCGAGACGCTGGCGCTGGTAGGACCCAACGGTTCCGGCAAGAGCACGCTGTTGCAAATCGTCGCCGGCATTCTGCAACCCACCCAAGGGCGCGTGCTGACGCGCGGGCGCATCGCCGCCCTGTTGGAACTAGGCGCGGGATTCAACCCCGAGTTCACCGGCCGCGAAAACGTTTTTCTGAACGGCGAAATCATGGGCCTGAGCCGCGCCGAAATCGAACGCGCCATGCCCTCGATCGAGGCCTTCGCCGAAATCGGCGAGTTCATCGCCCGGCCCGTCAAAGAATACTCCAGCGGCATGTATGTGCGGCTGGCTTTCGCTACCGCCATCCACGTCGATCCCGAAATCCTGATCGTCGACGAAGCTTTGGCCGTGGGCGACGCGGTCTTCGCCAACCGCTGCGTGCGCAAGTTCGAAGAACTGCGTGAGCGAAAGATTACGGTCTTGTTCGTCTCCCACGACCTGGGCCTGGTGAAGCAGCTTTCCAACCGCGCCATTCTGTTGCTCAACGGGCGCATAGAGGCGCAAGGTTCGCCTAGCGATGTCATCAACCGCTACATCGGGCTGGTGCTCGAAAAACAGCAGGCGCGGCAGGAAAAGCAGCAGCGCTTTGAAGCCAGCTACAGGCACGGCGACGGCGTCGGCGAAATCCTGGGAGTCGATCTGCTGAACGCCGCCGGCCAGCCGGTCACCGCGGTCGAAGGTGGCGAGGCCGTTACCGTGCGCGTGCGCAGCCGCTTTCATCATCCGGCCTGCGATCCCATGGTGGGCATCCTCATCCGCAACCGCATCGGCATGGATGTCTATGGAACCAACACCCGTATCGAGAAAAAAAACCTGGGCACGTATCAGCCGGGCGAGGAACTGGAAGTGGATTTCCACTTCGCCTGCTGGCTCACGCCGCAACCGTACACCCTGACCGTCGCCACCCAGAGCTCCGACGGATCGAGCCACGACTGGCTGGACGACGTGATTTCGTTCGATGTGGTGGATACGCGCGTGGCGGCGGGAGTGGCCAATCTGCGGGCGGAGATCGCATGGCGCGTATCACGGTGAAGGTGCATCCGCGCGCCAGGCGGACGCGCATCACCGGACGTGTGGGCGAAGCCTGGAAGCTGGACCTGGCCGCGCCGCCCCTCGATGGCAAGGCCAACGAGGCCTGCGTCCGGTTCCTGGCCGAGCTCGCCGGCGTGCCGCAATCGCGCGTGCGGATCGTGTTAGGCTTGTCAAACCGGACCAAAGTCATTGAGATCGACGGAGTGTCGCAGGAGGATGTGGCGCACGCTTTAAGCTTGCCGGTGCGGGCTTCAGTCCGCACGCCAGAATGATAAATGATCTACGCCATAGTGCTGTCAATCATTGTCGCCGTGCTGTTGGGCACCGCCGTAGTGCGCTCGCTGACGGTCAAGAACCAGGCCGATTTCCTGGTCGCGGGCCGCAAGCTGACCTGGCCTGTGCTGGTGTTCGCCCTGCTTTCCTCCTGGATCGGCGCGGGCAGCCTCTTCCCCGGCGCCGAGAACGCTTACAAGCAC
>Ga0187871_10001165_pt1 | contig 23281 bp, 23 predicted proteins | sample June2016WEW_16_1_FD_132988 | JGI IMG/M metagenome (GOLD analysis project Ga0187871, IMG submission 132988) | Peatland microbial communities from SPRUCE experiment site at the Marcell Experimental Forest, Minnesota, USA - June2016WEW_16_10 | ecosystem: Environmental > Terrestrial > Soil >...
ACCACGGACGAGGCTCGGGGGGCTGCCGCAGCAGCTTCAAGATGGCGTTGCCCAATGTGGGCAGGTTATCGTTGAACACCCTGGCGAGCCAGATTTCTTCATGTTGATGAGGATGCATAGATCAGCTCGAAGACGATTTCCAGAATGACGGCTGCAGTCGGCACAAACAGTCCAATCAGGGCGGCCGGCAAGCTCAAAGAAGTAAAATTTACTATAGCATAGGCGCCCGCGCCCAACAGCAGATAGCGGAGTCCGATCAGGACGGCAAATTTTGGGCTGAGGCGGGTGGTCGATGCGCCGCCCAGGCCGTCTACCACCTTCTTCAGCCAATGGAAATTCAGGTAGGAAGCCACCCCTCCCAGCAGATAGGCTACCGCCCACCTCCAGCCGCGCAGAACGAGGAAAACCACGCATCCCGCGCCGGCCAGCCCGAGCATCCCGCGCATGATGCGGCCGAGCGCGGCATCGTAGTGCGCCTGCTCAGGATCCATTGCTATCCGTCGTCATTCGTCATCGTGCGTGTCCCGCGTGACTTGCCGCACCAGTTGCACGAATCCAGCGGCGATACCCAGGATCAGGAACACGATGTATAGGAAATCGGTATGGAAGGCCCGGTCCAACAGGTAGCCCATCCCCCAGCCCACCACCGTGGCCGCGGGCAGCACGAAGGCCAGGGAGGTGTACTCCCCAACCATGGCCATGGGATTTCGTTTCACTCAGTTCATGTTCATGCCGCACATGCCCGGATTGCTGCAGCGTCCGCTGGGACACACCGGACCGTCGGCCTGCTTGGGACCGGCGGCGTGCGCGGCGAATGTGGAAAACTCCTGGCGCAGGTGCCTTTGCCCGCAGGAAGGGCATTCCACGCCGGCGTCGTCCGCGGTCCTGCGCACCAGCTTCTCGAACTTTGTTCCGCAATCCTGGCACTTGTATTCGTAGATCGGCATAGGTCTTCAGCTAGATTCTAGCATGCGCGGCAGCCAAACCTGCCCGCATAAACTGGGGGGCGGGCAATTCTGCCCGCAGCCGCCTTTTAGGCGGCCAGGAGCCGGCTGAAAGCCGGCTGCGGCCAAGATTGGCCGCCCTCCCGGCGGCATGCAAGAATGATTCCATGAGCACCATTCTGGTTACCGGCGGATCCGGCTTCATCGCCAGCCATGCCATTCTGCAGCTCTTGGCCGCGGGCCATCGCGTGCGCACCACCGTGCGCAGCCTCTCGCGCGAGAGCGACGTGCGCGCCATGCTGAAGGAAGGCGGCGCCGAACCGGGCGATCGCTTGTCCTTCTTCGCCGCCGATCTCGAAAAGGACGCGGGCTGGGCCGCAGCCGTGGCCGGCTGCGAATATGTGCTGCACGTGGCGTCGCCGCTTCCACCCAACCTCCCCAAGCACGAAGACGAGCTCATCGTGCCGGCGCGCGAAGGCGCCCTCCGCGTGCTGCGCGCCGCGCGCGACGCCGGCAGCAAGCGAGTCGTGCTCACCTCTTCGTTCGCGGCGATCGCCTATGGCCATGCGCCGCGCAATACGCCGTTCGACGAGACGAGCTGGACCAACCTCGATGGCCATGGCATGACCCCCTATGTGAAATCGAAAACTCTGGCCGAGCGGGCCGCCTGGGATTTCATCGCTAGCGAAGGCGGCGGCCTCCAGCTTGCCGTGGTCAATCCAGTGGGTGTATTCGGTCCCGTACTGGGGCCCGACTATTCGACATCGATTCTTCTGGTGCAGCGCCTGATGGATGGCGCCATGCCGGGCTGCCCGCGGCTCTATTTCGGAATCGTCGATGCACGCGATGTCGCCGGCTTGCACATACTCGCCATGACCCATCCCGCCGCCGCTGGCGAACGCTTCCTCGCCGTGGCTGGCGATACCATGTCCATGCTCGACATCGCCATGGTGCTGAGGAACCGCATGGGCGCGTCGGCCAAAAGAGTGCCTACCCGCCAACTGCCCAACTGGCTGGTACACATTGCCGCCATGCGCGATCCCGCGGTGAAGCTGGTCTTGCCCGAACTGGGCAAGATCAAGCGCGCCACCAACGCAAAGGCCGAGCGCGTGCTCGGCTGGGCGCCCCGGTCCAATGAGGATTCCATCGTGGCCACCGCCGAAAGCCTGGTGCGCCTCGGGCTTCTCAAGGACAGCCCGAAAAACCCAGTCCGATAAGTTTGATATACATGAACCATGGATTTCGTGGAGCGTCTCCTCGGCTGGTCTCCCGATGGTGGTTCAGGGATGTTTGAGGCCTTGATCATATGTGTGGCGATTGGCGTACTCGCGTGGCTGGCGCGAAAAGCCCCGGCCCGGTCTCGATCCAGCGCTCTATTGGAGATAAGTGATCTTACGCCACGCCGAAGCCGCCGATCGCAAACCGTCCGGTAGGATGGCCCAGACCCGCCAGGTGTAGTCTCCCATCCCTGGGGTCTCGAACTGTACTTGGGTGGTAGTCGAACTGGCCCCCATGCTCATACCTTCACTGGCGAATTCCACCTGATATCCCAGCGCGCCGGAAACGGGCTGCACGGTCACCAGCGTCTTCCGTGGAAAGACGTCGATGCTGGCGCCATCCGCCGGCGTCAGTGGAACAGGTGCGCCGACGCTGGGGTCAACGCGCAAGCCGGCGGCCATGGGGATCTGCTCCGGGGGTGGGCAGGCGTCGGCTGGCGCAGGCATCTGCAAGTTTCCGGGCCGCATGCGCCACACGCCCCTTCCATATGTCGCCGCGGTAAGTGTGCCGTCCTGGTGGTGGTAAACCAGATCGGAGACCACTACGCTCGGCAGGTTTCCGCTGATGTTCAACCAGCCGGTTTCCAACTCGGCCCAGACACCCACATCGCCACCCACAAATAGCCGGTAGGGAGGATGGGTTTCGTAGGCCGCCGCGTAGAACACCACGTTGGGCAGCTTGCCGGCGTCGATATCCGCCCACGTGTCTCCGGCATCCTGGGAACGGAAGACATGGCTATAAGCCAGTGACGCTCCCGTCCGGAGTTGCACACCGGAACTCAAAACCCCGGTGGATGCCACTGTCGCCACCACCGTTCTGAGGACCTTCGGATGGGTCGCGATGGAAGTGATGGCGCGCGCGGGAATGTCGATGCCGGACAGTGTTTGCGACCAGGTAAGGCCGCCATCCCGGCTGCGAAAAATGCCGCCGCCAGTGGTGCCCACGAACATCAGCCCGGGTCTGACGCGCGAAATCTCAATCGCCGAAATGGGCGTGCCGTCGAACGAACCGGATACCACCTGCCAACTCTTCCCGTTATTGTCCGTGCGGAATAAGCGATTCGACCCGGCCCAAACGGTCTTGACGCCGCTGCGCGTGGAGGGTTCGATGGCCATCACCGTAAACGCGCGCTGGGCGATTTCTTCCGCCGTAATCTGCCGTGGCTTCACCAGTTTCCAACACGCAAAATCCCACGGCTTGCCGGACTGGTGGTGGTAAACGAGGAATCCCGTTGCGCAGGCGAACACGTTGCCTTCGTCGGCCGGATCGATAACCATCCAGGCGCCATCACCCGGGATGGCCGGCACGAAATTGCCCTCCTTGACGTCTCCCACCCCGGCAATCAGGGTGCCGTTGTCTTGTGTGCCTCCGCCGAATACCTTGCCGTTGGAGGGCGCCACGTCCAGATCGTAGAACATGGTGGTCGCCATGCCACGCGAACATTCCGTCCAAGTGCGGCCGCCATCGCGAGTCACCGAAACGCCGCCGTCGTTTCCGGAGACGATCATGTCGTCCTCCGGCCATAGCAAGGCGTGATGGTCCGCGTGTACGTAATCCGTTTTTCCGCGATTGGGGTTGGTGATCCTACGCCAACTGCGCCCCGCATCGTCGGTGCGGTACACTTGCATGCCGCCCCAAACCACGCTGTCGGGCCTATGGGCATGCACGGCAATCGTATTGTTGTAAGACATCTGGCGTTCTGTCGGAACGCGCCCGCCCAGGATTTCCCGCCAGGAGTTGCCGCCGTTGGTGCTGCGGAACACGCCGAGCACGTAACCGGAGCGGTCCGCCGCCAGAGCGTAGATCACATCCGGATCGGAAGGCGCGAAGGCCAGGCTGGTCCGCGCGAACTGGTCGCCGGACGGAAGCCCCTTGGTCAGGTGCTCCCAGCGTTGGCCAAAATCCCGGCTGCGCCAGATACCGTTGTGCGCGCCATCCGGCTCAATCGAAGCGAAAATTGCGTTCTTGTCGCCCGGGTGAAACAGCACGGAGTGGCAGTTGTAGCTGCGCTTTCCCCAGAATTCACAGGGCAGCAGCCCGCCCCCTGGAGGCGACAGATACAGCCCGGCGGGAAGGCTGTTGTCGAGAAAAATGCTGCCGATTGCCAGTGCCGCATCTGCCCGAATAGCGAGGCTGCCGATGCGGCGCGGGAATGTCCGCACGTCTTGATCGATGGACATTTCCACCCCCGGTAGCCCGAAAAACGGCTGCCAGGTAAGGCCGTCGTCGTTGGAGATGTACACTCCGCTCCCAGGGTAGGAATCCCCGGACATGTTGGCTTCCCCAGTGGCCGCGAACAGACTCGCTTTGCCTTCGAAGTTGGTCTTCAGTTTGCCGGTAAAGTTCATGCAGGCCAACGCGCCGATGTTCTGGTTGGCGAAGCGGCTCCAGGTTGGATGCCATGATTCTCCCGCGTCGCTGGACACCCACACGCCTCCCGTCGCGGACCCCGCGAACCACATGTTGGGATTGCTGGGATGAATCACCAGAGCCGTCACCCGGCCGGCGATATTGTAGGGACCGGCGCATTGCCAACGGTGCTCGGGACAGATATCCGCCTGGAGCTGGGAGGCCCAGAACTTCTCCAGTTGCACGGGGGAAGCGTCCCGCATGGGGAATGCCACGTTCTGGTAAAACCAAACGGCGCGATCTTTTTGCGGCGGGCGGGAGTGCCGTGCAGGAGGTTTAGCAGTGCGCATCGGGGGATATCCGATCCGTGGCCCGGCACGATGCCAGACCACGACCGGTCAAAACGTTTTCGACTTTAGGCTCTGGTGTTGCCGATGGTGCCAGTGGGCGGCGGCGGACTCTTCTTCTTGGCCGCCTTCTTCACCGGTTTCTTGGCGGCCTTTTTGACCGCCTTCTTGGCCGCTTTCTTGACAGGTTTCTTCGTGGGCATGCGCGATTCTCCCTTGGTATTGGCGATTAGCCCCAGCGGGCTACCAGGACATCTTAAACCGATTGCAATACCAATTGTCATCCCGCACGCGGCGGGCGTCGAGTGCGCGGCGCCGCTCGGCGATGTCGCTCGCCGCCAGCAAAGTTAGGGCCTCGCCGAAGCCCGGATAGCTGCGCAGTCCGGCTACTACTCTGCCCAACCGCTCCGGATTGAAATGCGCGAAGGCCAGCCGCAGCCGGTTGAACAGAAACTCGGGCCAGCCCACATGATACGGAGACCGCTTCCGGAACTTGTGCGCCACTACCGTGTCCGGCGTAATCATCAGATTGTAACCCAGCATCCAGAAGCGCACGCACCCTTCGTTATCGATGTTCCCGCGTTGCACTTGGCTATCGTCCCAGCCGCCTGTCGCTTCAATGACGTCGCGTCGAGTGGCGAAACAACAGCCGGGGATGATCGGCGCTGCGACAGGACCGCGCGGTCTACGCCGCTGCCACCGCACTTCCAGCCTGGCGTCCTTGAACGTCAGCCCATAACCGATCGGTCCGGGGCGATAGCCGGCGATCCCCGGCGCCACGCCTCCCACCTTGGGTTTCTCCAGCTCTGCCACCAGGGGCCGCCACCAATCGGGCTCCAGCCGCAGGTGCGCATCGGCGTACACGATCACATCGCCGTGAGCCTGCCTGGCGCCGAAGTTCCTGGCGCGCGCGACTCCATAATTCGACACGCGATACAGCTTGATCCTGCCTCGCCTTTGCGCGACATGCCTGGCGGAGCCGTCCGTGGATCCATCGTCGATCGCCACGATCTCGCCCCCGGCCGGAAGGGTATCGTCGAAGTTTTCGACCGTCCGCTTCAATTCCTTTCCCTCGTTGCGGCTGATTACGACTACGCTGATTTTATCCGCCACTCTCCTCCAGCCAGACATTGCCCTTCAGCTCACCCATGGAAAATACCAGCGCGCCTTCTCCCGCCGACAGCCCCGCAAGAAATCCCTGGCTTCCCATATGCCGCAACGAGAAGCGCGCGGAGTGAAAATGGCGCACCGCGAAGGCTTCGCCGATAGGTTGTTTCGTCAGAGGATTGAGCGCGCGAGCCCAAATGCACCGGTATCCATCGCGTTCCGATATAAAGTACAGGAATCGCCCATCGGCGGACCAAGCCGGGTCCCGCTCCAACTTGGAGCCGTCTGTGACGGGAATCCATTCGGCCTGGGGAGCGGGAAAGCCCCGCCCGGTGGGAGCGATCCAGACTTGGGCCGAATTGGTGGCGTTGCGCAGCCCATGAAACGCCACCCATTTCCCGTCCCGCGAGAACCGCGAGCTGGAAAGGATCAGGTCCGCACCCGGCCGCTGCGCCACCTTCACCGTAGAGCGGCGCGCCGAGTCGTATAACAGCACGTCTTCGTTTTCCGCAGGTTCATACAGAATTTCGCGCCCATCGGTGGAGGTGCCCATGACCGTGCCACAGCGGTCGCATAGCTTCTCAGCGGCGCCTCCGGTCGAGGGAATCGACAAAAGATCGTAGCTGGCGCTGGTGTAAAGAATACGCGAGCCGTCACCTGAAAGTCTGGCCGTGTACAGCCAGGTAGGGCTGGACAGGATGGTATGCTCCGCGCTCGTAGAGCGGTCTCGAATGCGCAAGGACCAACTGTCCGGACCGTGGCTCACGTAGGCGATTTTAGAGGCGTCCCAGCTAATGGATGGCGTCAACTCCTCGGTGATTTCGTCCGTCAAACGATTCATCGGGCCGCGCGCCGCCCCTGTCGCAGCGTCCAGCGGCTGCAGCCAGACCTCGAAGTTCAGTTCTTCCGCCGCGAAGATCAAGCGGCGGCCATCGCCCGACCAACTGGCGTGCCGATGCAGCCCAGGACCCAAAGTCAACCGCCGCGCCTCCCCGGTTCCGGATAGCGGAATCTCCCAAAGGTTCGCCGCGTCGCCCAATAAGGCGTTGAAGAGAATCCGATTCGCACCCTCCTTCCACCAATCCTGGGAGATGGGAAACACTTGCGGAAACTCCGTCCGCATCAGCTTCTGCGCATCCAGGCGGGCGTACGCCCCGGTTCGTTGTGGAGCGCCGCCTTCGATAGGCAGAATCCACCAATCCAGTTCGGCGCGTGCCGGAGCTTTCCCATCCTTGCGTCCCAACACCAGCAGCCGATCGGAGTGGGGAGACCACACCGGGTTGGTCGCGGTGGCCATTTCCGGATGGATTGCCCGTAGCACGCCGCCGCCGGAATTGACGATGAATACGCCCGCGGAGCCCGGATTGGAAACGGCTTCCCCGCCCACGGAATACGCCACCCAGCGGCCGTCGGGAGAAAAACGCGGTGTGCGGCCCAGCGGCGCCAGAAGAACCGGAGAGCCGCCCAGCGCGGGCGCCAGGTAGATTCCCCCACCGTCTTTTTCCGAGCGGAAAGCGATCATGGTGCCATCCGGTGAAAAGGCCGGATCGCTCTCGTCCGCCGGATCCTTGGTGAGACGAATCGGTTCCCGGCCTCCGATTTGCTGTATCCAAATGTCCAGGTTGCCTTCCTTGGCTCGGTCGGACGCGTAGGCTACGAATTTCCCATCGCGCGAAATCGCCGGATAGCCGGTTAATCCACCGTCCGCCGTGACCATGCGCAACACTGCATCGGCGGGCGCGCGGGAGGCGCCGGTCCCGGGCAAGAGGCGCAAATTCGTGTACGCCAGCAGCGCCGCCGCCACGCTCGCGGCAGCCACCGCCGGCCATCCAAAGCGGCGTGCGCGGCCGCTGCCTGGCGTCTGAGGACTTAACCGGGCATCGGCGAATGATGCGCCAGGTGTCTCGTAGTCCTTGGCCACGTCCTCCAGCAACTGCTTGACGTCGCCCATGTCCTGCCAGCGGTCCTCCGGCTTTTTCTGCAGGCACTTGAAGAGAATGCGCAAAAGTGGGCGCGGTGCGATAGCGGAGTCCGGCGGCGCTGGGTCGTGGTGCAGGATGGCCGCCAGTGTGCCGACCGCTGAATCCTCCTGGAACGCGCGCCGCCCGGTCAACATTTCATATAACAAACTGCCGAAGCTGAAGATGTCCGACCGGAAATCGACGGGCCTGCCCTGGGCTTGCTCGGGAGACATGTACGACACCGTCCCCAGCACCTCTCCTTGTCCGGTTACAGGGCCCGCCGTGCGCGTGGCGTCGTCGCCGGCCAGCACCTCCGGCTCGGAAAGTTTCGCCAGGCCAAAATCCAGAATCTTCACCGGCCCCTCGCTGGGGACCATCACGTTCGACGGTTTGATGTCGCGATGGACGATGCCTGCCGAGTGGGCCTTCCGCAGGCCTTCCGCCACCTGCACCGCAATGCGCAGCGCCGCGTTCCATGGCATGCCCTGCCGCGGGATCAGGGCGTGGAGTGTTTGGCCGGCGATGTATTCCATCACCAGGCAATCCATGCCGTCGTACCGGAAGATGTCGTAGATCGTTACGATATTCGCATGGTTTAGCGCGGAGGCCGATTTCGCCTCCTGGATGAAGCGCTGTGTGCTGCTGGCATTAGCCGCCAGGCCGCTGCGCAAAACCTTGATTGCCACCAGGCGGTTCAGGCGCGTGTCCCGTGCCTTGTAGACTTCGCCCATGCCGCCCGAACCGAGCGTATCGAGAACCTGATAGTTTCCGAGCGTGCGGTTTTTCACGGGAGCGGCCTTCGCATCAGTGTATCAGGGCGACTGGAACCGCGCCGCGTGATGGGTGGCCCAGTCGCGGAAGGTTTGCGCCGGCCGTCCCGTGATTTCCGCCACCGTAGATGTCACCAACGCCGGTTGTCCGATGGCCGCCGCCCAGGCGCCCAGCAGCATATTCACCACCGCTGCCGAGGGTATCGGCGCGAGCAAGTCGGATCTCGCGTCTGCCGGCGGAATCTCTTCCAGCCGCAGCGGGCGGCCGATCGCATCGCCGATGATCGCAATCTGCTCGGATTGGCTCAGGGATTCAGGTCCGGTCAGAACATATTCCCCTCCGGCGTGTCCCTCATCAAACAAACCGCGCACCGCGACAGCGGCGATGTCCCGCTCGTCGATGGGAGCGGTGGCAGTGCTGGAATACGGCCAGCGCACCACATTGCGGCCGGCGCGAATCTGCGGCGCCCACCAGCGCAAGGCATTTGCGGCGAATATGCCGGGCCGCAGGAACGTCCACGGGACTCCCGAATCCTCGATCATCCGCTCGACTTGCGCGCCGAGCGCACGCGCGGGATTGGGCTGCTGGAAAAAAGGGTGTGCCGTTTTCAGCGGAGCCGACAGAAACACGATGCGCCGCGCGTCCTTCGCGATCCGCTCCAGGGCGGGAGCCACGGCGGCCGCTGGCGCGGTCCACACCAGAAACACCGCGTCGACGCCATCCAAGCATCCATCCAGGGTCTCGGGTAGAGTGAGATCCCCGCGCACCACCTCCACTCGTGGCGGCAAATCCGCCGCATCCGGATTGCGCGTCAGCGCGCGGACCTGCGCGCCTGCGGCCGCCGATTGGGCGACAACTTGACGGCCAACGGTTCCGGTGGCTCCAGTGACGAGGATGCGATTCATCGAAGATCTACTAAGCTTCCATATCTTACCGCCCGCTGCCGTCGACCCGATGACCGTGCTCCGACGCGAATGATGATACTGTAGACACAACAGCCTGACTCAGCCCGCCCGGCTGTTGCGGCCCTGCTGCTGCAAAACCTTCCTCCGTCGCACAGCGATTCCTATGCCCAAGCGCCGCAATTCCGTCGAAAGTCTGAAGTCTCTCAAATGGTGGAACCCGTTGCGCGTACGCGACGACCTTCCGGACATGATCGCCAAGGGCGCGGAAGCGCTCACTCCCGCGGAGAAGGATCTTCTTAAGTGGGTGGGCGTCTTCTTCCGCAAGCCAACCCCCGGGCAATTCATGATGCGGATCCGCATGCCCAACGGATTTGCCACCAGCACGCAACTGCGCACCATCGCGGAAATCTCGCGGCGCCTCGGCAACGGCACGCTGGATATCACTACGCGGCAACAAATTGAGCTGCGCGGCTTCACCCTGGACACGGTGCCCGAGATCTGGGAGAACCTGCGCGGCGTCGATCTCACCAGCCTGCAGACCGGTATGGACAACGTGCGCAACATCAACGGTTGCGCGCTGGCGGGCTTGACGCCACACGAATGGCTGGATGCCTCGCCCGTGGTCCTCGAGCTGAATCGCATCATCGTGGGAGCGAACGGCAACCCCGAGTTCGCCAATCTTCCCCGGAAGTTTAACGTCACCATCACGGGGTGCATGTCGAATTGCACGCACAACGAGTCGCAGGATATCGCGTTAATTCCGGCACGGCGGGAAGCCCGGGCCGGATTCAATATTTTGGCGGGCGGCAAGATGGGCTCCGGAGGATTCACCATCGCCCAGCCCCTGGACGTGTTCGTGGAGCCGCCCGAGGCCGCCGAAGTGACCGCGGAACTGGTGCGCATCTTCCGCGACCACGGTCCGCGAGAGGCGCGATCCAAATGCCGTCTGGCGCATCTGATCGAGGATTGGGGCATCGCGGAGTTGCGCTACGTGCTTGCGGAGCGCCTCATGCGCGAGCTGCAACCGGCAGGCGAGGACATGCGCCGGCCCGGCCTGCATGCGGACCACCTGGGAGTGCAGCCACAGAAGCAGACGGGTTTCCGCTCCGTGGGCCTCGCCGTGGTTACCGGCCGGTTGGGCGCACCACAACTTACGGAATTGGCGCGCTTGTCGGATGTGTACGGCACGGGATGCGTGCGCTTGACCACTGGTCAGAATGCCATTATTCCGGACGTGGCCCTCGGCAATCTAACGGCGCTACTGGCCGAACCGCTGCTGAAAGAACTTCCGCCGTCGCCCTCACCCTGGTTTCGGGGATTGGTCGCATGTACCGGCACCGATTACTGCAATCTGGCGCAGATCGAGACTAAATCGCGCGCCGTGGATTTGTCGCGCGCACTCGAACAACGCTTCGGCACTGGAGTCAAACCGTTGACGATTCACTGGTCGGGGTGCCCCGCGGCCTGCGGCAATCATCAGGCGGCGGATATCGGCTTTCGCGGACTCAAAGTGAATATCGGCGGACAGCTTGTGGAGGCGGTGGCGATCTACGCCGGAGGGCGTACAGGTCCTGGAGCGGCGGCAGGGCAGCAGGTGCTGGACGTGGTTCCCTGCGACGACAAACTTCCCGGCGTGGTCGCGGCAATCGTCGAGGGTAGGCGACAATAGGTGCATGCCTGACACACCCGGGCGCCGCCGTGAACCGCGCTGGCTCGCGATCGTGGCCGCACTCTCTGTGGGTGGACTCTATTGGGCGCTGCCCGAGTCGTTGAGTCCCGGACCGGGGTGGCTGGTGCTGGCGGCGGTGGCGCCGCTTTCCGTCGTGGGCATAGTCTTCCGCCGGCGCTCGCAGTTCAGGCTCAATCAGATCGTGGGATACACCATGTCGAGCATCATCACGGCCGCGCTGATAGGCGCGCTGGTTCTGCTCATCGCCGCCCTCCTCGACCATAAGGAAGCGGCCCCCGTCCTGCTGCGCTCCGCCGTGGCGCTGTGGGTCTCCAACATCCTGGTATTCGCCTCCTGGTACTGGCGCCTGGATGCCGGCGGGCCCCATGAACGGGAACTGCGCGGCGAACACATCGAAGGCGCGTTTCTGTTCCCGCAAATGACCCTGCCCGATCGCGATCCGGACTGGATGCCCGGCTTCGTGGACTACCTGTTCCTGGCTTTCAACACCAGCACGGCTTTTTCTCCGACCGACGTGCCGGTTCTGTCGCGCTGGGCGAAAGGCATGATGATGGTGCAGTCCACCATTTCGCTGGCCACGCTGGCGCTGTTGGCGGCGCGCGCGGTCAATATTCTGTAGGTTACTCCAGCACTCCGAGGATCTCGTCCTCTTTCAGAATCAGGTACTCTTCCACACCGAGTTTTATTTCAGCCCCGGAGTACTTGCCAAACAGGATGCGGTCGCCGGCTTTGACTTCAGGCGGCATGCGCTCGCCGGTCTCCAGCAGCTTGCCGCTGCCCACGGCCTGCACTTCTCCCTGCTGCGGCTTCTCCTTGGCGGTATCCGGAATGATGATGCCGCCGCGCCTGGTTTCGCCCTCTTCCAGGCGCTTGATCACCACGCGGTCATGTAAAGGACGTAGTTCCATGTGCTTCTCCTATCGAATGAAAATTATAACCCACGTGGCGCACGCACTCATGCGTGCCCGTCGGCACTCCTGCCGACGCTTGGCTACTTCCAAATCTCCCCCAAACACCGCCCCACGCTCCCACTCGGCGTCTCGATATCCAAATAGGTACTCAGCGTAGGAGCCACATCGTTGACCGATACCGGCTCGTCGAAGCGTCCCGCCTTAATGCCGGGTCCCATGAAGATCACCGGCACGTGCGCGTCGTAGCTGAACGTGGTGCTATGCGTTGTGCCCCTGGCCCCGTACAGCCAATACGGCTCCAGCAACACGTACATGTCCGGACTGCGCGGCGCATAGAATCCGTTCATCACCCGCCGGCCCACCGGTTCGTCCACCGCGCCGTGCAAAAGCATCTCCCGCGTGTACACGCGAAACACATGCGCGACCGGCCGCGCCGCCTTCGCCGCCGTACGTTCCACTTCCGCCACATCCAGTTTCTTCTGCCGGATAAGCTCCAGGTTGAAATAAAATGCGGTATCCGACGGATTGAGGAGCCACTGTCCCGCGCCATATTTTTCGATGAGCGCCGCCTCTACCGCTTTCCGCACCGCTCCCGCCGGCATGCGCCCGCCCGGCATTTTGCGCGCCGCGTTCACTTCGGGAACCGGCGCCACACCGTGATCCGCCGTCATTACCACCAACACATTGCCCATCCCCACCGCGGTTTCAAGAAAACTGAATAGCTTGCCAAACACCCGATCCGTCTGAATGGACATCTCCTTCACTTCGGGCGAGTCCGGTCCCATCGCGTGCCCCACGTAGTCGTTTGCGGAGAAACTTACCGCCAGCAGATCGGTTACGCCCCTTTGGCCCAGCTTTTCGACCTGTATGGCTCGCTCCGCGAAGCTTTCCACCAATTCGTTGCCGAACGGACTGCCTTCGAGCGCGGCATAGACCGATGTGTCCGCGGGCAAAGTGTGGTCCAGCCAGTGCGCGCCACGATACCCATCGGCTGGCCGCGTTGCGTTATAAGCCGTCACCCACGCCGGCAGTTCCACGAAGTAGTAGGTGCTGCTGACGAAGTTGCCGCTGCGTGGATCGAACCAGTACGCACCGTCGGCCATGTGACCCGCCGGCAGAATGGCGCTGCGGTCCTTCAGTGAGATGCCCATGACTTTGGCGCCGCCCGCGGCCATCTTCAGTTCGTCGCCCACGGTGCTCACCAGCATGCGCCGCGGGGAGGCGCCGTCGCCGCCGGCGGCGCCCAGCATCTTCACCGTATCGTCGCTGACGCTGGCCACCACTTTGCCGGTCTCGCGGTCGAACCATTCGTTGCCCACGATGCCGCTCATGGCCGGCGTGGCGCCAGACAGAAACGTGCTATGGCCTACCGCGGTCACCGTCGGATACTGTATGTAGTTCGCATTTGTGAAGACCGCGCCCTCCGTGAGCAGCCGTTTGAAACCCGCGCGGTAGTCTGCGCGAAACCGCGTCAGATAGTCGTAGCGGAACTGATCCACTACGATGGCTACCACCAGCTTGGGCCGCGGCGCGGCCACTAAAGCGTGTATTGCACAGAATAGGGCGAGAAAGCCGGCCCACAGCGCGGCGCGAAGTTTCAGCATGATTCCTCCGCGTACAAACCCATGCGCCGCTTCACCAGATCCACCGTGGAATTGGCAATAGGGCTCACCCGCGCCGCGCCTTCCCGCAAGATACCGGGAATGTAACCCGGATCGGCCATCATCTCGCGATACCGCTGCTGGAAGGGCTCCAGGTGGGAGATGGTCATCTCGGCTACCTGCTTCTTCAGGTCTCCGTAGCGCATGCCGCTGAAGTGCGCGCGCATCTGGTCGTCGGTCCAGCCGGCGAAAGCTTGATAAATGTTAAGCAGGTTAGCCACACCCTCACCCAAACTTTCAAAATCCACCGCCGGATTGGAATCCGTGGTGGCGCGCATCACGATCTTGCGGATGCGGTCGGGCGGATCCAGCAAAGCTACCGCGTGGTTCGCGCCGGCGGCCGATTTGCTCATCTTAGTCGTAGGATCGTCCAGGCCCATGATGCGCGCGCCTACGCCCGGCAGGCTGGTGGCCGGCATCACGAACGTCTCGCCGTAGAGCGAATTGAAGCGCTGCGCGATGTCGCGGGTCAGCTCCAGGTGCTGCGCCTGATCTTCGCCCACCGGCACTGCGGCGGCTTGGTACAGCAGAATATCGGCCGCCATCAGGCATGGGTATTGCAGCAGCCCGTCGCCCACGGACTCCTGTTTGGCCGCCTTGGCCTTGTACTGTGTCATGCGCTCCAGCCAGCCCACCGGCGTCACGCAGGTCAGCATCCAGGCTAGCTCGGCATGCGCCGGCACCGCGGATTGCACCATGATGCTCGACTGCCGAGGGTCGATGCCCGCCGCCAGATACAGCCCCGCGGTCTCCATAATCTTGGCGCGCAGCTCGCCGGGGTCCTGATAGACGGTTACCGCATGCAGATCCACGATGCAGAAGATGCATTCGTAATCCGCCTGCACGCGCACCCAATTCTTCAACGCGCCCAAGTAGTTCCCAATGTGTAGATTTCCCGACGGCTGCATGCCGGAGAAGACTCGTGCTCTCATGGTAAGTAGGTTCGAAGGAGTAACTCTCATCCTAAGCGATTTCGAGATCACGGTGGAAAAGCTGGTCTACGGCGGCGAAGGACTGGGCCGGCTGGAAGGCCGCGCTGTGCTGGCGCCGTTCGTTCTGCCCGGCGAGCGTGTTCAATTGCGCAGCGTGGGCGAGAAGCCCGGCCTGGTACACGCCGCATTGCTGCAGGTGCTGGCCGCCGCGCCAGAACGGGTCGCGCCCCCGTGCCCGTATTTCATGCGGTGCGGCGGCTGTCACTATCAGCATGCGCCGTACGAGCTGCAGCTCGCGTTCAAGCGCGCCATCCTGGAAGACCAGTTGGCCCGCATCGGCAAGATCGCGCCGCCCGCGGAGATCGGCGTGATTTCGGGCGAGCCTTGGGGATATCGCAATCGGGTGCAGTTGCATATCGCCAACGGCGCGCTGGGGTACCGTGAAGCGCAATCGCACAAACTCTGCCGCATCGAACGGTGCCCCATCGCATCGCCCGCGATCGACGGGGCCATCGCCGCCTTGCGTGAGATGCTGGGAGACCCGCGCTGGCCGCGGTTTGTGCGCACCATCGAGCTGTTTACCAACGAAACGGAGATGCAGCTTCATGTGGTGGAGACGGACCGACCTGTCGCACGCCGCTTCTTCGACTGGTGCGCCGAACGCATCCCGGGCCTGGTTTCGGGCGCGCTCGACTATCCGGCGGCGGGCCACACCTGGCGCGTAAGCTACGGCTCGTTTTTCCAGGTAAACCGGTTCCTGATCGAAAAGCTGGTGGAAACGGCGCTGGAGGGTGCGGCAGGCCAGAACGCGCTGGATCTCTACGCGGGTGTGGGTCTATTCTCGCTGGCGCTGGCACAGCGTTTCGGCTCGGTGACGGCGGTGGAATCGGGAGCGCGCGCGGCGGGCGATCTGCGAGCCAACGCGGAGCGCGCCGGCTTGCCGTTGCGCGTGGAACAGATGGACGCCGAAGCTTGGTTGGAACAGTTGGAGACCGCGCCGGACTTCGTGCTGCTCGATCCGCCGCGGTCCGGAATCGGCAAGCGCATGGTTCAGCGTCTCGCCCACCTGCGCCCACCGCACCTGGCGCTGGTTTCTTGCGACCCAGCCACACTAGCCCGCGACCTCGCAGGCCTGACCGCCGCGGGATATCGCATCGACCACATGACGCTGGTGGATCTATTCCCGCAAACCTACCATCTGGAGACGGCGGTATTGCTCAGCCTGCCTTGCTGATATTACACAAATATTACGATCCTCCGCCCCGCATCGCGCCACAATAAGGGTGAAGAAGTACTGAAACTCCTAAAATGCAACCACACCCTAAAGGCGCCGAAGCCCGCATCCTGTTATCCGCCGTTTTCGGCCCATACGCGCAAAACGACCGCTTCGGCAGCCGTGCCATGAACCCCATGGAGCTGTATCACAATCAGGTGACCCGTGAACAAGGTCCCTTCTCGCTGCGCATGTTCCACCGCTCCTGGGGCATCATGATGATCCAGCAGAATATCGCCGCGCCCTGTACCGTCCTCGACTTCCCCACCCGCGAGGCCTTCGAGCGCGAGCTGACTGAAAATGCCTACGACGTCGTGGGCATCTCATCCATCATCGTGAACGTGGGCAAGGTCCGCGAAATGTGCCGCATCGTGCGGCGCCTGTCGCCCCATTCCACCATCGTGGTGGGCGGCCACGTGGCGGCCATTCCCGGACTCGATAAGATTATCGACGCCGACCACATCGTGCGCGGCGACGGCATCTCCTGGATGCGGCGCTATCTGGGCGCCGACGAGAACGCGCCCATCAAGCATCCGCACATCGTCTCCGGTTACGGCGTCCGTACCATGGGCCTACGCATCCCGGAAACGCCGGGGCAAGCCGCGGCCACCATCATCCCGTCCGTCGGATGTCCCATGGGCTGCAACTTCTGCACCACCTCCGCCTTTTTCGGCGGCAAAGGCAAATTCCTCAACTTCTACGAAACCGGCGAAGAGCTTTTTCAAACCATGTGCGAGATGGAAAGCTCGATGAACGTGCATTCGTTCTTCATCATGGACGAGAACTTCCTGCTCTACAAGAAACGCGCCATGGAACTGCTCGACCGCATGCAGGCCAAAGGCAAGTCCTGGGCGCTGTACGTGTTCTCCTCGGCCAACGCCATCCGCAAATACACCATCAAGGAACTGGTGGAGTTGGGAATTTCCTGGATCTGGATGGGTCTCGAATCGCCGCAATCGGCTTACGCCAAGCTACAGGATACCGACACCCTCGCCCTCACCAAAGAGCTGCGCGCCAACGGGATCAAGCTGCTGGGCTCGACCATCGTGGGGCTGGAGCATCACACGCCGGAAAATATCCGCGCGGAGATCGAGCACGCCGTCGAACATGAAACCGATTTCCATCAGTTCATGCTGTACACGCCCGTGCCCGGCACGCCGCTTTATCAAGAGATGCAGGAGCAGCACCGCATGCTGAACGGCGTGGACTTGGCCGACATCCACGGCCAGGACAAATTCAATTTCGAGCATGCCGCCATTTCGCGGGAACAATCCAAGCAGTTTCTGGATTGGGCCTTCCGCCGCGACTTCGAGCGCAACGGACCGAGTCTGTTTCGTGTCTGGCGCACCACGCTGGCGGGCTGGAAACGCTATAAGAATCACCCGGACGCCCGCGTGCGCCGGCGCTTCGAGTGGGAAGTCCGCTCGCTGAAGAGCGCCGCCAGCGGCCTGCTGTGGGCCATGGAGCACCAGTTGCGCAAAAGCAACCAGGGCGTCAGCGCCCAGATCCATGCGCTGCGCCAGGATCTGGGGCGCGAGTTCGGCCCGCTTTCGCGCATGGCCGCGGCGCTCGGGCCGCTGATGCTGTGGTCCAGCCGCCGCGAGCAGCGCCGCTTGGCACGCGGCGTGACCTACGAACCCGACACGGTCGTCGAGCGGCGCAACTGGGTCGGGCCCGACCCTTCACTTCACCCGCTTGAGATGCGACCGGACAAACACCTCGAAGTCCTTGCCGGGGGCCGCCAGCCAGAACGTGGCTTCCAGTTCGTCCGCTGAAATCACATGGAGTGATTCCTTCGCTCTAAACCCCGGCGCAATGTTCTCGATCCGCACGGAGACGAAATCGAGCGACTTGCCGTCCGTGCTCGCGGAGTCCAGCGTGTATTCGTTGACGAACCCTTCGTCGTGGAATTGTCTCCACACGATCTTCTTCAGATTCCTGTCGTAGCTAAACCATCCGAAGTCCTCGTGGGCCGCCGCCTTTCCCGCGGTCGAGGTGGGTTCCCATGCGATTTTGCCGTGCTCCGATAGAAACCGCTCGTTCAGCTCAAACCGGTACTCCCGCGTGCTGATTCCCTTTCCAGGCACGCCTGCCGCGGTGCCCTCCCACTTCCCGATCAACAGCCGCAAAGCACCCCATGGATCCGGTTGAGCCGCGGCGCCCATAGCCACAGCCATGGCCATAGCCAGCGCCGTAGGCAGGACCGCCAGGCGCTTCACGCTTGCCTCTTGGCGGCCAGGCTCGGCATACCCGTCCTTTGGGTCAGGAACCCGATAATTGCGCCGGTGATGAAGCCCGGCAGCATGATCGCAAGGTAGTGCTCGTGCTGCATAGCCGCCACCAGAAACGCGAACAACAACCCCAGCCCGGCACCCAATAGAACCCCCCATTTCGTGGATTGCACTTTGCGCGCAAACCACCCGCAGAACAGGCCCACCAGCATGCCTTTAATCGACGACCCACCAGGATGCCCCCGATCACGGAGTGCGTTTCCGGGTAGAACCACGCCGTCGCGCCGTCAATAGCGCCCAGGACCAACCCAAAAAGCAATCCGGCCAGAATCTTATTCATCGTTTCTTCCTCCCAATATGGTATTCCGCGCCGCCCGGAATTCCTTTAAAGATTTCGCAGAAAAAACAGCAGGAATTTAACGCCGGCATAGGCCGCCAGCAGCCATAGCAGAACGGCGTTGCGCGATGCGAACCTGCGCAGCCGGTGCCACAGCGGCTCCGACCAGGCCTCCACGGCCAAGCCATCCTGGAATCGCTCGATATCCGCCAGCAGCGCCAGCGCGTCCGGATATCGAGCGGATGGGTCCGCGTGCATGGCCTTGTCCGCGATCGCGCGCAACGCTGGCGGCGGGGATGCCGGCAGCATGAATCGCAACAATGCGCCCAGCGCATAGATATCGGAACGCTGGTCCAGGCGCGCCTCCGGAGCCCGAAACGCCGGTGTTCCGGCCACGGCCTCCACGCCCCAATCCATGACGTAGACCTCGCCGAACTCGCCCACCATCACGTTCTGCGGTTTCAGGTCGCGATGGATCACGCCGCGCGCGTGGGCAAATGCCAGCGCCTCTCCGATACGCCGTGTAATCCGCAGGCGCTCGCCCAGCGAGGGAGCGCTTTCCAAATAATAATCGAGCCGCGCGCCGGCCACCAGCTTCATGGCGTAGAATGCGCGGCCGTCGGGCAGTATGCCGGTCTCATAAACCGGCACGATGGCGGGATGTTCCAGGCGTGCGATGAGCTGCGCTTCGCCGGCCAGCGCCAAATCCATGACCTTCAGCGCCACGCGCCGGTCGAGCTGGCGGTCGCGCGCTGCATAAACCACCCCCATCCCGCCGCGCCCGATCTCGGATTCCAGTTCGTAGCGGGTGCCGCTCAGGTCGGGCAGCGCCGCCACATGGCGCAAATGGTCGAGGACGGAGTCGCTCACATCCATAGCCGGCGCAACTCATCGCGCAGGTCGCGCTCACCCGCGGTCACGCCGCGCAGCCGTTCGGTGACAAACTGGCGCAGCATGCGGCGCGCCCACGCGAGATAGTTTGTCACTGAGGTTTCCGCGATGCTATGGCGCGCGGATAAGTCGGCGTAAGACGGCCGATCGCCGCCGGCCAGATCGTACGCTTCGAAGATCTCGAATTGCAACTGTTTCCCGCAGGCGTCGCAATGCGCGCGTAAGTCGTCGAGCGCCAGCGCGAACAACTGGCGCCGCCACTCGCGTTCGAAAATGTCGTCCGGCGATTCGCTAAGGGCTGCCTGCTCCCCGACCGGTTCAAACTCGACATCGCCTCCGCGTTTTTGCCGGTTCCGGGCGGCGTGCTCGTTGGCGGCAAACCGTTCCACCGCCATGCGCAGATAAGTGCGGAACGAAGCTTTCGCCGGATCGAAGCGCGCGAACAAATCGCGCTGCAAGGCGGTGGCGAAGAAGCTCTGCGTCAGGTCCTTGGCGTCCTCGTTGTTTTTGCGGAACTTGACGCGGATGAAGCGATACACCGGCTTCCAATACAGCGCGCTCACGCGCTCCAGCGCTTCGTTCGGAAGTGTGGCGCCCGCGCTCGCGGCCTCCAACAGCGAAAGCTGTGTCGACGGAAACTGGCCCTGTGGCCCGCCCATCGTAGTGTCGGGATCCAGCCTCATGCTACCCACCGATGATAGCCTTTCTCGGCGGGACGTGTGTTTGATTCCCCACGATGTGGCGGCGCGTCCACAAGTCCGATCGGTATTGGCTCCAGTGTTCAAAGCTGGCTACTTTGGACAGAAAAGTGCTTCACAAACCGCATGATCCAACGAATTGCCGCTATTGCCTTCATCCTTTCCTGTACCAGCGTCGGCTGGCTGATTCTCGGTGGGACTATCGAGCATCGCACCTATCAGTCGGACGGCAAACTGCGCCTCGGTGTGGCCTCCATCTGGGGCTCTCCTCAGGAACAGGGTCCTCCTTCGGCCTCTTATATGGTGCCGCAGGGCCGCCAAGTCGAACTGCCGCTGGATTCCAGCCGCATCAAAGTGGCCCTGGACCTGGCTCATCGGCAAAAAGGGCTTCTCTGGTATAGCACGTATGTCGTGGATTTCTCCGGCGCTTATACCTTCCGGAATCCCACAGACGCGCCTCAACTGATCACCTTCGCGGTCAATTTCCCGGCCGAGCATGCCATTTACGACGGGCTGGTGATGGAGGTCGATGGCCGCGCGATGCCCGTGGTCTCCGACAAATATAGCGCGCGTGTCACGGCTCAACTGGGTGCGGAGCAGACAGCTACGGTGCGCGTCGCTTACCGGTCGCATGGTTTGGAAAGCTGGCGATACCGGCTGGGCGATGACGTCAGCCAGGCACGCGACTTCGTGCTTCAGGTAAGGACCAACTTCAAGGGTATCGACTTCCCATTGAACGCGCTGTCGCCGACGGAGAAGCGCGAGACGCCGGACGGCTGGGAACTCGTCTGGCAATACCGCAACCTGATCAGTGGCTTTCAGATCGGCGTCACCATGCCCGAGAAGCTGCAGCCCGGACCCCTGGCCGGGCAAATCAGCTATTTCGCACCGGTATCTTTGCTGCTGTTCTTCTTCCTGATGTTCATCGTCACTACGCTAAAGTCCATCGACTTGCACCCCATGAACTACTTCTTCCTGGCCGCGGCGTTTTTCTCCTTCCACCTGCTGCTGGCTTATCTGGTGGATCATATTTCGATTCACCTGGCATTCGCGATCGGCTCGGCGGTCTCGATATTCCTGGTCGTTAGTTACCTGCGCTTGGTGGTCGGACCACGCTTCGCCGTCGTGGAGGCCGGCGGCGCGCAACTCGTCTACCTAGTGCTGTTCTCTTACGCATTCTTCCTGCACGGCTTCACCGGCCTGGCGGTCACCATAGGCTGCATTGTGACGCTGTTTGTAGTGATGCAATTGACGGCCCGCATCCGTTGGGCGGAGCGGTTTTCGCGCTGACAAGGGCACAAACAGTTCAGAAAAAATAACGAGGCTACCCCATTGCAACAACGCCAATTTGACGTCGTTATCGAGCGCGATGAGGACGGCTATTACGTCGCCTCCATCCCACAGATCGCCGGATGCCATACACAGGCGCGCGTCCCTGGACGATGTGGTGCAACGCATTCGCGAAGCGGCCGGGCTGTGTCTCGCAGTGCAAGGCGCTCCCGAACAGGATCTCGAGTTCGTCGGCATCCAGCGCATTGTCATCGCAGCATGAGCTTTCGGAGACGCATCCGTCAGGTGTCGAGATGAGTCTCGACACGGCACGCACGAGTGCGTGCGCCACCAACCCCTCCTTTTATGTCATAATTCCAACATGTCCGCCGTTGCTGTCGTCAAGATGGAGCCCAAATCCGAGGGCATCCTTACCCCGCGCAAAAAGCGGCCCAAGGAACTTGCCATCATCACCGAATGCTGCACCGGTTGCGCCGGTTCGCCCGCCTGCGTGCCGTATTGCCCGGTGGCCGATTGCATGTATTGGGTGCCCGACGAGGATCACTTGCCTTTCGGCCGCATCGAGGTGGACCCCGTGCTCTGCATCGGTTGCAAAAAGTGCACCAGCAAGGGACCCGACGGCGCATTCCTCGACGGCTGCCCCTGGGACGCCATCGAAATGGTTGCCATCGAGGAAGTGGAAGCCATGGTTGGCTTCAAGATGCCTGTCTGACATGAGCCTCGACATCCAGCAGCGCGAGCATGAAGGCATCGTGATTCTGGATTCGAAGGGCCGTATCACCGTGGGCCCGGAGGCCACCATGCTGCGCGACAAAGTGGCCGCGGTGACCGCCGCCGGATCGAAGAACATCATCCTCAACCTGCTCCACGTGGACTACATCGATAGCACCGGTCTGGGCGCGCTGGTTATGTGCGCGACCACTCAGCGCAAGGCGGGCGGCGCGTTGAAGCTTGAAAACCTGAACCGCCGCAATATCGAGCTCCTGGTGATGACCAAGCTCGCCACGGTGTTCGACTTGTTCACCGATGAGCAGGATGCCGTGAATAGTTTCTTTCCGGACCGCGCCATCAAAACCTTCGATATCCTGAACTTCGTCGAGCAGATGAAGAAAGAAGGATAGCCGGCGCCATGCGGCTGCTCGTGATTGGCGGCGTGGCCGCGGGCCTGAGCGCCGCCGCCCGTGCCCGGCGCATCGATCCCAGCCTCGAAATAATAGTCCTCGAAAAGGGCGCCGACATTTCCTATGGCGCTTGCGGCCTGCCCTATTATCTGGAAGGGCGCGTCCGCCGCCCCGAACAGCTCATCGCTCACACGCCCGAGTATTTCCATAAGGAACGCAGCATCGCGGTGCGCACGGGCGCGCGCGTGGTTTCCATTTCGCACCCGCGCCGCGAAATCGCTTTGGATAACGCCGAGCGCGTGCGCTATGATCGCCTCGTTATCGCCACCGGCGCGCGGCCGCGCACCACGGATTTTGAAGCGGCCACGCTGCCGCACGTTTTCACCTTGCACACGCTCGCAGATGCCGAGCGCCTCAAGGCTTTTCTCCGCGATAAGCAGCCCAAGCAAGCCGTCGTGATCGGCGCGGGCTACATCGGACTGGAGGCGGCCGACGCGCTGCGGCGCAATGGTCTGGCGGTAACCGTCGTCGAGCGGAACGCGCACGTGCTGGGCCGGGCAGACACCGAGTTGACCAACGTTGTA
>Ga0187871_10001166_pt1 | contig 23278 bp, 20 predicted proteins | sample June2016WEW_16_1_FD_132988 | JGI IMG/M metagenome (GOLD analysis project Ga0187871, IMG submission 132988) | Peatland microbial communities from SPRUCE experiment site at the Marcell Experimental Forest, Minnesota, USA - June2016WEW_16_10 | ecosystem: Environmental > Terrestrial > Soil >...
AAGATTGCGCCGCCGATGGCCCCATCTACCAGTGCGTAGATCGTTCCGGTAACGACCGAGCCAATTCCGGTACCCGGCTGGTAACCGGGGTAGATCGACCCGCAGAGCTGAAGAAACACCAGACCATAGTTCGGCCAGATCAAACTGGCTGCGGCAACGACGAGGATGCATCCGCCCCATAAAAGGCCCGAAGCCATCGCCAACGCTGCAATGTTGAGTCGCATGCTGTCTCCTCTTGAATTGAGACTTGAAGCTGAAGTTGACGATTGAATTTCTCGTCCTCTGCCGGTGTGGAGTTTACACCTAATGCCGGAAATGCCGCGTGGCGGTGAACACCATGGCGATGCCGTGGTCGTCGGCGGCTTTGATCACCTCGTCGTCGCGCACGGAGCCGCCGGGCTGGATCACCGCGGTGGCGCCGGCCTCGATGGCGACGAGTAAGCCGTCGGCGAACGGAAAGAACGCGTCGGAGGCGACCACCGATCCCTTGGTAGCGGGCTCGGTCAGACCGGCCGCCTTGGCGGCGTCTTCGGCCTTGCGCGCGGCAATGCGCGCGGAATCGACACGGCTCATTTGCCCGGCGCCGATGCCGACGGTCGCGGAGTCCTTGGCGTAGACGATGGTATTTGATTTGACGTGCTTGGCGACGCGGAAGGCAAAGCGCAGGTCGCGCAATTCGGCGTTGCTTGGCGCGCGCTTGGTCACCGGCTTCAGCTCCATGTCGTCGACGACGGCGTTGTCGCGCGACTGCACAAGGAGGCCGCCGGCAACGGTCCTGGCCGTCAGCCCCTTGCCTCGCGGATCGGGCAGGCCGCCGGCGAGAAGGAGCCGCAGGTTTTTCTTAGCGCCGACGATAGCGACGGCTTCGGCGGTCGCGTTCGGCGCGATGATCACCTCGGTAAAAATTTCAGTGATGGCGCGGGCCGCGTCCGCATCGAGCGTGCGGTTGAGCGCGACGATGCCGCCGTACGCCGAGACCGGGTCGCAAGCGAGCGCCTTGCGGTAGGCGTCGAGGAGATCATCGCCCTCGGCGACGCCGCACGGATTGGCGTGCTTGATGATGGCGCAACCGGCGGTGCGGGCCGGATCGAACTCGGCGACGCATTCATAAGCGGCGTCGGTGTCGTTGATGTTGTTGTAGGACAATTGCTTGCCCTGCGCTTGCCGCGCGGTCGCAACGCCGAAGCGCAGCTCCAGGGTGCGATAGAACGCCGCCGTTTGGTGCGGGTTCTCGCCATAGCGCAATGGCTCGATCAGCCGGCCGCCGAAGGTGCGGTAGCCGGGCGCGACCTCGCCTAGCTCGTTGGCGAACCAATTGGCGATCGCCGCGTCGTAGGCGGCGGTACGCGCGTAGGCCTTGGCGGCGAGCCGGCGGCGTAGCGCAAGCGTCGTCATCCCGCCGTAGCGAGCGAGCTCCTCCAGCACCGCGGCGTAATCGCCGGCATCGACCAAGACCGCGACATCGTCATGGTTTTTGGCCGCGGCGCGGATCATCGCCGGGCCGCCGATGTCGATATTCTCCACGCAGGTCGCGAAATCGGCGCCGCGCGCGACGGTTTCCTCGAACGGGTAGAGATTGACGACCAGAATATCGATCGGGCGGATGTGGTGCGCGGCCATCGCTTCGGCGTGCGCGGGGTTGTTGCGGATGGCAAGGAGCCCGCCATGCACCGCCGGGTGCAGGGTCTTGACGCGGCCGTCCATCATCTCCGGAAAGCCGGTCAGGTCGGAAACGTCGAGCACGGCGAGGCCGGCATCGCTCAACGCTTTGCGCGTGCCGCCGGTCGAAACGAGCTCGATGCCATAGTCGGCGAGCGTACGGGCGAATTCGACAATCCCGGTCTTGTCGGACACGGAAATGAGGGCGCGCATTGCGCGGCGCAGATGCTCGGTCATGGCGCGTCTTTACACCAGCGATTTCATTCCGTCATTCCGGCCGAGCCGCGATCAGGCAGTTAGTAACACCTCTCTTCATCGAAGTCGGATGTTTACGACTTCGGTCCCCGTAGAATTGCTGATCTCGGCTACACCCGAGTTCAACGGGGAGAGGTGAAAGCGAAAGTCTTTCGGCATCACAACGGCAGCCTCGGTTCGTCGTCGCGGGCGCGGCGCGCGGCGCCGGCGCTCGCGAGAGCGCCGGCATTGGCCTGCTGGAAACTCCAGGCGACGCGCGGCGCCGACCGCGCGTGGCCGCTGATGACCATTTGCGCGGCGCGGCGCGGGCGATCGTTGCCGGCAAGATACACGCTGTCTTCGAGCTCCACGCGATCCTCGCCGGCGCTGAAACGCCAGACCTCGCGGTTCGGCATCATAAGCAGCACGCCGTGGCTGTCGGTGAGCCGCGTCGCCTTGATCGAAGGGTGCAGATGGAAGCGCACCGTGAACCGGTCCTGGCTGGTGCGCAGCTGCGAGGCACCGTCGGCTGCGAGGAACAAATCCTCGCCTTCCAGCCGCGTGCCATCGGCCGCCAGCACCAGCGTGCGCTCATGCACGACGCCGAAACGGGCCGCGTAGCCGTCGTGGGCCGCACGCAACACGATCGCATCGGGCCGCTCCTCGCGCGACACGGTGACATGGCTCGGTCCGCCGAGCATCGGCGAGCCGCCCAGCACCCGCCGGAACGCCTGCGTGTCGGCGAATTCGGCCGACGAAGCGTCGTTGAATGTGACCGTCGAATGCGCCGCGGTGGCCCGCGCCAGCGGCCGCCACTCCTCGCGCGCGGTCACCGGCATGCCGCAATTGACGACGATGAGGTTTTGCCGCGGCGAAGAAAATTCGAACGACAGGCAGCCGGCATGCGCCGCCACACTCATTTCGAGCGGCGGCGCGCGGCCGCTATCCATGATCACGACGCCGCCGCCGGCTTCGAGGCGTTGGTAGCCGGAATAGGACGCGTTCGACAGCGGCGCGCCATGGGTCTCGTCATAGGCCAATAGCGTCAGCAACAGCTCGGCCGGCGTCGCCCCCATGCCGTTGAAATGCGCAAATGTTCCCTCCGAATGACGGAAGAACCGCAGCATCGGCATCGTCCGATCGATGGCGTTGAGCAGCACCGGCGGCGGCGCGATGTTGCGCGATGCGTAGACTTGGCGCAGCGGCAACAGCTCGATCAGCACCTCGATGATCGCTCCAGGATCGCGGCTGACATGGCCGCCGTCGGGAAGGATCTCCGCCTCGAGTTCGCGCTTGAGCCGCTCGGTCGCGGATTTTATGTGGCGCGCCTGTGCGGCAATGCAGAGCGCCGCATAGGCCAGCGCGATGGCGGCCTGCAGGCCGGCCACGCCGCGGCGGGCATCGCCGGCGGTAAGGCGGAGATAGCGCACTTGGCGGACCAGGCTGCGCAGGAAGCGCCGATAGAAGCGGACGTCGGCGTCTTGCAAGACGAGCGCCGCCTGGCTAAGCCAGGAAATGACGCGGCGCGATAGCACGTCCGGGCGCCAGGCGAGCGGATGCCACGAGCCCTGCAACGTGATCCATTCGTCGATCAAGGCACGGGCATTGGCGCGGGTGATGCCGGATTCGGCCGCGCGCAGGTGGCGCAACCAGCCGAAGCCCAACAGCGCCGTGGCCCATTCCTCCGACGGCGGCGCCATCTCGAAAACCGAGCGGTCATCACAGACCACGACCTTGCCGGCGAAGGCGAAGCGGCCGGAATAGATTTCAGCCGCCAGCGTGGCATCGGCGGTGCGCAAATCCTGCGGCGCGATCAGAAGCTGATCGGCCTTGAGCGCGGGCAGCGGCCAGCGCAGCAGCGGATGGCCGTTGAGCCGTCCGGCGAGCTGGTGCAGCCGGCCGCGCAGCAGCAGCCATGACAGCTTTGCTTGGTTCGCAACTGAAAAGCGCGCCATCCCGCGCTCGCCCCTCCGGGCGGAAGCCACAGCCTCCCGCCGATTCTCACCATAACGGAATGGTGCAGCAGCGGCCAACGGGCGGTTGTTTTTGTCGTAAACCCTATCGTTTTTCGAGTCGCGCGGCGTAGAAACCGTCAAGTCCCGCCAGCCGCGATTCGGCATCGGGAAAATGGCGGGGCAGGGTGCGCAAGTCGCCGTCTTTGGTGATGAACTCGCCGCAGCCGAACAACTCGGCCGCGGCGATCGGGACATGCCGCAGGCTCGGCTCGCGCGCCAAGAGGTCGGCGACGATGTGCTCGCCTTCCTCGGGCTCGAGCGAGCAGGTGCAATAGACCAGCGTGCCGCCCGGCTTGGTCAGCGCCGCCGCACGTTCGATCAATCGGCGCTGCAAGGCGGCGAGCTTGGCGATGTCCGCGGCGCTTTTGAGCCACGGCACGTCGGGATGGCGGCGGATGGTGCCGGTCGAGGAGCAGGGCGCGTCAAGGAGCACCGCATCGAACGGCTCGGCGGTCCACTCAGCGACGTCGGCGACGATGAGATCGGCTAGAAGCGACAACCGCGCCAAGTTCTCGCGCACCCGGTCGAGCCGCGCTGGCGCGCGATCGACCGCGGTAACGCGGGCGCCGGCGGCCGCGAGCTGCGCGGTCTTGCCGCCCGGAGCCGCACAGAGATCGGCGACGCGAAGCCCGCTCACGTTCCCGAACAGCCGCGCCGGCAGCGCCGCCGCCGCGTCCTGCACCCACCACTCACCCTCGGCGAAGCCCGGTAGCGCGGTGACGGCGCCATGCGCGATCATGCGCACCGTGCCGGTCGGCAGCACACGGCCGCCGAGCCGCGCGGCCCACATTTCGGGATCGCTCTTGACCGTCAGATCGAGCGCCGGCTCCCGGCTATTGGCGGCGGCGATGGCGCGGGCGGTCGTCTCGCCGTAAGTCGCGATCCAGCGCGCCATCAGCCATTCCGGCGTGTCGAGCACGGCGGCATCGAACCCGGCCAGCCGCTCGGCGCCCTCGCGCGCGAGCCGCCGCAAGACGGCATTGACCAGACCGGCATAGCGGGCGGCGTGGCGGTCCGCCTGAGTGAGCCGCACCGCGAGATCAACGGCGGCGTGGTCGGGCACGTCGAGCAAGAGAATCTGCGCCGCGCCGAGAAGGAGCGAGGTCTCGACCCGCGGCGCCTCCTTCGGCGGGCCGCGATCGAGGAAAAGACCGAGGAGATGGCGCAGCGAGCCGAGCCGGCGCAGTACGGTCGCGACCAGCGCCCGCGTCAGCGCGCGATCGCGCTCCGGCAGGGCGGCCAGCGCGGCGCGTGTGGCGGCGCTCTCGAGCTCATCGTCGAGCGCACGGCGGCGGCGCAGCACGGCGTCAAGAATGTCGGCGGCGAGGCGACGGGTGGCGAGGCCGGGCACGGCGCCGGCGTGACTGCTCGGAGGAGCGGTTGAGTTTGGCGCGGCGCTCATCGAGGCCGTCTTGGCACGGATCGCCTGCGCTGGGCGAGACACTTGCAGCCGGGCGGCGGTTGCGCCAAGTGAAGGTCATGTCGCCGCCTGATCCGAAACCGCCGAAACCTCCCGCCAAGGACGTCGGGGAAAAGCCTGCCACCAAACCCCGCCCGCTCAGCTCGGCCGCCGAACGCGCGCTGGCCGAGGCCGCGGCGCGCCGCGCCGCCAATAACCGCCCGGCGCCCGATCGCCCGAAGGAAATCCGCGGCCGCGACGGCCCCGAACCGACGCGCTACGGCGACTGGGAGATCAACGGCCTGACGTCGGATTTTTAGGGCCATCGCACCGGCGTTTGGGTCCCCCGCTCTTGACTTTATTCCGCACTAAGTGAATATAATCCTACGCTCGCCGAATTGATTCCTGATGCGATGCACTCATTGCGAGTGAAGCATGCGGCATCTGTCCTTTGCAGCTTTCGGCCACCAGCGACATGGCGGTGCGCTCGTCGTAGCCGGAGTCATTTTTGCGTTTGGCGTTACAGTCGGCGCGCTCGTGCGGCCGGCATCGTTGCCGGAAAGCGCCCGCTCATTTGACACCGCACGCGCGGCCGCCGTGAGCGGCGCCGAGCCAGCGGCATCGGTCGGCACGAACTCACACAAGTTCGATTTGCAGACCGTCTATCCGGCCGAGGTGGTGCGCATCATCGACGGCGACAAGTTTCAGGCCCGCGTCCAGGTGTGGCCCGGTCTCAGCGTCGACACCAAGGTGCGGCTGCGCGGTATCGACGCGCCGGAGCTGCACATCCGCTGCGCCGACGAATACGCCAAGGCGCAAGCCGCGCGCGCCGCGCTGGAAACGATGCTGGCGGCCGGTGGAGTGACGATTTCGCGGGTCGGGATCGACAAGTATGGCGGGCGCGTCGATGCTGCCGTCGCCACCCGCGACACGGCGGACGTTTCCGCAGCGCTGCTCAATGGCGGCTGGGCGCGCAGCTACGACGGCGGCCGGCGCGGCAGTTGGTGCTGATGCGGGGGATCAGTCATCAGATAGTCAGTAATCAGACAAACGCGAAGACGGCGCACCCGGTCTCGCTCCTCTGATTACCGACCACTGATTACTGAACTACAACTGGAGTGCCGACGCTGACGCGGCCAATAAGGTCGGTGACGTCCTCGTTGAACATGCGGATGCAGCCGTAAGACACGAAATGGCCGATCGAGCTCGGCTGGTTGGTGCCGTGGATGGCATAATCGGTGCCGGCAAGCGTCATCGCCGCGACACCCATCGGGTTATGCGGTGAGCCGCCGGGGATCAGGTCCGGCAGCGACGGCTTGTCGCGTTTGATTTCCGGCGGCGGCGCCCAGGCCGGGCGGAGGTACTTGCCGCTGATCTGCGACGTGCCGGACCATTGCTTGCCGGCGCGGCCGACGCCGACCGGATAGCGGATCGCCGCGCCGCGGCCGAGCACGTAATAGAGATGCCGCTCGCTGGTACGCACGACGATGGTTCCCGGCTGAAAGTCGCCGCTCATCGTCACCACGTCGCCGTGCGCATACGCCGGTTGCGGCGCGAGCGCGAACGTGCCGGCGATGGCCGCGAGCGCGGCCCACACAAGAATTTTGGCCGGCATTGTCGAAGTCCCCACCCCGAAACACCCCAATAACCGTTCCGCGGATCAGCGCAGGAAAACGATCTTAGTCGAAATGGCAGCGCGGCTCAGCATCGCGCGATCAACACGGTAAAGTTTGCATAAATTTTTGCCGTCACCCTGAGGCGCAAGCGCAGCGAGCCTCGAAGGGTGATGGCCCAGGCCCTGCCATCCTTCGAGGCCCGCGGAGCTTGTCATCGTGGCCGGCCACTTCGGGCCGGACCCGTTGGGCGGGTACCTCAGGATGACGGTGAACTTGGGTCCGCCCTACGCGCTCTTGCGGTTCTGCCGGTTGTTGACGAGATCGTCGACCACGGCCGGGTCGGCGAGCGTGGACGTGTCGCCGAGGTTGCCGTACTCGTCTTCGGCGATCTTGCGCAAGATTCGGCGCATGATCTTGCCCGATCGCGTCTTCGGCAGGTTCGGCGCAAACTGGATCAGGTCCGGCGAGGCGATCGGCCCGATCTCCGTGCGCACCCAGGCGACCAGTTCCTTGCGCAACGCCTCGGTCGCCTGTTCGCCCGACATCAGCGTGACATAGGCGTAGATGCCCTGACCCTTGATGTCGTGCGGATAGCCGACCACGGCTGCTTCGGAAACTTTCGGGTGTGCGACCAGCGCCGATTCGACCTCGGCGGTCCCCATCCGATGACCAGCGACATTGATCACGTCGTCGACGCGGCCGGTGATCCAGTAATAGCCATCGGCGTCGCGGCGGCAGCCGTCGCCGGTAAAATATTTGCCGGGATAGGCGCGGAAATAGGTGTCGACGAAACGCTGATGATCGCCATAGACCGTGCGCATCATTCCCGGCCAGGCATCGGCGATGCAGAGGTTGCCCGTGGCCGGCCCTTGCAACACCTTGCCCTCGGCATCGACGATCTCCGGGACGATGCCGAAGAACGGATTGGTCGCCGAGCCGGGTTTGAGCCGCGTCGCGCCCGGCAGCGGCGTGATCAGGATGCCGCCGGTTTCGGTCTGCCACCAGGTATCGACGATCGGGCAACGGCCGTCGCCTACCACGCGGTGATACCATTCCCACGCTTCCGGATTGATCGGTTCGCCGACCGTACCGAGGAGCCGCAAGGAGGCGCGGGAGGTCTTCTTCACCGGCGCATCGCCCGACTGCATCAGCGCGCGGATCGCCGTCGGCGCGGTGTAGAACGTGTTGACCTTGTGCTTGTCGATCACCTCCCAGAACCGCGACGCGGTCGGATAGTTCGGCACACCCTCGAACATCAGCGTGGTGGCGCCGTTCGCCAGCGGGCCATAGATGATGTAGCTGTGGCCGGTGACCCAGCCCACGTCGGCGGTGCACCAGTAGATGTCGCCGTCGTGATAATCGAATACGTACTGGTGCGACATGGCGACGTAGACCAGATAGCCGCCGGTGGTGTGCAGCACGCCTTTCGGCTTTCCCGTCGAGCCCGAGGTGTAGAGGATGAACAGCGGGTCCTCGGCGTTCATCTCCGCGCACGGGCACTCCGCCGTCACCATGTCGGCGGCCTCGTGATACCAGACGTCGCGGCCGGGGGTCATGTCGACCGCCCCGCCGGTGCGCCTGACCACGATGACGTGGTCGACGCCGCCGACCTTGGCGATGGCCGCGTCGGCATTGGCCTTGAGCGGCACTTTGCGGCCGCCGCGCAGACCTTCGTCGGCGGTGATGACGACGTTGGACTTGCAGTCCTCGATGCGGCCGGCCAGCGAATCCGGCGAGAAGCCGCCGAACACCACGGAATGAATGGCGCCGATGCGCGCGCAGGCGAGGATGGCGTAGGCCGCCTCGGGGATCATCGGCAGGTAGATGGTGACGCGGTCGCCCTTCCCGACGTTGCGGTTGCGCAGCACATTGGCGAAGCGGCAAACGTGATCGTGGAGTTCCTTGTAGGTGATCCTCTTGGAGTCCTTGGGATCGTCGCCTTCCCAGATGATAGCGACCTGGTTGCCGCGGGTGTGCAGATGCCGGTCGATGCAGTTATAGGCGGCATTGGTCGCGCCGTCCTCGAACCATTTGATCGAGATATGATGCGGGTCGAACGACGTATTCTTGACCTTGCTAAAGTGCTTGTACCAATGGATGCGCTTTGCGTGTTCGCCCCAGAAGCCGTCGGGATCGGCGAGCGAGCGCTGGTACATTTTCTTATATTCGGCTTCGTTGATGTAGGCGCGCTTCGTCCACTCGGGGGGAATCTCGTAAATCTTGTCCGACATCTCGTCCTCCAGGCGCACACGGCCCGACGCGGGCTGGCCAATACCAACTGAAATTCGATGTTTACCTATAGTCCGTCACCCGGAGGTGCGACCCCCGACTTTGGTCGGGGGAGCCTCGAAAGGCGACGGGCCATAAAGCGTTCTCACAAGGGCATTATGCGATGATGAGCCGACGGGCGACAAGGCCACGTCCGGGTTCGTCCGGCCTGGATATGCCGTCGGACCGGCCGGGCCGCGCCTGTCGCGGAAGGTCAGGCCTTCACGTCGCCCATCCTGCAGACGAGCTTCCATTCCTCCGCCGTCACCGGCTGCACCGAGAGGCGCGCGTATTTCACCAGCGCCATATCTTTCAGCTTTGGCTCCGCCTTGATTGCGGCGAGCGTCGCCGGCTTGGGCAACTGCTCGACCGCCGCGGTGGTGACGGCGACCCAAGGCTCGCCCTTCTCGGCCGTCGGGTCGGGAAAGGCCTCGCGGATTATTTCGCCGATGCCGACCACCTGCTTCTCGGCGCCGGTATGATAGAAGAAGAACTTCTCGCCCTTCTTCATCTCCTTGAGATGGCGCCGCGCGGCGAAATTGCGCACGCCGCTCCACGGCTCGCCCTTGGCGCCGCGCTTGACCTGGTCGTCCCAGGAAAACTCTTCCGGCTCGGTCTTCATCAGCCAGTAGGCCATGACTATCCCTCCGCCTTAAACGGCCGCGTCAGCAACGATTCGATCGCCTCGTCCACGGTCATCGTCCCGTTCAGGAGCGCGGCGACGGCAATCGCAATGGGCATGTCCACATTGCGTTCGCGCGCCATGTCAACAAGCACCGATGCCGTGAACACGCCTTCCGCAAGACCGGCGTGGATCGCGTCCGGCTTTTGGCCGCGGCCGAGATTGAAACCGAAGGTGAAGTTGCGCGACTGCGGGCTCGAACACGTCAGCAGCAAATCGCCGAGGCCGGAAAGGCCCATCATCGTCTCCGCCCTAGCACCGTATGCTCGACCGAAACGTACCAGCTCCGCGAAGCCGCGGGTGGTCAGCGCCGCCGCGGCGCTGGCGCCGAGGCCGCGGCCGTTGACGATTCCGGCGGCGATCGCCAGCACGTTCTTGGCGGCGCCGCCGATCTCGACCCCGCGCACATCGGCGGAATGGTAAAGGCGAAAGCTCGCCGAGCCGATCGCGCGCGCCAGTTCGCCGGCGAGCTTGTCGTCGCTCGCCGCCAGCGTCACCGCCGTCGGCATGCCGCGCGCCACGTCGGCGGCAAAGCTCGGCCCGGACAGAATCGCCGGCACCGCGTTGGGTGCGCATTCGGCGATCACCTCGGTCATGAATTTTTTCGTGCCGCGTTCGATGCCCTTGGCGCAAACGATCACGGGCGTGCGCGCAGCGAGCAACGGCGTCAGCGCTGTCGCGACGGCGCGCACCGCCTGCGCGGGTACGACGAGGAGAATCGCCTGGGCGCGCACGGCCTCGGCCAGGTCGCCGGCAATGACGATTCTGTCATCGATCCGGACGCCCGGCAGGAACAGGCTTTCGCGGTTTTTTGCCAGCTGCGCGGCATTGGCGGGGTCGTGCTCCCATAGCGTCACCTGCCGGCCGGCGCGCGCGCAGGTCAGCGCCAGCGCGCTGCCCCAGGCGCCGGCTCCGATGACCGCGATATGGTTGAACGGCATGGCCCTTTGTTCGAGCATGGTCTGTTCCGAAAACCGAGGGCCGCTTTTAGGAATTATGCTCTATAGCAGTTCGCCGCGCAGCAATTTCGGCACCTCGCCGGCGAGACCGGCGGCTTCGCGGATGAACAGGCGCTTGAGGCCGGGCACGCGATCGACCATGCCGAGGCCGACATCGCGGGCAAGACGCAGCACAGCGGAGTGATTGGAGAACAGCCGATTGAGCCCGTCGGTGGCGAGCCCCATGGTCATGGTATCGAACCGCCGCCAGCGCTGATAACGCTCCAGCACGGTCGCGGCGCCGGGATCGAGGCCGAGCCGCGCGGCGTCAACGATGACCTCGGCAAGGGCGGCGACGTCCTTCAGCCCCATATTCAGCCCCTGACCGGCGATCGGATGAATGAGGTGGGCGGCGTCGCCAATGAGCGCAATGCGCTCGGCGATGAACGAACGCGCGACGAAGAAACCGAGCGGATGGACGCGCCGCGCGCCGACCGTCGTGATCTCGCCGAGATGCAATTTGAAACGCTGCTCGAGCTCGGCATGAAAGGCGTCATCCGGCAACGCCACCATGCGTTCCGCCTCGCGCGTCGTCTCGGTCCACACGATCGACGAGCGGTGCCCCTTGAGCGGGAGAATGGCGAACGGCCCGGCCGGCAGAAAGTGCTCCTCGGCACGGCCGCCATGATCGCGTTCATGGCCGACAGTGGTCACGATGGCCGACTGGCCGTAGTTCCAGCCGTGAACGGCGATGCCGGCGCGCTCGCGGATCGACGAGCGTGCGCCGTCCGCGGCGACGAGAAGCCGCGCGTTTAACACGGCTCCGTCATTCAACTCCGCCGCGACGCGCTCGCCATCCTGCGTCACCTTGCGGACGGCGGCGGCGCGGAACGCCACCCCGACGTCTCTCGCTTTCGTTTCCAGCGCGGCGATCAGGTAGCGGTTCTCGATCATGTGGGCGAAAGGCTCACCCGGCTCGAGCTCGCCGGCGAAGGTGAGGAAGACGGGACGCACCGCGTCGCCGAGCCGGCTGTCGGTGATAATCATGTCGAGGATCGGTTGGCTCTCCGCGGCCACGCTCTGCCAAACGTCCAGCGTTTCGAACAGCCGCCGCGCCGCCGCGACGATCGCGGAAGCGCGCTCGTCATCGGCGCGGCTGCGGCCATGCATCGGGTCGGCCACGGTGATGGAAAATTGCGGCCCCAGTGCTTGGCGCAGCGCGATGGCCAGCGTAAGGCCGGCGAAGCCGCCGCCGGCAATCAGCACGTCGATCGGGTTGTCAGCGCTATTCATGAAACGCGAGCCTGTACGGATCCCCATTTCTGGACCACAGCTAGTGCGGTGGATTTGAAGTTCCTACAATCAGGCGGCAAACTCGTGTAGGAACTTCAAATCCAAAGCCGCACTAGAAGGATAAAATTGCTAGTGTCCCTCGATTTCGAAGTTCGCATCAGAGGATACCGCATGCACTTGCGAACTTCGAAATCGGGACACTAACGGGCAGCATAGCATCGGCCGGCAAACCTGCGAATGATCATCGCGGCCGGCTCTGCCGTGGTTTCGCCAGCATAGATTGGACCTCACGCATGCCTTCCGCTCTGCAGGACGTTCTCGCCATCCTTGATCTCGAGCCGCTGGAGGTGAACCTGTTCCGCGGCCGCTCGCCGCAATCGCGCTGGCAGCGCGTGTTCGGCGGCCAGGTCATCGGCCAGGCTTTGGTTGCTGCCTGCCGTACGGTTGACGACGTGGCGCAGCGGCCGCCGCATTCGCTGCACGCCTATTTCCTTCTTGGCGGCGATCCCAAGGTGCCGATCGTCTACGAGGTCGATCGCATACGCGACGGCAGGAGCTTTACCACCCGGCGCGTGACGGCGATCCAGCACGGCCATGCGATCTTCTCCATGGAAGTGTCGTTCCATGGCGCTGAAGAAGGCTTATCGCACCAATTTCCGATGCCCGACGTGCCGAAGCCGGACGCGCTGCCAAGCGACACCGACGTCAGGGATCGCGTGTCGCTCGTGCCCGACCCGGTGCGACGTTACTTCGAACGCGAGCGGCCGATCGAGCTACGGCCGGTCGAGTATGGCCGCTATCTTGGCGAGAAGCTCGAAGGCGGCCGCTTCCACATGTGGATTCGCGCCACCGAACGGCTGCCCGACGAGCCGGCGATTCATCAGTGCGTGCTGGCCTACGCCTCGGACATGACGCTCCTCGATGCGGCGCTCATTCCGCACGGCCGTACCGTTTTCCACCAGGACATCATGGCGGCAAGCCTCGACCACGCGCTGTGGTTCCACCGCCCCTTTCGTGCCGACGAGTGGCTCCTGTACGCCCAGGACAGCCCCAACCTCAGCGGCGCTCGCGGCTTCTCTCGCGGTTTGATCTTCGCCCTCGACGGCACGCTGGTCGCCTCAGTGGCGCAGGAGGGCCTGCTGCGGCAGCGCCGCGTCGCGCCAGCCTAACAGCGGCCAGCCGAGTTATGCACCGCAGAAGACCGCGCCCTCGCAGCTGTACGATAAAATTGCTTAATGTCTGGTCGCGATGCCGATATCGTAGGCATCCCGCGCTGCACCGCTGTGCCCAGGAATTGGTCCATGAAGCTCGTCATCGCGATTATCAAGCCCTTCAAGCTCGAAGACGTGCGCGACGCCCTGACCGCTATCGGCGTTCGCGGCATGACCGTCACGGAAGTCAAAGGCTACGGCCGGCAGAAGGGCCACACCGAAATCTATCGCGGCGCCGAATATGCCGTGAATTTCCTGCCCAAAGTCCGCATCGAGATCGTTGTCGCGACAGACGAGGCCGACAAGGTGGTGGAGGCCATCAGCGCGGCCGCCAAGACCGGCCAGATCGGCGACGGCAAGATTTTCGTCGCGCCGATCGAGCAGGCGGTCCGAATCCGTACTGGCGAGACCGATGCCGGCGCACTCTGACGTCAAACGGGGTTCCGGGGAACTGATGATGAGGGTGACATCGATTGCTGCTGCAGCTGCCGCCGGGGCAGCTACGGCATTCGCCTCGACTTCGGCCCTGGCGCAAACCGCAGCCAAAATCGATCCGGCCGATACCGCCTGGATGATCTCGGCGACCGCGCTCGTCCTGATGATGACGATTCCGGGCCTCGCGCTGTTCTACGCGGGCATGGTGCGCAAGAAGAACGTGCTGGCGACCATGGCGCAATGCCTCGCCGCGACGGCGTTGTGCTCGATCCTGTGGGCCGGCCTCGGCTACACGCTCGTCTTCGGCGGCGATGCGCCGTTGCTCGGCACGCTCGACCGCGTTCTGCTGCGCGGCATGGGCATGGACGCGGTCAGTCCCTTTGCCAAGACGATTCCCGAAGCGCTGTTCATGATCTACCACATGGCGTTTGCCGTGATCACGGTGGCGCTGGTTGCCGGCTCGGTCGCCGATCGCATGCGCTTTTCGGCCTTTCTGTGGTTTGCCGCCCTCTGGCTGATCGGCGTGTACGTCCCCATCGCGCACTGGGTGTGGGGCGGCGGCTTTCTCGCCACGGCCGGATTGCTCGATTTCGCCGGCGGCACGGTCGTTCATCTCAATGCCGGTATCGCCGGTCTGGTAGCCGCTATCGTGCTGGGTGCGCGGCGCGGCTACGGCAGCGAAAATTTCGCGCCCCACGATCTTTCGCTGGCGGTCATCGGCACCGGACTGCTGTGGGTCGGCTGGTTCGGATTCAACGGCGGCTCGGCACTTGCCGCCAATTCGCGCGCCGTATTCGCGATACTCGCGACCCATCTCGCCGCGTCGACCGGCGCCTTGACTTGGATGGCGCTGGAATGGTGGACGCGGGGCAAACCATCGGTGCTCGGCATGATCTCTGGCGCCGTGGCCGGGCTCGGCACCATCACGCCGGCCTCCGGTTTCGTGCTGCCCTGGCACGGCGTGATCATCGGGTTAGTCGCTGGCGCGGTTTGTTTTTGGAGCTGCACCAAGCTCAAGCTGTTCTGGGGCTACGATGACTCGCTCGACGTGTTCGGCGTCCATGGCGTCGGCGGCGCGACCGGCACCCTGTTGGTTGGCGTGTTCGCCGTCAGTGCGGTCGGTGGTACCGCCGGGTGGCTGGAGGGAAATGGCTCCCAAGTGCTGATCCAGCTCTATGGCATCGCGGTGACCTTGGCATGGTCTGCTGCCGCCACCTTTGTGCTGCTGAAGGCGATCTCGGTCTTCATCCCGCTGCGCGTCGGTAAGCAGAGCGAGACCGAAGGCTTGGACGTCACGCAACACGGCGAGGCCTTGCAATAACTGCTTGGCATTCTCCCGGCCTAGATTTTAAGCATTCTGTCCGGTATTTGGGCGGCCACCCCGGCGATACCCATTCGCTGGCGATGGGCGGGGTCAGCAGAAGTTCCAATCGCCTTTGATTACCAACGCATTAAGGCTCCTTACCGCAACTGGCACGGCGCTTGATTAGAGCGCCCCGGTAATTGCCGCGAGTGGGGCTGGGTGTTCCTGCGCGGTCATCGCCTTTTAGCCGATCTGCCCGATCGGTAGTGCACGGCGAAATGGGCGATTCCACAGGGAGATCGAACCAATGAAGATCGTCATGGCCATCATCAAGCCCTTCAAGCTCGACGACGTCCGCGACGCCCTCACCAAGATTGGCATTCAGGGGCTGACCGTCACCGAGGTGAAGGGCTATGGGCGGCAAAAGGGCCACACCGAAATCTATCGCGGCGCCGAATATGCCGTGAGCTTCCTCCCCAAGATCAAGCTGGAAATTGCCTGCGCGTCCGATCAAGTGGACAAAGTCGTCGAGACGATCAGTGCCGCGGCGAAAACCGGCCAGATCGGCGATGGCAAGATCTTCGTGTTCGGCCTCGACCATGCGGTCCGCATCCGCACCGGCGAGCTCGATGCCGCGGCCCTTTAGCAAACCCCGCACCTCCATCTCCACGGACAGGAGTGACATCATGACCTTGAGGACATTCTCGCGTGCGGGGCTGCTCGCTCTCGCCGGAGCGCTGGCGCTTGCCGTCGTGCTGAGCGTGCCGACTTTCCATGCTTCCTATGCGCAGACTTCGGCGACGCCGGCGGCAGCCACGCCGCCCGCCGCGGCTCCGCAAGCCGCACCGGCGGCGGCCGAGGCTCCGCCGCCCGCCTGCGATGCCAAGACGCTGACGAATTGCGCGCCCAATTCCGGCGATACCGCCTGGATGCTCACGTCGATGGCCATCGTGCTGATGATGACCATCCCCGGCCTCGCTTTGTTTTACGGCGGCATGGTGCGGAAGAAGAATGTCGGCGATACGGTGATGACAAGCTTCGCCATCACCTGCCTCATCAGTATTCTTTGGCTGTTCTTCACCTATAGCCTCGCGTTCCGCGCCGGCACGCCGTTCATCGGCGGGCTCGATCGCGCGTTCCTCCAAGGCATTGTCAGCGATATTGCCAAGGGCATCGGCAATCCCAATCCGCTGGCGCCGACGATCCCCGAGACCGTCTACTCGATGTTCCAGTTGACCTTCGCGATCATCACCGCGGCGCTGATCGCCGGTTCGTTCGCGGAGCGCATGAAGTTCTCGGCCATGCTCTGGTTCATCGGCCTGTGGGCGATCTTCGTCTATTCGCCGATCGCGCATTGGGTCTGGGGACCCGACGGCATTTTCAACAGCGCCAATCCCGACGCCAAGATCCATGTGCTCGATTTCGCCGGCGGCACGGTGGTGCACATCAACTCGGGGACCGCCGGACTGATGGCGGCGTTGATGCTCGGCAAGCGCAAGGACAATGCGCCCCCGCACAACATGGTCTACACGCTGATCGGCGCCTCGCTGCTGTGGGTCGGCTGGTTCGGCTTCAATGCCGGCTCCGCCGTGAGTGCCGGCATGCAGGCCGGCATGGCGATGGCGGTGACGCACATCGCCACCGCGACGGCAGCATTCACCTGGATGCTGGTCGAGTGGATGATGCGCGGCAAGCCGACCGTCATCGGTATTTGCTCGGGTGCAGTGGCCGGTCTCGTCGCCATTACGCCGGCCTCCGGCTTCGTCGGCCCGATGGGAGCGTTCGCCATCGGCGTCGCCGCCGGCATCGTTTGCTACTGGGGGGTCACCAGCCTCAAGCACTTCTTCGGTTACGATGACGCGCTCGATGCGTTCGGCGTGCACGCCGTCGGCGGCGCCACCGGCGCTATCCTCACCGGCGTGTTCGCTATCGAGGCCTACGGCGGCACCGCCGGCCTGATCGAGGGCAATCCCGGCCAGGTGGTCAATCAGCTCATCGGTATCGGCACCGTCTTCGTCTACGACGTGGTCGTGACCCTGATCATCCTCAAGATCGTCGACATGATCATCGGGCTGCGTGTCAGCGAGGACGTCGAGCGCGAAGGTCTCGATCTCGCCTTGCATGGAGAGACCGTGCAGTAGCTGACGGACGATTGGGCGCAGACCCACTCCTCTGGCCAGAGGCCCCGGCATAAGCCGGGGCCTCTTCAGTTTTTGGACGCTCGTCAGTGCCGCGCTCTTGCTTTGCAGAGATCTCGCAGACCAGTGGGCAATCGGCCTGCTGAACGGCGCGACCGCGGCCGCTGAGACAACCTGTGTCTGGACACGAGCCCGCCAGAGTTGGTATGCCCGGTTGAGGCGCTCAAAATCGCCGTGTTTAGGGAGGAATCCATGGTGCGCAGCTACGTTGTCGCGGCAGCCCTCGCCGCGCTTTGGCTTTCCGCGGCGGACAGTGGGTTCGCGCAAGATACCGTCAAAATCGGCTTCATCCTGCCGATGACCGGCCAGCAGCAGTCGACCGGCAAACAAGAATCCGCAGCGATCAAGCTCTTCATGGCGCAGCACGGCGACACCGTCGCCGGCAAGAAAATCGAGCTCATCATCAGGGACGATTCCGCGGTGCCCGACAATACCAAGCGCATCGCGCAGGAGCTGATCGTCAATGACAAGGTCGCGTTCGTTGCCGGCTTCGGCATCACGCCGGCGGCGCTCGCGGTCGCTCCGCTGTCGAAGGAATCCAAAACACTCGAAATCGTCACCGCGGCCGGCACCTCGATCATTACCGAACGGTCGCCCTACATTGCGCGCACCAGCTTCACAATGGCGCAATCGACCGTGCCGATGGCCGACTGGGCGGCGGACAACGGCATCAAGAAAGTGGTGACGATGATCTCCGACTATGGGCCTGGTATCGACTCCGAGCAATCCTTCACGGCCGAATTCAAGAAAAAAGGCGGTGAGGTGCTCGAGGCGATCCGCTTCCCGTTAGCCAGCCCCGATTTCGCGCCTTTCCTGCAACGCGCCGCCGACCAAAAACCCGATGCGATCTTCGTCTTCGTTCCTTCCGGGCAAGGCGGCATTTTCGTCAAGCAGTTCGTCGAGCGCGGCCTCGACAAGGCAGGCATCAAGCTCATCGGCCCCGGCGACACCATGGACGACGACCTGCTCAACGGCATGGGCGACGCGGTGATCGGCACCGTCACGGCGCATATGTACTCGGCCGATCACGACTCGGCGACCAACAAGGCGTTCGTCGCCGCGTTCGAGAAGGCCAATGGCGGCATGCGGCCGAACTTCATGGCGGTCAGCGCCTACGACGGCATGCACCTTATCTACGAGGCGCTGAAGAAGACCGGCGGCAAGACCGACGGCGACACGCTCATCGACGCCATGAAGGGCATGGCCTGGGAATCGCCGCGCGGCCCGATCTCGATCGATCCGCAGACGCGCGATATTGTTCAGAACATTTGCATCCGCAAGGTCGAGAAAAAGAACGGCCAGCTCTATAACGTCGAGTTCGCCACCTTCCCGGCCGTCAAGGATCCGATCAAGGCCGCGGAGCAGAAGTAAATCACCTCTCCCCGCCGGCGGGGAGAGGTCGTCGCGCGAAGCGCGGCGGGTGAGGGGGCCTCGCCGTGATTCTGAGCGTGGCGGCGACGCCCCCTCACCCCACCCTCTCCCCGCAAGCGGGAGAGGGAGAATGGGGCACTGATGCTGACGATCCTGTTCGATGGTTTAGCCTACGGCATGCTGCTTTTCGTGCTGGCATGCGGCCTTTCCGTCACGCTCGGCCTGATGAATTTCATCAATCTGGCGCACGGCGCCTTCGCCATGGCCGGCGGCTATTGCACGGTAATCCTGGTCAACCGTCTGGGCGTGCCGTTCGCGCTCGGGCTGCCGATCGCATTTCTGGTCACGGCGGCTCTCGGCGCTCTCTTTGAGCGCACGCTCTACGTCCACGTCTACCGCAGGAGCCATCTCGACCAGGTGTTGTTCACGATCGGGCTGGTGTTCATGTCGGTCGCGGCCGTCGATTACGTGATGGGCTCTTCGCAGCAATTCGTGCTTATTCCCGAGGCCCTGCAAGGCCATTTCATCGTGTTCGGCATCGGCATGAGCAAATATCGCCTGCTCATTATCCTGATCTGCGGCCTACTCACGGTGGCACTGCAACTGATCATCGGCAAGACGCGGTTCGGCAGCCGCTTGCGCGCGGCGGTCGACGATCAGCGCGTGGCGCGCGGCCTCGGCATCAATGTCGGCGCGGTTTTCGCCATCACCTTCGCCTTCGGCTCCGGGCTGGCCGGACTTGGCGGCGCTTTGGGCGCAGAAATTCTCGGCCTCGATCCGACCTTCCCGCTCAAATACCTGATTTACTTTTTGATCGTGGTCACGGTCGGCGGCACCTCGAGCATCACCGGGCCGTTCCTTGCCTCGATCCTGCTCGGCATCGCCGATGTCGCCGGCAAGTACTACGCGCCAAAGCTCGGCGCCTTCGTCATCTACACGATCATGATCATGGTCCTGATCTGGCGGCCGCAGGGCTTGTTCGGCCGGAGCGCGGTGCGGTGAGTGCGATGCTTCCCCCAACCCACGGCGTCGCCGCTTTCCTGGCGCGCCGCGCCCGCTGGTCGCCGCTGGAAATTGCCTTTTGGGTGTTCGCGTTCGCCACCATCTGGCTGTTCCCGGGCAAGCATCTGATTCTGACCGAGACGGCGATTCTCGCGCTGTTTGCGCTCTCGCTCGACCTGATCCTCGGCTACGCCGGCATCATCTCGCTGGGCCAGGCGGCCTTTTTCGGCCTCGCCGGCTATGTTTCCGGCCTCCTCGCCAAATACGGCATCGTCAACGAGCCGGTCATCGCGCTCCTCGTCTCGGGGCTCTTTGCGGCGGCGCTCGGTTTTGTCACCAGCTTTCTGGTTCTGCGCGGCTCGGACTTGACCCGGCTCATGGTCACGCTGGGCGTTGCGCTCATGCTCGGCGAGCTCGCCAACCGCTATTCCAATATTACCGGCGGCGCCGACGGCCTGCAGGGCGTCACCATCGCGCCGATATTCGGCATGTTCCGCTTCGATATGTTCGGTCACACCGGCTATGTCTATTGCCTCATCGTGCTGTTCGTTTGCTTTGTCGTCGTGCGCCGCATCGTCTATTCGCCGTTTGGCCTGTCGCTGCGCTCGCTGAAGGGCAACCCGTTGCGCGCGTCCGCGATCGGCATTCCGGTCAGTCGCCGGCTGGTGGCGGTCTATACCGTCTCCGCCGGCATCGCCGGGATCGCCGGCGGGCTGCTGACGCAGACGACCGCGTTCTGCTCACTCGACGTGTTCTCGCTGGAGCGCTCGGCCGACCTTCTCCTCGTCCTCATCATCGGCGGCACCGGCTATCTCTATGGCGGCCTGATCGGCGCGGTGATCTACAAGTTCTTGCAGGACTGGATCGCCGGCCTGACGCCGCAATATTGGCAGTTCTGGATCGGTCTGGTGCTGGTTGCGATCGTTCTGGTCGGCCGCGAGCGGGTCGACGGATGGGTTGCGGCGGCGCGCGCCGCGATCGTTCGGCTCGGCGGCCGTCTGGTGGCGCGCCCGGCGGCGCTCGGCAGCTAGCGCCATGCCGATCCTCGAGACCATCGGCTTGGAAAAGCGTTTCGGCGGCGTGACGGCGGCGCATGGCGTCTCGCTGGCGTTGGAGAAGGGGGCGCGGCACGCCTTGATCGGACCGAACGGCGCCGGCAAGACCACCGTGATCAACCTGCTCACCGGTGTGCTCAGGCCGACCGCGGGCAGCATCATGCTCGACGGGCGTGACATTACCGCGCTTCCTCCGTACCAGCGCGTCCGGCTCGGCATGGCGCGTACCTTTCAGATCAACCAACTGTTCTCGGACCTCACGCCGCTCGAGACTATCGGGCTTGCAGTCTCCGAACGCCTCGGTTCGGGCAGCGACTGGTGGCGGCTGGTCGGCAGCAGACCGGCGGTGACCGAAGAGATCGTCGAGATCGGCGAGCGTTTTCGTCTGACCGACGTCATGCACGAGCGCACCGCAATCCTGCCCTACGGCAAGCAGCGGCTGCTTGAAATCGCGCTCGCCCTCGCCTGCCGGCCGCACGTGCTCTTGCTCGACGAGCCGGCGGCCGGCGTGCCCGACGCTGAACGCCACGAGCTTCTGGCCACCATCGCCGCGCTGCCGAAAGACGTCACCGTGCTCTTGATCGAGCACGACATGGATCTGGTCTTCTCCTTCGCCGACCGCATCTCCGTCCTGGTCAACGGCGGATTGCTGGTGGAGGGCGCGCCCGAGGACGTTGCCCGCGATCCCCGGGTCAAGGCGGTCTATCTCGGCGAGGAGCTCGATGCGTGAGCTCCTGAGCGTCGAACATCTCTCGGCCGGCTACGGCGAGGCCGTGGTGCTGTCGAGCATCTCGCTGTCGCTCGCCGAAGGCCAGGCGCTGGCGCTGCTCGGCCGCAACGGTATGGGTAAGACCACGCTGATCAATACGATCATCGGCGTCACCCGCCGTTTCTCCGGCACGATCGCGCTCGCCGGTCTCGATATCACCAGGCTGCGTCCCGATCAGCGCGCCCACGTCGGCATCGGCTGGGTGCCGCAGGAACGCAATATCTTCAGGTCGCTCACCGTCCAAGAAAATCTGACCGCGGTCGCGCAGCCGGGCCGCTGGACCACGAACACGGTCTATGCGCTGTTTCCGCGGCTGAGCGAGCGCCGCCGAAACCTCGGCAACCAGCTTTCCGGCGGCGAGCAGCAGATGCTCGCGGTCGGCCGCGCGCTGGTGCTCAATCCGCGCGTCCTGCTGCTCGACGAGCCACTCGAGGGCCTGGCGCCGATCCTGGCCGAGGAATTGCTCGGCGCGCTGCGGCGGGTGATCCGGGACGAGGGCATGTCGGCGATTCTGGTCGAGCAGAACGCCAAGAAAATTCTCGGTGTCACCGACCGCGCCATCATTCTCGAGCGCGGCGCCGTGGTTCATGCTGCCGACAGTACGACGCTGTTGAACGACCGCGCCGCGCTCGAGACCTATCTCGGCGTTACCGACAGCGGCCCGCGCCGCTTCGGTCGGGCAAAGCAGCACGAGAGTCCGGGTTCTTGATTGAACTCATAAATCAAGACGACGTGCGAAGATCGGTCGGTCGTTTTGCACGAACCGGACTTCGTATCGACGTAGCGGAATGTCTGCTAGGGGCCACAGGCAGCCATGCCTCAATGGCTTTGCCGTCGCTGGCGAAGGCCGAATAATCGAACGCACGCGAACCCTAACCCAGCGTTCCGGTGGGTAGAACTTCGCGGCCTGACGCGGCCGGGCTTGCTAGGGCCTTCAACTCCGCCAAGGCGTAGTTTGCGAGGAACACGGCAAATTCGTCCGCTGGTAACGGCCTGCTAATCAGATAGCCCTGAATCTCATCGCAGTTGTGCGCACGCAAAAACGCCTCTTGCTCGGCGGTTTCCACGCCCTCGGCCACGATGGTGAGATTGAGCGCTCGGCCGAGCGCGATGATGGCGTCGGCAATGGCGTTGTCTTCGCCATCATCATTCGTGATCGCGCGCACGAACGAGCGATCAATTTTAAGAACGTCGATCGGAAATTTCTTGACCAACGACATCGACGAATAGCCGGTGCCAAAATCATCGATCGCGAGCGTGATTCCAAGACTCTTGATCGCATCGAGCACGCGCACCGTGCGCTCGACATTCTGCATCACCATGCTTTCGGTGATCTCCAGCTCCAGTAGTTGCGCTGGCATGCCGGACTTTTGCAGGGCGGCGCGGACATCGTTAAGTAGGTTGGGATCTGCAAACTGCCGGGGCGACAGATTTACGGAGATCCGTATCGCTGGCAGGCCCTGGCGCTGCCATGCCATGTTCTGGGCGCAGGCGGTCTCGAGCACCCATTTGCCGATCGGCACGATCAAGCCGGTTTCCTCAGCGAGCGGGATGAAGCGACTGGGCTGCAATAGACCCAGATCGGGATGGTGCCAGCGCAGCAGGGCCTCGACCCCGGAGATGCCGCTGCGGCGGAGATCTCGCTTGGGTTGGTAATAGAGCAACAGCTCGTTGCGCTCTAGCGCCCGCCGCAGGCCGGTCTCGAGCATCAGCCGCTCGATCGACTGCGTCTTAATCTCCGTGGAGTGGAAACGGAAATCATTGCGGCCCTCATGCTTGGCCGCATACATCGCCGCATCGGCATTCCTGGTGAGCGATTCTTCGTCTTGC
>Ga0187871_10001167_pt1 | contig 23269 bp, 16 predicted proteins | sample June2016WEW_16_1_FD_132988 | JGI IMG/M metagenome (GOLD analysis project Ga0187871, IMG submission 132988) | Peatland microbial communities from SPRUCE experiment site at the Marcell Experimental Forest, Minnesota, USA - June2016WEW_16_10 | ecosystem: Environmental > Terrestrial > Soil >...
GCCGAACCCAGTGGCCATACCGCGGTCATTGAGAAGGTTACGGGATCTCAGAACAACTACACCGTCACCATCATCAGTGAGAACGCTCCGATGATCGTCAAGCTCAACGTGGTCCATGGGCACTGGCCGACACTCTGGGGGCTTTACAACGAGTACAACTGGACGCGCCAAACGATTGGCGCACAGTACCTGAGTATTACCACTCCATCTACGAGTACCTCGCCGCCGGACGCCACGGTGGGGGTTCCCTATTCGTTCGCGTTTGCTGCGACTGGCGCGACTGGAGCGTACAACTGGACGATCCAAAGTGGCGCGCTTCCTCCCGGATTGAACTTCTCATTGACGGGGCGCATCACCGGCACACCAACTGCAGCGAGCAAGCTCGGCCCCTTTACCGTGCAGGTTGTCGATTTCATTACCGTGAAGGGTGTCGTTACAAGGTTGAGCGATGAAAATACCTACACACTGTGGGCGCTGAAGAGTAAGAAATCGAACCCACCCGTCGCGCAGGGAACGTGCTGGGGCAGGTGCGGCGGACCCGAGGGTCCGATTGGCGGCTACTTCTCCGTCGTGGGGGGGAAGGTGACGGACTTCGAGGACTCGGAGACGTGCCTCGGGTCAACTACGGATGGTTTTTCGTATTACTTGCAAATTGACAAGGCGCTACCAATCTCCGGAGATTCTTTCTCGTACAGTGGCCCGGCCAGTATCTGGAACGGAGTGGGCGCAACGGGCACCGATGTACTCGTCACTCTCGCGGGGAAATTTACGACACCGAAACAAGCGTCGATCACGCTGACCGTTCAAGGCGCATGCGGTACAACCCATCTCCTGATTAAGGGCGTACCGGAATAAAAACCGTGGATGTCGGTCGGCACCGTGGTCGTCATCGTGGCGGGACGCTTCGGTTGACAGGGACTCAACTGAATCGTCCGACTTGCCAACGCACGCCATTCCATTGCTCGGCGAGGACGTCGTCGTTGGCCCGACCCACGGCGGTGCAGCTATTGGCGCTTACGCAGGACACAGCGAAGAAGGCGTCGTAGTGCGAGCCACGAGGCGTCGGATTCGGGCTGGGACTGGCCACGGCGCTCCAGGTCTCGCCGTTCCAAAGTTCGGTGAAGGTCACCGGACCACCTCTCGCACGAGAGGATTGCTGACCGACCGCGAAACACGAAGTCGATGATGCGCACGAGTACGCGGCGGGATTACCCGACACTAATTGTGTCGAACCGCTCGTGGCACCGACCAACTGCCAACCGGAACCGTTGTACTGCACGGTGTCGGAGTAGAACTTGCCGCCGCTGGCGTACGCCCCCAGGTAGTTGCATTCAGTGACACTGTCACCGGGCTGACACGACGCGACGTAGATCGCATACCCAGACGTGGGAACATTTGTCCAGGTTTGGCCATTCCAGAGATTGATTCCTGATCCCGTTTCAACGCAGACCGTGGCACTTGCACACGTCAGCGTACTGACACTGGTTGACGATCCGGCGACCGGTGTAATTGGGGTCAGCGTCCAAACACCGCCATCAGTTCCGTTCCACGTTCCGGCGACGATTCGAGATTTGCCACCGCTGTAGATTCCGCCGCCGGTCATGCACCAAGAGCTAGTAGGACACGACACCGCGTTCAACTCGGCGTCGGTCATGTTGCCCACGTCCAGGACCGACCACTCGTGGCCATTCCAATGATCGGCCAAGGTCTTTCTGGCGGTACGCGATTCGAAGGTTCCTACGACGACGCAGTTCTCGACCTGCGGACACGACACCGCGTTCTCGAACTCCTGGAGTGTTCCCGACGGGGCCGCTGGTCTCGGGTCCAATCGCCAACTCTGGCCGTTCCACGTCGCCACCGCGGTCCCGACGGCTAGGCAGTACGTCGGACTCACGCACGACACCGCGGTGAATTCCCCGAGTGGATCTGAACTAGAGGCGTCGCTCGCGACCGGAATCACGCCGACCGCGCCGACCGCGCCGGCAAGCATGACGGCAACTACACAACGTCGAGTTGGACGCACACGGCTATTATGCACGTCGGTCCAGAGTCACGCCAGCGATCTCAGGTAAGCGGCACGGACCTTCAAGCGCCTCTAACTGAAGGGGACGACAACCGGACCAGGTATGCGCTCGTAGACCGCGAAGAAGTCGCGGTCGTCGGGATAGAGGTAGCGATCCACTGAGTACACGGGCTGGGGTTCCACCATGGTGGGATCGAGACCGTGTTCGTGGCTGTAGGTGATCAACGTGTGCCAGTCGGCGTTGATGTCGAACTCCATGGCGTCGATCGCTCCCGCGTGCCGAAGAATCTGGGCCAACGAGACGACCGTCTGGTCGTTCGCTACCACGTAGATGAGATTCCCCTGCTTGTCGATGCCCACGCCGGTGCGCCAGACCCTGACCGCGTTCCCGACCGTGTAGCCCCACTGGGGACTGTCGGGATTGGTGTTGAGTTCGGGGTTGAGTACGCCGTGCCATACGATCGGCGCGAGGCTCTGCCTGGCCCAGGCGACGTTGGAGCCGGGGCTCGGACCTCCGTGCCATTTGATGATGGCGATCTGTCCGTTCTTGAAGCCGACCAACGTGGCGTTCCCGTCGGTGAGCGGTTCGTTGGTGTACCCGTTCACCGATGAGCCGTTGTCACCATCGGAGTAGATGAACCCCGCGTTGAACGTAGCGAGGAGTCGGTAGCGCTCGTCGTACGGAACCATCGAAGGGCCGCGGTCGCTCGCTTTTGGCGGTTCGTAGCGACCGGGATAGTAGGCCAGATCGACGAGAGAGTGGTTGAACCAGGCAACGTAGGCGACCATTTGGGGATAGGTCGGGTCGGGTCGGTACGTGGTCACGAGCACCGGCGGCTTCCCCTGGACAGAAGGTCCCGTGCGCTTCCATACGCCTTCGCCCGGCAGGGGGTTGGCGAAGACCGGCGCGATGGGCGCCGGCCAGGCGCTCTGCGGGTGAGCTCCGGGAGTCGCAGGTCGGCCCCCACCAGCCGTTTTGCTGAGGCCGACACTCGGCAACTTGGTGAGCTGAGGTCCGCCCTTCTTCGGGGCGTGATCGCTGTAGTAAATGTGCTCCGCCTCATCAACAGCCCAGTTGCCGAACGGGAGTGTCCGAACCCATTCGGTGCTCTTTTCAGAAAAGTTCATGCTGGAGGGTCGGAGCATGTACACCGAGAAAGAGGAAACGAGCCACACGAAGATCCCGAGCATGAGGACGCCCAGACACAACACCACGCGGCGCAGCGGACTTCGGCGCTTGCGCGTTCGCCGCGGGCCCACGTCGGTCGTCGCCGCTTGCTCCGTGTCCATCTCCCTAGGGTAAGCGCACCCGCGGTCATCTGCCGAGGCCATCAACGTGGCCTCCTACAGCGATCCGCGTCAGACATCGTCGAGATTTCCTCGCGACCGCTGCACGACCAGTCGATGGCGCTCTCATCAGTTGTCTAAATCGTGGCACCCGAGACCTTGTGGGCCCCGTGTCTTCCTCACCGCCGCGCGCGCAACCATGCACCATCGTTGACACCGATAGTGCGTTCATCCGTCAACGGGGAACTGGATACCAGCAAGTCTTCGTCATCGCCAATGAGGAAGGGCTCGCCCGAGAAGTTCACGACGCACCGAATGTCAGGACCGCGACGCAAAATCAGCACGCCCGTTGGACTGGGCTCCCATTCGACGGCCCACTCGTCATCGTTGAGAAGAGTCGAGCGCAACGCCAGCACCGACCGAAAGAAGTGCAACGTTGACGATGCGTCGCTAAGTTGCGTTGCCACACTGACGTCGGCCCAGCGCGGTGGTTGAGGTAACCAGGTGTCTTGCCGCGTACTGAAACCAAGGCTTGGACCATCCTTCTCCCACGGCAATGGCACGCGACAACCGTCTCGCCCAAGTTCCTGCTTGCCCGTGCGGAAGTAGATGGGATCTTGCAGGCGGTCCTCGTGGATGTCCACGACCTCCCAAAGACCTAATTCCTCGCCTTGATAGATGCACGCAGATCCCGGCAATGCCAGTGCCAGCAAGTACGCGGCCCGAGCGCGCCTGTGCCCCATCGGGGTGGCGTCGCCCAGTACGCCCTCGGCCGGACCATCTTGTGAATAGCGTGAGACCGTACGCTTCTCGTCGTGACTCGACAACGTCCACGTCATCCACGAAAAGCGCTCGAAGCACGCGCCGTGCAGCGTGTTGATCATTTGACGAAATGCGTCGGCGTCCCAGACAATCTTGGACAGATCGAAGGACAGTGCTGACTGCAGTTCGTCGCGGCGCAGATATCGAGCTAGTCGGTCAACGTCCCGCACCACTACTTCGCCAACGAGGAACTTCTCGGTCGGGTACTCTCGGGCCACGCGACGCCACCGTCGAATGACGTCGTGCACACCCTCGGCGTCATAGAACGGCACCGGGCCCCAGATGTCGGGTCGGTACAAGTGGTCGGGCGCAAAGCCCATGTCGCGATAGTCATCGTCCTTGCCAATTGCCGACACGGCGTCGAGTCGGCAACCATCAACGCCTCGATCAAACCAGAACCGCAGAATGTCGTCGAATTGGATTAGCACTTCCTCGTTCTTCCAATTGAGGTCAGGCTGGCTGGAGTCGAAGAGATGGAAATACCATTGACCGGGAGTACCGTCGAGATTCTTGGATCGGGTCCACGCGGGGCCGCCGAAGATGCTCTTCCAGTCGTTCGGCGGTTCGTTTCCTCCTTCGCCCTGACCGTCTTTGAAGTAGAACCAGTCACGTTCCTTGGAACCCACGGGAGAGCTCAGTGCCGATTGGAACCACGGGTGCTGACTCGAACAGTGGTTCGCGACGAAGTCGAGAACGACCCGGAGTCCCAGTCGGTGACTCGTGTCAATGAGGGTTTGAACGTCCTCTAGTGAACCAAAAAGGGGATCGGTGTCAACGTAATCTCTGACGTCGTAACCGCCGTCGAGCATTGGCGATGCGTACCAAGGTGAAATCCACACGGCGTCAACGCCGAGGTCTTTGATGTACGGCAACCGACTGATCAGTCCAGCGATGTCGCCCACACCGTCATCATTGGCGTCCGCGAAACTTCTCAAATAAACCTGGTAAAGAACTGCTTTGTGCCACCAATGTTGTGATGACTCGCTGTCGCCGTCGGACGACGCGACGTGCCCCGACAAGTGAATCGAGTCGAGAACTCGCTTTTGTGCCTCTTCTTCGACAATCATTAATCATCCTTTTTCGTACTGTTGCAGCGCGTTGATTGCCACAAGATTGAACTATTTTTTTCTCAACGAAGCGCCGATGCCTCGCCCTATTCGTAAACCTTCGAACTCATTGCGCCTCGCGACGAACGTGCTCTGTCATTGGTGATCACCGCCACCTGAATGTTGCAACCACGGTAAGAATTTCTGTTGTCCCTGACTTGACAGTGTTTTTGGTGCTCTGTATTATGCCATGGAACCGGTTCCGAAATGTGACTGAAGCGCCGGATTTCTTAGGGGGACGTTGCTGTGAGCAAACGTGCGATCAGTATCGCCACCGTGGCCGCGGAGGCCGGGGTCGGCGTCGGTACGGTGTCGCGCGTACTCAATGGGAGCGATCAGGTCAGCGAGGCGACCCTCAAACGAGTCCTCAGCACTATTGAACGGCTGGACTACAGACCCCTGCGCAGCGCCGCGTCGCTCTCGAAGGGTCGTACCGATGCCGTCGGCATACTCGTGTCGGTGATCACGCGACCATCGGTCATGGCGCGCCTGGTTGGCGTGATCGATGTACTGAGCGATGCGGGTCTCGACGCGGTGGTCTTCAACGTGGAGAATCGGGCGCAGCTCGACCGCCACCTTTCTTCCATCATCGATCAGCGTCGCGTCGACGGCATAATTTCGATCTCACTTCGCATTCCCAAGGAACGCATCGCGCGCATCCGTAAACTTGCGATACCCCTCGTGCTCGTCGACAACAATCTGTCTGGTCTGCCCTGCGTCTACATCGACGACGTTGCGGGCGGCGAGATGGCGACGAACCACCTCCTCGCGCTGGGTCATAGGCGAATTGGGTTCATCGGCGACAACGCGAGATCTGACTTGGGTATGTCCGCATCGGAGAACCGCTACGCCGGCTATTTGATGGCCTTAGAGGCGGCCGGAATTGGACCCGAGTTCGACCTCGTGGCGCGCGGTCCCCATTCGTCGGAAGCCGCTGCCGTTCTCGCCGGTGCACTGTTCGAACTGGGGAAGCATCGCCCGACGGCGATCTTTGCGAGCTCCGACACCTTGGCCGTAGGTGTGATCAAAGCGGCGCAACAACATCGGCTCAAGACTCCTGATGACGTGGCGGTCATTGGTTTTGACAATCTTGAGGTCTCTTCCATTCTTGATATCTCGACCGTGAACCAGCCGCTGCTGGAGTCCGGAACAAAGGGAGCGTCAAAGATGGTCTCGCTGCTGAACGGCGAGATCGCAAAGCCTCATCGAGAGGAACTTGGACTCGATGTTGTCCCCCGAGGAAGTTCCTCGGGGATCCAGAAGAACAGTCCCACCAAGCTCTACGGCGTCGTGGAGGGCCCGCAGGGCCTCCAGATTCTTCAGGGGGGAGAGGAGCTGGTGTCTTGAATGCAAACAACACAACAAAAAGGGGAGTTATGAGTATGAAATTATTTGGGAAGGTGAAGGCGTCTCGCAAGGCTCTGATAGCCGCCGTCGCATTGACGACCATCACTGGTATGTCCGTCATTGTGTCGGATGGTTCCGCGTTAGCGGCATCGAAGAAGATCGGCGGGAGCGTATCGGTGTGGAACGAATTCTCTGGCGGCGAGGCGACGGGTTTTGCCACGGCGTTGAAGCCCTTCGAAAAGTCGACCGGTGTGAAGGTGACCATTCGTAACGGAGGTTCCTCGCTTCCCACCCTGCTTGAAGCGGCAGTAGCGGGAGGAAAGCCACCGGACATCGCGGCAGTCCCGACCCCTGGGTCGTTTGACTTGCTCGCGGCGGGCCATCGGTTGACGCCGCTGAAGTCAATTCTGGGTAGTGAAGTGAAGAACTTTTCCGCCGGGTGGAACGCGGCGGCAACCTACGGCGGCAAGCTGTACGGAGTCTGGCTTGATTCTTCGTCGAAGAATACGGTCTTCTACAACCCAGCTGTGTTCGCGGCCGCGGGTATCACTTCAACACCAACGACCTTCGAGCAGTTCATCTCCGATGCCACGACGATCAAGGCGGCCGGTTACACGCCGATTTCCTACTGCAGTGGAACTCCCGGCGCCGGCTGGTCGGCAACGGACCTCTTTCAAAACCTGTTCGTGAAGGCGAACGGTGCTGCTGCGTATAACAACCTCGTGAGCGGGAAGTTGAGTTGGACGAGTTCTGACGTCACCCAGGCATTTGCCAATTACTCCTCGCTTCTCGGTACCAACGGAGCGAACGTGGGCGGCATCAGCAATGCTCTGGGCACAGATCAACTGTGGCCCACGTGCATCAACCCCGTGTTCCCCGCGACAGGAGCACCGACGGCCGCCATGGTGATTGAGGCTTCCTTCGTGGAGCAGAGCCTTCCATCGAACTACACGCCGTCAGATGCATCAACGTGCACCCTGACTCAGTCGAATCCGTGCTACGACTACTTCCCGTTCCCTGCGGCCGCAGGCAGCAAATACGCGACGAACGACCAGTCGTCGGGAGACGTGGCCATGTTGCTGAAGTCGACGAAAGCATCTCAAGCGTTGATCAAGTACATGGGTTCCAAGCAGTTCGCGACGTTGTGGGAAGAGGCTCCTGGAGGAACGATCACTCCTAACCTGGCAGTGCCGGCGAGCGCCCTGAAGAATCCCGTGACCGCGAGCATCGTGAAGAACCTGAATAGCGCGTCCGCGACCGTGTTCAGCATGGACGACGAATACGGCGGCACGCTTGAGCCGCAGATGTGGTCGAACATGCTCGCCTGGGTCGGCGGCACGGACACGACGGCTCAGTTCGAGTCAACTATGCAGAGCGAAACGAAGGCTTACCTGGCCGCAAACGGCTAGTCGTACTTCGCGACGTCGGCGTGCGTGTGGTTCTTCGGAGCCACACGCACGCCGACGAACACCCGGTGGTTGTCGTGATTCAGCGCAGCCGTCCTTCTTTTGAGTGGGGTCCGTGAGCGGTAGCACCATAAACGTAAAGACGCGAACAAGCCGGCGGCGCCCGTGGATTCGCGAGCACGCGGTCTCGCTCGCCTTTTTAACGCCCGCCGCGATTTGGTTGTTGTTCATCGTGATCTACCCCACGATCGACACGATCCGCTTGAGCCTCTTTAATGAATCGGCCACGAAGTTTCTCGGGCTCACCAACTACAAGACAGTGTTTTCAACGGACACGATCCTTACTGCGTTTCGCAACAACGTCATCTGGGTACTGATATTCCCGTTTTTCGTCACCTTTCTTGGTCTCGTCTTTGCCGTGCTCACTGAACGAATACGTTGGGCCACGGCGTTCAAAGCGTTGGTTGTTATGCCGATTGTGTTTAGTACTACGGCGTCAGCGCTGGTGTGGGCGACGATTTTCGATAACAGCCCGCAGATTGGAGCGGTGAACGCGGCGGTATTGACGGTGAGCGATTGGTTCAACCCGCCTGGCGCCTACCCAGTGAGCGCGGCGGCCGGGCAGACGGTCGCCGATCTCGTTGGGAGCAATGCGCACGCCAAGAAGAACAACACAATCGTCAGCACCTCCTCGGCTCGAGCGGGGGGAACGATCAATATCGGACTTGAAGATATCACTCCTGCGACGCTGACACTCCTCAAGGCCCAAGACGCGGTGAAGCCGCAGCCGATGTCGGGCGCCATCACCGGTGTGATCTGGCGAGCATTCTCACCGAGTGATCCGACGAATAAGACCGATGTCCTACCCGGGGAGTTGGGCCTTCCGTTACTTCATCTCTCGCTGGTGAACTCTCAGGGCGCGAGCGTTGCGACGACAACGACCACGACAAGTGGCCAGTACAAGTTTTCAAATGTCGGTGCGGGTTCATACTTCGTCGAACTCGGGTCCTCCAATTTTGGTTCGGGCTTTACCGGTATCTCGTGGCTCGGCGGTGGGTCAATCACGCCCGTTTCCGGGTTGGGTCAAACCGCACAAGCACTGCTCTCGGTTCCACTCGCCGATATGGCGATGATCATCACCTACTTGTGGATTTGGGCAGGGTTTGCGATGGTGCTTATCGGGGCCGGGCTCGCGTCGCTGAACCGCGAGGTCCTCGAAGCCGCTCGAATAGATGGAGCGAAGGAGTGGCAAGTCTTTCGCCGAGTGACCGTCCCAATGTTGGCTCCCGTCCTCGCCGTGGTTCTCGTCACCATGATCATCAACGTGCTCAAGGTCTTCGACATTGTCTTGAACATGGCGTCCGGTGCTTCGGTCAACGCAACGCCCACACTGGCGGTCGAGATTTATAACGATGGCTTCACCGGTGGAATTCACTCGGGCGTTTCGAGCGCCATTGCGGTCATACTCTTCCTGCTCGTACTTCCGGCGATGATCATGAACCTAAAGCGGATTAAGGGAGTGTGATGACAACGATTGCTCAGACGAATGATCTTACGAAGCGCCGTCACATACTCCGGCGAATGTTGCCGGCACGGGGACCATCAAACATAGTCCTCGGAATTATCGCCGTCGTGTGGCTGGTACCAACGGTGTCACTGCTCGTGATCTCACTGCGTCCTGAGGCCGCCTTCGGTGTGAGCGGTTGGTGGAAGGCACTGCTGGATCCCTCTAGCCTCACCTTCTCGAATTATCGAACCCTCTTCGGCCAAGGGTTTGTCGCTGGCGGACTCTTGGACTCGTTGATGACGTCGATAGAGATCACGGTACCGGCCACGTTGGGGGTGGTCCTCTTCTCGTGTTTCGCCGGACACAGCTTGGTCTTTGGCAGATGGCGCGGACGCGACGTCGTGTTCTTGACGGTCGTGGCGCTCATGGTCGTGCCGCTACAAGTTGCCCTCATCCCGGTCGTGCAGCTCTACCGCGAGTTAGGGACACTCTTCGGCTTAAACCCCTTCGGGACGATTCCGGGGGTGATCATCTTTCACATAGCGTTCGGCCTCCCGTTTGGGATCTTTCTGATGCGCAATTTCATGAGTGGCATCCCGAAGGACTTGTTGGAAGCAGCCCGCATGGAGGGCGCGGGTGAGTGGAAGGTCTTCTACCGGATTGTGCTGCCGCTCGCCCTACCGGCCCTGGCGTCGCTCGCAATATTCCAGTTCATCTGGGTGTGGAACGACCTGCTCGTGGCGCTGGTCTTCTTGGGTGGAAACGTCCACACCCCCCTCACAGTGTTTCTCTACGACCAAAATCACGAACTCCAGGCGAACTACTGGATTATTTCCACGGGCGCCATCGTGTCAGTCGTTGTGCCCCTCATCGTATTCTTCTCCTTTCAGCGTTACTTCGTCCGAGGCGTCCTGGCGGGCGCCGTTAAATAGAGGGTCCCCATGGCAAGCGTCGTTTTGAGAAATCTCACCAAGCAGTACTCCGGCAACAGCGCACCTTCGCTTGAAATGCTCAACTTGGAGATTGACGACGGCGAGTTTGTGTGCCTCGTTGGCCCTTCGGGCTGCGGCAAGACCACGGCGCTGCGAATGATCGCCGGCCTCGAAGACATCACGAGCGGCGACATCGAAATTGGCGGCCGGGTGGTCAATGACCTTCCGTCGAGGGACCGCGACATCGCCTTGGTCTTTCAAAGCTACGCGTTGTACCCGCACCTCACCGTGGCCGACAACATGAGTTTTGGCCTGAAACTGCGCAAAGTACCAAAGGACAAGATCGAAGAAGCCGTGCAGAGCGCCGCCAAGATTCTGGATCTGGTCAGCTTGCTGGACCGTAAGCCGGCACAACTCTCGGGTGGCCAGCGTCAACGCGTGGCGCTCGGGCGCGCGTTAGTGCGTGATCCAGCCGTGTTCTTGATGGACGAACCCCTCTCGAACCTCGACGCAAAACTTCGCGTTCAGACGCGAGCGGAAATCGCGCAGCTGCACCATCGACTCCAGGCGACCATGTTGTACGTGACGCACGACCAGGTGGAGGCCATGACCATGGCCGACCGCATTGCGGTCATGAATCTCGGCTTACTCGAGCAGTACGGGACACCCCGCGAACTGTACAACTTCCCGAGCAACCTGTTCGTCGCTGGTTTCATTGGATCCCCGTCAATGAATTTCGTGACAATGCGAATGAATCGAAACGAAGAGCGCATACTTCTCACCGGCATGAGTGCGGACTCGAAAATCAAAGTCACGTTGACCGACGAACAGTCAGAGATTCTTCGTCAAAGCGACGCCAACGAAATCATCGTCGGCGTACGACCGGAACACCTGGTTGAGGGATCGATTGACCACCCTGGTTTTAGTGCGGTGGCCACAGTGGAGGTCATTGAGTTCCTCGGGAACGACGAACACATTCACGCTATGAGCGATGACACCGACCTTGTCGCGATCTTGAACGCGCACTCAAGTGTTGCCCGGGGAGATTCGATCAACTTGAGCGCTCCGCATGACACAGTCCATTTCTTTCACCCAACATCGAGTCTCCGGCTGAACTAGTCAAGTGGACGAACGATCTCGAGTGGTCGGTATTGGTCCGTCACGCCGTGGCGATTTGTCTTTGAGATGCGACTCCGAAATTGGAGTTCGAGGCGCTTTGGCCGAGAGGAGTGGCGATCACTATGGCCCGTCGCATATACGAACCATTCGTGTACCAATCGTCTGTCGGGACAGTGACACCTGCCGCACCTTTCCTCCAGCGCCGGCTACCTCAACCGTCGGCGCTGGAGGATTCTTTGTTCAATCGAATCCGTAGGTGAACCCGAACACCCGATAGAGTCCGGCTTGATCGCGCCGGCTCCGTATCCGTGCACCGAGCGGTACGCGATTGAAATCAAGTGGCTCGGACGAACCGACGGACTTCGCAACTATCTCGTAACATTTTCTTCATCGAGACGCTCACCTTTCTCTTCACCGATATCGAAGGTTCCACGGCACTGTTGCGCCGACTCGGCGACGACGCGTACTCCCGCGTCTTGAGCGAACATCACCGGATCATTCGCGACGCGCTTGCGTCACACGAAGGCGACGAACAGGGAACCCAGGGTGACTCCTTCTTCGCGGCCTTCACGTCGCCGAAAGCCTGCGTCGCGGCCGCGATCGAGATGCAGAGTGCGCTGTCCCATCAAGAATGGCCGCGGGGCGAACAGTTGCGCGTCCGCATGGGCATTCATACCGGCGAGGTGGCCGAGGTGTCGACAGGCCTCGTCGGCTATGAGGTCCACCGCGCCGCGAGAATCGCGGCGGTCGGCCACGGTGGTCAGGTACTGCTCTCCTCGGCCACCGCCGGACTCATCGAAGACACGCTGCCCCCCGAAGTGTCGCTCCGCGATCTTGGCTCACATCGACTCAAAGACCTCGGACGGCCCGAGACCATTTTCCAACTCGTTGCCGAGGGTCTCGAGTCGGAGTTCGAGCCACTGCGCTCGCTCGACAATCCGGAACTCACCAACAATCTTCCCGCCTCACTCAACCCGTTCATCGGTCGGCTGGCGGAGTTGGAGGAGGCGCGACGTCTCGTCCTGGAGTCTCGTTTGGTGACACTCACTGGTGCTGGAGGTTCCGGAAAGACTCGACTCGCCCTGCAGGTCGCGGCCGAACTCCTCGACGGGAGTGGCGACGGTGTGTGGTTCGTCGAGCTCGCACCCGTGACCGAACCCGATCAAGTTCCCTCGACCGTCGTCAGTGCGATGCAACTTCGTCAAGAAAGTGACGCGTCTCCGCTCGACGGATTGGTCAAGATGCTGAGGTCCCAGAACGCGCTGATCGTGTTGGACAACTGCGAGCACGTCATCGATTCGGTGGCGAAGATGGTCGACGTCATCGGGCGCAACTGCCCTCGAGTGTCGATCATCGTGACGTCGCGTGAGCCACTCGGCGTGGACGGAGAACGCGTGTACCGGGTGCGATCGCTGTCACTCCCCGCCGATGATGTGGAAGGGGTGCAAGACCTGGAAGGATCTGACGCGGTGGAACTATTCGTGGCCCGGGCCCGGGCCAAGGATTCGACCTTCGAACTGACCGATTCAGTCGCACCCCTCGTGGCGTCAGTGTGTCGACGTCTCGACGGAATACCTCTCGCTATCGAACTCGCGGCGTCTCGCCTGTCGTCCATGTCGCTCGAGGATCTTCACGGTCGACTCGATCAACGATTCCGGCTCTTGACGGGTGGAAGTCGAAACGCCCTGCCGCGCCAGCAAACTTTGGGGGCCACGGTGGCATGGTCCTACGACCTCCTCACCGATCCAGAGCGCGACCTGCTTCGGCGCCTCTCCGTCTTCGTCGGTGGCTTCGACCTGCAGGGTGCGGAAGCCGTCTGCGCCGGAGGCGGATTTGAGTCATTCGACGTTGCCGATATTCTGAGTTCACTCGTCAACAAGAGCCTCGTCACCGCGGAACGCATTTCGACGTCGCTGCGCTACCGTCTGCTCGAAACCATCCGTCAGTACGCGGCGGATCAGTTGATCGAATCTGGCGGTGGGGTCGATTCTGCGCGAACAAGACAACTGCACGCGGAGCACTATTTGCAGATGTGTCTGGACGCACAACCCGAATTGATTGGCCCGAAGCAGGGTCAGTGGCTTCGACGCCTTGACGTTGAGTATGACAATCTGTTGGCGACCTTCAATACCCTTAGCGCGGATCCCAATCGCACCGCTGACGTCCTGGCCCTTGGAGTGGCCCTCCCACGATTCGTGATAACTCGACGAAATCCGGTACTGCCAAACTTCATCCGTGACGCGTTGTCGAGAGACGTGGACGTGCCGACGTCGCTACGCGCCGAAGCCCTCTTGGCGCTGTCAACAATGGTGGAACTGATCAGCTCACAAGAGCGTGCGGTTCATTTTGCCGATGAACTTAGCGAGCAGGCGCTCGCCCTCGCCGGAGAACTCGACGACGACTTTACGGCTCGTGCACTCGCCACGAGGGCGGGCACACTCCTCGCTCTCGGTCGAAACGACCTGGCCCTCGATTGCGCTAACGGCTCGCTCGAATTGGCCCGGCGAATCAACGATCCACGACGGATCGGTGAAGCGTTGGCCGCCGTAGCGCTCATCGATTTCACGGCTGCCGAAGTCCGCGCACGAATACTCGAGGCGCTCGGGATCTTCCGTCAGGTCAACGACTCCTACTGGATTTCGTTGCTACTCGGCTTTCTCTCCGTTTCTCACTTTGAGACGCTTCAGGATGTCCGCGACTCTCGAGTGATCAATGAGGAGGCGATGCAGCTCGCCGAAGAGATCGGTTCGACACAACATCTCATACTGCTTGGGTATCTCGCTGGAGCCTTCAGCCTTTACCTGGGCGAGATCGACTTGGCGGTGCAGCAAAGCAAGCGGGCGTTGCGACTCTCGCGCCGGTACGGATCACAGGTACATATGGACTACTGGATCGTCTTCACGTTGGCGTGTTGTGCCACGCTGCAGGATCGATTCTTACTCGGTGCTCAATTGTTGGGTGCACACGAAGGCATCGAAGATCGGGCGACTGAACCAATCGCGGGCTTTTGGACACCAATGGAGGTCGAGATGCGAGAGCGCAATCGGACCATGCTTCGCGAGGCCCTCGGCGACGAAGAGTTCGAACGGGCGATATCGGTCGGGAAAGGTCTAAGCGCCGACCGGTTGTACGACCTGGCGATGGGCCGTACGAGTCACGTGGAGTGATCAGGCTGACGATTCATCCTCAGTACGAGGCTGGGAATTCTTCTATCTAAAGGGGATCCGGAATGTCATCACCGAGTGTGCGAAAGAGTCGCCACCCCGGGGGACGGTGACGCGACGGTCCGAAGAATACCGTTCAGTTACTATTCCTGCGTATTGTGCGTTCGCCACGAAGGAGAAAGACACCTTGACGACTGATGCAGACGTCCCGAGTGACGAGAATAAGTCGGGCGACGTGCCGGACGAACGCACCGCATCGAACCGAACAGCTCACGACTCCGGGGAGTCGAATGAAACGCCACACGTCGTCTACGATTCACTGCCGGCCTACTACAGCACCGCTCGCCAGAAAAGGGCCCTACGACGAGCGGCGCGCCTCAAGACGGCGCCTCCGTGGGTGAAAAAGATCCCCTGGTTGATCTCCTGGCCTTACATGCTCGTGCGGCGGCGCGATCCGAACTACGAAGCGCACTACGAGCAATGGGAAGAGAAGGTTCGCAACAACTACGACGACCGAGAGCAGTAGGCATTACGTGACCGTCTTCGCCGAAATGGACGGACGCGGGATTGGATTGGGAATCGGTGCGAACGAACAGACCCGGGCCCTCGGATTCGCTCTCGACCAAGTTACAGTCGGACGATGGCGCGAGAAGTAGTCACCGGTTATTGCTGGCCGCAGTCCGTTGGTCATGGAGAACAGGTCGACCTCCATATGTCGTCGACGGGTGCACGTCCGGTACGTGTGGAGATCGCACGGGTGGGGGCTAGACGAGAGATCGTGTTCTCCGCGGCGACGGTGGTGACGGGAGATCACGAGACCCCGAGTTCTGCATCATCGAACGGATGCCAATGGCCGGTCGCGCTCACGGTCGGCGTTGATTCGTCGTGGCGTTCCGGCTACTTCGAAGTCGTCATGGAGATCGAGGTGGGCGACAAGTTGCGTCGTGACTACGCCTTTTTCGTGGTGCGACCCCGGGACGCGCGGATCGTTCTCGCGCTGTCCACCAACACTTGGCACGCGTACAACGACTTCGGCGGGACGAACCTGTACAACGGCGGCACGCACGTCTCGATGAAACGTCCGATGGCGGCGGGCTACCTGCACAAGCCACTCGGCAAGGGCCGTCGCGTCACCGGCACCGGTGCCCCCGATCCCCAGAACGCCGCGCACGTGGGGTACGTGCAGTTGAACCATCTGTCGAACTGGGCGGGGTCCGCGGGTTGGCCCGATTGGGAGCACCCGTTCATCGCGTGGGCCGAGCGTGAAGGCTATGAGATCGGCGTCTGTACGAACGCCGACCTCGAAAACCACCCCGAGGTGTTGGCGGACGCGAGTCTGTACCTGTCGGTCGGTCACGACGAGTACTGGTCGAAGGGGATGCGCGACACCGTCGAAGGCTTCATCGCCGGCGGAGGGAACGCGGCCTTCTTCTCGGGCAATACGGCGATGTGGCAGGTGCGAATGGAGGGCGACGATCGCGACGTGATGGTGGGTTACAAGGGTTACTTCAAAGACGACCCGTTCATGGGGACACCGCGACAGTCCGAGGTCACGACGATGTGGTCCGACGTCATTGTCGGTCGACCGGAGAATTCCATGACGGGGGTCACGTTCACTCGTGGTGGTTATCACCGCATCGGACGCAACGTGACCTCCGGATTGGGTGGCTACACCGTTCACCGGGCGGACCATTGGATCTTTGAGGGCACCGGCGTCGGCTATGGCGACGTACTGGGTGCGAACGCGACCGTGGTCGGCTACGAATGTGACGGGTGTGCGTTCACCTATCGAGACGGACTTCCGTACCCCACGGGCGAGGATGGTACTCCGGCCACGTTCGAGATCTTGGGTACGTGTCCGACGCAGCACTTCACCCACGAAACCTCGCCGCGCCCGCCGCAACCGGATGAGCCCAGCGAGTTGCAGTACATCGCCTCGCGGGTCTTTGGGACACGCGATCCGGCGGCGGTGGAGCGGATTCGACACGGCCACGCAGTGCTCGGTGCATACACGAACGATGCGGGCGCGACGGTCCTCACGTCGGGATCCACCGATTGGGCGCACGGTCTGGGCGAGCGCGATCCGCAGATAGAACAGATCACCAGGAACGTACTGACAATGCTCGGATCGTGAAGACCCTGATTCTTGAATTCGTTGGGAAATACGAGGATCGTTTCTGGGCTTCGCGCAAGTTACAATTCGACCCATGATTGTGGCCGAGATCTTCAAGCCCGGGCAGTGGTCTGACTTCTTTCTCCTGGTCGGAACGGGCGCCGTTACGCTCACCGGCTTGGTCTTCGTCGCGATGTCACTCAACCTCAACGTTATGGCCGTCGACGCCACACATAGATTTCGGGCCATCAACACCTTGACCGGTCTCGCGCTGATATTCATGCGCTGTGCGCTGGTACTCATGGGGGACCAAGATTATCGATCCATTGGCGCCGAGCTCTTTGTAGTCGCTGGTATCTCGGCGGCCGTGTTCGTCAGGGGCTACGCCAACGCCATCAAGATGGGCAGTGGCTTGACACTCTCTCGCATCGTCGGTGGAAGCCTCGTACACGCGGCTGAGATGTTTGGTGCGGCACTCTTCATCTTTGGTCACCTCAGCGGTCTGTACATCGCGGCGATCGCAATCGTCTCCAACGCCTGTTACATGATTACGGCCGCGTGGCTCCTCGTCATGGGCGCCTCCGATCGACGGACCACATAGATAATCGAGGATCTCCGCTCCAACGTCGATTCGAAGCAGCCATTAATCTGGCATGAACGTGGCACGAGGAGGCTTGGTGAAGTACGACTTTGAATCGGACGATCGCATCGACCCCCGCATCAAGGCAGTGCTCAGATTGCTCCCAGAGATAGAAGCAGCGGACGCCGAAAGTCGTGAGGAGCTCCTCTCTTACGCCGCGTCGCCGGAAGGCGTGGCGATGACGGAAACCAGCGAGGCCTTCATGAACATGGGCGATAGCGAGGAGGTCGCGCCGTCAGTGGGACTGCGATTCGCGGTCGAGGACGTCGTTTCGTCGCCCGATGGCAATTTGATCAAAGTGCAGGTTATTCGCCCCGACGACGATGAGACCTTGGCCTGTGTGTACTACATCCACGGTGGCGCAATGATCTCGTTGTCGAGCTTCCTCGGCAACTATCGCGCGTGGGGGAGACTTATCGCTTCCAAGGGTGTGGTCGTTGTAATGGTGGAGTTCAGAAACGCGTTGACGCCGTCGGCGGTGCCTGAGGTGGCACCATACCCCGCCGGCCTGAACGACTGTGTTTCGGGACTCAAGTGGACGGTCGCGAACGCGTCTAAGTACGGAATCGACCCTTCACGAATCATCGTCGCCGGCGAGAGCGGTGGCGGTAATCTGACGCTCGCCACGGGCATGAAGTTGAAGCGCGACGATGAGATCGGTCTCGTCAAGGGCCTCTACGCGATGTGTCCGTATATCGCCGGGAGCTGGCCCGACGCGCGCTATCCATCGTCGGTCGAGAACAACGGGATTTACATAAACGTGCACGGCAATCAAGGAGCGATGGCGTACGGGATCGAAGCGTTCAAGAACAGCGACCCCCTGGCGTGGCCCGGCTTCGCCACGAAGGATGACGTGACGGGTCTCCCCCCAACGGTGATCAGCGTGAACGAGTGCGATCCTCTTCGCGACGAAGGCATCGCGTTCTTCCGGTTGTTGCTCTCGGCCGGTGTGCTCGCGCGCGGTCGCACGGTGCTGGGAACCTGTCACGGCGTCGAGGTATTTCCTCCCCTGTGTCCAGAAGTCAGCCACAGTACCGCGGCGGACATCGCGGCGTTCGCCATGGCGTAGATCGCCGTCGCGTAACGATGACCGCGCTTTCGCGGTTCCATTACATTGAGGGACATGACACCAGACCCAATTACTGAAGTCCATCCCGGAGAGAAGTGGCCCTTCCCGGCGGCCGTCGACCGAGTGACGTGGCAGGCCGAAATCGACGCGCTGCGAGATCGTGAGAAGGCCCACACCCGCGAGGGCGACGCGATCGCCGCGGCCCGGCGTCGGCTCCCGATGGTCGAAGTGGATCCGAACGTCACCGTGACGGGACCAAAGGGACCGGTGACGTTGTTGGACGTGTTCGAGGGTCGCCGCCAGCTGTCCGTGTACTTCCACATGTGGCACGACGGCATGCCCGCTGAGGACCAATGCGAAGGTTGTACGTTCTTCAACGGTCAGGTCCGCGAACTGTCGTACCTGCACTCGCGCGATGTCACGTACGCCACCTTTTGTGAGGGTCCGTACGAGGAGAGCGTGCGCTATCGGGACTTCATGGGCTGGGACGTGCCCTGGTACTCGGCACGCGACTCCGCTGAGCAGCTGCTGGCCGGGCGTTGGTTCGGCGTGAACGCGAACTACGTACGCGACGGCGACCGGGTCTTCGAGACGTACTGGACGTCGTGGCGCGGCGCGGAGAAGGTCGCGCCGACGTACACGCTGCTCGACATGACCCTCTACGGTCGCCAGGAGACCTTCGAGGACTCACCGGAGGGCTGGCCCCAGTACTACGTGAACGACGGAGGTCAGTTCCGCACGAACGGTCGTCCGACGTCCCAGTGGTCCCGACTCGCCGAGGGCCGCTCTGATGACCTCACCGGCGCAGGGAAGTAGCGTCCTTTGCGCCACTGAATCGACTCGCTCATTGGATGTTAGACAGCGCGGATATGGTGACCGAATGGACGTGGAGTTCAGTGGCGAAGTATTCGAGTGGCGGGGGCCGTCTCCGTATTACTTCGTGGCGGTACCTGACGAAGAGAGCGCGCTGATCGAATCACTGTCGTCACTCGTCACGTATGGCTGGGGAATGATCCCGGTCGGGGTGATGATTGGGTCGACACGATGGACGACCTCGTTGTATCCGAAAGAGGGCCTCTACGTGGTGCCGCTCAAGAGCGCGGTCCGAAAGGCTGAGGGTCTCGATGTCGGTGAACGCGTGAGCGTGCGTCTGGACGTCTCGGCGTACTGATACTCGTCCCTCGAGAGTGACTTTTGACTCTAGTGCCGCCATCGGCGAAGAGCGATGCTGGGCATTGCAAGCAAACCGACAAATGGGAGGCCGACAGATGTCTCGAACATTCGCGGTGATGTCGATCTCCCGCGACAGGAAGATACGACCATGAGCAAGTCGACATACGTACGGTTCTTCAAAGAATTTGGCAACGAGGACGTGGCCCTGGTGGGGGGCAAGAACGCGTCGCTCGGAGAGATGTTTCAGAAACTCTCTGACCAGGGCGTACGCGTCCCCAACGGATTCGCGACGACGTCGGACGCCTATCGCTACGTGCTCAAGGAGAGTGGCGCGGTCGACGCGCTGCACGAGGCGTTGGACGGCCTCGTCCCGAGCGATGTCAAGGATCTCGCTCGTCGCGCCAAGCGAGCTCGCGAGATCGTGTACGGCGCAGCGATCCCTAAGGACCTCGCGGCGGAGATCCTCGTTGCCTATCACCAACTCCAAGACGAGTACGGCGAATCGGTCAGCCTGGCGGTGCGTTCATCGGCGACGGCCGAGGACCTTCCGACGGCCAGTTTCGCCGGCCAGCAGGAGACTTTTTTGAACGTCCACGGTGACGAGAGTCTGCTTGACGCGTGCCGTCGCTGTTTCGCCAGTCTCTTCACCGACAGGTCGATTCACTACCGCGTCGATCAAGGCTTTGATCACTTCGACGTGGCTCTGTCGATCGGGGTGATGAAGATGGTGCGTTCCGACCTCGCCTCGTCGGGCGTGATGTTCTCGCTCGACACCGAGTCTGGGTTCCGAGACGTCGTGTTCATCACGGGCGCCTACGGCCTGGGCGAAAACGTCGTCCAGGGCGCCGTCGACCCGGACGAGTTCTACGTGCACAAGCCGACGCTCGCGTTGGGCCATCGGGCCGTCCTGCGCCGCCTGCTCGGTGACAAAGGGGTAAAGATGGTCTTCGTCGAGGGTGGGACGAAAATCAACGTTCGCAACATACCTACACCCATGGCCGATCGGGCACGCTTCTGTCTCAGTGACGAAGAGGTGCTCGAACTCGCCGACAGCGCCCGGGTGATTGAATCGCACTACGGACGACCGATGGACATGGAGTGGGCCAAGGACGGGATTGACGGCAAGCTCTACATCGTCCAGGCGCGGCCGGAAACCGTCGCCTCGCAACGACAAACGTCGCTCTTGGAGACCTACGTCCTCGATGGCGGTGGCGAGATCGTCATCGACGGTCGCTCCGTTGGCGAGAAGATCGCGTCGGGGCACGCTCGAGTGATCGAGAGCGTCGCGCACCTGTCGGAGTTCCGTCCGGGTGAGGTGCTCATCGCCGATTCGACCACTCCCGACTGGGAACCTGTTATGAAGACGGCGGCCGCCATTGTCACCAACCGCGGCGGTCGAACCTGTCACGCCGCGATCATCGCGCGAGAACTCGGTGTTCCGGCGGTCGTGGGCACGGGCGACGCAACCACCACGATCAAGAGTGGTGATGTCGTGACGGTCTCGTGCGCCGAAGGAGACGTGGGACGGGTCTATCGTGGTGAGCTCGGATTCCACGTCGACCGCAGTGACGTGGGCGACCTGGCACGACCGGCGACCAAGATCATGATCAACCTCGGCAACCCGGAACTCGCCTTCAAGACGTCATTCCTGCCCAACGACGGCGTGGGCCTCGCTCGCATGGAGTTCATCATCAGTGAATCCATACGGGCCCACCCCCTCGCGCTGCTCCACCCTGAGAAGGTGGTCGATCCGAAGGTCCGCGCCGAGCTGGCCGAGTTGACACGCAACTACCCCGACGGTGAACAGTTCTTCGTCGAACGGCTCTCCGAAGGGATTGGCACGATCGCCGCGGCATTTTGGCCCAAGCCGGTCGTCGTCCGAATGTCGGACTTCAAGTCGAACGAATACGCGAGTTTGCTCGGAGGGAGCGACTTCGAGCCGACCGAGAGCAACCCGATGATCGGCTTTCGCGGTGCGTCGCGGTACGCGCACCCCGCCTACGAGGAGGGATTCGCGCTTGAGTGCAAGGCGATGCTTCGAGTCCGCGGCGACATGGGCCTCACGAACGTCATTCTGATGCTCCCGTTCGTTCGACGGACCGCCGAGGCTGAAATGGTCCTCGGCCGAATGGCCGAACTGGGACTTCGTCGCGGCGAGAACGGCCTCTCGGTCTTCGCCATGTGCGAGATCCCGAACAACGTGATCCTCATCGACCGATTCGCGAAGTACTTTGACGGCTTCTCGATCGGATCCAACGACCTCACCCAACTCACTTTGGGCGTCGACCGAGACAGCGAGATCGTGGCGTTTGACTACGACGAGCGCGACGAGGGCGTCACCGAGATGATCCGCCTGGCGGTGGCGGGCTGTCGGCGTAACGGCATCCACTCCGGACTGTGTGGCCAGGCGCCATCGGACTACCCGGAGGTGGCAGAGTTCCTCGTAGAGATCGGCATCGACTCGATGAGCCTCAACCCCGACACGGTGTTGAAGACCACGCGACAGGTGTTGGAGGTCGAGGCGCGACTGAACGCGAAGCTGTCCGAGGGAATGACCGAGATCGAACCAGTGTCGGTGTAGGGCGCGTCAGCGCGCGGACATCATCCGAGCGACCCGCAACAGCGGTTCCGGAACTGGCCGAGGACCGCTGGCCACGACCTTGAGGGGCACGAGGTTCGCACTTTCGTCGCAGATCGAGACGAGGGTCGCGAAGTTCCCGTCGTGGACCGCTTCGACGGCGCTCACGCCGCAGCGGGTGGCGAGGAGCCGGTCTGACGCACTGGGAGGTCCTCCGCGTTGGACGTGTCCGAGGACCGTGAGCCGGGTCTCGTAGCCGGTGCGCTGAGCAAGTTCTCTCGAGACCGTAGAACCGGCCGATCCGTCGTGCGAGCCCAGGTACGCGCCGGCGAGGGCGCCTTCGGCGACGACCACCACGGACGACGTCGACCCCGAATCGTGGCGACGTCGAATACCTTGGGCCAGTTCATCGAAGTCCGTCGAGACCTCGGGTAGGCAAAACGCGTCGGCGCCCCCGGCGATGCCTGAGCACACCGCGAGCCAGCCGAATGTCCTCCCCATGACCTCAACGACCATGAGTCGGTCGTGACTCTCGCCCGTCGTCTGCAGACGATCGATGGCCTCGACGCACGTGGCGACCGCGGTGTCAAAACCGATGCAGTGATTCGTACCCTGTACGTCGTTGTCGATCGTCTTGGCAATTCCGACGATGGGTAGTCCCAACTGTGCCAGGTGATTGGCCGAGCCGAGCGTGCCGTCGCCACCGATCACGATGAGCGCGTCGAGTCGATTGAGCTCCACGTTGTCCATCACAGCGGCGACGCCCCCGTGTTCTTCGGGGTGGAAACCGGCGGTGTGCAGGATCGTGCCACCGTCCGCCAAAATTCCCTTCGTGTCCTTGGGCGTCAGAACCGCGTATTCGTTCTCCACCACACCCCGCCAACCGTGATGGAAGCCGAGGATTTCGTCACCGTATGACGATCCCGCCCGGACCGCGGCGCGAATCGCGGCGTTGAGACCCGCGCAGTCGCCCCCACCAGTCA
>Ga0187871_10001170_pt1 | contig 23261 bp, 21 predicted proteins | sample June2016WEW_16_1_FD_132988 | JGI IMG/M metagenome (GOLD analysis project Ga0187871, IMG submission 132988) | Peatland microbial communities from SPRUCE experiment site at the Marcell Experimental Forest, Minnesota, USA - June2016WEW_16_10 | ecosystem: Environmental > Terrestrial > Soil >...
AAAAGATCCAGCGCCGGGATCAGACCGTCGGTAGCGTTGCCGGCAGCAATATCGATCTGATGATCTTTCAATGCCGGCGCGAGCAAGCCCAGATCCATGACTCGGGGTGGTGCAGCGAAGTGCAGGCCATAAGCGGCGGCCAGCCCGGCATAGCCATCGGGGCGCTCCATGAATTCGTAGCCGAATCCGGCTCGCCATTGCGGAGCGAAGGCGGCTGCCTGCGACAAAGTTTTCACGCCCAGGCGGCGGGCATCGTCGCCGCGAATTTCCATCGCAAAAGTGTCGTTGAAACCCAACGCCGGGCCGAGCGTAAGGCCGAAATGCGTTTCATATTCTCTCTTGACTCGCTGATAGACTTCCGCCCGGTCGCCGCCGACTTTCTGCTTGAGGATCGCGGTCAAAGCAGTTCCGGTATATTCCGGATAGATGTCAATGCGCCCAGCTAGCAGAGCCTGCTGGCAAATGTAAGTCCCCGCGAGATAAAAGCGGCGCTCTACTTTCAAATGCGTGTTCGCTTCAATCTGCTGGGCCAGAAGTTCCCCGAGGACTAGCGACTCGGTAAAATTCTTGGAGCCCACCACAATGCGATCGGCGTGCGAAGACGAACACGAAGACGACAGCAGCGCGGCTACGATCAAGCAAACCAAACCGCAGAGCCCTCTTTCGAAAATGCCGCAACGCCAGGTGCGCCGCTGCTGTTTCATCGTGGCCGCAACCGCTTCTCCAGCCATCCCAGGCCGAAATCGGCCGACAAAGCCATAACCGCCGCGGGAATCGCTCCCGCCAGGATAAGCTGATTGTTGACCATGGCAAGTCCGCGAAAGATGAACTCGCCCAAACCTCCGGCGCCAATCGCGGCAGCGATGGTGGCCAGTCCCACCGAGACCACCACCGCGACTCGCACCCCGGAAAGAATCACGCTCAGCGCCAGGGGCAACTCGACTTGAAATAAAAGCTGGCTGTTGGTGAGTCCCATGCCGCGCCCGGCCTCGACCACGGCGGGATCGACGCCGCGAATTCCTGTGTACGTATTGCGAATCACGGGCAGCAGCGCGTAGAGAGTCAGCGCCAGAATCGCCAGGCGATCGGCGCGATCGCCAAGCCACGGCACCGGCAACAAAAAGCCAAAGAGCGCGAGACTGGGGATCGTCTGAATAATATTCGCGGTTCCCAGCACCGGCTTGTTCCAAACCGGCCAGCGAGCGCTCACTATGCCCAAAGGCAGACCGATCAGCACTGCAAGCACGGTCGAAACTCCCACCAGCCAGAGATGCTCCAGCGTGAGTTCCAGAACTTGTTCGTGATTCTGCAATAGGAACTGAACCAGGTTCATGACCCGCCTCGATTTGCCACCGTATCCAGTCCGTCCCCGAAAGCCCGGACGTAAGCCGCGGCCAACGGTTCATTCGATCGCACGAAATCTTGTGGGGAAAGAACCGTGACCAGCTGTCCGGCTTCCATGAGCGCGATTCGCGAACCCAGCCGCAAAGCTTCGCGCAGGTCGTGCGTAACAAAGACCACGGTCTTGCCCAGCCTTTGTTGAAGTGCGAGAAACTCGCGCTGCAGTTGGTCGCGAGTGAGCGCATCCAGCGCGCCGAAAGGTTCATCCATTAAAAGAATTGCAGGATCGGCGGCCAGCGCCCGAGCCACTCCCACTCGCTGCCGCTGCCCGCCCGAGAGCTGATGTGGATAACGCGACGCCATTTGCTCTTCGAGACCAACCAACTGCAACAATTCCTCGACGCGCCGACGTATTCGCTCGGCGGGCCAGCCCTCGATGCGCGGGACGAGGCCAATGTTTTTCTCCACCGTGAAATGCGGGAACAAGCCCGCATCTTGAATGACATAACCAATGCTCCGGCGCAAACGAATCACGTCGCCCTCCGCAGTGGGCGCACCGTTCACGCGCACCTCCCCGCCACTCGGCGTCAGCAGCCGGTTGATCAGCTTCAGTGTGGTCGTTTTTCCTGAGCCGCTGCGTCCCAGCAGAACCACCGTCTCACCGCGCTGCACCTGCAGATTTAGCCCCGAGAGCAACTTTCGGCCGTCGGGCAGCGTGTAGGCCACGTTGCGAAATTCAATCACCGCACCGTTAGCGCAAGTCGGGTCCATCCCGCTCAGCATACCGGAGTTTTGCAAGCCAGACGCAGTCGATCCCGCTGCTGCGCGCAATATCCTTGCGCAACAGGCATCCAGACAGCTAATAGACGGCCCGGCACCCTGCCGATACGATCCTCTTAGACAAGTTGTGGAAATTTTTATTGGCTATGGGTGTCTCTTCCTTACGCAATTTTCTATGCTGGATCATGGTTTTCCTATGTCCACTGTCGTTGCTGGCGGGGGACACAGGCGCCGCCGTTGTGCACACCAAGGGCGGAGTATGGGTAAACGGCGCCGAGGTGGCGGACTCCACCGCCATCTTTGCCGGCGACTTACTCGAGACCAAACCCGGCTCCGTCGCCAATCTCGATGCCGAGGGGTCATCTGTTCTGATTCAGCCGCAATCAGTCGTAAAGTTCCAAAGCAACTTCCTGAGCCTCGAACATGGAAGCGTCTCTGTGGGAACCTCGACCTCGATGAGTGTGCACGTGAACTGTATCAAGGTCGAACCCGCTTCGAATGAGCGCACGCAATACGATGTCACCGATGTCGCCGGCATCGTGCAAGTTGCGGCCCACAAGAACGATGTAAATCTCACAGAAACCAGCGCGCTGCGAAAAGTGACGCCGGAGAACAACTCTTCTCAATCTGCCGTGGTCCACGCCGGCGAGCAGGCAACCCGCGACGAGGCGAAAGCCTGCGGAGAAGCTTCACGGCCCGAACCAGCCAGCAACGGCATGAATACAAAGTGGCTCGAGATTGGCGGCGGCATTGCGGGCGGAGGCGTAGTGCTCTGCCTGATTCTTTGCAGAGGTTCCAAGCCCCCAAGCGTCAGTCCTTCGGATCCCTGAGTTGTTGTTTTGCTTCGTACCATCGTGCTCGAATTTTCCAAATGGACCACGACTCAGTCTCGCAAAACCCAAGCAAGATCGAGCAATGCGGCGTATACTGAAGGTCTTGACCTCGAAGACACCCTAAACAGCACGTTGCGCCTTCGCGATTGAGAAATTTCCTGAAAGGCGACTAACGTGTCGAACCTCAAGACCTCTTAAAGTGAATTGGTTCAGCCCCCAGACATCTACCTTAGGGGAGGGCCGTGCGACTGGGCCGATTCCACGATTCACTCGTAGCGGCGTCTTCAGCGCCTCTGCAATTTTCGACGTCCGTGTGGCAGCGGAAATATCGCAGCGCCACGGCCTTCAGTTAAACCAGCCCCAAAGGCAGGAGAGAAATATGTCCGGAATCAACGGCGACAAAGCCAGATTTAATCGACGGCGCAGGCAAAAGATCAGCCGCCGCCAGAGCAATGAAAAGATGTTGAAGGCCCTGGCTGAGAAACACCTCGTGCCCCCGGCTGCACAAGCCAGTGCCGCCAACAACAACAAAGAGAAGGTCGCATGACCACTCCCGTCCCCATATTGCCGCAGCCGAATCCGGAGAGCATTCCAGCAAAGAAGAGGCGAGTGCTTCTGCTGGATAGCTCGCAGACGAAACGCGATCTGCGGGCCGACGTGATGCGAAAGCTCGGCATCGAGGTGGATTGCGCGGCCGATGTAATCGAGGCACGCTGCTGGTGGCGCGCCGACTTGTACAATCTGGTGCTTATCAATGTGGCTGGTGAAACCGACAGCCGCGACAAGTTCTGCACAGATCTTCGCAGCGCGAGCCCTCCGCAGAGAATTGCGTTCTTCGTGGGTGGCCCCGAATATCTCGCGGCTGCTCCCCATTCCGACAACGCCCCCGCCGAACTGGATGCCGACGCCCTGCACAAGCAGATGGTTGCGGCGCTGCTTGCTCAGGCTTCAGCAGCTTCGTCGCAGCAGCGCTGGGGAATCCTGGAAGCCTGCCGGAAAATTTCGAGCGTCCGCGCGCTCAGCGAGGCTAAAAGCCGCGCCATACGGGAAACTCCAAGACCGTCGCGATGGGCGGAAGCCATCGAGCAGCACTCCCCGCCAGAAGCCGTCATTCCTCAACCTTTATTTGCGCCCGAAATAGTTGCAGCAGAAATCGTTTCGACTGAAATGGAAAGAACTGAAACGGAAAGAGAAGAACTCCTATGAAGAATCTTTACGTCGGCAACTTACCCCACAGCACCACCGAACCGGAGCTACGCGGTTTATTCGAAGCGCATGGCGCAGTCGAGCGCGTCAGCATCGTCACCGACCGCGAAACCGGCCGCGCTCGCGGCTTCGGCTTCGTCGAGATGACGAACGCCGCGGAAGCCGACAAGGCGGTCGCGGCATTGAACGGAACCGAACTCGGCGGCCGCGCCCTCAAGATCAACGAGGCGAAGCCCAAGACCGATGCTCCCCGCGGGGGCGGAGGCGGGGGCAAGCGGTTCGGTGGTGGAGGTGGAGGCGGCAGCCGCGATGATTATCAGGGCCACGCGCGCCAACCCCGGGAACCGCGCTGGTAATTCAACCCGCGGCCCGCTTTTGAATGGGCGCTGCTTCCAGTTGCGCCATGAACGCCGCAAAATCAACAGTGGCTTTAGACGCTGAGCGGACGTTCGATGAATCACGAATGATTGGAGATTGCTATGCCAGGACGAGGTCGATCCAGTTTTACCAAACGCCAGAAAGAACACACGCGCCAGCAAAAACAGCGCGATAAGGCCGAACGCCGCATTCAGCGCAAAGATGAACCCGCAGGCGCCCCCGGAGATTCCAGCGAACTTGACTTGGACGAACTGCAAAGGCACGCCGCCGAGCAAGCTGCCCTGTTTCAGATGGGAGCCGACGATGCCGACATTTCCAGTATTCCTCGTGAGCGCGAACCGGAAAAGACCGAACCATAAACCTCTGGCCTGAATTCATCCGCCAGAATAAGTCCATTCAACAAACTGGGGCGCGTCTCTAAGACGCGCCCCTTTGATTCGATAATCAAACCTTTACTGTGTTTAAGCGAACACTTCCCCCGGCAACTTCGTCAGCGTCCGACTGGCTAGAGTGTTTTGGACAACATGCTCCGATCGTCCCGCATTCGCCCAATCCACCTGCTTGCGTTCGATCTTCAATTTCAACGCGCGTTCGATGTGCCTCAGTTCGATCACCTCGCCGCCCGCGACCAGACTGGTGGCCAGCCCTTCCGAGCCGGCACGCCCTGTGCGTCCCACGCGATGAATAAAATCTTCCGCCATCTTCGGCAGGTCGTAGTTGATCACATGCGCCACGTCATCGATGTGCAAACCGCGCGCGGCCACGTCGGTGGCGACCAGCACTTGATAGCGGCCTTGCTGAAATCCGCTGAGCGCTCCGTTACGCTGCGATTGTGAGCGGTCGCCGTGAATCATTGCCGCGGAAAAACCCTCCCGCACCAGTTCCTTGGCCAGCCGTTCCGTGCCCCGTTTGGTGCGGGCGAAAATCAGCGTCTGTCCTTTTTCCGCATAGAGCAACTGCCGCAGCACATCGGGTTTCTCGGCCGGACGCACTTCATAGGCTTGCAGCCTGACGCTCTCCACCGGCTTCAGCACCGAACCAACCGCCACGCGCACGGGGTCGCGCATGGAATCGTTCACCAGCCCGGCGACGGATTGCTCCATCGTGGCCGAGAAGCACAAGGTCTGCCGCCGTTGCGGCAGGAGTGCCAGGACGCGCCGAATCGCCGGAAGAAATCCCATATCGAGCATGCGGTCGGCTTCGTCGAGCACCAGGATCTTGACTTCGCGCAAGTCGATCAATTTTCGGCTGATGAAATCCTGCAAGCGCCCCGGGGTTGCGACCACCAGGCTCGAACCGCCGCGAACGGCCTGAATCTGTGTTTTCTCAGAGACGCCGCCGATCACCAGCGCGGCTTTGGATAAGCCCCTGCCCCGCAGTTTTTCGTATTCTTCGTTGACCTGAATCGCCAGCTCGCGCGTGGGGAGCAAAACCAGCACGCGAATTTTTGGCGAGGGTTCGCGCTGCAGCATCTCGATGATCGGAATCAGAAATGCCAGCGTCTTGCCGGTCCCGGTCTGCGCCGTAGCCAGCACGTCTTTGCCCTCAAGGGCGTAAGGAATGGCCTGCGCCTGAATGGGCGTAGGGTTAATGAATTGTGCCGTCGCCAGCCTCTGCTGCAAAGCAGAAGATAGCGGTAGTTCTGTAAAGCTTGTCATTCGTAATTGTTCTTTCTGGAGGGGCCTGATTTATACACGTGTAGTGAGTTCCCATGCCGCTCTTGTAATTTGATTTGACGCTGAGTAAACGGCAGGCAGGAAAAGCGGAGATGAATCTTGATCCAATCAGGATCACCGCGTCACGAGCAAACCGTGGCAGTAGCGTTGAGATTCATTGTAGCACAATCTACGGTGCAGCCACGTGAAGGCGAAAAGCCCAAAGGTAATCGAAAGTAATGGCCCAGAAGGTTCATCTCCCGCCGCTTTAGTCGTTGGAATGTTTCAAACGAACCTCTACGCGGCGGTTGTAAGCGCGTCCTTCCGCGCTTGTATTCGGCTGCAGCGGCGCCTCCGATCCCACTCCGGTCGCGATAAGCCGCGCTTTGGGGACGTGCAGTTCGTTGACCAGCGCATTTCGCACTGCGAGAGCGCGGCGGCTGGAGAGGGCCATGTTGTGGGACTCCCGCCCAAGGCCGTCGGTGTGTCCTTCGAGAGTAACCACCGCCGTCGGATCATTCGCGAGCGTTTCGGCAATCTGCTGCAACCAGGGGCGATATTGCGAATCAATCGTGTCGCTGTCTTCATTGAAGAAAATGCGCCTCAGCTCCTGCTTGTTGTTCGCATTCTTCACCGTGACACTCAAGTCAGTTGGGAACGTCTTGACGATTACATCCGGGGACGGCTCCGAATGGTGGACTCGCCGTTCGCGGGAATCTATGGCCGCATTTGTATCCGCTGAGCCTGATCTGACAGAGCCTGATCTGACGGAGCTTGGGCTGGAGTTTGAGCCGACAATTGGCGATGCCGACGATCCCTCGGGCACTGAATATTTCGCCTGCTGACTGTCCGGTACCGAAGCTGATAGCGCCGGTGGTTGCGCCGGTACCCCGGCCTTGACGGTCCACAGATGCGGCAATGGAGACTTCTCGAACAACAGTACCAAGAGAATCCCGGCGGCTGCCCCAAGAGACAGGGCCTTCGTCCATATCATGCGGCTTGCAGAGCGCTGCTTCGCTGTCGCCGCGTAGCTCGGCGCAGCGGGACGATCTGACACGAGACTCTGCTCAATACGGGCTTGCCGGTCTCGCTTTGAAGGAATACCCGAGGACTTCTCCGGCGCAACCGGAACTTCCCTTCCGAAACTCATCAGCAGCGCATTCGTGTCCAACTTCTCCGTTTGGTCGTCCGCGATCGGAGTCACTGGGCCGCTATGAACGTTGCTTTCAATCCTGCTTTCCATTGCAGCAGAAACCGGTTCCACCGCAGGAACGGATATCGCAGGGGACAACGGCATGGCCGGCAACAAATCGATAGAGAGTGGTTGCGATGCTGCCGTCGATTTTGCCATCAGCAGAAGTCTCTGCTCTTCCAGCGCTTGCGTGATGCGCGCCAGCGCCTCCACGACCGCGGGCGGAACGTATTCGCTCGCGGCGGCTATATCTCCATCACCCAAACCAGCGGGCTCCGCCACGGCCGCTTCGTGCGAAATCTCGTCCGCACGCGCAATCGACTCCTCGGACACAACCGTTCTTGTGCCGTCTGCACCCGCAATATCTGTTCTTGCACCGTCTGCTCGAGCAATGTCCGCTATGGAATCGTCCGTTTCGGGCGGCGGTGTGTTCCAGCCCAGATGAATTTTTCCGTTACTGCGTGGGACCGTGACGGTCGCATCCATTTCAAATACGTCAGCCAGGGCGCTGCTGAGATCCAGGTCCCTGTCCGCTTTCAGAAGCATGCGTTCGTGGATCGATTTCGCGTCTTCCGCAAACCCCAACAGCATCGCCCGGAAGCACAGCGTATTGATGTTGCGCGGAACACCCTTGCTCCGGTTCCAGATCAGCCGCACTCCTCCCTCGGTGAACAGATCAGCTCCGCTGTATCCCGCCGTGGCCAGCCGGTGCTTGATGTACGCTTCAGTCTCTTCTAATCCCAGCGGACTAAGGCGGCTGATGGCGGAAATCCGTTGCCGCAACTGCTCGTGCGCCGGATTCCCCAACTTCTCCGCCAACTGCGGCTGTCCCGCCAGAACAACCTGCAGCAGCTTGGCGTCTGGCGTCTCAAAATTCGAAAGCTGCCGCAACGCCTCGAGGACGGCGTACTCCAGATTTTGTGCCTCATCCACTACCAGGATTACGCGTTTGCGTTCCCGCGCCGCGCGGTAGAGCACTCCGTTGACCTGCTCGAACAATTTACGCAGACTCGTCTCCGCCGAACTTGTACCCAGTTCGTAGAGCATCGACTGCAAAAGATCTTGCGGTTCACTCTGAGGCTGAAACAGAAATGCCGTGTGTGCTGAGGTGCGGAATTTTTCCAGAAGGTTAAACAGCAGAGAGGTCTTGCCCATGCCGGGCTGCCCGATCAGCACCTGAAAGCCGAAGCCAAAATCGATGCCGTTGATCAGAGAAACCAGCGCTTCTCCGTGGGTGTGGCTTTGGTACAAAAACCGTATGTCCGGGGTTACTCCGAAGGGGTTTTCCCGCAATCCGAAGTGAAGAAAAAGCTGGCTGGGCAACGAGTTTTCGGGGGAGTCCGTCTGCACATTACACCTGCTCACACATCCTCTGCACATCAACTGCCATTGCTCCAAAGTTGCAGCAGTGTCGGGGATTTCAACGCGTACGGGCCCATGACACAGCAACCCCTTTCAGTAAAGGTGAAAAGGCTTGCACTAAAGTCTGCGAGCAAAGCTGCACCTCAGGAAGTGGCTGGGGGCCCCGGGCGGAGTCGAACCGCCGACCAACGGTTTAGGAAACCGCTGCTCTATCCAACTGAGCTACGGGGCCGCGCGACTTGGGCTTATTATCTCACGTCAGTTTACCGCCGAAACAGGCGCGGGAGTCGTGTTTTGGTGGGCAACTTCCCTGGCTGGTTTGCTCCGGTTGCGGCAAATGATTTACTCTCGCCGCAGTCCACCATGAGCGCAACCAAGTCCACTTCCAGTACTGCCAGCGGTTTTTCTCATGCCATGCGCCGGGAAATCTACGAACAGCCCGCAGCCATCGCCAAGACCGTCGAACAGCATTTGCGGGATGACATTCTTTTTCCGGGCGAACTGCACGCTATCGAAAGCGCGTTGCTGACTTTCGAGAAGCTGATCATCGCCGCCAGTGGATCGAGCCGCCACGCCGGACTGGCCGGCGAAATCATGATCGAGGATCTTTCGGGCGTCGCGGTCGACGTGGAATATGCCAGCGAATATTGTTATCGCTCCACGCATGCCGCCGTGGACCCCATCGTCATGGTGGTCACGCAATCCGGCGAAACCGCCGACACTATTGCCGCGCAACGCGAGGCACTCACCCGCGGCGTGAAGACCATCGCCGTCTCGAACGTGGCCGATGCCACCATTCCTCGCGAAGCCAGCGCTGCGCTGATTACCGGAGCCGGCCCTGAACTCGCGGTACCTGCAACCAAAAGTTTCACCACCCAGGTCACGATCCTCTATCTCATGGCTTTGTTTCTCGCGCGAAAGCGCGGCCGCATGACGACTGAGGTTACGCGCTCTTACCTGCAACGTTTGCTGCGCCTCCCGGAGGCGATCGAGAACAATCTCCGGGTCTGGGACGACCTCGCCGATGAATTCGCTCAGAAGCATTTTCGCGCGGAAAAATTCCTATACCTCGGACGCGGCGTGCACTATGCCATCGCGCGCGAAGGAGCGCTCAAGCTAAAAGAGATTTCCTACGCTCATGCGGAAGGCTATCCCGCGGGCGAACTCAAGCATGGTCCGAATGCGCTGGTCGATGAGCACCTTCCGGTCGTGGTTCTGGCAACCTGCGACCAGCACGATCCAGATTCGGTTCTGCGTTACCGGCGTACGCTCGAAGTGATGAAGGAGGTCAAGTCGCGCCGTGGACGCCTGGTGACGGTCGCCACTGAAGGCGATCGCGAAGTCGCGGGCGTTGCCGATGATGTATTCTTCGTTCCCGCCGCGCCCGAACTTCTGCTGCCGATCGTCGAAGTAATTCCGCTGCAACTTTTCGCCTATCATGTGGCCACAAAAAAGGGATACAACGTAGACCGCCCGCGCAACCTGGTGAAAGCTGTAGTCACCGAATAGCCGATCGTTCACCACGGAGGCACAGAGACACCGAGACACAGAGACAAACAAAGGCGAAAAATAGAAGAACCTAAAGATTTCTCCGTGTCTCCGTGCCTCCGCGGTGAAGAGTTCTTAGCCCTAATCTTGATGAGAGGTTCATGCCCAACGCCAACTCAGCTCATATAGACCTGCAAGCCATTGCGAAAACCGTGGTGCAGCAACACGGCTTTCAACCGGACTTCTCACCCGCTGTCCAGCAGCAACTACAGCAACTGCGTGCGAATCCTCCCGCTATCGCCGCCGCGGGAACGGTGCGCGATCTACGGAGTCAGTTGTGGTCCTCCATCGACAATGACACGTCTCGCGACCTTGATCAGATCGAAGTCGCAGAACGACTGCCGAACGGCGACGTCAAAGTTCTAATCGGCATTGCCGATGTCGACGCCTTCGTCCCCAAGTCGAGCGCAATTGACCAGCATGCCGCCCGCGAAGCCACGACCGTCTACACGGGAATCCGAACCTTCCCCATGCTGCCCGAGGAACTTTCCACCGGCAAGACTTCCCTGCTCGAACATCAGGACTGCCTGAGCGTCGTCACTGAATTCGTGGTGGACTCCGACGGCCACGTGACTTCCAGCAACGTTTATCGCGCCCTCGTTCGCAACCAAGCGCAACTGCAATACAACTCTCTGGGAGCGTGGCTCGAAGGCGCGGCCGCCGCGCCCCCGAAGGTGGCTGCCTCCGCCGATCTGCAGGCGCAACTGCGCTTGCAGGATGAGGTCGCGCAGAAGCTGAGAGGCCGGCGCTATGAAAATGGAGCGTTGAGCCTCGATACCGAAGAGGCTTTTCCACTGGTGCTCGATGCGCAGGTGGTCGACGTACTCAAACAACAGATAAATCACGCCACTGAGTTGATTGAAGATTTCATGATCGCCGCGAACGGCGTGGTGGCGCGCATGCTGGAAAAAGTTTCCTCTTTGCGCCGCATCGTAAAAACGCCCGAGCGCTGGGATCGCATCGTCCAACTCGCCGCGACTCGTGGCGAGAAACTTCCCGCCGTTCCCGATTCCAAAGCGCTCAATGATTTTCTCCTCAAGCGCAAGGCGGCCGACCCCGATCATTTTGCCGACCTTTCCCTCGCGGTCATCAAATTGATCGGACCTGGAGAATACGTTCTAGAACGCCCCGGCGATCCCGAGGCGGGACACTTCGGCCTGGCCGTTCAGGATTACACGCACTCCACCGCGCCCAATCGCCGCTTCGCCGACATGGTCACGCAAAGGCTCATCAAAGCCATGCTCGCTGGCCAGCCCAATCCTTATTCGGATAACGAGCTTTCCGCAATCGCCGACAACTGCACCGCGAAGGGAGACGAGGCGCGAAAAGTCGAACGTGAAATGTCCAAGCGCCTGGCCGCGGTCGCCATGCAGAATCGCATCGGCGCCGTCTTCGACGCCATCGTCACCGGCGCAACTCCCAAAGGAACATTCGTCCGCGTCGAGCAACCGCACGTCGAGGGATTGCTGGCCCAAGGTCAGCAGGGCGCCGACGTAGGCGACAGAATGCGCGTAAAGCTGATTCGCGTCGATGTGCAGCGAGGCTACATCGACTTCGCCCGAGTGTAGCGACATCCGCCCGTGTGGAGCGGACAATCCTGTCCGCAGCTTTTGACGTTGCTTTTGGCTCCGCCTTTGATCTTGACTCAGACTCAGCCCAACCAAAAATCGCTGGCATCGGTAATCACGCAAGACAATAGTCGGCAAAGGTGCCGGCAGCTATGCTTGCACAAGGCAGTTGATGCGGGAAAAAGGCGGGAGTCTGTTTGTTTGAATGGCGCAATCTCGTTTGCGGCGCGATGATCGTCATCTTGCCGGCCTCGGCAGTCGCGCAGGATCTCGGGCGGGCCATGCTCCACAGCGACGGAGGGGTCTGGCTGAACGGGAATCCAGCACCCAAGTCCACTGCGATTTTTCCTCACGACCTGGTCCAGACGCCGAAAGGAAGCGTGGCGAAAATCGACGCTCAGGGAGCCACCATCACGATCCAATCCGGAACCCGCGTGCAGTTCGAGGAGGAAGAACTATTCCTCGACTCCGGCAGTTTGCAAGTGAACAGCGCGCGGGGCATGAGAGTGCGCGTGAACTGCATGACCGTGATTCCGCCAGCGCAAGGATGGACACGCTACGACGTCAGCGATGCCGACGGAAAGTTGACGGTGGTTGCCTACGAGAGCGATATCAAGATTCACTACCGCCGGGTTGTGCCCCGCCCGGCAAAAGACGCGGGAACCTCTGACGTGACCGTACATCGCGGCGAGCACGTGGTTCGGGACGAACGATGCCGCGCTGGGTCCCAGCCTGCTGCAGTCGACGGCTACGGACCACTCCTCAACAGTCCCTGGGCTATAGGCGCCGGGGCCGTCGCCGTCGGAGCGCTCACGTGCTTTGCGTTATGCCGCGACCCGGAGCCAGTCAGTCCTGACACGCCATAGAGCGACATCTAGCTCTAGCTGCCACTGTGCAGTCGATCGATATCAGCGTTAGTGTAGACGCGGTTCGCGCGGCGGGTCTGGGCCCTGCCGTATGCGGCCGCTTCCACAAAAGTCACTCCGTAGCCGCGCGCACGCAATGCCTGCACGGTGGTCAGCTGCAAGACTCCAGTATCGAGAATGCTGCCCGGAAGAGGATTGGAGGACGCTTCGGGGGAAAAACTGATTTCAATGACGCTGGCTGCAGGCCTCCCGTAGAAGATAGGGAACAAATCAATCTGGGGTAAAGCGTCGGGACGTGGGGGCAAGACAGTCTGATTTTCGGCTCCAGCGATGAGGACGCCAGTAGCGTTGCTGGCTCCGACTTCTAGAGGCGGTCCCGCCAGTGAAATAGAAGGCGTGGAAATGGGGCGCGCAAACAGAGGTGAACCGTAGTTCATTAGATACTGCGGGCCCGAGGAAAAGTTTGTGTCCTGGGCAAAGGCGATTCCAAGAGCGGAAAAAAGAACCAACATACAACCGGTCAGGTAGACGCGCATGGGGACCTCCGTGATGCGGCAGCTATGAATTATGAAGCAAGCTAGCGCATATAGCCAGAGTCGTAGGACTCTACTTGCCGCTGTGGTCGGGGGGTTTGGGCTCAATCGACTGCAAGGCACGGCGGCGGCGCCCGGCGCGCAGCAGGAAAAACATATAGAGGATGATCACAAGATTAGCTATAAGCATCGCCGAGCGCAGGACCGTGATGCCGCGCATGAGTTCACGGACTTCAAGCGGAAGAAACAAGGTCCCAGACACGAAGGCGAGCCACTCCGCCCAGGTCCGTTCCTTCCACAGGCCATAGCCCTCGGCAAAGCGCAAGGCAGAGTAGGCGAATGCGAGTTCCGCGGCACCCCACAAGCGGGCATCGGTCAGGTTGTCGGCAAAATCGAGAAAAAGCTGCGCCCAATGGCGGTCGGTGCTGATGTGCAAAAGAGCCAGCAGGCTTTCGGCAATCACCCAGGCATCCTTGTGGACGAGCAGGAGCGCGCTCAGGCCTATCAGCAAAACGAAAATGCCTTTGGCAAACTCGAAGGAAGCAACCGCCCGCAGCAGATTTCTCTGGGCGTTGTGGAAGTCGATTTTCGTTACCGGCGAGAGCATGCGCAGCGCAGGGAAGTTTCAGAGTACCACGGTTACCGCATCGATCTGCCCGCGTTGATGTAGATGAAGGTGTCGCCTTGAGATCTTTAGAATCAGGCCTTGCTGGCGCGAACCGCGGCTCGAAGTTCATTTACGATTTCGCGAGAGGCCCTGATCGCCGCGGCGTGCTGGTTCACGTTGAATGAGATAGCACCCACGCGCGCGTGTCCGCCGCCTCCGTAGCGCTCGCAAATCTTGGCCAGATTTACGGCCGGCTCTTGCGGGGCCCAGGGGTTCGAGCCCACCGAGACCTTCACGCGGAAGCTGCTCTTGCTGAGTCCCACGCTGTAAATGGATTCAGGATGGAGATAGTAAGGAACGAATTTGTTATAGCCTTCGAGATCGTGATCAGTGACGTCGAAGAAAATGGTTCCGTCGATACACTCGGTACGCTGCTTAAGAATTTCGATGGAGAGTTCGTGACGGCGGAGCAGCGGCGGCAGGAGCGGAGCGACGAAAGGCTCTTCCAGAATAGCAGCGAGAGGTTTAGTGGCAAGAAGTGGAATGAGGTTGGGAACGAAGCGATCGGGCGCGGATTCGATGACCATGGTCAACTTCATCGCGGGCGCCTGCATCTCTACCGCAGTCTTGGCGTCGGGATAGAGAGCGCCGTCGATGACGTCTGTCCAATGTACGAGGTCGGCCACAGGCGCGGGATCGAAGCCAAAACGCTGCTGCGCGATCATGGCGATAAAACTGGTGCAAGACTTGAAGTCGGGATCGTAAAACTTTCGATTGCTCTCGTCGCGCTCGAAGTGGGCCGCGTCCTCGGGCGAGAGAAACGCGCTTTGGTGGTGGTCAAACCACCATGTGATTTTCGGGGAACTGGAGTACTTGAAGTCTACGATGGCGTTTTCGTCGCCGTTGAACTGGGATTCATCAAAGAGGGTCCCGGCGCGGTGCAGAAGGCCGGAGAAGACGAAATCGACGTCTTCACGAATGCGTTCGCGATAAAAACGGGAGAAGAGTGCGGCGGAGGAAGCTCCGTCGAAGCACTTGTCGTGATAGAAGACTCTGACTTTCAAGAAACGCCCCAGTCGGCCAAGGATCCCCGCCGTCGAAAAGCCGCATCCCGTGAACTCTCTGCAGCAGGGGAAAGCTAATAGGAATGACAGCTTAGAGGGAGAAAGTCAAGGGCGACGGCTTGAGTTTGCACTGGGCTATGAAGAGCCTCAACGCAGAGAGCGCAGAGAACTACCCGCGGAGTGCGCGGAAACGGCAGGTTCCGCGCCATCTTCTCTGCTGGAGAACTCAGAGCTTAGCCCGCTTGTTTCTCTGCCAGGTCGCCGATGATTGGGAGCTTAAACATTTGTCCCTGGTTCGCCTTCAGCAGGAGGATGATCCAAACGATCAGACCACCGAGCCCGACCAGCGGCCAAACCAGAATCGTAAGAAAACCCAGCAGCGGGATGTGGGCCACGATGTGGAGGCCGATCCATAGAATCCACCAGGCCACGTTGAAGAAGATGCACTGCCACGCATGGAAGCGGACGAAACGGCTTTTGTTATAGGGCTCCACGACGAGAAAGATGATCGCCGGGATGATGGTCACATAGGCGAGCATTCCAGCTACATTGTCGGCCATTCCCGAACCCGCGACTGGAACGGGCGCGGCTACGGCCCGACCGGCGCAGGCCGCGCAGGTGGTCGTGCCGTCGGCGATCTGTGCGCCACAACTATTGCAAAATGCCATTTGGAGCCCCCTTTTTCGTAAAACCTTTTTCGTAAACCCAGGCGTCGGGTGGTCCACTCACGTGCGGGTACCAGCGACGATGCGGCAAAGTACCAGAAATGGGCTCGGGAAGCAACCTGCGAAAAAACTCTTGACCGTAAAGTCCGCTAAGAACACCCGCAAAGCATGCAAAGAGAAGCACCGTCAACTTTCCCAACTTCATGGGTTGTAGCGTGCCAGCCATGCGGCTATTTCACGGAAGACATCCTGACGCTGCTCCCACACCGTCGGGAAGTGTGGCGATCCGGGATACGTTACCATGCGCGTGGTCTTGCCCCGCGCCGCCAGCACTTCGAACAACTCGCGTCCCTGATAGGTGGGGACTCGCTCGTCGTTCGCGCCGTGCAGAATCAGCAGCGGTGTAGTCACGTTTTCCGAATGCATGGCCGCGGAAAATATCAGAAATGCGTCGGGATCTTTATCGGGCCAGCGGGCATCGTAGTCGATTTGTGGAAGGTCACTAGTCCACATGAAAGTGAGCCAGTCGGTAATGCCAGCCCCCTCGATGGCTGCTTTGTAGCGATTGGTTTGAGTGACCGTCCAGGAGGTCATGAAGCCGCCCGCGCTCCAGCCGAACATCGTCAGACGGTTCGGATCAGCCCAGCCCTGGGCGATGGCGTAATCGGTTGCACTATCGACGTCGCGGTAAGCTCGATCCCCGAAGTGCTGGTAGATCGCGGACAGGAACTCTGTACCGTAGCCGGTCGAGCCGCGATATTGCGGCTGCAAGACTATATAACCCATGCCGGCGAATGTCCGGGTGAACATGTCGAGCCGAAGCGAGTCGTTCGATTCAGGCCCGCCATGCGGCAGCACCATGAAGGGATAGTGCCGTCCAGCCTGATAGTCCGCCGGAAAGGTGACGATTCCCTCCAGCGCAATTCCCTCTTTGCTGGACCAGTGAATGGCGCGAACCTCGCCCAGCGCAATTTTCGCCAGTTGATCATCGCCCTCACTCGTGACGCGCTGTAGCGTGTTGCCGTGGACGATAGCTACGTTGGATGCGTGTTGGGGGTCGGCGACCGTGAAGGCCTGGATCTGCGGCGCGGAAGCGATCTCCGGCGACACGGGACCGTTGTTGACGATTCCTTCAGGCCACTGGTAGGCAGGGACGAGAGAGTTGCCCTTGAAAGCATCGACCTCAGACCTGACGCCCCGCGCCACAATCACCCAGGCATTTCCGTCGGCATCTACCGACAGCCGCTCCGCGCTGCCCTCGAGCTTGGGCGTCCGGTCGACCGGAGTTCCACCTTCGGCGGCTGTCACTGTCCAAACATGGTCTGGAGTCAGCACTGGCGAGGTTGTGCTGAGGAACGCTAATTCTTTGTCGCTGTTGATCCAGCCAATGCCGTTGGTCGCATTGTCGATGATGGCGACGTGACGCGAACCCTTGGCGCTGCACACGTCGATGAAAGAGCGGACATAATGAAAACCGATCTTGGGCGTCTGCGACAGAAGCGCAACTGAACCGCCATCGTGCGACCATGCAACCTGTGCTACGTCTCGCAATGCCGGACACCACCATGCGCCGCCCGAGCCATCGGCGGCAATCACGTAGAGACTTGTGGGCTCGGCTTCGATGACCGTGTGCACATCCGACAGCGGATCGGGAAGGCGTGGATCAGCCAGGAGCGCATAGCGTGAGCCATCGGGAGAAATCGAGGCAAAATGAACTCCCCTCGGCAGCGCGGTAAGAGGCACAGGAGTTGCCGCGGCAGCGGCGGGAGTGTTCGGCGGAGCTAGCGGCAAAGTAGCGAACTGCGGCATCTTGTTCACTTCGTAGATGCCGTAGAGAGACGCACCATCGCGCGTAAAACCGGCTGGCTGAAATTTTTCCGGAATACTGAGGCGACGCGACTCCCCGCCGGCGGCCGCAATCAAGCGCCACTCCGTATTGTCAGGGCCCTTGGCGCCGCCGAAGCGCACGCGATAGAGAACGCTTTTGCCATCCGGCGAAACCGCGACGGCCCCTGCGCTGCGGAGCGTAGCGGCATCGTCGACAGTGAAGGGATGGCGCGCGCTCTGAGCGGCAGCAGATATCGAAACGACGAGAACAAGAACGGAAGCGAACATTCGATTGCGCATAATATTTTTCTCAAGCGAACAGAAAGCATGCCAAGGACAGAAAAGCGAACACCATCGTCGGCTGAACCTGCCTCTAAAGAAGTCTTCGCAGTTTCAGTTCTTGGCAGCTTGCTGCTCGGCGAAGTCGCCCACCAGCGGAAGCTTGAACATTTCGCCCTGAAGGGCTTTCACAACCAGCACCGCCCAAATCGCGAAAAATGCAAGACTCACAACCATCGAAACCAGCCAGACCAGGAGGTGGCCGAGCACGGGAATAAAAAACACCATGAAGCCAACAACTCTCAGCAATGCTCCCACCACCACGGCGACTAAGCACAATCCCAGGCTCTGAAAAGAATGAAAACGCACGAAGTGATTTTTGTTGTAGGGTTCGACGACGAGAAAAACGATGGCCGGGATGATGGTGAAATAAGCGAGAGCTCCGGCCAGCGACTCGGGCAATGCACCCACGGTGCCGCGGGCGCGCTCTTCCGCATGCACATCGGGACGCACATCCGGAGGCATGGCGCGGCCACAGCCGGGACAGTAGGCAGCGGAATCGGGCATCTGCGCGGCACAGTCTGGGCAAGAGATCGGCATGAATGCAGGTAACCCGTCGCCGCGCACCTTATCAGAAGGGAGTAAGGCGTGGCAAACGGGAAGCGGCTTTCGCATGAAGAGTTTGACGCGCCACAAGCATGAGAGTATTGTTCTCGGCAAATTTCGGATGGCGTTGTTCAGGCTCGTGATCTGGAGGGCGCGTGTTCTGCTCCGGCTGTGGCAATGGCTTGCAGGTCGGCGAGAAATTTTGCAGGGTGTGCGGGAAAGAAGTTTCCGCTGCCTCAGGGCCAGTTCCTGCTCTTGGGCCGGCCGCAGAGGGAACGATTTTTCCGGCGCAGACCAGTGGTAAAGCGATCGTGAGTCTGATTTGTGGTCTCTTTCTGTTTGCGTTTCCCATGTCGATTTTGGCGATTGTTTTTGGGCATCTCTCGGTTTACGAAATCCGCAGGAGTGCGGGCCGGCTTAAAGGCGAAGGCATAGCCATTGTGGGGCTGGTTCTGGGCTATGTGGGATTGGCGGCGATCCCGGTGATTCTCATCATTGCGGCGATTGCGATTCCGAATCTGCTGCGGGCGCGCATGGCGGCAAATGAAGCATCGGCGATACACTCGGTTCAAGTTTTGATAGCTTCTGAGACCGCTTACTCCTCGTCGCACCCTGAGGCTGGATTTACTTGCTCGCTTTCCGATCTCGCTGATGCAGGATTGATCGACCGGAGACTGGCAAGCGGACAGGAGCTCGGTTATGCCTTCGAGTTAACAGACTGCCGCGCAGGCGCCGGGAGTGGCGCGAATGTCGGCTATCAGATAGTTGCCTATCCTGCGGTGCGGGAGCAGACGGGAAGGCGATCGTTTTGTTCCGACGAAAGCGGCGCAATCAAAGTCGACGTAACGGGATCACGCGCGCATTGCATGGTAAATGGGTCAGCCTTGCGGTAAACGCCGCCGCAGTTTTTCTTCAGGCGCGCTGCCTTTTGCGGCAATCTTCACACACCCCATAAATCTGAAAGGTGTGTCGGGTGGTGGCGTAATTGTGTCTGCGTCCGATTTCCTGCTCCAACTGATCTACTTCGTGGGAGAAGAATTCCACTGAACTGCCGCATTCGGTGCAGACCATGTGGTGATGGCTGCGGCGGTTGTACTGATGCTCGTAACGGGCGATGCCGTCGTGGAAGGCGACCTCGCTGGCGAGTCCGCACTCGGCCAGCAGTTTCAGAGTGCGGTAGACGGTGGTGTACCCGATGCCGGCATCTTTTTTCTGCACGAGGCGGTGGAGTTCGTCGGTGGAAAGGTGATCGCGAGTTTCGAGGAATGAGCGCAGAATGGTGTCGCGCTGCGCGGTTTGCTTGAGGCCGACACGCTTGAGGTGCTGGTGGAGGATCTCTTGCGCCTCACGCACATTTTCGCGCGAGATGGAGGGCTGGTCGTCGATTCGCTTCTGCAACATTCGGGTCAGGATAGCATTGGCATCTTGAAAATGAAATTCATTTTCAGTGGTGGGGCACGCAACGCGGCGGCTGAAGCCGCTGTTGATTTCGTTAAGCCTTACGGCTCGGCTTCACGCCGCGCCCTTTCAAAACGGGCTGTTAGAATCGAAGTTTCATGAGCACTCTTACCGTCACTGGCGTTCCTGTTGCCCGGCGTTCGACTGGGCTGCGCATCTTCCTCTGGCTGCTGTTAATTCTGTTTGTGCTGGCTGTGGGCTTGGTGGCTTACGGCTACCTTATTGCTCGCCTGGCTTTGCCTCAGCTTGACGGGAGGCTCGAAGTAAAAGGGCTTTCGGCGACAGTGAAAGTTACTCGGGATGGCCACGGCGTTCCGGCGATTGAAGCCGCTAGTCTGGAGGATTTGTTTCTTGCCCAGGGCTACGTGACGGCGCAAGACCGGCTTTGGCAGATGGACATTATGCGGCGCTACGCCGCCGGGGAACTCTCCGAGATTTTGGGAGCGGGCACGCTCGAGATCGACCGCGAAAAGCGCATCCTGGGACTGCGGGCGGTGGCCAGGAAATCTTTGCAGATGGCGAGTCCGCGCGATCGTTCTTATTTCGAGGCGTACGCGCGCGGGGTGAATGCGTTCATCGAGACGCACCAGAACAGCCTTCCGATTGAGTTCCACATCTTGAAATATCGGCCGAAGCCGTGGCAGGCCGAGGATTCCCTTGTGATTGCAAACCAGATGGTGGAAGATCTCAACTTCTTCCCCTTCGGAGATATGCTGGCGCGGGAGAAGATTCTGGCGAAGCTGGGCCCGGAGTTGACCGCCGATCTGTACGTGAACCGGTCGTGGCACGATCGACCGCCGACGGTGATGCGCGAAGACTTGACTGATCAGCAAAATCAGACCGACACGAACGACGACGACGATGACGATGACGACGATGCGCCGGATAACTCAGTCACGCAGCGTAGAGATACGGGAACAGGCGCGGGCACCGATGTCTGGGCGGAGCGCGCGCCGGAAGCGGTGAACGGATCGAACGACTGGGTAGTTTCAGGTGCGCACATGGTCTCGGGGAAGCCCTTGCTGTCGAATGACATGCACCTCGGGCATCAGATGCCGAACTTGTGGTATGAAGCGCATTTGAAAACCGGCAATCTGGATGTCGCGGGAGTTACGCTGCCCGGAATGCCATATGTGGTCGTTGGCCACAACCAGCGCGTTGCCTGGGGATTCACCAACATTGGGCCTACGGTGGCCGACGCGTTTATCGAGAACTTCAACGCTCAGGGGGAATATCAGACGGCGCAGGGCTGGCGGCAACCAGAGCACCGGGCCGAGGTGATTCACGTCAAGGGTGAGGCGGATGTAACCGTGGATGTGAAGACCACGCGGCACGGGCCGATCATCACCGAGATTTTGCCGGGAGAGACGCGGCCGGTGGCACTCCGTTGGACGCTCTATGACGAGCTGCACATGCCGCTTTTCGATATCGATAGCGCGCAGAACTGGGAAGAATTCCGCAAAGCGTTTTCGCAGTGGGATGCGCCGGGGCAGAATGTAGTTTATGCCGATGTGGACGGCAACATCGGTTACCAGGCCACTGGTCGCGTTCCGATTCGCGCCGCTGGCGATGGCAGTCTGCCGGTCAGCGGCGCCGACGATGCTCATGAGTGGACGGGTTACATTCCTTTCGAGAAGCTGCCGAGTATCTACAATCCTGCTTCGGGAGTGATCGCAACTGCGAATGGGCGGATTACTCCTGATGGCTATCCGAATTCCATCAGCGTGGAGTGGGAGGCGCCGTGGCGCAGCGAGCGTATTTATCACGTGCTGGAATCGGGAAGGAAGTTTTCGCCCGCCGACATGCTTACGCTTCAGAACGATGTCCACTCTGAAAACGACTTGTTCGCCGCCGAACGTTTTGTCTACGCGATTGATCATGCCTCGCAACCTTCCGCACGCGCGAAACAGGCTGCCGATCTCATGCGCAACTGGGATGGGCGGATGCTGGCCTCTTCGACGGCAGCCACCATCGCAGTGCGCTCCGGCGAGGAGCTGACGCGGTTGCTGCTTGAGCCCCGCCTGGGGCCTGCCCCGGAAGATCGCAAGCAGCAGAAAGAGACGCTGAACTGGAAGACCTACCACTGGGAAATGCAGACAGTGTGGCTGCAGAACATTTTGCTGCATCAGCCCAAACGTTGGCTGCCGCAGAAATATCCGAACTACGATGAACTGCTCGCCGCGGCGGTGGAGGGGGCGGTGAGCGGGCCGGAAGTCCCAAAGGACCTTTCTGCGTGGCACTGGGGCAGCGTCAACGCCGTTGAAATTGACCACAAGGTGCTGGGGAAGCTTCCGTTGATTGGGCGATGGTCCGCGCCCGGCGTGCAGGAGCAGTCAGGCAGCAAATACACTGTTAAAGCTGTGACGCGCTGGCATGGGCCTTCGGAGCGCTTCACCGCGAATCTTGCCGACCTTGACCAATCCACATTAAACACGGTCACGGGCCAGGGAGGAAATTTCCTAAGCCCTTACTATATGGATCAGTGGAAGGCCTGGTATGAGGGCTTTAGTTTTGCGCTGCCTTTTACGCCAAAGGCCGTGCAGGCGAGTGGAGTGCATCGGCTGGTGCTCGAGCCGGGTCGGTAGCGCCGGCATCCTGCCGGCTGTCCCGAGCGCGTCCCGCGCTCGGCACCGAAAGAGAAAAGAAAGCCGGAATTGCTATTCAGACACTCAATGCGGGCGCTACTCTGAAGAATGCGACTAGAAAAAGTCGATGGCTTTTACGTCCACGATGTAGCCCGTGATCAGGATGCTGCCGGTTTCGATGTATTGGTTAGGAGGTTCCAAACTGTCGATCAGCGTGTCGTAGACGCGCAGGTTGCCGCCTTCCGCGACGTATTCTATGTTGCGCGTGGTAAAGCTTTGCAGGCCGGTAACGTCGCCGTTGTCCGGCGGAATGACGACCGTGCCGTTCGTAGTGTTGTAGATGGAGAGACAGCCGCGCACCTCTCCTGACGGATTGTAGACATTGCCGATGTTCGTGCACTCGTAGGAGCCGATGAAGAGCTGGCCGTTGACGCTCATGTCGATGCGGTCGTGGTAACCATCAGTGATGGCAATCTCAGTGGCCGGATTGTTGTAATACGGGTCCTGCATCGTAGTCAGATTGACGAGGTCGAGCGTGCCGCAATATTGTGCGGCAGTCTGGGCAGCGCTGGCGATTGAGGCGCACAGCGGACCAGACGGCGTTCCCTTTCCTGCCACGTAGAGGGTTGAGCCGGAGAGAAAGCCAATGGTTGCGCCGTTAACCGGAATCGTCACCCCGACCGGCCGCGGCGTGGTGGTCATGTTTAGGACCTGAACGCTGGCCTGCGTGCCGCCGCACTGCGCTCCGCAATTCAAGATGTAGGCAGTGTTGCCATCCGCACTAAACACCCCGTATACAGGACTGTCGAAACCGGGGATTGTGACCGTGACCGGACCGCCGGTGTTAGGGTCTACGAGAAAAGGCGAAATGACAGTCACGTCAGCCGAATTGTTGAACGCCAGAATCT
>Ga0187871_10001172_pt1 | contig 23233 bp, 10 predicted proteins | sample June2016WEW_16_1_FD_132988 | JGI IMG/M metagenome (GOLD analysis project Ga0187871, IMG submission 132988) | Peatland microbial communities from SPRUCE experiment site at the Marcell Experimental Forest, Minnesota, USA - June2016WEW_16_10 | ecosystem: Environmental > Terrestrial > Soil >...
CCAGCATGCACCTTCCGCCCAGCCCCAACCTGCGAAACCACCGCAAACCACGCGCAGACCCCGGCCCGCCCCCAATTTCATCCCGGGCATCGCGCCACGAAGTGGCCCATCTTTTCCTTGGTTTGTCACTGGCTTTCCGGGCCTCACCGTCGAAGGTGAGGTCCGGTATGGCAGCTCTAATCGATGACGATTTGATGATCGCCGAGTTCGGCGGTCGGGTGATCGCGACCGTGCGGTACAGCCCGCACGCGGCGGCTGAAGGCCAGGGCGCGTGGGCCGTGTCGGGTCTCCCCCGCCGTTGTTCACGCGGAACCAGGCGATTACGGCGATGGTGCTCGCGGAGCGGCTCGCCGCTGGGTACGGCGACGATGATCTGTTCGTCGTCGGCGGCTGGCGCGCGGAGCAGGGCCTGTGACGGACCGGCTCATGCGGATTACTACAGCGCTGGCGGTGGGGGCGGTGGCGGTTGTGGCCGCGGTGATCTCGTACCAGCACGCGTTCGAACTGGTGCGTTCGCACGGGGAGTCGGGGGTGACGGCGCGGCTGGTGCCGTTCACGGTGGACGGGCTGATCTGGGCGGCGTCCATGGTGGTACTGGACTCCAGCCGCCGGGGCCAGCCCGTACCACGGCTCGCAGCCTGGAGCCTGGGAGCCGGGATCGCGGCCACCGTCGGAGCTAACCTGGCTCATGGAGTGGGACACGGGCCGATCGGGCCCTGGTGGCGCTGGCGAGCGGGTTGCTTGCCTCGGAAAGGCTTTCGTCGTCGGTCGGCGCTGAGGCTTCCGTTACGGTCGCGGGCTAGTTGGCGATGACTGCCGGGCACTGAACCAGACATGCTGGAGGAATCGGCGTCAGGGACGAGATGGCGTCCTGCCCCGCCCCAGTTTGCCTACCTGACTGACCGCTGGATTGGAGTCTTTTTCGGGGCTGGAAACTGAGGTGGTGAGCTGACCGTCGGAGCTTTCGAACACCGTGACCAGTGAAAAGACGTCGCTCAGCGCGGGCGGCCAGCAGGCCGGCGATGCTGGCGCCAATCGCTACGGCATGCCTGCGGCCAGACACCGCCGCGTCCCCTGGAGTCATCAATGATCTCCTGCGAGGAACAGATTGCTGACGGCTGCCAGGTCTGGGCCCAGTCGGTGTGGCGGGGCACCCACCAGGGCCCTTTCTCGGGGTACCGGCGACCGGGAAGCAGGTCACCGTGAGAGCCGGATCCTGATGGACGCCATGGGCTGATGATGCAGCTCGGCGTGGTGGCGGCGCCCGAGCCGCCGGGGACCCGGCGGCCTGGGCCAACCGTCACGTCATTCCGCTAGAACCCATAGGGATCGATATAGCCATAGATCGGACTGTCTCCCTCAAAGTACAGCAGTTGCTGCTGCGAATTTCCGATGGCGGAAGTGGGCACATTCTCGTCCAACGGGTTGGACGGGTTCTTGGGCGTGACCAGGGGAGCATTGTCGTCGTTCGTGCCCTTGACGCCGGTGGCAGCGACGTCGCCCAGCGGGCTGGGGCCAGGGGCGGCGTTGGCGGTGCCAGCCGGGTCAGTGGTGACCGGCACGATGTTGGTGCTGGTGGCATCAGGGCCGCCGGGCACCTGCTGGGCCTGGCTGAACGCCCCGGTCTGATCTGGTTGCTGGTTCTGATTCAGGCCGACCTGCCCCTGCTGGTCCCCGAATACGGTTGTGGCCTGATCAGGGGTCGGTGGCGTGACCTTGGACGTGCTCAACTGCCCGGACGGGTCGGTGGCGTCAGGTACCTCGTCATCGGAGTTGAACAGGTCGTCGAGGGACGGGCCCTGCTCGGAGGCTGACGAGGATGCACTGAACAAGTCGTCTTCCCCGTCGCTGGCCGCGAAGATGTCTGCGGACTGGTTATCGCCCGCTCCGAAGAGGGCGTCGAAGGCGTCGGCGCTGATGTCCTGGCGCGGATCTCCCACGCTGTTGAAGGCTTCTGACGCTGAGTCGGCGACCACGGACTCTGAGTCGGCAGCTTCTCCGCTGAAGCCGGGGATGGCGCTGGTGAAGCCGCCGATGGTGCCGAGCGTGAAGGTGGCAGCGTTGAGCTCATCGACCTGGTCGCTGCTCAGGAAACCATGTCCGGTCAGTTCGGCGGCGTCGTTGGCGGTCAGGGTGGCGGAGGTGGCCGCAGCGCCGACGTTGGTAGCGACGGCCACGGTGTTGAGAACCGTGGCGGTGATGGCAGCATCCGTGATCGCTTCGCCGGCGGCGACGGCGGCATACACCGGGATGGCGGCGCCGGCGCTGGCGATCGCGGTGGCGACGAACACCAACGCCGCGAAGAGGTCGGTGACGATCTGCGGGAGCGCCCACTGGCCGGTGGGGTCGGTGTCGACAATGGGGTTGGTGTTGAAGGCCTGGTAGCGGTTGAACTGGTCGGCGGCGTCGGCGGTCAGGAACCGGCCCTGGTCCGGGTCGTAGGTGCGGGCGGGCAGGTACTGGGTGCCGGTGGTGGGGTTGGTGTAGGCGCCGTCGTAGGTGAACGGGTTCACCGCGGCGTTGCCGGCCGGGTCGGCGGCCGGGGTGGCCAGCAGCGCCGGGCTGGCGCCGTCCGGCTGGCCGTAGTCGCCGTAGGCGTAGCTGGCGGTGACGGCGCCGCTGGCGTCGATCATCGTGGTCACCGAGCCGTGCGCGTCGGTCAGGTAGTAGCCGGTACCCACCCCGGTGTCCTGGGCGGCGCCGGCGGCGGTGTCCAGGGTGCGGGCTTCGCGGTTGACGCCCATCAGGTAGGTGGCGGTGACGGCTGAGCCGCCGCCGGCGTAGGTCTCGTCGGCGATCTTGCCGTCGGTGGCGTAGTGGTAGGTGATGGTGTGGCCCACCCCGCCCGTAGTGGTGGTGGCGGTGCGACGAGTGTGGTCGGGCCAGTAGGTGTAGCTGGTGGTCACCCCGGCGTGGGTGGTGACCGAAGCCTGCTCGCCGTCCGGGTCCCAGGTGTAGGTGTTCCCGGCCAGGTCGGTGGTGACGTTGCCGTCGGCGTCGAACTTCTGGGTGGCGGCGGCGCCGGTCCGCCCGGTCAGCTCCCCGCCCGGGGTGATCGTGCTGGCCGTGTGGGTGGTACCCGCGCTGGTGGTGGTGTCCTGGCCGGTGACGTTACCGGCAGCGTCCACGGTGTAGGCCGTGCTGGACGTGGGGGTGCCGGTGGCGGCGGTACCCGAATAGACCTTCGAGGAGATCAGCCGGTTGTAGGCGTCGTAGCCGTAGGCGGTGATCGTGCTGCTCGCCGGTGCCCCCAGGGGCTGCGACTTGGTCGGCTTCGGCGTGGGCTTGGTCGGCGTCGGCTTGGTCGGCGTCGGCTTGGTGGGCTTGGGCTTCGGCGAGGGCTTGGTGGACTGGGTTGTGGCCGAGCTGGTGGGAGCCGGGGCAGCGGGGGCGGGCAGCACGGTGGTGATGGTGTGGGTGGCCACGTTGCTGTGGCTGTCGTAGGTGTAACCGTCGGTGCGCAGGGCGCTGCCATCGGCGGCTGTGGTGGTCTCGGTCTTGACCTGGCTGGCGTCGGTGTAGTCCAGGGTCGTGGTGACCTTGTTGCCGCGGGTGATGGTGTGCACCCGGTCCATCGAGTCGTAGGTGTAGCTGACCGTCGCCAGCGTGGTGCTGCCCCGGACCTGCACCGCCTGGCACAGGTCAGTGTGGGCCGGCCCGCACGTGCCGTCGGTGTTGTAGGCGTAGGTGGTGACCGCGCCGGTGGTGTCGGTGGTCGTGGCCAGCTGGCCGTTGTCGGCGTAGCTGGCCTTGGTGCTGGTACCGTCCGGGTAGTCCACCTCGATGACGTGCCCGTCGGCGTCGTACTTGTAGCCGATCGCGTCGGCCGGGTCGGCCGGGTTGTACACCGAGGTGACCTGACCGGTGGCCGGGTCATAGTGATACCCGGTCTGCTGGGTGGTCCCGTCGGCGCCCTTCACGTCCACCTCGGTGAGCTGGCCGGTCTTACCGTCGTAGGTGTACGTAGTCGTGGTGCCGGATGGCTGGGTGACGGAGGCGATCTGCCCGGCCGGGCTGTAGGTGTAGCTGGTGGCCGCGCCGTCGGCCGTGGTGGCCGTCTTCACCCGGCCGGCCGTGTCGTAGCTGTAGGTGGTGCCCGCGGCCTTGGCCTGGCCGGTGAGGGTTTTGGTGGACAGTGCCCCGGTCAGCGTGTTGTCGGTGGCAGCCTGAGCGGTCTGGCCGGGGTAGTCGGTGGTGTCACCGGGGGTCAGCTTGGTGCCGTCCTGCAGACCGCCCGCTCCGCCGTAGTCCGGGGTGGCGGTCACATCATCGCCTGAATAGGAGCTGACCCGGCCCAGCTGGTCGTAGGTTTCCCCGGCCGGTGCGGCCGGGGTGTGGTCGGTATAGCTGACCGAGGACGTCAGCGGCTGGTCGAGGTCGTTGAAGCCGCTGGTGGTCACCGAGACTGGAGCGGTGAGGGCAGCACCAGACGGCACCACCGACACCTGGGTGGTGTTGGCCACGTCGTTGTAGCTCTCGGTTTCGGTGATTCCGCTCGGCTGGACCACCTGAGCGGGCCGCCCGAGCGGATCGAACGTGGTGGTGGCGGTTCCGGCCGGGGTGGTGGTGGACTTCTCTGACCCGTCCGAGGCGTAGTGGTCGGTCTGCACCGTCCGCGCGGTCGGGCTGGCGACCAGCTTCTGTCCGGACACGTTGTCGGTCACCTTGACCGTGCGGCCCAGCGCGTCGGTGGTGGTCTGAGTTTTCAGCCCGCTGGGCGCGGTCACCGTGGTAACCGTCGGGGAGTCGTAGAAAGTCGTGGTGACCTGCCCGCCCGGTGCGGTCGCGGTCAGCTGCCGGCCGAGTGCGTCATAGGTATAGCTGGTGGTCAGGTCGGTGCCGGTGGCGTTGCCCGGGGTGGTCCGGGACAGCACATTGCCGGTGACCAGGTCGGTGACGGTCTTCGTCGCGGCCGCGTCCGGGGTGCCCGCCGCGGTGGTGAGCACATCGGTCTGGGTGTGGGCGGCGGTGTCGAAGCTGATCTGCTGGCTGGTGTCCACCTGGTCGGGACCGTCGCTGTCGCCTTTCGGCTTCGCTCCCGGCGCCCAGGCCAGCGACTCCCCCGTCACCTGGCCAAAGTCGTTGTAGGAATAGGTGGCCACGGTGCGGGCGGTGGCCGCGCTCGCGGACGGGCCGGTCGCGGTGCTGACCGTCTGCACCGACTTGCCGTCATCGGTGAAGGTGTCGGTGGTGATGCTGGTCGACCCGTCCGTGCCGGTCACCGTCTGGGTCACCGGCAGCCCGTAGGAGTTGTAGGTAGTGGTGGTGGTCGTGCCGGCCGCGTTGGTGGCGGAGGTCTGCAGGCCCTCGTCGTTGTAGGCCGAACTGGTGGTGACGGTCCGGTTGGGCTTGTGGCTGGGGTCGCCGTAGGTGACCGCAACCGAGGTCGGCTTGGCGTAGTTGGCCGGCAAGCTGGTCCAGGAGGGCACCTTCGGGGGGCAGTACACCGGGTAGCAGTAGACCTGGGTCTGGCTGGTTTTCAGACCACCGGGACCGGAGGCCGTCAGCACCTGCTGCGAGATCAGCAGGTGCAGGCTGTTGTAGGTAAACTCCACCGCCGAACTGCTGTCCGACAATTCGGTGGTGTACTGGTAGCCGGCGTCATTGGAGGCGAACAGCGCGTTCGGGCCCTTGGCGTTGTACTGCGGGTAGCCGGTGTAGTTGTGCTGGCTCTTGTCATCGGGCCCGTCCAGGCTGAAATGCCGCTCGGTCAGCACCTGCCGACTGTTGGCGTCAGTGACCTTAACGTCGCTGGCTACGACCACGGCCTTTTCGTACGGCGGCTGGGTGTAGGTGACCGCGGTGTCCTCCCCGGTCGGGGCGGCCACCGAACTGAGCAGTTGCGCGGAAAGCCCGCCGAGCTGGGTGTAGCCGAAGGTGGTCTTCTGCTTCATCGGGTCGGTGACCGTCTGCAGATATCCGCCGTAAAACGTCAGCGTGGTCGTTGCGGTGATGCCCTCCGCGTTCACCGGCGCGACCACCTTTACCTGACCCGGGGTGCCGTAGTCGAACCGGGTCACCTGGCCGTAGTTGTCGGTCACCGTGAGCGGATGCCAGGACGAGCCGGACTGCTGCCAGGTCAGGCTGATTGTGTTGCCGAACCGGTCGATCTGGGCGATGAGGTTGCCGTTGGTGTCGAAGTAGCTGACGGTCTGGCCGCCTAGGTAGGTCAGCTTGTACGCATACGACCGGCCACCCGGCAGCTTGCCGGATTCACGGACAAAGGCCAGGTCCCGCAGCGGGTACTGGGCCAGTCCGGTCGGGGAGCCGGTGTCGTAGGCGTAGGAGCCGCCCGAGGCCGGATACACCTGCACCCCGCCGGCGGTGTTCACCCACGGCACTCCGAGCGTCCACCCGGCGCCCAGCCCGAACCGGTCCCCGGCCGACCCCTGCACGGCCAGCGACTGGTCATAGCTGAGCGTCAGCGACAGGCCGGCCCCGGCCCGGCCGGCGATGTTGACCAGCGGCAACTGGGCCTGGAACGCGCCGGTGCGCTGGTCGATCGACCCCCCGATGCCGCCACCCATCGCAAACGCATTGGACACCGGCGCCGTCCCGGAGGCTGCGCTGGCCGCCAGGGCCGGGCCGGATGCCACCGCCTGCACTCCCAGCATGACCAGAGCCAGAGTCAGCCCCGCGCCCAGCCACCGGCGGACGGTGACCCACGGGTGCCATCGGCGCGCCCGATCAGGCAGAGTAGCGATGATCGTGGTGCTCATCTTTGTGCCTTTCCGCCGGGCCCGCGGGGCGGGCCAGGACGCGGATGGCGGATAGGGTCAGTTGCCGCCGACGGGGATGGACACGGCCTGGACCAGGCTGCCGCGGGTGACAAGGGCGGTATCGATGGTGTCCCTGGGCCAGAACGGTGAGGTGTCACGCAGCACCGCCTGGCCGGGTTGCACGCTCAGCGGAGCGGACGCCAGCGTGTGCGCGTTGCTCGTGCTGATCTGCAGCGGCAGGGAGGCAACGCCGGTCACCGCTTCGGCGGCGAACTGTAGCCCTGACACCGGGCCGGTGGCCAGGCCGCCGGCCTGGTACAGGGCCGGCGTGGCCGCGGTCGGCGCGGTCAGCGGGCAGGTGCTGGAGCCGGCGCACCCGGTGATCTCGATCCCGGTCGCTGCGGCGCCGGTTGGGATCAGCGGGCTGTCGGGGGCGGCCACTGGTATTGAGCCACTGGTGAAGGGGCTGAGCTGGCCGCTGTCGTTGATAACTCCCAGCAGGCTCTGGCCGGCCGGGCTCGTGGTGACCAGGTAGTTCTGGGTGTTCACCCTGCTGCCGTCGGCCAGGTACGGCCCGACGGCCACGTAGTCGCCGTAGTCCCCGGCCGTGTACAGCCCGGTGACCAAAGTGTTGGTGTTGTTGACCCGGTAGTAGACGAGCTTGTACTGCGGGTCCGACGCCGGAATGATCCCGCCGCCGTTGGACGGCTTGAGCTGGATGGTCAGCCCGGCCTGGTCCATTCCGTCGGCACGCGGCATGGCGGTACCGGACGGATTGTCCGGGGTCACCGCCAACCCGGCGTTCGAATTGATCGGCTGAGCGCCCGGGCCGCCACCGACCGCCGGAGCCGCGGCGTTCAGGCTGGCCACGGTCACCGCGCTGGAGGGCAGACCGCCAGAGACGACCCGCACGTCGGTCAGCGGCGCGTCGCCGCTGGTTGGGCACTGGCTGCCGCCGGGCGCGGCTGCCACCGCGGGGGCCGTCGCGGCAGTCACGGGGTCCTGCCAGTAGAAGCTGGACGGCCCGAGCGTGACCGTGTCCCCGGCCAGCGTCGGGCTGGTGACCGGCATCAACTGGCCCAGATCGGTCCAGGTCTTCCCGCCATCGGTGCTGCCCTGGGCGGTCATCGCCGGGATCTGCGCGGCCACCCGGGCGCTGGTCTGACCCGAACCGGAGCCGACCCCGGGCACGGTCCACTGAGCACCGGTGACATCGAACCGGTACACCGGCCGGCACGGATCATCAGCCACCGGGCTGGTCGGTGCCTGGTAATCCGACGACGGCATCGAAGTCAGCTGGTAGCCGGCCACCGCCGGCGCCTTCGCCGCGGCCGGCTGACCCGGGCCGGTCACATGCAACTGCCAGCCACCCCACCAGGACCCGCCCGACCCGGACCCGTCCTGGGTCAGGGTCGCGGTCAGGTCCCCGCCAGCCTGATCGGTGATCCCCACGATGCTGGCCAGCCCAGCCGTGGGGTTGACCTGCAGCTTCACCTCATGCTGGTCAGCCGGGTCACCGGCTGGGGTGATCACCACATACGACGCCCACTGGCCCGTACCGGTCGCTGACGCGCAGCCTCCGTCCGGCCCGGCGGTTAGCGCGCCGATGAAGTACTGCGGCGACACTTGGCCGGCTGCGACCGACGTCGGGTTGGCCGGGAACTCGGGCACCGCCCCATCGGTCACCGACGTGTTCAGCCAGCAGCCGTACCCGGCATCCGGCCGCCAGGCCATCGACACCGCCACCGCGCTGCCAGTGTCGTCAGCCACCCGCAGCCGGCCCGCCCCGTAGCCGGGGAACCACTGGTAGATCTGATCGGCATTACCGGTATGGGCGCCGCCCGCCCCGAGCGGGATGGCGGTCAGCGTGCCGTCCAGGTATTGCAGAACCATGTCCTGGGTCCCGCCGAACGTTCCCACCACCAGCTGCTGGTTCCCCGAATTGCCGTCCCAAGGCGTCAGCGGCGTCAGCCCGCTGACCAGAATCCCCCCGCCGTAGGTGTAACGGGTGAACTCGACTCCGGTGTCTATATTCATGACGAAGATGACGTTGGTGTTTTCGGAAGGATAGGTCCCGAAGACGGCGTACTGCTGGCCGTTGATCTGGGCCACCGCCGAGGCAAACGTGTACCAGCTCCCGCCGGCGTGGGTCATGCTCTGCTCGGTGCCGTCAGCGTTGAGCCGGTACATGAACATGTCCTCCCACGGGGACATGACGCCGGCGAGCAGGACGCCGCCCTGACCGAAGCCGGTGGCCGGCCCGAACGCCAGGGAGGTCACCGGAGTCTGCGGAGAATTGTTGCCGGGGTTCGGCACGGCCATGTCGCCGATATGAGCGACCTGCTGCAGCGCGTGGTTGAAGATGAAAATGCCCTCATCCGACAGACCCACCGCAATGAACGTCTGGCCGCCGACCACGCCCACCGCCAGCGACGTCACCACAATGAGGTTGCCCCTGCTTTGACCGAAGACCCCGCCGTCATAGCTGAACTTGCTGGGCAGGTCGACCGTCCGGTCGGCGCAGGAGGCGGATGCGCAGGAACCGTTGTGCGGCAGCTCGTACAGGTGCAGTTTGTAGGTGGCGAGGTTATCGCCGCCACCCCAGGTGGCCCCGGCCATGTAGATGCTCGAGCTGTCCGCGGCCACCTTCACGCTGGTTAGCCCGTAGGTGGCACCCGCGTACGTCTCCTCGGAGCGCTGCCACACCGACTCGGTACTAAGTCCGCCACCGTTGAGTCCTTCGAGGCCGTCGTTGGGCGTGGCCATCAGATCCGTGGCGACGGACTGGACCACGTTGCCGCCGAACTTGTCGGCATTGGCGATCTTCAGGTCGCCATCCTGGGCGTAGGCCCGCTCGTCGTGGCCAGCGCCGGTGAAGTCACCGACGGCCTCGCCGTAGTTCAGGTTGGGCAGCGTGCTCGACTGGTCCTGGCTGATCGGGGGTTCCTGCTTAAGTGGCGGCGGCCCACCGAGCTCGCCCCCGCTGCCGCCGCTGCCGGTGGACAGATCGGCGCACTGGCCGGTGGCCTTGCCGGACACGGTGTTGGACTTACCCGAATCGGTCGGCGCGGGCTTGTTGGCTGAGCACGCCAGCGACCCGGTGATCGCGCTGCCGGTAATCACCACCGGCTTGCTGCCCTTGTTGCTGCTGACGGTGGTTGCCCCGGTGATCGAGGCAGCAGTCACGGTGACCCCGCCGGTGTTGCCGGTCAGCTTGACCGCACCCTTCTGGCGCAGCCCGGTGATCAGCACCGGGCCGGCCGATCCCGAGATGGTCAGCGGGCCGGCGCCCGTGTCACCGCTGTTGTCACCACAGGAGCCACCACCAAAGGTGACGGCCCCGGCCACGCGGCTGGCGCTGACCGCACCGGTCAGCGTGGACGCGCACACCAGCACCGGGCCCTTCCCCGACACAGACAACGCCCCCTTGATCGTGGACGCACTGATCTGCAGGCTGGCCGAGCCGCTGACCTGCACCGCCCCGTCCTGGGTCGCCTTGTTTAGGCACAACCGGCCTGAACTGGCCCGCAGCGCACCGTGGTGTACGCCAGTCACAGTCCGGGTGCACGCGCTGGACCCGGCGCTGGTCGTAGCCAGCGCCGCCGAGGTGCCCGTGATCAGCAGGCCCAGCGCGGTCAGCAGGACCGTCACCGCTGCCAGCCATCGGCGGCCCGTACTGGACCAGCTCCGGGACCGGTGGGGGTGTCCTCCGGTACCAGTCTTGTCGCACTGGATGTTCGGCATGCCGACGGCTCCGTCACGTGGGAAACAGGGGCGTACATCCCGGCCTATGACAGGCCCGGATGGCGGCCAGACTAAATTCGGCCCATCGTGGGGCACTACGTCTTTTTTGCGGCGAACATGCTGCAAAGATGCGGCGAAAGTGCGCGCCTTTGTTGGCTGCGAAAATGATGCGGTGACGCGACGATGGGGTCAGACCGCTCCGGTCAGCGGGCCCAGATCGACGCGCAACGGCACCACGGTACCGGCCTGGCGAACCGACACCCGGGTAGCGCCGTCGATGTTGACGCAGGTCAAACGCAATACATGCGTGCGCGGGCCGGCCACTAGCCGGTACGCCAGCGAGCAGGGCGGCTCGTAGGCGATCACCTCGCCGGTACCGGACACTTCCTGCCCGTCCTGGCGCAATCGCAAGCCGAACGCGGCGCCGATGCCGCCGGGCCAGTCAGCGTCACACTTCACCGCAACCACATCGGGCAGCCAGTCAGCCAGCCGCAGCGGCATGGCCAGGCGGTGGAAAACCGCAGCCAGCGACAGCGCCAGCAGCACTTCGTGGTCGATGACGGCCTACCTTCATGACGGCTTATCCGCAGCGCAGGTAGCTTCTCGAGGAGGTGAGTGCAGGTTAGGCTGACAAAAGGCGCGGGTACCAGCAGTTAGTTGCGGAAAAGATGCTGCAAACATGCGCCGGCATGATGACCAGGTAGCTCGGGTCGGTGGTGGGAGGACCTGCGGTTGAACGACCTGGACGCGTTCCGAGAGGCGGTGCGTGTGCGCCGCCGGACGGCCGGCCGTACTCAACAGCAACTGGCCCGGGCCATCGGCCTGCATCCAAACGTGCTGAGTCACAAGCTGCATCAGCGCGGGGCCGTGCTGACGCCAGCCGAGGTCGTCGCCATCGTGGCCGCCCTGGCCGACTGGAAGGTGATCGGCTCGGCCGCCGAGGCCCGGACGGTTGCGTTGATGGCCGTGCCGGAACGGGCCCTCCCCGCGCAGCCGTGGACGGCTGGGCCGCTGAGCAACCTCCCGCCCGGACAGGCTGCAGCCGAGCCGACGGCCCGCATGACAGTGCCTGACCCCAGGCCGAGCGGCGAACACGACGTCGGCCACCTGACCCCGACACCGGTACCGGTGACCGAACTGGTGGGCCGGGCCGCCGAGGTCACCTCGGTGGTGGCGGCTGTCGCCACGAGCCGGCTGGTCACGCTCACCGGGACCGGCGGGATCGGCAAGACCCGGGTGGCGATCCAGGCCACGGCCGAGCTGGCCGACCAGTTCCCGGGCGGTGTGGCCTTCGCCGATCTGGCGTCGGTCAGCGACCCGGGTCTGGTCGCCGTGACGTTGCTGCGGGCGCTGGGCCTCGCTTCCGTCTCTGCGGCCGCGGCCGCAGAACAACTCGCCGCAGCGCTGCGCCCGCGCCGGGTGCTGCTGGTCATCGACAACATGGAGCACCTGATCGAGGAGGCTCCGTTGCTGGCCCGGCTGCTGGCCGCGGCCCCGGAGCTGCACCTGCTGGTCACCAGCCGTATCTCGCTGGGCCTGTACGGGGAACACCAGCTGCGGGTGCCACCGCTCGGCCTGAGCGGACCCGGCGGCGACACAGCCGACAGTGATGCAGTGCAGCTGTTCCTCCAGCGCGCGGACGCGGCCAGCCCCGGATCTGAGATGAGTGACGACACGTTGGCGGCGGCGGCCGCGGTCTGCGCAGCCGTGGACGGGCTGCCGCTGGCGATCGAGCTGGCCGCCGCCTGGGTGCGGCTGTACCCGCCGAAAGCACTGCCGCCAATGCTGAACGAGCGGTTGTCCCTGTTGACCAACGGCCCGCGGGACCGGCCGCGACGCCAGCAGACCCTGCGCGCCACCCTGGAGTGGAGCGATTCACTCCTGACCCAGCCGGCCCACGAGCTGTTCGTCCATCTGGGGGTGTTCGGCGGGCCGTTCGATGCTGGGGCGGCGGCGGAGGTCAGCGGGGCCAGCCAGGGTACGGCTGAGGTGAACGAACGGCTGGCCGAGCTGGCTGAGCACAGCCTGCTCGAGGTGACGCCCGGCTCGGTGCCGCGATTTACCATGCTGGCGACGGTCCGTGAGTACGCGCTGGCCCGGCTGGCCGAAACCGGCTGGGCCGACCGGGCCCGTGACCGCCACCTGCGTCACTATCTGGAGTTGGCCACCCGGACGCGGCCCCAGATGACCGGGCCGGCCCAGGGCGAACAGCTGGACCTGCTGGAAGCCGAGTTCGCCAACATCCGGTCCGCCATGGACTGGGCCCGCGCTCGGGCCGAGGCCGGCGGCAGTTCCCTGGAAGACGGTCTCCGGCTTGCCACCGCGGTCGGCCTGGTCTGGCGCCGCCGGGGCTCTATGGCCGAGGGCGCCTCGTACCTGGAGCACCTGCTGGCGCTTGACGCCGGTCAGGGCACAGCGACGTCCGCCACCCGGGCCTGGGCCCTGCTGGAGGCTTGCGCCCTGGCCTGCCTGCGCGGTGATTATCCGGCCGCCGTTGACCTGGCCGGTCAGGGACTAAAACTCTGCCAGCAGATCGGCGACCGGCCGGGGCTGGCCTGGGCCCATCGGTATATCGGTGAGGCCGCTCTCGCCGTCGGCGACCTGACTGCCGCCGAGTCCCATTTCAACGACCAGCTGGCCCTGGCGCAGCAGGCCCGCGATCCAGTCGGCGAGGCGTCGGCCCGTAACATGCTGGCGCAGGTGTTCAGGTATCAGGGCCGGTACGACGACGCCACTGCCCATCTGCGCCGGGCGCTGGGGGTCTTCCAGGCCGTGGCCGACCAGGATGGCGCCGCCACCCTCCTCAACAGCCTCGGCGAAGTGGCCCGGGACAGCGGGGAGCTCAGCCAGGCGCGGGAACTGTTCCGCCAGGCGCTGGCAGACCACCAGCAGGCGGGCAGCAAGTGCGGTCTGGCCGCCGATTTCGAGGGACTGGCCAGCATGTCGGCCCTGACCGGCGGCGGCCGGGATGCCCTGATCTACCTCGGCGCGGCCCAGGTCCTGCGCGAGGAGTCGGGCAGCGCCCTCCTGCCGGCCGAGCAGGCCATCCTGGACCGGTTCCTTGATACCGGCCTGGCTTCCCTCACGCCGCGCGAGCGCGAACGGGCGCTGGCTGATGGCCGTAACCGGCCCGTGGACCTGGTGATCGCCCAGGCCCTCGGTGACCAGGGCGCGGCCCGCCAGTGAGCTGGCGGTCCAGGAAAAATCGGGTGCGGTGGCCGGCTTGGCTGGCTACCGTACCGGCTGTCCCATACCTATCCCCCGCTGAACGTCGAATCCGCACCCCGCTTTTGTCGACAATGATGCCTCTAATGGCGTCTCCCGTGGCCTCGGGTACGAACCGAACGACACGGACGGGGACACCCGCCGCGGCCAGCCCACCCAGATCCAGCGGTGGCGGCTCACCCGGGAAATCAGGGAGCGGGTCCGCCGACGACATCGAGCTGACCGGGGTCAAGGAGTGCCTACCCGTCCTGGGTATCGCCTGACGACACCCGTCGGCTCAGCGGCCGACCGCCGTGAGGGCCTGGGTGATCGTGGCCGACAGTGGCTGGTTCCGTCCCTGGTCGAGTGCGTCCTGGCGGTCCCGGGCTGACAGTGGGGCCACCGCTGGCGCGAGGATCCGGTCCACGATGGCCTGCTCGAACGGCGGCAGCGGGCCGCCGGTTTCCTCCCGGAGCACCTGGGCGGCCCCGAGGTACAGCAGCGCCTGACGGCCCTCCTGTTCCAGTCCGGCCGCACTCGCGAGCCCCTCCAGCTCGTACGCCATGTGGCGCTTGTCGCCGAGGGCCGCGTGGCGCCGCAATGCCGCGCCAAACAACCGCCAGGCCCGGCGGGGCTGGCCGGCGTCGCGCGCGACCTCCCCGAGGCTGCTCAGAATCACGCCCACGCCACCAGGGTCACCGGCCTGGCGCATTACCTTCAGCGCCGACCAGAGCAGCAGCCGGGCCCGGCGGAAGTCACCGCGGTGCCGGGCAACCTCGCCGAGCATGTTGTAGGCCTCAGCCTGGCCGAGCAGGTTTCCAGCCTGCGCAGCCTCGGCGAGTTGGTGCTCGAAGTGATGCTCAGCCTCGTCGTCGGCGCCCACGGCGACCGTCGCTTCACCGAGGAAACGATGGGCTACCGCCAGGCCATGGTGGTCGCCCCGCGCGCTACACAGCTCTATACCATGGCGGGCCAGCTCCGTGGTTCGTGGGTAATTGCCCCGGAAGCAGGCCAGCGCGCAGGCCGCCAGGACGGCGGCAGCCCGGATGGCGGCATCACTCGGGCGACGCTGAACGTCGTCGGCAGCCAGCAGCCGATCGAGCTGCAGGACGCCCTCGGCGAGGGAACCGCGCTGCTGCCAGAGCGGGCGGAGCGCGGCCGCCAGCCTAAGTCCGTCGGCCAGGCTCTGATGATCCGGCCTGTTGTCCGGCCCGTCCGGCCCGGCCTGGCGATAGGCGAAATCCAGGGCGGCGCGGAGGTTTGGATAAGCCTGCTCCAGCTCATCCAGCAGTTCCGCCTGCCGGGGCCCGTTCAGCCCCGGGCGGGCGGCGAGCGCCAAGGCCAGGAAATAGGCCAGATGCCGGCGCTGGACCAGGTCCAGCTCCCCGGTCTCAGCGAGGCGTTCGTACGCGTACTCCCGCACGATCTGCAGCATCCGGAAACTGGGCGTCGCCCCGGCAACGACCTCCAGCAGGCTTTGATCGGCCAGGTCGGCCAGGATTTCCAGCGTCATGAGCGGCTCCTCGGTCCCGCTGACCGCGGCCGCCGCCGCGGCGTCGAACGGCCCGGCGAACACCCCCAGGTGGGTGAACAAGCGCCGGGCCGACGGGGACAGCAGTTCGTGGCTCCAGTCCAGCGTGGCCCGCAGCGTCTGCTGTCGGTACGGGGCGTCCCGTGGTCCGCCGGTGAGCAGCGCGATGCGGGACCGCAGCAGAGGCAGCAGATCCCGCGGTGGGTAGAGCCGGGTCCGGGCCGCGGCCAGCTCGATGGCGAGCGGCAGGCCGTCCAGGGCCGCGCAGATCTCGGCGATGGCGGCGAGTTCGCCGCTGTCCGGCGCCAGGTTCGGTCGGGCGGCCCGGGCCCGGGCCAGGAACAACTGGGCCGCTTCGCTCTTTTCCGCGCCGTTGCCACCGGCGGCAGCCACGTGCAGCGGCGGCACCCGCACGGTGCGCTCTCCGTACAGGCGGAGAGCGATCCGGCTGGTGGCCAGCAACCGGATCGCCGGATCGGCCGCCAGCAGCCGGGCCAGAACCTGGGTCTCGTCCAGCAGATGCTCGACGTTGTCGACCACGAGCAGCAGCTCGCGGTCCCGCAGGGCATCAGTCAGGTAAGCCTCGGCGGTCTCAGGGGACGCCGGCGCCAGCCCGACCGCGCGGGCCAGCGTCGGGGCGATCAGCCGGGCATCACGAACCGGGGCCAGGTCGATGAACGCGACGCCGTCGGCGAAGTCACTGGCCAGGTCACGGGCCGCCTGCAGAGCCAGCCGGGTCTTGCCGGTCCCGCCCACCCCAGTGAGGGTGACCAGCCGGGAGGCCGCGACCGCCGCGGCCACCACCGCCCGCTCGCGCTCCCGGCCGATCAGCGCGGTGGCCGGGGCCGGCAGCGGCGACGGAGTCAACCGGGGCCACCTCTCCTCCGGCTCCAGCGGCCCGGACGGCTCTGGCGGCTCTGACGGCTCTGACGGCTGGTTCAGCGGAGCCGTCAGCGGGGCGGGTCGGCCAGAAGCCGGTGCTGGAGCCGCGGCCGACCGCACCGGACGGCGGGCGGCGCCATCCTCGGCGTCACGCAGGGCTGCTAACGGCGGCACGGACCACCTGGCCGCCGGGATGGCCTGCGGCGGTACCTCCACCAAATCAAGCAGCGCCTTCAGGTCGGCCCGGGTGGTCACCGCACCCCAGCTGACCAGCGTGGTGGCGATGCCGATGGCATCGGACATGGTCAGCACCGCGTTGTCGCTGCCGTTGATCTTGTGACTGAGGACATCGGGATGAAGCCCGATTGACCGCGCCAGCTGCTGCTGGGTCCGCCCGACCGCCCGCCGGTGCTGCCACACGGCCGCACGAAACGCGCGCAGATCCCGCATCCGTGTCCCCCGACCCGGCCGGGGTGGCTGCCATCGCCCGGCCTCACCGCATTAAGCCGAAACGCCTGTTTTGTTTCCTCAGGTGATCTTAAATCCGATAGTTACCAGGTCGCACACTCAGCAAGTCAACAAAAGGCAAACAAAGGAGCGGGACAGCTCAACCAGCCAAAACGGCCGACCGCCACCCAGGAAAGCTCACGTGGACATCAGGTTGGAGGGCTGCTGGCCGGCGGCGAATGCCTTAATCTGCTCGAATCTGCTCGGCGACCACGCGCCAGGCGCGGTCGCTCATGCCGTCGGTCAGACCGCCGACACCGCGAACTGGGCTTGCTCCGTCGATCCAGCCGACGCGGCTGTCGTGGCGTCCGGGTTGATCGGCTCCTGCCGCCGAACAGAAGTCGTAGTGAGCTAAAAGCGGTAGCCCAGCGCGGCGAGCGACTCCTGGAACTGCGCGATCGACGGATTGTCCAGGTCGGCTTAGTCAAAGGCCGGCGAGCAACTGTAGGCGAGCGGCTTGCCGGGATACTGCGAATAGATGATGTCGGCGAAGGCGCGGGCCTCGGCCAGATTCGGCGCCGGGGTCTCCAGCCACAGTAGATCGGCGTAGGGCGCGAAGGCGAGCGCGCGTGATGCAGGCGTAGAGGCAAGCCGCTTGACACTTACAGCCGTGGGATGTCTAGGCCGCAGTCTCGATTCGAACCCGCACCTCTTCCGTGTCACGGAAGCGACCATCGTCTGACGCTAGGCATGTGCGAGCCATATGCGCAGGTCAGCAGATACTTAGTGCGCCGCTTATGGTCCGGCCATGGGTCATGCCAGCACCGAAAATTGGCACTTAGTCACTTGAAATGGCACTTGGCCTGAGAAGTTATATTCGAAAAGACTAACTGAAGTGTGGAGCTATGGGGATTCGAACCCCAGACCTCCTCCATGCCATGGAGGCGCGCTACCAACTGCGCCATAGCCCCTTGCGGTCGCGTACGAGCTTAGCAGCCCCCGGCGGCTGCTGGGGCCTGCCGTTCCTGCCTCCCCGCTACCTCCGCTGGCCGGGCTGATCCGGGGTGGGCCAGTCCCGGCGGGTGCCCGGCTGGCCCCAGTGCCGCTGGCCGTTGGACGGCCCCGAGGGCCCCGAAGAGCCCGATGAGCCAGGCGGGACCTGGCGGGGGCGCAGGCTCGGGGACGGCCCGGCGAGCGGGTAGGACGGCGGCGGGCGCAGCGCGTCGTAGTAGCGGCGGGAGGGGCGGTTCCACAGCAGGATGACGGCACACAGGCCGATGACCCACTCGATGCCGCTGAACGCCTGGGTCAACCCGGTCGACGGCGCCGTGGCGTCAACGATCCCGCCGACCGTGGCCAGCGCGAAGATGGCCGTGGCCCAGGCCCGCGCCCGGCGCAGGCCGTTTCTAGTCTCCCGGGCCAGCCACAGCCACAGCGCGGTCCCGACCAGCCCGTGGATGAGCAGGATGGCCACGGCGGCGCCGACCGCGCCCGGGCGGTCCTGACTCTGGGCGGCCACCACCTTGAGCGCTGGCACGCGGGCCAGGCCGGTGATCGCGCCGAGCACGCTGAGGCCACCGCCGAGGTACATGAGCCGCGACGCGGTGCTGACCGACGAGGGCAGCGGCGGCCGCCACGGCGGGCCCCCCGGGCTGGCCTGCTGGGGGCGCTGGGGGTGGCCGCCCGTCGGCGGCGGGACACCCACCCGGGGCGTCCTGCGGCCGGAACCGGCGCCGACCGGGATGGGACCCGAACCCCGGCTGGGCGCCGGACCGCTACCAGAAGGAGCGTCGCTGACCCGGTGGGGCGGCGGGCCGACCGGGCCCATCGGGCCCGCCGACCCGGGAGAGCCGCTTACCGCGGCGGCAGCCACCGCGGGCGGCAGCCACGAGTCGGCGAAGTCGCCCAGGTTCCCCGCGGCCAGCGACCGGCAGGCGTCGATGATCTCGCCGGGCCCGGGCCGGTCCGCCGGATTCTTGGCCAGGCAGCGCTCGATCAGGGCCCGGAGCGGCCCGGACGAGCCGTCCAGGGCGGGCGGATCGTTCAGCACGCGGTACATCAGCGCTGTGACCTGGCCCTCGCCGAACGGCGGCCGGGCCAGCAGTGCGAAGGCCGCCACCGCGCCAAGGGCGAAGACGTCCACCGCGGGCGTCACGGGATGGCCGCGGATCTGCTCGGGCGCCATGAACTGCGGGGAGCCCACCGCCACGCCGCTCTGCGTCAGGTTGGTGGCCTCCGCCGCCCGGGCGATGCCGAAATCGATGACCCGCGGCCCGTCCGGGGCCAGCAGCACATTGGACGGCTTCAGATCGCGGTGGATGACCCCGGCGGAATGGATGGCCTGCAGCGCCTCGGCCACCCCGGCCATGAGCAGGATGACCGTCTCTGGCGGCATCGGGCCGTGCTCGGCCACGGCCTGCTGCAGCGACGGCCCCGGCACGTACGCCGTCACCAGCCAGGGCGGTGTGGCCGCGGGATCGCCGGCGAGCAGCTCCGCGGTGTACACCCCGCGGACCCGCTGGGCGGCCTCGATCTCCTGACGGAACCTCGCGCGGAAATCCGCGTCGTCACCGAGCTCCGGCCGGACGACCTTCAGCGCCACCCGCCGCCCGCCCGGGGTGGACGCCAGGTACACCCGGCCCATGCCCCCGGCCCCGAGCCGGGCGCGCAACCGGTAACCACCGATCTCGGCGGGATCGTCACTGGTCAGAGGCTCCATAGCCGCTCAGCTCGCCCTTCGCCGACAGCGTCCCCGACCCCGGTCCGCCGCCGGCCAGCTCCCGTGCGCTAACCGCCTCCGGCCGCCGATCGGGCTTGCGGCCGTGGCCTGGTCTCCTACCACTCTGACACATACGATTCCATCGCTAACGCCATCGGGTATCCCAAAATTGCGCATGTCGGCCGTCACCGGCTCAGGCGCAGCCGTGGCGGTGGCCGAGGGCGCACATGGCCTCGGCCACCTGGCCCTCCCCCGGCGGCGGGACGGCGGCCAGCCGGGCTGCGCCGCTCCCTGGCGCGCGCAGGCCGTCCAGCACATAGCCGAGATGGCGCCGCGCCGCGCCCGGAGCGGTCCCCGCGGTCCGCTCGATCAGCCCGGCGTTCGCCATCAGGATCAGCACGACGTCCTCGTGACTGAAGTCCTCGCGCAGGTCGCCGCGGACCTGGGCCCGGACGATCAGCTCGGTCAGGTCGCCGAGGGCCTGGGCCCGCAGCCGGTCCAGCTCCGGCATACCGGAGACCTCGGCAGTCAGCAGGTCGGCGACCGCGCGGTTGCCGGCCTGCAGCTCGCACAGGAACGTCAGGTGGCCGGTGAGCGCGAGCCACGGGTCCGGCTCGGCCACGGCGCGCCGGGCGGCGTCGGCTATCTCCCGCATCGCACCGAGGAACACCGCCGCGACCAGGTCGCAGCGGGTAGGGAAGCGGCGGTACAGGGTGGCATTGCCGACGCCGGCCCGGCGAGCGATCTCGTCCAGCGGCGCGTCAAGGCCGCGTTCGGCGAAGACGGCCAGGGCCGCGTTCATGAGCTGGCAGCGGTTACGTTCGGCGTCCGCGCGCAGCGGCTGGGTCGCCACGCCCCCTAGTATAAAGTCCGAACTGGGGAATGGTCCCCACATGCTGCCAGGTCAGGGACGGACATGCTTATTCAGCTCATCTCCAGCACCACCCGGGAGGGACGTTTCAGCGAGAAGGTCGCCTCCTGGGTGACCCAGCAGCTGGCTTCCCGGCCGGACTACGACGTCGAGCCGGTCGACCTGCGGGATCATCCACTGCCGTTCTTCGACGGAGTCGCCCCGGCCCGGGCGCCGCGCGAGTACGGCAGCGCGGAGGTGGAGCGGCTGGGCCGGACGCTGGATCGCGCCGACGGCTTCATCGTGCTCACCGCCGAGTACAACCACGGCTACCCGGCGGTCCTGAAGAACGCCATGGACTGGACGTTCGTGGAGTGGCGGCGCAAGCCGATCTCGTTCGTCGGGTGGGGCAACGTCGGCGGCGCCCGGGCCATAGAGCAGCTGCGGCTGGTCGCGGTCGAGTTCGAGATGGCGCCGCTGCGGCACGCGGTGCATATCCTGCCGGACGTGATGATGGCCAGCCGGCAGAGCGCCGATCCCGGGGACACCACCGCGTTCGCGCCGCTCGAACCGCGGCTGAAGCTGCTCGCCGACGACCTGGCCTGGTGGGCCGAGGCGCTCGGCGCCGCCCGCCGGCACGAGCACCCGTAGCGGCCGGCGGCCGGTATTGACACCGAACCCGGCGATCGGGAAAGGTGACACTCAACGATCGTGACCGGATGCCGGACAGTTGTCCGGCAGGTTGACCAGGGCCCGTTGACCAGGGCCCATTGACCAGGGTCAGGCAAGCCTGTCGCAAAGGAGCGAGCGCCATGGGTGAACCAGCTGATTTCGAGGCCGGGCGGCCCATCGTCCTGCGGGGCGGGACGGTCCTGGTCATGGACGACACCCGGTCGGTGCTGCCGGACGCCGACGTCCTCATCTCCGCGGACACGGTGACCGCGGTCGGCCCGCGGCTGGCCGTCCCGGACGGCACCATCGAGATCGACGCGAGCGACGGCATCATCATGCCGGGCATGATCGACACGCACCGGCACATGTGGCAGACCGCTATGCGCGGCTACGGCGCCGACTGGACGCTGACGCAGTACTTCGTCTGGTACTACCTGGAGTCGGGAAAGCTGTTCCGGCCCGAGGACGTGCACGCGGGCAACCGGCTGGCCGCGATCGAGGCGATTGACGCGGGCGTCACCACCTGCGTCGACTGGTCCCACGGCCTACAGACCACCGCGCACGCCGAGGCCGCGGCCGACGCGCTCCGGTCGGTACCGGGCCGGTTCGTGCTGGCCTACGGCAACATCCAGCAGGGGCCGTGGGAGTGGGCCACCTCGGCCGAGTTCCGCGCGTTCGCGCAGCGCATGCTCGCGGAAAACGACGAGATGCTCGGTTTCCAAATGGCGTTCGACGTCACGGGTGACCCGGCGTTCCCGGAGAAGGCGGCGTATGAGGTGGCCCGTGACCTGGGCGTCCCGGTCACCACGCACGCTGGGGTGTGGGGCGCCACCAACGACGACGGGATCCGGCTGGCCCACGAGAACGGCTTCCTCAACCCGGCCAGCATCTTCGTGCACGCGGCCAGCCTGTCCGCGGATTCCTACCACCGCATCGCCGCGACCGGCGGATCGGTGTCGGTCTCCACCGAGAGCGAGCAGAGCGCCGGCCAGGGCTACCCGCCGACCTGGGCGCTCCGGGCGCACGACATCCCGGTCTCCCTGTCCATGGACACCAGCGTGTGGTGGAGCGGGGACCTGTTCTCCGCGATGCGCACGACGCTGGGGGCCGACCGGTCCCGGGAGCACCTGGAGGCGCAGGCGCGCGGCGAGACCGTCACGAACTCCAGCCTGCGCGCCGAGCACGTCGTGGCCTGGGCGACCCGCGGCGGGGCGAAGGCGCTCGGCCGGGAGGCCAGCCTCGGCAGCCTGGAGCCGGGCAGGAAGGCCGACGTCGTGCTGATCAAGAACGACGCCTCGCCTGTGTCGTTCCCGCTGCTGAACCCCTACGGGCACATCGCCTTCCAGGCTCAGCGGGGCGACGTGCACACCGTGATCGTCAACGGCCGGGTCGTCAAGCACGAGCACCGGCTGATCGGCATCGACCTGGCCCCGGTCCGGCAGGCCGTGACGGCCACGGTCGACTACCTGCGCTCGGCGCTGGGCGACGAGGCGTGGGCCAGGGGCATGAGCCCTGACGTGCCCGCGACGAAGATCCTCGACAACCCGTACACCTACACCGATTACCACAGCGGCAGCACGCACGGGCAGTAGCACGCACGGGCAGTAGAAGGCGCGGGCAGTGACGCCCGGGCAGTAAGAGCTGCGGGCGGGTCAGCAGGTGACCACGATGCGCACGGGGGCCTCGCCCCGCGCCTGACGGTCCCAGGCCGCCGAGATGCCGTCCAGCGGGACGGACTGGAACTCGACGTTCAGCTGGCCGGCCGCGGCGAAGGACAGCACCGCGTTCAGCGCGTCCGCCCGCTGCGAGGCGGTCAGCTCGTTGTTCGTGTAGCCCAGGACCCGCAGGCAGCGGCTGCGCAGCACGGAGCTTTCGATGGGGGCGGTCTGCCCGGCGGCGCTGCCCAGCTGGACCAGCCGCCCGTAGTGCCGCAGCGCCCGCAGCGCCCCGGCCGCGGGGGCGCCGAACAGCGGGTCGATGACCAGGTCGGCAGGACCATCCCCGGCGTCGGCGAAGCGCCGGCCCAGCTCGGCGACGTCCTGGGTGTCCAGCCGGACCACGGCGTCGGCGCCGCAGCGGCGGGCCCGGTCGGCCGCGCCGGCGGAGCGGCAGCCGGCGATCACCCGGCGCGCGCCGTGCAGCCGGGCGATCTGGACCGCGACCTGGCCGACCGCCCCGCCCGCGCCGAGCACGATGACCTGCTCTCCCGGGTGCAGCTCGCCGCGCCAGGTGATCGCCATCCAGGCCGCGACCGCGGACAGGCCGAGCGCCGCGACCAGCTCGGGGGGCACGTCGAACGTGATCGGGACGATCTCGGACTCGGCCACGGAGCAGCATTCCCGCAGGCTGCCGTCGCCCGGCCCCATCCCGGCCCGGGTCGAGAACCACGCCATGGACCCGGAAGGCACCGACGAGGAGCTGAGCACCAGGCCCACGCCCTGGACACCCGGCACGTAGGGCAGCTC